>Ga0099823_1000058_pt1 | contig 53614 bp, 37 predicted proteins | sample CowpearedBW_FD_76831 | JGI IMG/M metagenome (GOLD analysis project Ga0099823, IMG submission 76831) | Root nodule microbial communities of legume samples collected from California, USA - Cow pea red BW | ecosystem: Host-associated > Plants > Roots > Nodule | place: USA: California | collected...
ATATATATATATATATATATATATATATATATATATATATATATATATATATATAATGCCATATGAATTACCAAATCTCAATGAAAATTCAATCTGGTGAAGGAAAGCAATGAACAATAAAATATATGAAAACAACAGAAAAGTTCCACTAAACTAAAATCAGCATTTTCCATTGACAGACAACAGGAGAATAATCGCTATTTCACATCAAAACATTATGTTTGGAAGTTGGATTAAAAATAGAGAAACATGCGATCTGGCACAGTAAGCACTTAGACAATCCCCAATGCACTTTTTCCAAACAAAGAACATGCTTAACCAAGAAAACAACCCAACGGATAACTTAGTTTTACCATTTCAAACACTATTGTCTTTATACTCAAGCGAGTAAATAAAGGTTTTATATAAATTACCTGAAGCAATTCCTCTCTCTTCCGTAAAGCCCGGCGCCTCATTTCATCCCTAGTTGCATGCCGCAGCTTACACACCTTCTCCTCTAAGAATCCATCTCCTTTCCCCTCCTTGTTAGATAGTGTGTCCAACAAATTTTCGGCCCTTACCCCAATTTCATTTACTACTGTAACTCCTTCCAAGGCATGCAACAAGGGTAAGATACCTTCTTCATCAATACACTTCTGAGTGAGCATATGTCCCATTGATAAACCCCTCAGCAAAGACAATATAAGGGGGACAGATGGCAGTGTTAAACCCTGTGCCCATTCAGCACTGTTCTTAAAGCCAGCCTGCCCTGTATTGGCAAAATTATCTTTCAAATATGTTATTGCAGTTTTAGTTATACCTTTCTCTAGGATAATGTCCTTTAATCTCTCTCCACAAGAACTTGTCTTGAGGGACTCTGAAACTCTAACAAAATTTTCCAGTGTGAATCTCTGCTTTGCAACTTGCTGAGCAATATTATCATCCTTTGGATTATTCAGGTGTTGTTTCTGCAAATGGTCAAATGCTCCCCAATCTTGCAAGTAAGGACTAAAATGCTCGATAAGAGCTTCCATAGCTGCAGGTTCACCATAGGTTAAGTAAGGCAATATTCGAGCAACCATCTCTGTGTTCCTTTGTTGTTTGTTTGATTTCTTAAGCCCCAGTGGATGAGATAATCTCTCCAAGAACATTAGAACTATCTTCTTGGCTTGTTCACCTGTCCCAGCTTCTTCACTAGTGACAGTAAGGGCACTTTGTGTGATGCTTATATTGTCACTTTCATTCGCTTCTAAGGTCAGACTTTCAACAATCAAAAGTATGCCTTCAGCTGGCTCCATGGCATCAACTGAGAAAGCTCGCCTTGCAGTCTCAAGAAGCAAACCTAAAGCTCCTAGCTTCAACAAGGCTCGTCTGTTTTCTCTGATTTTGCAACAGTACATAAGAAGATTAAGAACTGCAACCAGTTGCTCCTGATTGGACTTGAAATCATCTCGCAGGCGCTGTAGATCAGGAAAATGTGAGAAAATCATATTATCAATGTTAAGGTTGCAAACTGCGGGATTAGACATTTTACCAAAACATCAGAAACCATGCATGAATAAATCTGGAAAATTAAAATGAGCATTCTACACAAACTGCAGTAGTTTCATTTGATATAATTGCCTTGACCAGCAAAACATCACATAACCATCAAAGCAACTACTAAATGTGACTGCCAAGTACAATGGCATGGTTTGGTCAATGTGAATGAAGAAAAAATAATATCAAAGAACCATTCCCGGTGAAAAATTATAACAAAGCAACAATACCATTCTCATTGAAAAGAACCATGATGTGTAGTATTAGAGTAGTCTTACTCTAATAAGTAATAATGAGATAGGATTTCTCCTAACCTAAAATAAATCGCTTTGTATTAGAGATTTATTAGTATTCTTTAAAACAATTAAATTTAAATTGTAAAACTAAATCAAAATAAGATACAATAAACTATATCGTTTTTTTTATCGGCAATTGGTAGTTGTGAGTGTTTGTTAAGGGGAAGTTGAACCCAAAACCTCTCCCACCTCCCCTTCTAAACCCCACCAAACCAACAATAAACTATATCATAAATGGATCGTATATACCCAGTTTGTTTTGCAGCATATAACTGAAGAAATGTTGCTCGTTTTGGACAAAATAAATAAAGTAAGAGATTCTCTTTTCTATCTCTGTATCTTTCTGTTACATTGTTTCTCTCTCTGGTTTGTTATTTCCAGCTGGCCCCTTTGTTGTATCTGTTTTGGGTGTTTTAGTCTTCTTGCTTTCAAGGGTAGCTTCTATAAAGCTCCCTTTGTATTCAGCTTCATACATGATAGAAATAATGCAATATGTATCACATCAATTCCTCTAAGAAATCAATGTAATCATATCACATGTTAATATTATTTTTCTTGTAATTAATACTTCAACTTTTGAAGATGCTACAATGTTGCAGGCTAGTGTATTTAAAATAAGAGGCAGATAAAAAAACAGTGAATAGACAGGGGTCGGACGTTAGAAAGACTTGCCAGCAGATAGCAAATGAACTTAATAAACACTCATAAACGTCACCATTCACACACAGGTGACACATTTCCAAGCAGTTTTCAAACAGATATTAATTCACGGGTGATGTATTTCCATACATCAATTTTTACTTAAAAGGAGTTTTCACCAATTCCTATCACTGCAATCACTAAAGTACTTGAAATTTCCAAATACAACAATGTTCAAGTTTACAGATGTGAAGGAAAAAAATTGGAAACCTGAATCATGTCCAGTAGTGTAGTTATATGCATACTAAAAAACAGAGAATATACAGTGGTCCAACATAGGAAGACTTGGCAGCAGATAGAAAATGAACTGAAGAAGCATCCATAAACGTCACAATTCATATACAGATGACACATTTCCAAGCAGTTGTCAAACAAATATTTATTCACAGTTGATGTATTTCCCATACATCAATTTTTAATGAAAAAGGAGTGTTCCTCAATTCCTACCGCTGCAACCACTAAAGTTGAAATTTCAAAAAATACAACAATGTTTAAGTCTACGGATATCAATGAAAAAAGTGCAAACCTGAATCATGGACAGTAGTATCTCCAGTCCACCACACTCACGAACAGCACCTGCTATGGCAAACTCAACCTCTGGATCCTGAGATTCCTCTCTATCTTCCTCCAACTCTTTAATCATAGGCTCAGTTGCCTCACCATCCAAACCCTGGAAATCATATTTGATAAAATATACTAAGTTCAAAAGGAAATGTTCATCAAATAAACCAAATCACATGCTCAGTGATGGAAACAAACCTGAAGCCGATAAGTTACTGTCATTGGAGGACAATCTCTGGATGAGTTGACAGCATTTGGAGACAATAAGTTGGAATTAGTCAGGTTTGATGATTGATTTGATTTCTTCCAGACTTGCTCGTACACTTGTGCAATGCTCAAATCAAGAGAGATAATATTTCCAGCAACTAATAATTCCATTCCATAGTCATCCTCGAGAAGACCTAACAATTCCAACTGATGGCAGATCTTGTTCTTAACATCACGCATTAATGGGCCAATTTCAACACTCGAATATGGATTCTTAGTCATTGATCCCCTGATAAACTCTTCCTGTGTATGTGCTTTGTTCAGGACCAACAAATATACAGGCTCCGGTTTTGAGGGGCAGATCACATTGCATAGTTGCTCTAAGATAAACTGCAAAAGGTGTAAATCACATCAAGTTCTCAAAGAGAATGAAAAGGTTTATTATAATTTAACATTCAGTAAGAAAAAGAATTCCCATGTAACCAAATTGATACTTTGTTGGATAGAAAATTACTACAACTGGTTCAAGGGATAAATAAGTTAGTTAGGAGAATAAAAAGTATAATTCATCCATACCAAACAAGCCCGCCCCTTCCTCTCCTCCCTGTGTATTTCCAGGCCATTGACACAAGCCCTAATGAATTGTCGCTTGTTTTCACTGCTTTCCAGCAGCAGACTATCTAAAAGATCTTTAAGTAGACGATTGCAATCACTTATCAACTTTGTCTTCTGAACTATCAAGCCACGAATTACAATAAGGGCCTCAAGAATTTCAGAAAGCAAGTCATCTCGCATGAATCTGGAAACAATAGATTTTTTTAGTGAGATATAAACCGAAGTTGTATGATCAAAAGGAAAATTATTCAATCAGAAATTGTACCTTGATCTAATATTTGGAACCTCCAAAAATTTACCAAGAAGCTCTATGAGCTTGTGAAGGATAAACCCCTGGGTTATATCTATGTGCAGACTCCTCTCCAGAGACTCAACATTATTCACTTCTTGGGTAATTAGAGTACATATTGTACGTAGACACCCCCGAACAGTCAAAAATAGAAGAGACTCCTCTGAATCTACCATCTTGAATAGCAGCTCAAAATACTCTGCAGCACTTTCACCAGCAGAAAGTGTTGCAGGTAACAAAGAAACCACTAGGTTCAGCAATCGGAAGCGTCTGGATGAACTTTGAGCACAAAGCATGCTTATGAGTGTGCACATCTCTGATCTAATAGATTGAGAACAAGCACTCAAAACAAGTTCTTTAACCCATGATCCCAACTCAAATACCGACAAGTCACTTTTAGCTGCTTTACCAGCACGACGCTTCCACCTCAAAGCATATTTAAGGGCCAGGTAATCATGCCTTTGTGGTCGTGACCTTTGGCCTGTACCTTTGACAGCCTGAGACACTTTATATTGCCTTCTAACAAAATCAAGATAGGAAGCTCCCTTCTCCCATTCTGAATAGCTCAATAATTGAATATCTCTAGTCTTGGGTGTGGCATCCCAATTTCTTTCTTGTGAATCAGGAAAGGCTTTTGTTCCACTGACAGTGACAGCACCAGTCATGGATACACTTTGAATAGTCTCATCCTTTGAATTTGCAGGAGATTTCCCAACTTGCTCTTTGTCTGGTGTCTCAGGTTTTGGAGGTGTGCAGGCCTGAGATATAATTCTCAGACAAGGAAGAATGACATGCTCAGATATGGCTGGATGCTTAGCACCTAACTTGATGGAAGAAAACAATAATTGAAACACAACACGTAATCTAGACTCCCAGAATTCGTCAGCCAAAGAACACACCTCAGAAAGTAATAACAGTTCCTCACGCGTAGTCACAGCAATGTCCATGGAGCGATGATGCTCAAGGCAGTATAAAACTTTCTTTTGTATCAGACTGTTCAACTCAGTAACTGCATTTACATCACCTTCAGATAAAGAACAAAGCACGATCCTTGCTTGCACACGTGCAGCTTTAGCCCCTTGATGAATGTTATTCTCAAATAACTCAGATAAAATCCCAGATGAAACAAGTTGTTTCTTAGAATTTGGATGCCTTGCTAGCACCTGTAATAGTTCCAGACATTGTGTTACAAATGTAGTTGCACAGCCGTAGCAATTATTTGGTGATCTAGAAACAACAAATCTTGAGGCCACGCTAGCATCAGAATGCTTCTGGTGCAGATAATTCATCAACACCTTGCGTAGTCCTTGCAGAGTCTGGACACTTTTGCTGACAGAATCAAAAGCTGCTTTGCATTTCTCACCATACAGAACTCCAAGAAGAGCGATCTTCCTGTTGATTTTACATGAGGGACCAGGTAAAGAAACCATCATTTGCTGTACGGAGTCCTTCTGTTGCGAGTCTATTTCACTATCACCAATGCTTGATACAATTTTCAGCAAGGGCTTTTTGAAACCCAAAAGTTGCTGGTATCTCCTATGAGCATTCTCTGATTCAGATTCTATGGCTGCCAATCCCTTTTTCATGTCCTCGTCATTCTCCATATTATCAAATGTAAAACTTGGCTTTGCCATGAAATTAAACTCAAACCGCCCATATTTACTGTATCCACACTCATTGCATAGAAAAGAATCTAAATTCTCATAATTAATGTTGCGACATTGCCTACACTGATAAGCATTTTCATGACAATTGCTACATATTCCATGTTTATCTGTGACTGGACGACTACAACGTGGACATTGCAATGGTTCAAGAGATAATGCCTGAAGATTTTCATAGAATGAATCTAGTTCAATCATGAAGTTACAAGCTGTAATTGGAATGGGAAATTCAACTTTAAGCTCTGTCTGATTGAATGCAAGATGACAACTTTTTGCACGCTTCCATAAAGACCAGTTATTTTTCAACTCTGACAAGTCAGTGACTGGCCTGTTATTGTAATACAGGTTCAAAACCTTCACTGATTTTGACTTTCTGGCATCGTGAACATTCATTGTCACGGTCTGGATTGTGTAACTCCCAGTGCATTTAACTATGATCCGGTTGTCAGTGAATTTTGTTTCAGATTTCAGCGATTCTAGCTTCATCTTGCTGTATGGTACTTCAGGAGTGCTGCAGGCAACACAAGGTTCACTCTCCAGATAATAACCATCAAATTCCACTAAACCACTCAAAGTGTTATATATGCGAGAATTTGGATGGTTGGCTAACAGCTCGTTCTGTGAATGGAGAGTCTCAAAGATGCATCTAATCACATCAGGTGTCAAGCATCGGTCCACAAGGTCAGAAATCCTGTGTTTTGAACTAGAATCAGGGGATCTTCCAAGCAACCAAGTAACAAGTTCTGTATACTCAACTATATTCTGTCCATACATGGGAAGGAACTTAACTTTCTGCAACAGCGCAGATAGAATGGTTTCCTTAAATACTGGTTTAGCATGATGCCATACACCATATAAAACTAATTTGGCTTCCGCACGCACAGTAATTGAATTCCACTCCAAAAGGAAACAATCTATGAACTGTTTCAAAATATTGCTACTCTTGTCAGTGAAGACATCTACTGCAGCTTCCATATCTAAATAAGACTTCTCCGAACCAGATTCAGCTCCATCTTCACCTTTCTTTTTCTTCTTTGATTCTTGAGCGGTACCTGATTTATTTGAACTTAGGTCTCCTGACTCCATTTTTTGAGGAGTGTGACCAACATCTTTTCCTGTATAGAAGGCAAAATTGAGAAGCTTAAGAGTCTGAATAACAGACTCTTCACCAAAATAAAATATACCATTTATCAGGAAAGACAAAATATCTCCATGCCTTAAACAGTACTTCTGCCAGTTACGAGGACGTGCAGCAGCAACTTCTGCCATAGTGGAAAGGCATTTCACAATCTTTACACTTCTTTCATATGGGATGGGATTATTTTGAAAACCACCAGATTTGTTTATGTGTTTATAAAGTCTCTTGGCTTCACTAGAGAACTGCCAAGAGTCTCGAACACTGTAATAATGAGACTTGCTCCCACAGAGATGTAGAAAAAGCCTCCTCGCATATCTTCTTACGAAATTGGTGTGAGGATTGTTAATGTAACTGCAGAGAACATCTTGATAACCATCAAGCTTCAAATCCTTACCGTATGATAACTTGTAGACCTTTTCCTTTTCCCCAGTTTTGTCATGCTTTTCTGGCCGAACAAGGGTGTACACCAGTCGGAAAGCATTCTCTAATAAAAGCCTGTGGTAGTCCATGAAGATGTCTGTTCGATGCACTTTGACATACGAATCAGAAAAGAAAGGTGAAAAATTACCAGCTGGTAAATCTCTACGGACTGTTAGTAGAGCCCCACATCCAGGCCCAGTATTACTATGCACACCTTCATTGTTAACAGGAGATTTGAAAACATGCACTAGCTGCTGCAATATATCCATTAAATAATTTACAAAAGATTGCTGCCTAAGAGAATCACAAGCTCGAAGCAGTTGTGATGCAAAGTCAATCTTCTCTTGGTCACCTAATGAAGTCTTAACACTGGCTGAGGTTGATGGTGGAAAATGGACCACATTTTTATCTTGCATGTCAGTAGTTCCACTCTGTCTTGGCATTGAGCCATCACTACCAGGCTGATGCCAGTTTCTAAGCATCAATGTGAAAAACATGAAGACCAGGATAGCAACTTCACCGAATGATGAACGGTATCTGGCTACAAATGGTCTATTGAGATTAATCTCATCCAAAAACCACTTGATTACCTTCTCCAGATCTAAGCTATCCGGCTTAGAGCTGTCTATAAAAGGTCCACCTACAGCAGATGACAACCTGTAGAAAAGCTGCATAACAGGGATTGCTTGAACTCCTGAGGTTGAATCCATCCATCCTTTCAATTGTTCAAGAAGCTCAGAAAGAAGTAAGGAATTTATGGCACGTTTAGAAGCAGAAATTGAGACAGGATCAGTTAATGAAGCAGCAAAATCCCCAGAATCATTTAGTTCCAAGACATGAATTGATGGAGAAGAATTCTGTATCTGGCTATCAGCAGGAACAGGCATTAAGTTCTGGTCACTAACATCATCAGCTGTGAAGTGAAATTCACTGCCATCTCCCACTGAATCCACTTCAATTGGAATTGCTGTCATAGGATGATCTCTAGAATGTGGTGGAGGAAGTCGATCTGCATCCAGTTCATAGCAAGCCTCACACAAGTCAAAATCAGGACAAACAGTACAATGCCATCTTCGCCTTAGTATAGGTACTGTTGAGCAACCATCACAACAATATTGGACTGATGAAGTAATAGTGTCATCCTCAATCATGATTTGGTTGTTTCCAGTACTTGAGTCAGCTGCGCCAGGAACTGACACTACACTTTCAACAGCATCATCAGTAGCCAACATGGTCTGTTTTGGGAAAGGGACCTGAAGCAATCTTGAAGATATGGCCAAACTGGGGAAAAGGAGATGTGTAATATGTTAATATCAAATTCAGATTAAGAAAAACAAGAAAGAAGTGAGCTAAAATACCTGCTAGCTGTTTGAACAGCTTCATTAGATGAAAAGAGAAGCTTCTTCAGTAACACAACAGAAGGTGCCACGGAATGCACTCCTGCATCTTTTCCATGTAGGGCCAAGCATTCAGCATAGCAATAAATGAGTTCAACTGCAGACATAACAATGTTGTTCATGGTTTGTGTGTCAGGCTGCTCGAAATCCAAAATTCCCCATAAAACTTGCATGAGTACATCCACCACTTCTGAGCCTACACCAGAAAAGAAAACTTGTTATATCAATAGAATGACAGATATAGAACAAACACGTCCACACAGGACAGAATGACTTAAGTCTTTTGATTCATAACATTAGCACCTCCATTAGTTGAATTGTATGATTAACATACAGTGAAAAATGCATGATTATCTTACTTATTCTGAATAGCCCAAAATTAATAAAAACATGAAAATTAATATGACAAATATTTAATTTTTTAACATCAAAACTCATGCATAAATTAAAATTACATGGCATTTTCTTTAGAAGCAATATTTTTCCCTTAAAAATGCTGACTCAAAAACCTGAGATGGGGCAAACAGACAAACTACACCAGCATTACTATGGTTCCTAGATTGCTCTCAACCCTAATTACAAAATATGATCCTACTAGCTCATAGCTTTCTCATATACAACTAAAGATCCTTGAGAAGTACTTCAATGCTAACCAAGTCATGACGCATCGAATCAATTTGAACCAGAACAATCTGGTTTCTTCATGAATCATGAACCATAATAAGTTCATTCTTATTAAAGGAATGATATAATAGTTCATTTTAACATTCAGTATATTTCATACCATATTAAAACCAGAGTCACAATGTCAAATATCATTACAAATAATGGGTAATTGAGAACTTAGAAAAAACAAAGTAGATATTTTGTGGGAGGAAATAGATTAACTTTAGAAGAAATATCATTCAGAAAGCACAATATTAAAATAAGGATCCTTAGCCTGCAGTAAACATGGATGTTTCGAATTGATCAATGCCTGTTCTTAATCGTGTCGCCACTGTGTTTAAAAATATACAAGAGAAAGCTATTTTCAATGCATTTTAAGATTCTATAAGCAAAGACAGCAATACCATTTGTCTCCAGAAATGCTGCTAAATTTGAACGGCGTTGCAATGCAATCTTACAAACTGCACGCATCTGGGTGGTGAACTCTTCAATGATCCAACTTCCAGAAGCACCACCTATCCCTAGCCTTGAGGATAGTATTGATGAGGATTTTACCACTCCAAGAAGCCGCATGGTATCCTTAACCTAATGTAAGAATTACAGATAGTAATAATTAGCATGGCACTATAAGCAGGAATAATGACAAAACAGACTAGGTATAGAAGAAACAAATGACACTATAGATTACTTGATGGTATATCTCTTTCTTTGGAAAAATTGCTTGCAAGACACGACTAGCAGAAGCCTGCAGAATTGGTTCTCTATCACACTCAAATATTGTTTCTAGTAAAGGCTTGCACTTCAGTTTTTCAAGTTCAGTTCTTGCTTCCTCAAGCCTTGAGCAATCCTGTTGCCTACACGATGAATAGAACTTAGTAATTAGCTTGAGCCCATCTGCTATTACTTGCTCCTGAATAGGAGCAGACTGCATTGACCGGCGCTTCTTTCCAGATCCACTAAGTGATGAATTCGAACCAAGTGCTCTTGCTTCCATATCTAAAACAGCATCCATTTTCTCTTTCCAACCAAATTCATCTTTAGCTCGGCCATAAACTTCAAGCGAGTCAATTCTAGGAAGTGTTGAGCCATTAAAGGTTGGCCCAACTGATATTGTAAATTCTTCATCTGCAAGAAGCGACTCTGCAACAGTGAATGGAATATCATACCAGGACCTCATTCCCTCATCTAATTTAACAACTCTTTGGAAAATAGAAATGCTAGATGGTATGTGACTTGCTGATGTATTTCCCACATGAACTCGGAAACCGACCATGACTATATCAGGATTTGAATTGAAGATGGATATCTGTAAAGATACATCAAGGAAGAAATTAGGAAGATAAAAGGCTATATGTTCAGAAGACACAGCCAAAAAAGTAACTACACAAAGTGAAACCACCTCCCCCTTCTATTCACATCATAAAACAAAATCACTACCAAGAGAACAATGAAAGGTTTTATTGATTACAACTAATAAGAAAACCTGGCCGCCCAATGATGGTGTCTGAGTCCAACTTTCTAAATTATAATAACATGCATCAGACACTACTTACTCAACTAAATAAGTATCCATACACTTCCCCGTATTTGATAAAATTTAGAAAATGAAAAGGACAGCAAGGAATAGGAATTCTAGATTGGAGTATCAATTATAAGGTCAGAACCAGATAATTAAAAAATGTTCATTTAGGGCTTTATTTTTGAAAAAGGACCATTACTATATCATCTAGGGGGTGTTTGTTGAATTTTTAAACTAGTATGAGTCGTATGGTAGATGTTGGAACTAGATAAAAACAAACCAGGTGGAAATTGGGTTCAAAATGCTTTATTGAATTTATTCCAATGAACATGTTAATTAACCATAAGAGTGCTCACCAATCCAGATTATCTTAACTTGAAATGGTAGAATTAACAACTTCCTATGCAGAATTTTATTTGAAATTCGGTTCAAATGAGAACTGTTTTTATAAAATTAGGTGATAACCAAACAACCTACACCTGAAAACAAGCCCCACTGTACCTATATACAAGATTTTAGGAAGTTGCTGATCCCCCAAGTCACAAAACAGAGTACGTCACAAGGTAAAACAACTATAAACATTCACTTTGAAATCAAAGTAACTAAAACAAATAAGATACCTTAAAACCAGCAGGACTTGGGCTTTCTAGAAAGCCATCCTCATTTAGAAAACTCTGTTTAGCTCCTTCAGAATCTCCATTTCTAATGGCATCACCACCTAGTTTCACATCCGGTGTAATGCACACAGTCTTCTCAAAGAAATCCAGAGGAAATTCAGGATTTGTACCAGCATAGGCTTTATTGAGAATTCCCGAACCCAATTTCTTAACTTTTTCAGATGCTACAATCGCACTTGCATCCACACCAGCAGGGGTATGAGAATATATTTGAAGGCTACCATCATCATGTAAAACAAAACAGTGGATTTTATCCTTTGATAGTGGTTTGTATGCAGTCATACCAACTATAGGTGAGGTGGAACCAACTGAATGTCGCATACACTGAGCGATTATCTCATGTTCCCCCATTGACACAGTAAGTGCAGAATTTGATTTCATTGTTGATAAGCAAACAAATAATCCACTGCCAGAAAGCAATTCTTTCCAATGATGTACTCCTCCAGGCCGGAGATTACTTTCTTGTTCCTCGTATACAGAAGACACCTCAACTAGAGAAGCTGCATCAGGGCTTGGGCGACCAACCAATGAGGTGCCATCTTGAAAAGATACAAATAGTAGCTTATATGTTGAAGAGAAATATAATGACGATCCCTTTGCATGAATTTCTTTCCCCTGAAGTTGTACAAGTTCTTTCAATGGGACAGCCCCAACATTACCTTTGACGGACAACTCCAAACTGAATAAGTTTCCATTTTCTGAAAGAACAAGGAGAAACATTCTACCTTGGGAAGCTGGACAAAGAACTGCATCCACAATCATGTCATCTTGCAAAGTGAAGTAGTGCATTGGACTGATGTTGTCCAAAGAAAGGTCATATATCTTAACAAATCTGTTAGTCACAACCATTAATTGAACTTGAGAGCCTGGCACCCAATCCACCCGTCTAATATATGCACCTTGCAAAGCTAGTTCAATGGCAAGGCGGTCAATCACTTCACCACGAGGATTCAATGTCAGGACCTGGCAATCCTCGTAACCTGCTACAAGAAGATAGTTCTCAACCACAGGATTGAATGCAAGTTGTACAATTTCAAAGCGGACAATATTTTTAGAAAGAGGTTTAACATTGGTCTTGTCAGCTGTCACAGGTGCAATGGTAGCTTGACCAATCAACTGTCCAACATCATATATAGCAACTTTATCACCTTCACCAATGGCAAGTCGACCACGTACACTCACACTAAGTAAGGACTTCACAAGAGAGCCACTTGCTAAATGTGATTTAAGCTCTTTGGCATTTGAATAATCAACCTTTATCTTGAGATCAAATGATCCACTTTTATATGCTTTCTTTAATTGCAAGAGATCAATGCCATGAGAAATCACCTTATCTTCACCCGTACTGATCTTGTTATCTTTGGAATGGTGAGAATCTCGTCTGCTTCGTATAAATGGTAACAAAGAAGAGCAAAGATTCAGCACCCGACTCTCAATATCAAGTTCTTCCAATAACATTGGAATCCCTTCTTGAAGCTCTTTAGGAATAGATAACCTGAGAGAGTTATCTGCATCTGAACTGATTTCTTCTTCAAAATCTGAATCACTGTCTGGCAGCTGATCCCCATCCTCAGGGAAGGGTAAAAATGACTGAAAAGTATTTGAGCCACGAACAGGTGCGCTGCTATCTCCAGTAAACTTTCGAGGTTTCAGGCATTGGCAATTGCTACCCCTCACACCCCCAGCTCCACAGTCACAAAAGAACCGGCTTGATCGTGAGTAGACAACACGATGACCCCGATGACAAACCTTGGCACAGACAGAGCAGCAGCCTTTGGATACAGTCAAGTCACAAGTATAGCAGAAATACCAATGTTGCTCCATGAAATTGCTGCCACTGGAAGTAAATGTGCAAACTTTAGAGGCAAGGGCTCTTTCACTGTTAGCATCCTCTTCATCATCCTTATCTATGCTAAGAACCTCTCCATCAGAAGTTGCATCATCCTCATCCTCATCTACAGAAGTTGCATCACATTCAAGGGAGGCTGATCCCCCTTCTTGATTGGCAGAAAGAATATATGTCTCAGAATTTTTTCTAGATCCAACTAGCCGAGCAGAAGCATGTCCTACCCCAAGACTATTGCCAGAAGAACACTTCTTAGTTGCCTTTTGCAAGGAAATTTTACCAGATCCACAATCACTCAATACAGTTTCAATAAAGCCAAATAGAAACTTCAGTCCGGGAAGCAGATTTTCATTGGTCACCAGTTTCTCCATCAACATTATAGTCCTCATCAGAAGCTGTTTCATCAAGAAGTCTCCTCTAGAAATTTGAACAATGAAATTGAAAAAAGACTTTGCTACATGTATATCAAACAACAAAAAGGCAGAATCAAGTGACCCCAATGCAGAATTAAAAATATGCTGTTGCAGTTCTTTTGATTGTTGTTCAGAAGGTGGTGATACAAGACACAGAATAAAATTCATTGTTGACTCCCTAAGAGAAATGGAGCTCCCATTTGCACAGTTCACCCCACAATCTGATTTCACTATGCTTCCTAAAAGCCTCCTCTCCAACCACTGAGATACACAGTTTACATCTCTGTCTAGAAATCTCCTTTGTATCTTCATTCTAAGGTCAGGAAATTGCTCACCAGACAAAAGATCCACAAAAAAACCAAGAACCTTCACATTCACTGATTCAGAGAAGCAGGAATCTAAAGAATCTATTAGAACCAAGCAGTCACCAAGATGCAACTGCAAAACCCTATTCACCTTTTCAGGCAAATTTTCAACACCGAGATAGAAATGAAATATAACAGACTTTGAAGGGTCTTTTCTTAGGCTGTTTAACATCTCAATAATTTTACAGACTATCCATTCACGAAGACTGCAATCACATGCTCCTCCAGCATTGACATCCTTCAGAAACCCTTCCATTTGTTTCATTAGAACTAAATTTTCATAACATGACAATTCCAGTTCTGCACTCAAGCTGTGATAAATAGTGTCGCATTGCCCATGGACACTTTCAAAGATCCGATCATACTTGATGATTGTTACTGCATCAAGAACTTGTTCAAGAACTTCAGTCTCCATGTTAATAATACTTCCTGCTTCTCTTATTCTAAGTAAACCATTTAAGGCAAAGATAATACCTCTTACACTAAGAACACAAGAAAACATTGTAGCACTGGCAGTAGAAAGATTAAAAGGAAAACCATGCAATAGGCACTCCCAAGAAGCTTTAGAAAGAATACCAGAGGCTTTTTTATCAACAATAGTATCCAACCTTGATATGATGCTAAGAATAGACTGCAACTCGCCTGCATTGGAACCACTCCTCTGCAAGAGCTCATCCTGCAGGCTTTGGTCCATTTCAGTATGTTTCAGAAGCAGCAAAGGTGAAAACCCAGGAACCAGCTTTTGCTTGTTACTAAGGATATCAAGGAAAGCGGTTTGACAAACTTGTAAATACTTGTTCAGCAATGATGAGAACAGCTTTACTAGCAATGCAAATTGGCCAGACTCAATCATGGAGGAAATCATGTTTCCAGCACATTTAACATATTTATCATCCCCCAAACCATTCTCAGTCCAGGATAGACCATGCCCAGAAATAGCATTGTCCGAGACATATTTCCATATGCCAACATTGGTGAACGAGAGCACCAGAGAAAGCCACATTCCACTTCTGAGGAAATACCAATCTAATTGCTCAATGCATTCTGGTATGGAGAAAGTGTTTAAATGCTGAAGCAGGCTCAATATAACATGTGGAGAAATAGTTAAGTTCCCAATGCCCTCTGGATGGCCAAGGAGTAAATGGCTGAAGTGGAAAAAATGTAACATATTAGACAGATCCACAGGATGGTCTTGATCCCAAGCTATAATTGAATGGACTGCATCAAAGCCTACGTAAGGAATATCCCAACAAAGAGAGAAAACATATCTTTCAACAATTAGATCTTCAACTGCAGCAGCTCTTTTACCCTTCCAAAATCCGAGAATCAGCGAAAAAGTAAAATATATCTCTTCCCAGTTCAAAGCTAAGCTGTCAATTGCCAAACCTTCCCTAACAAGAGAAGATGACCCAGAAATATCAATTAGGTGTCCAATCAAGCTACTCACACAAGTTTCCTCTCCAATTAATCCACCTCCAATGTTTCTAAACGCAGTTGAAGACCAAGATGACATATGATCATTAACTTTGTTTTGGATGGATGAGCCAGAAAGTGGTGCTTCTCTCAACTTAGATCGCACATCTAAGAGCAATGATGTTGGACAAGTATGTTGGTGAAATATCATATGACGGAGAATTAAGATCAACCTTGAAACTACTAAAGCCCAACATGTTAATAGTGTGCTGTTCAAATCTAATGTTGAATTAGCAACTTCTTTGAGGGATGAAAATATTAATTTTGCCATCACTGCCTTTTCTCCCTCAGAAGACAAGTGGAATGCCATAAGAACTACCTCAATATGAAACAGCAAGGGAAGAGTACCAGCAAGGTCATTGATACTTGAGCATTTAATGCAGACTGTTTTTGCCTTCTCAACAACAAAGCCAACATATACCCTGCAAATCTTTGTTCTCAACTGACTACCAGAAGAACCAACCCTAGAAAACAATGTGTGGGCAAGCAGGGTCAGGGTTCTATCATTGTAGCAGAAGGAACCATTCTCAACAGTCAGGATTTTATCCACAAGGTAATCTTCAAGAGAATCATTCAAAGCATGATTAGTGAGAAGGTTGCGTAAAAGATCAAAACAAAGATCATGGACATGTCCAATCTTTCCATCATCATGCAAAGGAGTGCAACTATCAGACATATTATCTTCACAACAACAGCCCTGACAATTGAGTAGGGAAAGCAAAATATCAATGTCTCTACTTCCAAGTTTGTTGCAGGCATCAGCATAGAGAGAGGGATGCCATTCAGCAGAGAAGATACATGTTTTTAGAAAGCTCAAAAGTTCTACAGCAGCTTGCATTGGCATATTTTGGTAGCTGGAACTAGAAACTAACGCATTAACAGGTGGTTGTTCACATCCATCAGTAGACCCAACAGATCGCCCAGTTTCAGAAAAAAGATCTCCAAAAAGAGCCTCATCCTCATGGCATACTGCATTTTCAACTTCAGATGTTCCAACAACTTTTGCCAAACTAGAATGAGACCTTTCCAATTTTGGCCTTAACTTCAGTCCTTCCGAATGAAGGAACAAAGCAAGTTGCATCAAATTGGTAATCCATTGACTTGACACAGGAAATATCAATTTTAGAATCTCTTCAAAAGTAAATCCCTTCAGCAAAGGAACAGAGTCATGATGAAGACATGAAGGAGAACTGAACTGTGAGTCAATAGAACTGCCGACTTGTTCCTCCTCAATGTTTTTCCATTCAAAAGGAATTTGATGTGTTTGTCTTTTCAGATCATTAATGAGCTTCAGCATATAAACAACAAATCGAGGGAAATAAGCAAGGGGGGGCTTCAAATTGGGAGAAGATTTGTCATATGTCCAAACAGAAGAATCCAAACTCTCCAATATAGCTGCTATGATACATGTTTGAATATTCTGGGCAACATTGCTATTGCCAAATATAACCTGAATACTGTGAATAAATTCTTCAATAACCATTAAAACAATGCTATCAAAACTTCCTTCAGTGGTAGCATAGGTATTCACAAACTCCAATTTAATTCTAAACAAACTACATAGAGTATCACAAAATGTGGCAACTGCCTTCATCAATGTGGCATCGTATTCAACATATGGAACATCCTTTAAAAGACTTCCAAGTATCTTTAAAATCCTCAAAATGAAGGACAGTCTCCTTCGAAAATTTTGACCCACAGCCCTCTCATCCAATACATCTTTTACTTTAGCTAGCTTATTGCACAGCAAGATCAAGCGAGGAGTGTATTTTCCATGGACAACTGCCCAGTGCTGAGACAGAAAGAGAAAATTATTGAAATATTGATCACAAGTTTGTTCAATGAATCCAGATTCTTGCCTATCATGAGGCAAGCACTCAGAGGCCAAAGTTTTTAGAAGCCAATCCATTGATTTTTCTTCCTTTGAGCATCTGAAGCCTTTCAAAGATTAATAAAAAAAATAGGAGCAGTTGTTAGATTAGTAGAAAAACCATTACAAGACAGCAATTGACTGATTTTGGGTAGTAACATTATACCTTCTAGGTGGCATTTTTTGTAGTCGTCCACAAAATCACTACAACAATCATCAACTGGCAAAATATCTACCAAGGCACTTGCAGTTGTCGGTTGAAACACGTCTGCAACTACATTTATTCCATCAACCAAAGCCATCTCTAAAAGGTGTATCATGTTGTTCTGTAAGATGCACCAACAATGAGTAATACCAAAAAAAATAATACCCACTAGTTTTAACAAAAAAGAATACAGGTCAGAACAATTGATAAAGAAGAGTTTATCCTGCCCCCACCAGAATGTACTTTATTCTAAATATATATTAGCAAAATAACCTTTTTGCTTCCTCAGGGATAGAAATCAGAAAGGCCTATTACCATACAATACGTGATGGATAGATAAAGAAGGTACCAACGAAATGGGCCCAATATACAATTTTGTAAACGTCATAAACATCTCATGAAGGCTTAAGGCAACTTGGGAATATAATTTAGAATTTGTTGCCAGATCTATTATTGCATATGTGTTTGTGCTTCTAACTTATTCTTGAGACAGTTCTTTGGCAAACATCCAGTGAGATTAGGCAACGGTGCAATTTCAGTATTATTACGTGGAAAACATCTCTTTTTTATTTTTAAACATTCAATTTTCTGTTCTTTAGAGGTTTTCATCATCTTTAACGCAACATCTTTATTTTTTTATTTTCTTTAACAATCAAACATTGGAAAGCGGGTACTCCATCCTAGAGGTGCAACGCTCAAATCCCATTAATTGCAATGGGGAATAGGTTTCCACTATCGTATGGCTTCCAATCTTCTTTATTGTATTTTTATATATATATTCAAAAAATGTATTGTGTCATATTGATTATATAATAAGCTTATAAAAATTCTTATGTGACTGTTTACTTAATAGATTCGTGTCATTGATGCGCCCTATGAAGTATAATTTAAATTTCATTCAAATCATTCTCTCTTATCTGGTTGTATCATATCACTCATTTGGGAACAGAAAAAAAAAAATAGACCTCTCTATACAGGTATTGCCGAAAATTCAATACAGTCTGCACCCTAGCTCCATTAAATTTTCACCTATAGACCTTCGGCACTTGCAAAACACAAAATTCATAAACATACCTGAATTCCTAGATCATCACTATCAAATCCGGAATTCTCCAAATAGCACAAAGCAAACTCTATCGACTGCTGCACAATTGCAACAAGCACGCCCTCGGATTGCTCCACTGTTCATGCAAACCAAATCACAACCAAACAAAAATCATTTACAAAAAAATACAAAAACAGAAAGGAAAACAAAAGATAAAACTTGGATGCAGTATTTTGATGCTTTGTTCAATCTGAATTGTAATAGTCTCGTCTCAATAACTAACATAATAAATGTTTCTATTAAAGTTCAACACAAACAACAGAGATTACTGTGTCGAAACTCAATCTGATTGGAGAACAACGCCAAAACTACATATTCAACAGTCTGTCTAAGTTTTGTCTAAAAACAGAAAAACACTCGCACAGCAACAACAACGATCACACAAGTCAAATCGTAAAACAGCAAAGCACGAAAGAAAATCAAGTTCATGTGATATTGCACAGAAAATAATACCTGACAAAGATCGAGAAGCGGACGCGATTGCGTAGACGAATGAAGAAATCCCGTGAATCTGTGCGTCGGTCCAGGAAAGGAAGCGTGAGGTTCCGTCATCAGAAGATTGGACACCGCTGCGGAGGACCGAGCAGAAGGTGTTCAGACCTAACCGAACGGCGTCATCGGTGCGGAGCTTCTGGATAAACTCGCCGGAGGAGGACGGGGAAAGAGCGTCAGCGAGGACGGTGAGGCCATCGGCCATTACGGAACGAATCAAGAGAGAAAGAGGTTTGTAGCAAGAGTGAGTGTGTTGGGTAGGAAGTGGAATTGAGTAAAAGAAGGTGCAGTAAGGGGTTTATGGTATTTATAGTGTTGAGGGCGGGGATGAATGAATTGGAGAAGAAGAAAGAGACACAGATATACTATTGGTGCTGCTTTCCTAGTTTGCTTAATGAGAAAGCACCAATTTGCCAATTCTCATTTCATTGCACTTTCACTGTTCTTCCATTGCCAAAGAGAAAAATAAACCCCCAAATGTTAAAATATAAATCTAAAAACCCCATGTTAATCTCCCATCTTGTAAACTAAAACTTATTGTTTTCTTATATATTTTGGTTTTCACTTCTTTATTTATTTATTTAAGACAAAAAACTAAAATGACAATCAGATCAGATGGAATGCATAAGATGGATAGGTAACTGCATCACATAACTTAAGTTTTTATTTATCACAATAATACATAGTAATACATTGATAAACTTTAATTAAATTTAAATAAGTAGTTACATAGTTACATATACACTTTAATTTGATATTGTTTTTCTATAATTGTAATGAGAAGGAAAAACTTTTTGCTCCTTTTCATTATATTTTCTTATTGATTATAATAATCTTGGATAATGTTTGTTTCATGGTTAAAGAAACTGTTTGCCATTTTTAATAATATTATTATATTGTATTAATCTTTTATTACATTATTTATCGTGGTTGCCATTTTCAATAATATTGTTATATTGTATTAATTTTTTATTATATTATTTTCTTAATTATTTTTTTAATAACCTGTTAAATCATTATTAAAATCAGGTTACTTATCTTATTTTATTCAATCAAATAAGTCACATCCATCTATTAACTTAAAATTACAATACATATGTATACTTTTATCTTCTTAGGATAAAATAGTTCCAAAATTTCCATGGATACCACTAAACCTTATTGTATAGGACTAAATCTTATTCTATTCATATAAAATTTCTCTTTCTCATCCCTAAGCAAGTCCTTAAGAGACTTAATTATATACTATACTATACATATAAGTCAAAGTTTTATGTTATAAATAGTAGAAATACATGCACTTAGTGTGTCAATGAAGTGTACATCCATTTCTTTTGTTATATTTTATGTTTATGAAATTTAACTTTCTCATCGGTTAATCAATGAAATGGAGATGAATATACTTCATGCATACTTTAAATATATATGTACTTATTTTCGATCTCAGTTATAAAAATATCAAGTTATTATAAAATATTTACATTAACTTCAAATTTAAGTCTCATTTATTAACAAATTAATTTAGGTTAATGAATCTCAATGAATATGAAAACAAATATATTTAACGGTAATTTGCATTATTATAAGCAATTATATCGTAATTTATTATTATCCATTACTTTTATTGATATTATTATTATTATTCTCATTTAAATATATCACATAATTTTTATAATATTTTAGATGCAATAAAACTACTTTTCAGCAATAATGAATAAACTGAACTTTAAAAAAAAAATACTTGTTTATGTCAAATGTAATGTTTATAACTTTTCTTTTACAAGTTACAAAATAATAAAATGAAGACAATTCTTAGCAATCATATTGGTTAAATAATTTGAGTCATAGTTCATAAAATTAAACATTCATGAAAAACAATACACGCACATACATATGTATTTTTTACCTAAACCAAATCCTAAAGAAATATCTTTAAAACAGTTTTTGAAAATATAATTCTCAACAAATTTTCAAAATAAAATTGATGTAATATAATAGATAAATTGATGAGGAAATGAATTATTTTGAGAAATTAATTGCCATGAACCTCAACAAAAAAGGGCAACTGTCTGATTAGGCACAATTTACTGTAAACTCTAGTTCCCAAATATCTAATGTATTAAACCATAATATGAAATCATGGAAAATTAATCAAATTCTGAAGTCACGAATCTATCCCAAAACGTTTTACCAATCAATTCTTCTAACATAACAAAAACCAATCAGGGGACCAAAATCACCATAGCATTGCAAATTAGCAGAAGGAAATCTAATGATGCTGGAGATCTACAAATTCAAGCTACAAAATTGAAAAGTGAAAGACCAGAAAAAATGTCTCAATTGTGATTTTCATCTAAGGTTCTGGCTTGACTACCATCCAACAGTTCGTTAACACAAAATTTATTTAAGTTTTCATACATATTCTTCCATTGGTTAGCCATTTGCATTGCCCTTTGGTAATCATGTTTTAGTTTCTCTGTCTCCATTTCAGAAGCAGCAGCTGATCCTTGATGCTGAGACAGGTTAAAAACAACATTAATCACAATCAAAATCAGGTAATGACCATCCTTTAATAAGAAGAGTAGTCACAGAGACAAACCTGAAGTTCCTTAATGTAATTAGATATCACATGAGAACTGAGGTATGAAGGATTTAGGGAACTCCTGCCACCCCCAAGACTGATAGTAGTGTTCATATCTGAGTCTTCATGTATTGAATTTGCATATTTTTCCAATGGAGGGGGTAAATTTCCTTGCTTTCTTGATGATGGTTGTACATTAGAAGATATGTGATTACTTGAGTTTTCTCGTCTAACAACAAGAATATTATTTACAGGCCCTGGAGTATCCACAATAATTAACATTAAATTTTAGCAGGACTCAATTTGAAAACATGCATGTAATTATAGTCATTAGATATGTCATCCGAGAAAAACCCTTAACAGTAACCAAGTGAGTAAAAAGCTATCCTGCAGAACATATTGATAAAAGGAATAGAGCATTCTCATCCAATTTAAAAAACAACAGGTCGCATATCAAAGACATTAAGAAAAAAAAAGTTTAAGAAAATAAAGGCTCAATAGCAGCAGATATAAATAGAAGTTCAATATATAATAAAAATACTGTCCAAGTCCTACTAGATATGTAAAACAAAGTGTTTCTTGTAAAAGCTCATCTGCATACTGAAAACATAGGTATCATACATGTGGTACGTTAGTTGCTTTACCATATAACAAATAAATTGCCAGTCTTCACTATATTCGAATTTTGCAAATGAAAATAACTTTGAGCATTGAAAAAGCAGAAATTCATTCGGAAAATAGCATAACATATGCATTACTGAAGATATATGCTATCAAAATTCTTTCTTGCAAAGCCTGGTCAAATTTCACTGTTTATACAATACCTTTAGCATGTTTGAACAAGCGGACGATTCGACGAGTTCTTGCATCCCAAACACGAACCTTTCCATCCTCTGACCCGGATATCAATAAATTCTGACTCGTGCTATATGCTAAGCAAGTAACTGTCTTGCTGTAACATTGAAGAACAAAATTAGTTAAATTACAATGCATAGATTAAACCAACTTTTTATTCTAGTTAACATGACCACTAGCAATGTGGAACGTGAGTTACTACAAAATAAACTAAAATTATAAAGAATGTATCTGCTTATGAATAAAACATGGTTCATTTACTTGGTTACTGCACAAATTCTAGTAATCAAAATATTCAAACAAATTTTGAAGCATCAGCCAACGGTTTCAACTTGGCATTGATATGTGCTGAGGATATGGTACAGAGACAGAAAAAACATGAAATTAGAGACATGAAAATTAGAGACAGAAAACAAGGATGAAAACATGAAATACCTGTGTGGGAGAGAAACAGAACTGCTATTTATTGCAACAAAAAGGAAAAGGGTAGAACAAACTCTGATACCAGGGAACCATGAAAGAGTGAACAGAATAAAGATAGCAACAACAAAACATTGGACATAGTGCAGAGAACAAAGCAAGGATGGAAAGACAGGGAAGGGTACCAGAAACATCAGAATTGGCCAGAGATAGTGCCAGAGAATTGTGGATCATCTTTCAGAGACACAAGAACGCACATAGACTTCAATTTTGAAACCCAAATAAGGGAGCAGAGTCCCAAAATTGTCCTCTAAATTAAAATTAAACATCCCAGTGTTGAGTGGACTAACGGAAGTTTTCAATTCAATCCTTAAAGAACGTTGCCCCTAATGGCTGTGATAGCAGCGTGCCTTATGCTACTTCATGTGCAATAGCAAGCCTTGAGATGCAATGGATTTCAATGGAACAGGCAATAGCCATGATGTGCCACAATGGCAGTATAGTTCACAAGTGACACTCCTATAGCTAAAAGCGTAGAAACAATTACTGCTTTAAAGATAAAAAGTTCCCATTGTTTAATTCAAACTCAAATAAAACATGGATTGATGTTTTATTCAAAAGCTATAACAGCTTAGTTTGTATTTTCTTGTAGTACAAGAAAAGAATAACCAATGAGAACAATCAATCATTTTTTGACATAGGTTGACCTAATAAATTGTAATCAGTTGGGTGTACAAACTACAAATGTCAACATAAATGATATAAAATCCATCGGTTATTTAATCAGTAAAGGGAATAAAAATTTCCTTGAATTCATCATAGCTAACAATTAAACTCTGTGCGATGGGAACTTGATACTCACTTTAGTTATCCATAAATTCTTAACAAAACTAAATGCTCCCAAGTCCCAAGCTGTCGCTCTAAGATCAATATTATTGCAGTTGGCAAATAGTAACTATCATATATGAGCTACGAGGGAGCACAAGACAATTGATGCATGCAACTAAATTGTTCAATTTTACAAAATAAATATGTAATTCAAAGAGAGAATTGCAATTGAAACGGTACGGTGTATTTGAAAAACTAACATCAAGAGATAAGACATCATCAATAAATCCATACTTCTTAAAATAAGCACAACAAGAGAAGAAAAGACAACCTTTGGTTAGAGAAAGAACCAATGATATGCATTCCATGATTATTACTAGCATCGCTTTCAGTGTTAAGTGCAGCAATAAATATCTTTCCATCTCTACTGCCAGCATAAAAGACATGTTCAGCTGGATCCAGTGCAATGGAATCAATAACTGAAGGGAATACTATATTTCTTAGTAGTGTTCCCCTAGATAAGCTCCATACCTAAGAGAAGAAATTATAATCCAATTAAGTTGATTACAAACATTCAAACATATACCAACGTACATAAACTATCTATAAATATAAGATTAATTGACACTTAAGTATCAAACTCTATAAATTACAAACATTTTTAATGCAGGAATATATTATATCCTCAATAGAACAAATTTTAGATGATTTAGAAATCTGTACATGTGCAATTTACTATCAATTAATTTCTAAATTAGATCAAATTTTGTAGACATTCCTGAGAACTTTTATTCAGCAGTACACTTAATAAAATTAATATTTTTGTAAAAAGTTATTAAAGATACCACTTTACAATATTTCACATTTTTGTATCAATGGATTTTATATTATGTATATAAATCAGTCAAATAAAAACCAAAACCAGTTAAACAGGGGCAGGGAGGCACAGATAAGATGAATGTGGATCTGAAGTGCAGAAAACAGAATGAGAGGCACAGATAGATTGAAATGAACAAAGAAGCAAAGCTCAAGGGGTTTTTCCAAGTGGGTTAGGGTTGGTTTTTATTTTTCAAGAAAATGAGTCTTTCTTATGCAAAGCAGGATCAGGCAACTCCACAGATTCTATGTCCAAGATTCTGCAATTCCACTGTTTACAACAAATTGCATCTTTCACGTGGATTAAGATTACAGGGAGCACAAAAATATCACAAACAATGCGATCCCATGACCAAAATTGCGATTTTGACAACAATGTCATTGTCACCAAATAAACTATAACAGCTGGTTCCCACCCATATTGAAAAAACTATTCATTTGAGTTATCTTGCTAAACATAAACTATTAGAATTTACAAATCCTAGAAATAGACAACTCAAGCAGGCAACAGTACATATAATTCTTGAGTAAAAGTACTTAATTGATTATCTATTTCTCTACTACACCACCCCAAAAAGACAGTAAAACAAACCTTGCAAGTTCGATCCTCTGAAGCTGACACAATAATTGCACTGCACCCTCCATTACCAATCACAACATCAGTCACGTGCAGGGAGTGCCCGGTAAAACTATACTCATAAAGATTATTAGCCTGCTGACCTCTGAAATCATCGAATATCCTGAACCACGAAAGCAGCATATGCCACTATAGTCAGCATTGCTGCTAGAACCCAAGCTTTACAGTATCCTAAAAGGAAATTCACTACTGCAACGGAAAGCAAAACAGAAAAAGGGAGAGAAAAGTACATGAAGAGAGACCAAACTCTTACGGTTCCATCTTCAGCACCAGATACCAACAACGAGTCATCTTCAGAAAAAACCAGACAAGTAACGGCCCTAATATGTGCACGCCACTTCTTAAGCAATCTACCGGTTTCAACCTTATAATCAATGCAAGCAACTCAGCACGGTACAGTAAACAGAAACAAAATAAGTCCCCCCTTTCAATTCATAATTCTCCACAACCTAACACCCAAAAAAATCTTCAGTATATGTTTAGATCATATTTCGTTCCACTTGTTCCGCTTAGGTAATGTATGTAATCCAAAACATTGATGAGGAAACAGACTGTATATAATTCCAGTCATTGATGAGAAAACCAGACAGTTGTAAAAAACATTAATGGATCACCAAACAAAACACTTACTTCCCACAAATAAATATCCCCAGATAAAGCTCCACCAGCAATGAAGGTTCCCAGGTGATTAGAAGCAAGGGGTTTAATAGGTTCAGCGGGAAAACTCTTCACTTCAACTTGAGGCTGCACACGCATCATTCATTATTAGTAATAATTTTCATGATATAAGAAAATGTTAAATAATAAAAAATAATAATAATATTACGAAAAGAGAACAACCTTGGACCAGGACCAGAAGAGAACAGAACCAGATGTCGCTGAAGGTTCTCGAAGCTGAGAGGAGGCGATGAAGCGAGGACCAACGGCGACAAGGCCATGAGAAGGGGAGGAGCAAGATTTGTAGCGGAGCTGCTCCGCACCGGTGTGAAGATCCCAGCATCCTATTCCGCCGTCCAAAGACGACGACGCCAAAACAACCTCCATTCTTCGTCGGAAGCACAGGTCGTATAGCAAGAGACTTCAAGGTCACACCGCGGAATAACAAATGAAGAATCAATGGAAGCGAGACCTAGCTATTGAGCAGTAGTGTTAGGAGAAGAGTTCTCTGTTTCGGTGGAGGCTACACCGCAAAGGATTTTGTTTTGATCTTTGTCCGACTAGGGTTTTTTTTGTTTTCTATAATTAAATCTTATGCCTTTTAATTTAAATTTAAATTTCATAAAAAGAATTAGGCTTAAATACCTTTTTAGTCCTTATTTTCGTAGTGTTTGTTGCGGATGGTTCTCATCTTGACAGAATGTTTAAACTGGTCTGGTCCTCATTTTCGCAATTCATGTTTTATTTCGTCCTTTTCTGTAACGCCGTTTAAATCATTAAGAGAGCATTGTACAAATGACACAGTTTGTATTACATATGGCTAATTAACGTTAATTTTTTAATTTATGAGAAATTTTGCAATTATGGAACAACTAATACTTGTCATTTCATCATTGGATTGCAGTTGTAGCTAATATTTTGCATGAGACATCTGTATGCAAATTTTAGAAAAAGATTCTCTGACCAAAAAGTAAAGATACTCATGTGGAAGGCTTAAAGATACTCACCTGGAAGGCTGTTAGGAACACACACCCAGCAGTTTGGAAAATAGTAATGTTAATAATTATAGATGAAAAAATTTTCCTAATTGCAAAATTTCCCCTAAATTAAAAAATTAAAGTTAATTAGCAATATGTACAGTACACGTAACACACCCTAATACAAACGGTGTCACATGTACAATGATCCGTTAATAATTTAAACGGCATTACAGACAAGGACCAAATAAAACATGAATTGCGAAAATGAGGACCATTTTAAATATTTTGTAAAAATGAAGACCATTTTAAATATTTTGTCAAAATGAGGACTATCCACAACAAACACTACAAAAATGAGGACCACAAAGGTATTTAAGCCAAAGAATTATAATTTGATTTAGAGTTTAATATCATGTACAAGTGATTGAGCATCATGTGCTTTTTTAAATTTTAAATTATTATTTTTTTAAATTTTAAATAATTATTTATAATAAAAAAATCTAGTTTTATAATTTTTTTTAAATTAAAATAAATATTTATAATAAAAAAGTTATTCACAAAATATTATTTTATTTTTTATTTTAATAACTAAAATTTATTTTATCTATAATTGTATATTTATAGTTACATACATATTTTGTTTTTCTAAGTTTATTTCTTTAATTACTATCTTTAAATTTAAACAATATTTGTAATTTTGTTTTTCTTTTTATCGAATATCTTTGTTCAATGATCCTATTATATCTCATTAGATTTGTAAAGAAAAAATTCATGTATATGCGTTTATAAGAATTATGTTCCTTGATGACAAGTTAGACCATGAATATATCATATCTTCTATTTCCTTTATGTTCGAATTGATATAAATAAAATTGAAGATAATGAAATATACCACAAATATTATAAAATAAAGAGGAAACACAATGAAAATGATAAGAACCTGGTTTGTTTTATTTTATTAAATTTTGTTCTCAATTTAGAGAAAGTGAGTTTCTTTGTTTATTTTATAATTTCATCACAATATGTCCAAACAATGAAATACAGATTTCATTTCATTATTCACTATCGTACTCACTTTAAAATTAAAAAAAAAATCATTACATTTAATCTCTTTTTGTTTATAAAAAATAACTAAACTGAAGAATGGTAGCATGATGATTGTTTAGTAAGATAATAAATATTACCATTTTAGACCTCCGGAATGCATTATACCAACTTCGGTGGCACATCATATTCATTCACCAAGGTCCCAGCATATCAATCCATGCATCTCTCTCATATAACTATTTGTCTTTACACAATCAGGAAAACTTTCAAGAAAAGTTAATTCTTTGACATGGTATAAAAGAATATATCAGAAAGTTGTTAGAATGGTTGTGATTTTTTAAGTAAAATTATTCCAGCTCATTTAAAAAAGACAATAAATCTACACCAGAACTGGAACTGATAGTGTTTGAAGCCACTATTTTAATCTCTGCTACTATTTTAAAAATACTTTCTTGAGCATTGTAACAGCCAAAAACTACCAATAGTCACCACAGGAACAAACTCCATCCCTAAAATGATGGAATCGATTCACGTCTCTTACAAGAATCTCTCTGTTAGCAAATTTGGAAATAAATTTTGTAACAGCATGACAGTCTTCACACAATCTCAAGTTTTTTCTGATCCTTATGGTTTCACCTTTTGCGGTATTAATGAGTCCAAAGGCAACTGCAAGCTTTTCGCTGTGTCCCAGTACAATTCTTTCCTTCTCTTCTTCATCAAGATCGTAGAGAACAACATTTGTATGAGGGACATAACCCTGCTCCTTCATCTCAGTTGACAACTTAACTACCAAAGCCTGAACCTCTTCAATTTGTGGGTTATGCTCGTCAACAGAGACAAACGAGTATACCTTCTTTTTCACTTCAATCCAGCTGCAACCGGGAAGCTTTTGAAGGCCACGAGCTTCCAGTAGCTTCATCACACTCTTTGCTTCACTCCACATCTTAGCTTCCGCATAAATATCGGCTAAAAGCACATAATTTCCAGCATTCTTAGGCTCCAACTCAAAAAGCATACTACTTGCTCTCTCCGCAAGTTCAACATTACAGTGAATCCTACAAGATCCAAGAAGGGCACCCCAAACTGTGGGTCCGGGTTCAAAATGCATATCTTCTATTAGTTCGATCGCTTCATCTAACCTGTTAGCTCGTCCAAGAAGATCCACCACACAAGCATAATGCTCCATACCAGGATGGATCCTGTACTTACTAAGCATGGATTCAAATAAAATCTTTCCTTCCTCAACAAGGCTGGCATGACTGCAAGCACCCAGAACAGTAACGAATGATATATAACTCGGTGAAATTCCGTGCTGGATCATGTTCTCAAAAATTTGGATTGCTTTCTTTCCGAAACCATGCATGCCGTAAATAGAAATCAAAGAATTCCAAGAAACAACATCACGATTCTTCATGCTATCAAACACCCTCTGTCCCATCGAAATCTCACCACATCTTCCATACATTGTAATAAGCGCACTAAGAACTGGCAGTATAGAATCAAGACCCCGTCGAAGGATATAACCATGAATCAACTTCCCTTGTTCTAATGCAGCAAGGCCTCCACAAGCTTGAAGTACACTAACCATTGTAACTGAATTTGGAACTGAATCACATGCCTCAAGCATCATTAACTGAAAAAGTTCCAGTGCTTTCATAGGCATATCATTCTTCGCAAAACATGCAATCATAGCACTCCATGAGACAAAGTTCTTGGTAGGCATTGCACAAAACACGGAATTTGCATAAGACACACTGCCAAACTTAGCATACACATCTAACAGAGTTGTCATAACATGAATATTTGCTTCATAGCCATGTCGTAGAATATGGGCATGAATCTCCTTGCCCCTCCTGAGAGGGCAGACTGACAGCTCTGAAACAACGCAAGCCTTAAGCACATATGTATACGTGAATCTATCCGATGGGACCCCAGTGCAATTCATCTGGGCATACAAATCTAGCAGCTCCTCACCACGACCCACCATTGCCAGCGCTCGGAAGAGTGCATTCCAGACATATATGGTTCTTTCCAGCGTTTCATCAAATACCTTGCGAGCACGATCAATAAACCCGAGCTCATGGTACATATTGATAAGTTTAGTAGCTAAAAACGGGTCTTGGTCAAAACCCCTGTTGGTAAGATGGCGATGAATGTCGAGGCCATCGGAGAGCGAGTTCTGCTGGGCACATGAATAGATTAAATGCTCAAAAGTTTGCTGAGTTGGATTAGGCTCAATGCACAGGAGATGAATAGCCTGCTTAAGGTTCCCTCCTTTGCATAATGACTGTATCAATTGATTGTTGTTGCTCTTTATGTCTTTGATGGGGTTTGTTGAAGGGTTCAATGAAGCAAAAGTGACAGGCAATCTTGAATACACACGGGAACTGCAACATAGGTGGCTTTGAGATGGAGAATGTCTGATAATTTGGGGAATCTGAAGCACCCACATCAGACAATATTTTGATGCAACTCTCCTCCCAAAAGGCTTCGTCAGTGTTTCTGCTATAAAGGAAACCCTTCAATGGTTTTCCAAACCAATGTCACATCTGTAAGTAACATTAACCAAGAAAGAAACCATAAACAACTCAAATTTAAGAAATAATGACATGATAAGCTCCGGCACAGATTTTACTTCAGGAACAAACAAATAGGATACCTAGGTTGTCTATGTTCTACTTTGTAACCCCCGTTTCAGTGTTTTATCTAAGATAGATATATACAGTGCACTAATTGTGCAATGAAGAGACATAACCCGATACAATTTCCCCAACAAAAACATACCAGAGGCGACAGTAGACGGCACGTTCACGACTTCAATACTAGTGTTTCACAGTCCAAACAGTAAATAACAAAAGTAAGAGTCTTGTACCAATTTGTTTAGCAAAGAAACTTGTTAAGCTTATTTCACACTGAAACAGTTGAACTACGGTGGGGGTTTGCGTCGCTTGGGTTACCGCCGCTGCCATGGGGGACCAACGTCAATGAACGATTAGCCCAAAAAAGGGGGAAATTTTCGAAAAGTGTAAAAACGAACCTCGTCGTCGTCGTGGTTCGCCGCCGGCGCCGTGACCTTCGTCTCCGTCAGTGACTCGCTTCTTCCTCCACCAGTGACCACCGTGTCTCTAGAGTTCTGTGGGTTGCTGTGGCCGCCGACGCCGTGAGCTTCCTCTCCGTCAAGGGTTCAAGGGTTGCTGTGTTATGCGAGTGCGAGAGAAAGAAAGAAGTGAAGTGAGTGAATGTGAATCAGTGATGCAAAACGGGCCATCCTTACTGTACACCCTTCTGAATAATTAAAACGGGTCACCCGTAGCAGAAGATAAATTTCTTATTTTTTTTATTATTCGGTTAAACCCTTTATTTTTTAATAACAAAATATCTTTTCAGAATTAGTTTGAATGTGTTTCTAGATTAGCATAGGTAAACCTAGAGATGTTCGGTTATTATAAGACAACATAATTACTTGGTTGTTCTTGTCTTGCCAATCTAGGTTTCTTTTCCCTTTTTTCTTTATTATTACAATACCTATGAAGTTATTCATCATTTACACTATTTCCGTTCTCTACATCTTTTTTTCACATTCTTTTATAGACATGTTCACCAATTTCCCAAAGTTTTCTCTCTAAAACTTCCAGGACAGAAAGTGGCTAAAGATTAACATCATTGTTTTTGTCGCTTTTAGATTATCTACTGCTTTTCTGTGATGTATATGTTATAAGTCCAAAATTACATTGATTTTGATATTTAAAACACCAGACACCCAACAAATGACTAAGATGGACAACACCACAAACCAGGAAAATATCTACAGTTGTTTGTTTTTTGCTAATACACCTTGTTCTATTGCTTTTCTTGCCATATCTGCATGCTTTCTAGCCCTTTCCTTTCTCTCTTCTTTTTCTTGGCATTCACCCATGACCTTCTCAATAGAATCCTCTCTAGTTACCTGAACCCGAGACTTATGTTCCTCTCCCAAATGCACAAAATAACCCAAGTCTTTTAAAAAATTTAAGTTTTGGTAAAAAAATAACAAGAAAACTATATTTTAACAAGTCTCGTGACTAGTGTGATATGCACAAAATTAAAAATACCATATTTTAGAGAAGCTGTTGGTGGCGTACACAAGCTTCACAAAGCAACAAACCCTATCTAAAAGAAAATTACATACAAAGTTGGTAGGTGTTGAGTTTTTTAAACATGTTGATAGGTGTTAGATTTTCTAACTTGAACATATTTCCGGTGATGTATACTTATGAAGAAATTAGCATCTTCACTTTCTGCTTTAAAGATTCCTTGCTTATATATAATAGATGACAGCACGGATCACTGGATGAACACTCCTTCGGATTCGAATAGCTCAACCACTTCACAAAAACACAACTTCAAACTGACACAGAATTTTAAAGATGAAATATTATTTTTAAAAAAGAAGTGAGCAAGTGGCAATATAATAGTGAAATACCAGCTTTTAGAGCTTTCCAATTTCCATGCAATGTTTAATTGTTTATTGGAAAGGGGAAAAGAGAGTAGAAGCTAAGATTCTAAAAATTGATGCCATGTTATAATAATCAGACAGAAACAAAAACAAGTGAATCAGTCAAGCTCACTGTTTTCTATCTGTTGTGTGTGAAAGAAAGAGCATGGAAAACCACACTCTCCCTCTGGAGTTGACAAGAGAAATTCTTCTGAGATTGCCGGTGAGATCTGTGTTGCGTTTTAAGAGTGTGTGCAAATCATGGTATTCTCTCATTTCCACTCCTCAATTTGGCATTTCCCATTATGACTTAGCTGCTTCACCCTCTCATAGACTTCTTATCAAATCGAAGGATTTTTTTGTTCAATCCATTGATATAGACGCAAGGCTTTTCAAACAATCCAGTGCAGTGCATTTTCTTTGCCTCCCTCCACCGCCCCTACGCCCCAGTGATGATTTTCATTACAAATATGGGCTTTTGGGTTCGTGCAGAGGATTAGTACTTTTATACTACCAGGGAGATCTCATTCTTTGGAACCCATCAATAGGTGTCCATAAACGATTCCCAAACTTCGAATGTGACTTAGCCGATGAAATTCTGCATGCTTTTGTGTATGATACATCAACGAGTAACTACTGTTTGATTCTTATTGGAACGGACGAGTCTCAAAGTGATGAGCGCAAAGCTGAAATCCTGATTTTCTCTTTCAAAACTGCTTTGTATGTTCCATTTAAGAGCTTTTGTTTTCCATTCAAGTGTATCGGAGACAAATTCAGCGCTGGGGTGTTGTTCAGTGGGGCTGTTCATTGGTTGGTTTTCACTGAGGATGAATATGTCGCTGTGATTATTGCCTTTGATATGATAGAAAGGAGGTTATCAGATATTCCTCTCTTTGAGCATTTCACTGCACAAAGATACAAAGTTTATAGCTTTGGGGTAATGGGAGAATGTCTCAGTGTGTGTTGCTCTGTCAGAGGCCGTACAAGTGCAGAAATATGGATGATGAAAGAGTACAAAGTGCAGTCATCTTGGACTAAGTGTGTGGTCGTACCCTTTTATAACTTTCTCAACGATCGTTTTTGCCCCATATGCACCACTAAGGATGGTGAAATTTTTGGATCAAACATTGGAGGAAGATTAGAGAAACGTAATCATAAAGGAGAACTTCTTGAGTTTCTAAATTTTGGTGGAGGTGGAGAGTTGTTCTGTTTCAATCTACAGTCTGCTGTGTATAGAGAGAGTCTTCTGTCTCCAAATAGTGAAGATGAGCAGCAGTAACAGACAAGAAAATTCAAGGTATGCACTGTTCTCCAATCCCTTTCACCATTATATTCTTTCTTATTAGGGTTTTCCATGACATTTTACTATATTACTGTTTTTCTGCCCTTTCACCATTATATTCTTTCTTATTAGGGTTTTCCATGACATGTTACTATATTACTGTTTTTCTGCTAAAATCTTAGAGAATATCCGGTTAATATCCTAAAATTTACATGTGACATTCTTGTTTCCCGCAGGCTAAGAAATATGCATCTACCTTGAACTGATGACACGGCTAGCAGAAACATAGCACTTAGAAGTTACAAGAGAATCCTAATATATTATATTAAATATCAGTTTTAGTGCAGAAATAGTGTACGTTGTTGTAGTGGTGATTTCAATAAAGTTGGATTATCAACAGACTTTGTTATTTACTTGTGTTTCAGACTATCTTTTTTGTTCTTAATGTTACTGTGTTTGCAGTTTGTTTCTACTGTGCGCTTTTACATAGTTCTCAGATTCAAGCCAACTTATTTGGTTCTTTCTCTACTATTTTACAAAGTTCACAAACAATCTCACAAATTAATAACCTCAGAACGTGAAATTCCTCAACCAACCCTGGTATAAAGCATGGTATGTTATCAAATTATGGTAACGTATACTTTAAACATCTTATTATGGTAAGTTTTTGAGTCTGTTTTACACTTGTGTGCCACCCTGATTCAAATTCTTAAAGGAAATTTGTTCCCTGACATTCTCTGTGACTTTTGTTGCTCAAACAATGACCAAAACTGTATCCTTTCTCAGAAGAAATTGTATGCTGAAAATTTTGTAATTTGGTTAAGTTTTGCTCTGAAGCAAAGTAAATATGCTCCTTTGCCTACACCGTATGTATAACTTGGTGCAATTTTCTTATGACAAGCATTTCTGGATTTTATTTCAAAACCTTCCAGTGTTAGCAAGAGATTTTATGTATTGAATCTGAGAGCCCTGAGGTTACAAATTGTTGTAGTAAATAATTTTGGCTGCACCCTTTAAAAAAAATTAAATATTTTTTATTGTTGAAGTTTTTTAATATTAGTTTCCTCAAAATAAACTTTTACTGGTGCATAAAGTAATTTTATTCAATGGAAAGAGTTATTTTAGATTTTTTATTTCCATCTTGTATAAATATTATGGGAAAAAAAAAAACATCTAAAGTACTGTGGAAGCACCACTTAAATGTTTTTTTTCTGCTTGTTTTCCAATTCAATGACGACAGGACCACTGGCCATGTTGTCTCTCCTAAAGAAGAAGTTTTTTTTTTCTTGTTTAGATAATGATCTAAAGAAGTGATCAGCCTCACGAAGAAGACAGACAAGGTTTGTTACCGACACACAGGTCAGGCTTATCATCTTCTCCAGCACTGCACCGAACCCTTCAGATTCTTTATGAAAAATATGGGTTGTGCTAATAAATTCTCTATGTGGTGTGTTTCTTACTTACTATTTGCTGCTTATGTTCTGGTTTTGTGTGACACATGAACGAGAGCTTTTGGTGCCTCGAATTTGGAAGACAGATTGTTGTTCAATTAATCCTCACACAGCATACACACAGATTATAGCTATATCTGATATCAGTTGAAGCTATACTTCTCCTTTTTCAGGTGCCATGTTGTGGATTATATATGCTTGACATGTTGTGCTCTAAGCTTGCTTAAAGGGACTAACTTTTCTTATCTGAATCACGCATGTTTCTCAGCCAGGCTAAATGTGTATGAAGTCGGTGCTGTCCTTTCCTCATATCAATTTTTTGTCATTAACCTAAAATTAGTAATTCTACAATCATTTGTGAGATATTAATAATTAAACTTCTAAACTTAGCACACTTAGCATGTCAGACCAAAACTGAGAGGAACTCACTTCTTATTTAACACGAGTTTGAATTCCACCTTTAGTAGATCTACAAATTCATCGACTTAAGTTTTTGAATTGAAAGTGATTGTCAATTTTAGTAGTTACAATAGTTACTTAAGAGAACTAAAATGTTAATTATCTTGATCGGCATGATTTTATTCTTATTAATGCGTTAAACAATTAACATGAATATCCTAATCAATTTTCAGGCACAGAAACCTGCAATGGATTCAACGGCCCTTAGCCATCTCCACTTTGTTTTCATCCCCCTAATGGCCCCGGGTCATCTTCTCCCCATGGTAGACATGGCCAAATTGTTGGCACAGCGCCAAGTGAAAGTAAGCATAGTGACCACACCCCTCAATTCCATCCAATTCCAAGATAGCATAGACAAAGAGATTCAATCTGGTTCACCAATTCAAATTTTAAATGTTCAATTTCCTTGTGCTGAAGCTGGAATACCAGAGGGATGTGAGAGCGTAGACACTTTGCCTTCAATGGATCTACTAAACAACTTCAACACCGCCTTAGACTTGTTGCAGCAACCACTGCAAGAGCTACTTGAACAGCAAAGTCCCTTCCCAAGCTGCATAATTGCCGACAAATATATCATGTGTGTGTCTGAAGTTGCAAACAAGTTGAATGTCCCAATAATAGTATTTGACGGAACCAGTTGTTTCTTTCTCCTGTGCAATTACAATTTACAAAAGGATAAAGTCTACGAAGCTGTAGCAGCTGAAGAGAAATTTCTCATCCCCGGAATTCCCCATAGAATTGAATTGCAAAGATCTCAGCTCCCTGGGATATTCAATCCCGGCACAAACCACGAGTTGAATGTTCGACGCGAGAAAGTAATGGAAGTTGCAGAAAAATCATATGGGATAGTGGTTAATAGTTTTGAAGAGTTGGAAGCAGAATACGTTGAAGAGTATCAAAGATTGTCGGGTCATAAAGTATGGTGTGTTGGCCCTGTGTCATTGTCCAACAGGGATGATATTGACAAGTCTCTAAGAAGTAGGAGAAACTCAAGTTCTGAGAATGAATATGTGAAGTGGCTAGATTCATGGTCTCCGAGGTCAGTGATTTATGTCTGCTTTGGTAGCCTAAACCGTGCAACACCAGAGCAGTTGATAGAACTCGGGATAGGATTGGAAGCGACAAAAAGGCCATTCATTTGGGTGCTTAGAGGTGCATATGGAAGAGAGGAGATGGAGAAATGGCTGTTGGAAGATGGGTTTGAAGAAAGGGTGAAAGGGAGAGGGCTTTTGATCAAGGGTTTGGTGCCACAAGTGTTGATCTTATCACATAGAGCAATAGGAGTGTTCGTGACACATTGTGGATGGAATTCCACACTCGAAGGGATTTGTGCTGGCGTGCCATTGGTAACTTTTCCTCTGTTTGCTGAACAGTTCCTCAATGAGCAATTTGTTGTACGAGTGGTGAAGATTGGGGTGAGTGTGGGGGCTGAATCTGTTGTGCATTTGGGAGAGGAACATGAGTCTCGGGTTCAGGTAACTAGAGAAACTATTAAGGATTCTATTGAGAAGGTAATGGGTGAAGGCCAAGAACAAGAAGAGAGAAGGGAAAGGGTTAGAAAGTATGCAGATATGGCAAGGAAAGCAATAGAACGAGGTGGTTCTTCTTACCGCAACATGTCCCTACTAATTGATGACATTGTGCATGTCAAAAGGTTACACCAAAGCTAAGTAAGACAAAAATGGATTCATCCTTTGTTTGTTTTGCATTGTGTTGTAAGGTGGAATAGTTTTGTTAAGTTTGTGTATTACCAAAATCCAAACAACTGTTCCAGGTTTGTTGTGTTGTCCATCTTAGTCATTTGTCGGGAGTTTGGTGTTTTAAATATCAACATCAATGTAATTTTGGACTTATAGCATATACATCCCAGAAAAGCAGCAGAATCCAAAAGCAACAAAAACAATGATGTTGGTCTTTAACCACTTTCTGTCTGGGAGTTTTAGAGAGAAAACTTTAGAACATTGGTGAACATGTCTAAAAAAGAAAGGGAAAAAAAAAAAAGATGTGTAATAATAAAGGAAAAAGGGGGAAAAAACATAGATTGCATCAGAGAAAAAGCGCCAAGGAAAGCAAGACATGAACAACCACACTCTTCTTCTTCTTCCTCAGGAAGTGATCAGAGAAATTCTTCTGAGATTGCCCGTTAAATCCCTTTTGCGATTCAAGTGTGTTTCCAAGTCATGGCTTTCTCTCATTTCCGATCCCCAATTTGCCATTTCCCATTACGACCTAGCTGCCACACCCGCCCATCGAATCCTTATGAGATCAAACGATTTTTATGCTCAATCCATTGACACAAACGCGCCCTTTATAGATCGCGGAAAGGGTACACTGTGTTTGCTTCGTGTTGTGCATCTCCTTCTTCCCCCTCCTTCTCCCCCACGCATTCCCGATTTTTTTCACTTCGATGATTTTCGCAATCAGCCCCACATTTTGGGCTCATGCAGAGGGTTTATTCTCTTGTACTACGAGAGGGGCGATGATCTCATTCTGTGGAATCCCTCAATCGGTGTTCATAAACAATTACCACACTTTCAATATGATAACATAACCCGTGAGTTCCTCTATGGTTTTGGGTATGACCCATCTAAAGATGACTATTTGATTACCATTATTCCATTCTCGTCTTCGTTTTCTGCTGAAAATGAAACCCACGTTTTCTCCTTCAAAACTGCTTCTTGGAACAGTGTCCTTGTCAATGTTCCATACTCAGATCCTGGCAATTACCTTACATTCAGAGCTGGGTCACTGTTCAATGAGACCCTTCATTGGTTGGTTCTGTCCAAGGAGAAAAAGGTTCTTGTCATTCTCGCCTTTGATCTGGTACAAAAGAGTTTTTCAGAGATTTCTCTGTTGGATCATTTAAATACGAAAAAATGTCAAGTATGTGGTTTGAGGGTAATAGGAGGGTGTCTCGGTGTGTGTTACTCTGACGAAGGCAGTGCAAGTACTGAAATATGGGTGATGAAAGAATACAAAGTGCAGTCTTCTTGGACTAAGTCCATTGTTGTACCTACCTGTGACTTTTCCCCCATATGCATCACCAAAGATGGTGGAATTTTTGGATCGGATATGAGAAGTTTAGAGAAGTATAACGATAAAGGAGAGCTGCTACAGCATCGTGCATATGGTGTACAAGAAGAGTTATTCTACTGTCTCAATCTACAGTGTGCTTGGTATAGAGAGAGTTTACTGTCACTTCCCACTGTCATTCGGAATACAAGTGAAGATGACCACCAACAACTGATAAGAAAAATCAGGGTATGCACTGTTGTTCAATCTCTTTCACCATTTTATTATTATTCATCTTGCTGGACATATTTCTTTCTTTATTCTTTAAAGTAAAATATTAAATGCATGGAAAGATGGTATTTGGTGATGGTGGATTCAATTTACCTTGCATGGATAAAAATAAAATATTTGATGTCTTGATTAGTATATTACTGTTTACTGCAAAATTCTTAAGAGGGTGTCCTATTAATATTCTAACATTTACAATGAACTAATGTTTTCTGCAGGCCGCAAATTTGACAAGAATATATAGTTAGCTCGATTTCACTTCCTTCAATTGGTGACACTACCAGCAGAAAGCATAGCACTTGGAAGAGAATGGCATGTGCATCTATGATATTAAATAATCTTATCTTAGTGCAGAACTAGCTTCCATTTTAGTGGCGATTTCAGTAGAGTTGCAGTATGAACAGACTTTAACCATGTCTCAATGGTGGAGTTAGCAAAATTTTTATGGTATTATTGCTTGCAGTTTGTTCCTCCAAGGCTCGTTTACATAGATCTTATATCCAAACCCTACTGTTTTTTATTATTTACCTCGATTTACCATCCCCATTACCAATCTTACTAATTCATGACCCTGTAGCCATACTTGCTATTGAATGTTGTTTTCTCACAGCAAACTTCTCGGATTTTATTTCAAAGCCATAAAATGTTAGTTAGAGATTTTATTTATTTAATCAATAGGCACTTTTAGACATATATTCGTTGTCATTTACGGTAACCTGGCTTCAAATAAGACATCTCACTCTGTTGTTACAGTATCATAATCTGAAGTTTCCATCAACAGCTCAAGGATTTAAACAAATAATAACAATTTGCATGATTGAGTCTCTATAATGACCACATCCTTAAATTTATTGCTAGTAATACATAAACATAGTATCAGTTTTTTCAGCAGTAGTCGATACATGGCCGCACACCCATCCCCCCATGTTAATTTTTCTATGCATATCATGACCATATTACAATTTCCATAAAGAAAGTAAGTTCAGCATGTAGGAGTTATTAGACAATTATGAATGGGTGGTAATATTAAGTTAAGGAGAAGCATTCTTTGAAAAAGTGGAGGATGTGTCAACGCTGCCAGGTGGAGGGAATAGTGGAGGAAAAGGAACGGGAAAAGCTGGTGGTGATGTGGATGGAGTTAAGCCTGGTACTGTTGGGAAAGGAAACAGTGGTGGTGATGTTCCTGATGAGGGAGGTTGAAATGGGTTAGGAACAACTGGTGATGTTTCTGGTGGCTGTAATGGGTTAGGATTTAGAGATGGTGGCTGAAATGGGTTTGGTACAGTAGGTGGTGGAAACAATGGGTTAGGAGGAAAGGAGAAGGTATTAGGGGCAGCTGTTTTCTGATCCAAAGGTTGAACCTTTGGGGACTTATTGGTAATTCCTGGAGGAACTGGTATTGACACTGATATTCCTAAAGTGGGTGGCAAAAGAGGGAGTGGTGGCAATAATGGTGGAAGGTCAGGTAATCCAGGAACGGAAGGAAGGAGACCACCAGGTGTCTTTGGGTCCTGAAGTGGAGGAGGAAACGATGGATCTATTTTTGGAGGAAACATAGTTTTCACAGAATCAAGTCCTTTTACATTTTGATTGCTTGGTTTTTGGTTACAGAGATTTGGCTGTGTAAGAGGCTTGAATGAGAAAAAGCCAGCTGAGAATATGTGTAATCCTTGCTTTCTGGACTTGAGGCGCAGTGAGGAAGAGGTTGCTGCTGAGGCTACAGCACAATAAGGCTCACTGCTATTTATCAATTTCACAGTGCATCCCTTGATGCTCTTCACATGTTTGCTCACTGAGAAAGGTAACTGTACCTTGAACTCTCCATGCTCATCTGTCTTCACTTCTTTCTGGAACCTTGGCTTTGTAATACCATATCTATCTTTGCATTCTACAGCAACTGATGCACCTGCCATCAAGAGTATAGAAAAACATAAGACAGCATAACCTAAAATATAAACACTTAGACGATGTCCTTCAGTGTTTGAGATATGAAACTGTGAACCTTTAAGAAGTGAAAACGCACCTGAAATGAAGTGGTTGCCCATGGAGAAATCCTGTTGGAAGCATGTGTCACAGTAAACAGTGCCAACCACAACAGCAGAGGGAAGCTTCCTGTTATGGCTAGCCTCAGAATGAGTTGTACCAAATGTGAGACTGAGAAATAGTATTACAAGGAACCAAGACATTCTCGGGTTTACTTCTCTTAGAAACTCTTGTCTGAGTAAAAGCTATAGTGGGTGATTCTGCTTCCAAGTAAAGGCTATATCTTGTACACTATTGAAGTATGTTCATCCCTCTTTCGTTTCCTTCCCTATCTTTTCTTTGTTACTTTTGCTGTCTTTTACATAGAGAGTCAAGTACAATAAATTTTTATAGCCAACAGATGAAGAGAATATTTATGTCTATCATGCGGAAGCCAGTCAACTGTCAACTAAAATGCAGTAATTGCAGGCTTGTTTTCCCATCACCAAACAGCTAAAGGAGATCATTTGGTGGGTGGAAAGGTTATATAAAGAGAAGCTCGTAGCTACTGTTTTATTTAATTGAATGTTTGTTTCTTTATTTTTGTGAGAATACAAGAAATGGTATGGTTGTGTTGGTTCACGAGACAGAGAAAGTAGCCACAGAATCCGAGCATAATATGCAAGACAGACTCTGCTGGACTCACATTGAGATAAGCTGCAACGTGTGAGCACCTTGTGATGCAGATATGATATGCATGGGAGTATTTTACTATTATAATAAATGGTCTAGGGAGTTTAAGATGATGGGTTATGTTGTTTAGGAGATAAGAATGTGAGAAAACAGAGCGAATATAACAAATTGTTGCAGAAATGACACTTGTTCTCACCTCACAGTTTAAACTAAAACAAGAATATTTTCAGCAGAGTAGAAACAGAATGGTGTTCATACATCAGTTTTTGGACAAAATATCATGATTATCTTTGTTCTAGAGAATATGATAAATCAATCATAACTTTACTAAACATTTGAATTACCTTCGCTTATTTGCAGTTAGTTTTAGCTTTGATGGTTGTGTTGTGTCAAAGTTAACATCCATGTACATGTGTTTACTGAAAATGTGGCATACTGGTCGAAATTTATTAGTACGATAAAATTAAATTTTTTTAATATAAATTCGAAAACAGATTCGCAGCAATTGCTCACTATAAAATTACATTTACTCATTAATAGAAGATTAAAGGGTGTGAATGAGTTATTTGAAACTTGTTCTATCATTTGAGCAAGTAAAATTATTTTGCACATACTCTCTAATCAGTGTTGTCGAACGTTTCGTCCAAATGCAAGGTTATACGATTTCAGTAAGGTATTATCACAAGTATAAGATCACTCCAACAATCATTTTCTTCGAATGAATGTCCTAAATCAATAAGACATTGTAACAAAATATCCATTTATAAACTGATTTAGTATATTAGTGCCATTTAATCCAAAAGACTACGCAACTATTGCCTCGTCTTTTTAGCTGTATTAATAAACTGTATAAGCATAAGGCCAGGCATCAAAATAAATATTACAAGGGAAAAAATAAATAAATTGGGGGATTTATTAATTAAAAAATTATATACTTCTATTTCAACAAATAGTCACCTCTTGTAATAAAAAACGAAAGTCATTTTTTTTTTTCAAATAACCAAGTGAGCTAACAAAAGGAAAATAAACCTAATTTCAAAGTTGACATGCAATGTCAAATCTAAACAGTGGACTCTTCTGCAAAGAATTTGAAACTATTCCTAAAACAAGAAATTACAGAACCGTTGAACATTCGAATGTGAACCACATTAGTTTTGTGGGCCATTACGCCTTGTGAATTTCAAAAAGAAAATGTACTACTATACTATCATCCCCTCGGCAAATCCATTCAACTCGACCTTCTTTTTTCCTCAACGGTTCTAACTGTATACAACCAGACCAACTAAAATGATTCATAAGATTCAATGCCATTAATCACTGCCAATTAAAATGAAAAATCCACCCCAATATCTAAAATCTAAAATGACACACTTCACGCTTCTAAAGAAAAAGTGGTGGTAGAGAGTATTTGTGAAAGATCACGAAGATTATACTCTCTTTTTCTTAGATCTTCGTCTATCATCAATATAGACAACAGCTGTCATATTCCATCTCAGAAGACAATTATCGACACTGACAGCCAAGTGGGAAATGCTAGATGAACAAGATTTCACAAAAATCTGCTTACTCTGCTTTATAATTCTAATTACAATAGCTCCTTGTCATAAAATGCGAGAAGCTGCTTCACATGATTATGCCAGGCAGTTACATTTTGCCCATCCACTGTTACCCAATCAACAACTGTCGATGCTGGTTGCTCCCACCACTCATCAAGCTACAAAAGATGTTACAATTTAATATAGAACAAAAATAAGGATGGAAACTTGAACAGTCATGCAGCATTAGATATAATTGTCTGACATATTGGCCATTCTGGATAAAAATTAAGAGCGGTAGCGTATTATTAAAATGTGATAGAGAATAACTATCCTATATTAATTGTTCTATATTAGTTCTTTATTGGAATTAGAAACTGCCTTGATGATAGTGGTCATAGACAATAAGATAAAAAACCTTATCCATTGGTGCTCTATCAAATTGAATTAAAAATATATCTCCTCTATTCCACTATCTCCGCACTTCAAGGAGGAGTTTTGATGTGTTCCCCGTGTGAATTGCTTCTTTCTTATCTGTTTCTATGCTATGCCAAACTACAAAGTGCATTTAAAATTGTGTTTTCTTTCTTGGCTCTCTTTACTATTTTTCTTACAACAAACAAAGCATCATGGCAATAATAACAGTATAACTCACCAATCCACCGACATATTTGCAATCTTCCAAGCTCTGTTGAGCACTCAAAATAGCAGTCTTCAGTTCAGGCAACCATTCTTCCATGATAGTTTTCTCCTGTTTTGCAGCCAAACTCAAAGAAAAACTCGTTGTCCTGCATCAATGTATGAGATGTCAAAAAAAAAAAGTTTTCAACAAATTCAGAAGATGTTTAGGAAGGATTGTTTTTCCCTGATCTTAGCTGTTTTTGGGATAAAGTTGTTAGCAATTTCAGCTGTTTGTTTGGAACAATAGCTGAAATTTGTAAAGCTTTTCTTTCTAGAAAAAATATGTCGTTTTTGTGAATCTGAAAATTTGTTTTGTAGCTTATGATTATTTTACGACAGTTTTTTTTTCTTATCAGCAATAAACATATCCTTTTTCTTATCTAAAAAGCTGATTTGTTTGTTTCAAACAATATTATCCTAAATAGTACTTTTCACAAAAGATACCCAAAAACTATTTTTTATTATAAACAAATATACGTACAATCAATTATTAAAATAATTTAATTTTCACAGCTACCCCAAATACACCATCAGAAGTGTGTCTCTAAAACAGATGGGAAAATAAATTAATTAGATCTTTCTCTTGCCAATACATAAATTTTGAATCTGCTAATTAACCATGAGTGCACATTGGATTCAGGGGTTAGAATGTTAGATACATATTTACCTTTCATATTCTTGTTGAACAAAGCCAGCATGATTCAACAAGGCATTTCCGCTCTGAACAAGATCTCGTCTAATATAAACAAGATTAATAGCCTTTAATAAATCTTCCAACACACTAGCTTCAGAACCACGAAGTTTCAAACAGAACTCCAGGGACTGCAGCACAGATGCTAGAGCAGCATCTGGACCCTCCAAGCCTGTCCGTTTAACACAAAAACCATTGAATATACAATAATAGCTTTAGCCACCATAAAGCATCCATGGACAACAAATCCTTATGTCGTATTCTCCAAATTTCAGGTTAATGAAAATAATAAGATGAAGTAAATACATTGATTCAAAACAACAAAATATCAAATCTATTTTTATAATTGCTTTGATCGTTTGGAACCTTTTTATGATGACATTCCAAATAGCATAACATCAATTATATCAATACATTGGCAGGCATACCCAGATATTTTATTCAGAATGGCACTTTTAAACTATTTAGTGTAACAATAATTATTGTTTAACGTGTTCGGTCTACAAGATTATCTTTATCTTGTTTAGATATAGAGAAGAAAAAAAAAGGTGTTTCAAGTTAACTCGTTGTCTACAATGCCAATCTATTAAACAACCATATATGGGTACATCAAGAAAGAGTCTATCAGCAAACAATATATATACTCACTAGCAGGATACTGAAGTGCAGCTGAAACACGACATATTGAAGGAATTGCTGATGGATCCCGAGCACCAGCTCTTGCTGTCAAAATAGCTGCACTTACTTCTGCATTTGTAACCGCTTCCTGTCCGGGTGGTCCACTAGCGCCCATGGCCTCAAGCAGTGCCTGAACCAGAAGTTAACAAAAAGTTAAGTTGAAGCACATTCCAATATACATGGACAAATAAAATATTTAAAGAAAATTTCAGAAACCATTAAAAGTTCACTGACAGATGCTTGCTTAGAATTAGGTGAAACAATCCAATTTTATTGCAGAAATACCGTCCTCTTACCAGTAACAGTGTGATATGATGCCAGAGATCACAAACGTAAAAAAGAAATGACTCTTGTATCTACACTGCATTTATTCAAGAGACCTGGCCTTTAGGTGCCAATTCCCATTCTTAAAAGATCAATCTGTATTTTTCTACCTATTATTTATATCTTGTCATTTCTATCTCTCTAATAGGGACTAGCCCATCATTAATTGGGATGTGCCAACTTAAAAGATTTTAAAGGTTGGCAACAGATTTAAGTTGCATTACTAAATTTGTATCACAATAATCCTATTTTAAAAATAATATAACATCACAGAAACGGTAGAGGCTATAAGGTCATGTTAGTAGGATATTAAGTGAACGGCTAGAAACTGTTAGAAGATTTAGAGATCTCTGTCATTGTTACTATAGGGTTAGAGTTCTCTGTATACAGAGACTGATGTACTGTTAATGAATCAATTGAATGAGAAACTTCTTTCTTTCAGATAAATCCTTTCAAGTTAAGGTTATTTCAATGGGATTCAATCCAGAGAACCAGATGGGTAACCAAGTGGAATGGGCTGTCACGTTACTTTGGAGCATCAATTTCTAATTATTCATTATAATGTTTCTAGTAAAATGCAAGGAGAGTGAAGTTCGGTGTCAGAGTGCACTTTATTCAATTCCAAGGGTATTTGATTAGAGTGCAATGCACATATTGCCCTTAAACTAGTTATAAGGTTTACATTTCACATATGCCAAAAAGATTGAGCAAGCTTGATACACTTTTAGAGTTAATTTTAATCAATCCATGTTCCTCTCTGTATCTGGAAATTTTTAATTGGGATGATTTTTTAACCCTCCCTTCCCCACCCTCCAAATTACGGTTACTTTTATATGAATAATTTCATGCTATCCAACCAAAAAAAGAGTAGAATGCGTTGAACACTAGACACCCAAAGTTTACATTTTAATGAACTCAGAACCCTTGACAACCAAGAGGTAGAAATAGAAGATCTAACGACGATCATGTAAATTAATTTCATATATCAAATCCAAAAAATTCAAAACATCGGTTTTATTGTAATATATGTTTACTGAACAGGTAAGTGCAAAAGTTGTTTGTGGAGCATTATAAACCTGTGGAGAAGAAGGAAGCATGTAGAGACTATTATCTGGACTTTGAGAAAATGCAGAGACTTCTTTCTCAATGAGATCCTTTGCACTATTTGAAGCTTCGGCAACAGCAGCACATGCTGGAATTATAGTGCTTGAAGCATATTCCCTAGCAGTTAATGGTTGCTGACTCCAAAATGAAGCAGCATCCTGCATTACAGTATTGGAAACAAAATAAAAACTAAAATCAAAGTACTGTTTATTAAAACCAAAATTACTGGAAGAAAAATGATATTTTAACCTATTTTTTTTGACTCATTTTTAACCTAGTACTTCAATTACCATTAGATCATTTATTGTGATTCTTTTTAGTAATGTGATGTGATGATCTAATGGTGATTGAAGTGGTAGGTTAAAAGTGGATCAAAAGAAATGGGTTAAAGTATCATTTGTTCTTATGGAATAGATACAACAACAAAGATGAGTTCAAATAAATTTTGGAACCTAGGGGAAAAGGAAAATGTCAAGGCACAGTAGGCACAATCATATTCAAGGTTTCAGTAGTCAGTGCATATAACAATTCACTGTAAATGCACCCAGGTCCCCTCACAGACAAAAGTTTTAACCCAGTGACCATTATAGGATTCAAACGGGTATCACAATTCACAAGGCACAGTGGGCGCAATCATATTCATGGTAGTAGTCAATGCATATAACAATTCACAGTAAATGCATCTATGTCCCCACACAGACAAACCTAATGGATAATTCAAGCTTTAAACCAGTGACTATTCTAGGATTCAAACAGGGTATCGCCATTCACAAGGATGAACAGTAACTATACCAGTTTTATTTCACTTAACAGGAATTACTGAAACAATGGAACATTACCATATTTGCTTTGAGGAGTGCCGTATATATGGTCTCAAGTTCTGATCTACGAGAATCAAACTCTTCAATCTTTTTCCACTTTTTTTTTAGAGAATCTTCAGCTTCTTTCCTCTCAGCACACAACTTATTCAAGCGTTGTATTTCAGACATCAAGGTATTCAAGCTCGCCTTTAAACCAGCAACTTCTCTTTCCTTGGCCCAAACATCTAGCTGAACAGGTGGAAAAAATATACAGAATAAGTGGTAAAATCCTAGCTCAAATATTGATCTGAAATATATAACTAGCATTAGGAAATGAACAGAATTGAAAGGGAAAAAAGTTGTATATTTTTTCTGCTAACTTTTATGCAGTAAAATAAGTTGGAAAATCTAAAAAGAACCTAACTCGTTAATTGCACTCGAAGAGATGAAATGGAGATAATTTGTCACAAAAGCATATCTTACGTGCAGTTTTTGATTTTTCTCTCTAGTTAAATTTCTGCTTCAGTAGGAAAAAACCAAAGAAGCTTAAGATAGCATTTGAATCCAAAGAAACAAATTTTAACAACAAAAAAATGATTGCTAGGAACCTGAAGAGAGAATAACGATTAACAGATCATCCAACAAACTCAGTTACACACACTAATAGCCAAACACCCATCTATTTGGTATCTTTATTTCTATTGGGTATCAAAGTTTTAATAACATTCTGTGCGGACTTAAGACTACCACAATCTTGACAAATATGCTAAGTATTTTGATTAGGAAAATAACAAAGAAAATCTGCAGTGTTTTAAGCACTGATTCTACCTAGCATAAGTTATGCTTCCGAAACAATATTCATAAATACTCCAGGCTCAACATTTCTGATTTCTCTTTAGTGACACATCAAAGAATGCTAATTCTTCCCATCATAAATGTTGGCAATCTAACTATTGGTTATTCATTGGAGGAAAGCTTACAAATTATTATCATTACCAAAGGTGACAAAAGATTGAAAAAGATATATAACTCACTAAAAAGAACATAATGCACTATAAGATTTTCACAATGATACCTCAAGTTGTCTAAGACTTCCAACATTTTGGGATGTACTCCCAATACCAATTGGGCGTGAAGAAACATCAGTGCTTCCATGCAGACGTTTCATAAGTTTCTCACAGGTTTCCCTTGCTTCTGCAGCCTTGTTGAGTGCATCTTCAGTGGCCAAAAATTGTTGAACATGAGCTTTCTGAGAACAAACAGAGCACAAGTTCAATAACTCCTTGTACAACAATAGAATATGTAGTTTAAGGATGAAAAAATACCTGTCTATCAAGGAGCTGATTTTGACTCCCTCCTGGTGGCACATCAACCCCAATCTTTCCATTGCCATAAAGTTGATACTGTAGAGGAGAGCTCCCATCAGATGACGAAACATCCATAACTATGTTATTTTCATATTTGTACCTGATTAAAGAATGCAAATTTCGATCATAACAGCAATAGCATATGTAATGCCTTGCTAATAAGCCTAATAAACACAGCTACTTACTACACACTTCCTTTCCTGGATGGGAGGGGAACATAATCATTGTAAGCTTTTTTAGGAATATTTTACCAGTATAGCATCTGTGACGATATTATTTTTTAAGTTATAGTAACAATGGTTGATGACAAAGTTCAGAATTCAAATAATATGGCCACAGAGGCATGAGTAGCGATGGAACATGAAAAACAAAAATTATGTGCATAACAATACCTCAAGGTCTCTGCATCGGCTCTAACATCAATTTTCTCTATTTCTCTGGAGATTAGACTTTTCAGACGCAAAGTGTATGCAGTAATTGCCTGAAGCAATTGAGGAGGACTCTTCAGGCAATTTATGATAACAGTTCTAACCTCATCAGGAATTTGCCCATCATAGTCAAACCCCAACTTTGCTGTTTCTGCCTGAGGATTTAAATGAATGCCACTTCCTTCGTAAGCTGGAAAAGAATTCCTTATTTTTTCAACCATATGAGCTACAAGAGATTCACAAGCCTTTCTAATATTCTTTTCCCTCGTGGTTTCAATGAGAATGACATCATCTGCAGATTTACTGCCCTTAACTGTAGAATAAACAGCCTCCTTCTCACTTTTGGCATTAAAACTATTGGCCATTTCAACAGAAGAATCCACACCTGATCTTTGAGATTCCATCGCTTGATTTACATAGTAATAGAGACGTTTATGATATTCAGCAAATATTTTTGCTGCCTCATCACACTGTTGGTCATAAGTCTCCAACATCACTTGCTTATGCCTGCACAAAAAGGATGAAGAAATATACTTCTGTTGTCTCAAATTTCAGTCATTCAATACCAGAATCACCGTAAACACAATTTATTTTCCTCTCTCTTTCATATTATTGGTACAAAGACAAATTCGCACAAAAGGCATCAGAATCACATTATAATACTAACAAGAGACCACACCGCGGCAGCATTATACTAGAGAGATTTTATAACTATAACTATAAACATACACTCACTTCCTCTTCCATCTCCTTTTCACCTCATTTTCTTCCTATCTTTTTCTTCCACAACATAATGACACGTCATTTTCTCTCCCTTTTTTTCTGTTTTTGTCTCCACCTGGCAACATCCTGAGACGGGGTGTGTTATCAAAACTCCTAAACTATTCAACACAAAATACAGAGGTCTTTTTATCGTTTCACTACTTTATCTTTGTTCTCATTTCGACTTCACTTTTTTTCCTATCCCTCTTATTATTTGTCATTGTATCATGTATGAAATCTCTAATCTATCACTTTTTTTACGTCTCGCAACTTTCACCTGTACTTCCCCATACATTCATCATTCTCACAAACCGTTTTGCTCATCTTCTCTGACCTAATGAACAAGAAATATGCAAATTCCACTGCAACCAACCGGAATGAAAATTACCAATTACATATACACACTGTTCAAATGTTGGGCTGAGAAAAATAACAAAAACCTGTAATTGGCTCGTTCATCAAGCATTCTCTTTCTCTCAGTCTCCTCCCTGGAAACCTCGAGCATCTTGGCCCTCAAATCCTTCCTCCGCCTCCTCACAATGTTCCTCAGCCTCTCCACCTCCTTCGCCGCCAAATCCCGCTCCTGCAATGCCGCCTCTCTCGTCGTCGCAGTCTCAGAACCCTCGCCGGCGATGAGCGCCCTCTCCTTCTTCCTCGCGCCCTTCCCCCTGACCTCCTCTTTCGCCTCGCCGCCGCCATCCCCGCCGTGCACGGTGATGTTCCGGCGAATGTTCCGCACCGTCTTCTCAGACTTGGCGCGCGTGACGAGGAAGTCCCAGACCGGAATCATATTCCCGCGGCAAATCCGGCGGATTGACTCGACGGACGGCAGGTGCGACTTGCCAGCTGCGTATGTTCCTAGCGGACGGTATCCCATCTCTTTATGTAGCCATTCTAGAATGGCCTCCGGCGAAGATGGCGACGACGACGCTGCGCTCTGCATAATGACTATGACGCAGAGCGCGGTGGTTATAGCTTTGGCTTAAGTTCGTGATTCGTGACTCGGTGAAGTTACGGGTGGATCTGAGAAATTGAAGTGGAGTGGTTGGTGATGGAGTTCTGCTCTGCACACTCTCTGTTCTCTTGTTGTGTTGAGAGAAGAACAACACTCTTTTCTTCAATTGAAGGGATGAAAATTATAACTGAGTTTTTTTGGAATTTTGAAATTCTTGTTTATATGCAAGGAGCGCATTGTATCTGTATTTTAATTTTAACAACAAATAAATGAAAGAAAATGTTTTTATTAATAAAAATATCTTTATAAATCATTACATTCACCAAAGGTCGTATAATTACACTTGCATTTATTATATTCTTTTTATTTGCACTCAGTGCCCTCTATCTTAATCTTATAAATACCGTGTACAAAAAGTTGATATTTTGTATAATATGTTAGTTTCAAAAACTACTTATGTTAATTTTATAATTACAGTTTTAAAATTGTAATTTGCGTATTTGGATTATAAAAAGTAAAACACAAAGGTATAATAATTATAAGTTGAATTTAAATTTTAACAAAAGTAATGACAACATAAACACTAAGGTATAATTTAATTGATCTTATTACTACAGTATTTAATCAATATATTTATTAAATATAATATGTTTATCAAATTTAACAAGGGTCAAGATTATGTGTAAACAACTTTTCAATTGAATTTATATATATTTATGTGATGAAAAATTCCAACTTTTGCTTCTTCTCTGTATTCAACATCAAATGAGAAAAATACTTTAACGTCGATAAAAATAAAATAAATCTGATACTAAGATGATTTAAGAAATAGCATTATTTTATTTGTAATTATGATGTATTTAATCATCAATTTTGACGTGTGTATAGAGATTTCGTTGTGATTTGTATGTCAAATTGGTTTACCCTAAGATTATGTTGGAAAAAATTTAGTTTTTCTAAATTGAATCAAAATGAATTTAGCTTTATTATAAGAGATTAAACGGGTTGAATGTGGATTTAATAACAAATTTTTATTAGTTTTTTTATTACTTTTTGTAAATTCTTTTATTATAATAATATTTTTTTATTATAATTATTTGATATTTCTAATTATATAAATTGATAAATTTATTTTGTAAATCTTAAGATATTTTAATTTTCTAGTATGAACATTTAATTTTCTTTTTGTCAAGTTTTGTATGTTAATATTTTATGTTTCATTACTATTTTTTTAAATAATATTTGATAAAATAAATCAACAATATGACTATAGTATTTAGAATATCAAATGTTAAGATCGAAAATATGAGACATTAAAAGTCTTTTTTGTATTAGTGAAAATAATGAGTTAAGTAGATCCATTTTAAATTTTGTATAGTATCTAGAATTTCAGCTTTGAACTTACGCTACTATGTATTCATTTTTGTAAGTTTTGTATAAGAGTTAAGATACTTCAAATTTCATGTTTAATTTATTTAATTACTTTTTTGTTGATAAACAAAAATAGAATGACAAGATGGGGTTGGGTTCGTGGACTAATTCATCAAATTATCAAAATTTGACAACTTAGATCGAAGTTTTCAACCTGTCAACATATTTTGTCTAGCTTTGTCTGATGTGTCAAATTAGCATATCATAAACAAGATGAGGTGAACTTACCTGACAACTTTTTTCAATACAAATTAAAATAAAACTAATTTTTGTGTTATATTTCTCAAAAGATGCATGATGGATCTAAAAAATCGTTTAAGAATAGTAATGTTTTAAAGATGACATCCAAACTATAAATAAAATTTCTATTAATGAGTTTCATTTTTATAAAAAAAAAAACATCATTTCTCTAAAGATCATTTTCTAAAAGTTTTCTCTACTTTTTCTCTAACCTCTAACTCCACCACTCATTTGTTCGACAATTATAAACCACTAGTGGAGTCACAATAGATAATTCTATATATATGCCCCGTCAAAATATGGAAACATGGTAAATTCACTTTTGTTTTCTCTATTTTTGAGTTATTTTACCATTTTAAGGTGTGTAGCTCTAAGATTCATGCATGTGCCTCAAAATAGTTCAAAGTGAATAATTATTTAATAGTGATCGTGGTGATATGCTTAGTTATGTGAGTTGATGTTTGTGTTGGTAGTTACTAGTTAGAGCTTACAGTGACAATTATATCTTTGAAAGAACCTTTTGAGTTAAGCGTTTTTACTATAAGTAAGAGAAGTTAATGATATTTTTATATATGTTCATGCTTTGATTGAATAGATTGAGTTATGGAATGGTGATGTGTTGATGTGACTAATTTGTCTTTGTTTTTGGTTGAAATAGCCTAAAAATGTGATATATATATA
>Ga0099823_1000064_pt1 | contig 50328 bp, 63 predicted proteins | sample CowpearedBW_FD_76831 | JGI IMG/M metagenome (GOLD analysis project Ga0099823, IMG submission 76831) | Root nodule microbial communities of legume samples collected from California, USA - Cow pea red BW | ecosystem: Host-associated > Plants > Roots > Nodule | place: USA: California | collected...
AATGGTCATGCCGGGCGACAACGTCAGCATCACCGTGAAGCTGATCGCTCCGATCGCCATGGAAGAAGGTCTGCGCTTCGCCATCCGTGAAGGCGGTCGTACCGTCGGCTCGGGCGTCGTGGCCACCATCATCGAGTAATTCTTTTGCTGGTACCCCGCCGGGTGCCGTCGGGGCTGCCGCCTGATTCGGGCGGTGGCGTTGACGTCCGGCGGTGTCACTGCTCTCTCCGCGACGCCTGAGGCGTTGCGTCGCTCTTTGAAGGAAAAGTCATGTCTACCAAGCAAAAGATCCGCATCCGGCTGAAGGCCTTCGATTACAAGCTGATCGATCAATCGGCGCTGGAAATCGTGGACACCGCCAAGCGTACCGGCGCGATCGTCAAGGGCCCGGTGCCTCTGCCGACGCGCAAGGAGCGTTTCGACATCCTGCGTTCGCCGCACGTCAACAAGACGTCGCGTGACCAGTTTGAAATCCGTACCCATCAGCGGCTGATGGACATCGTCGATCCGACCGACAAGACGGTCGACGCGCTGATGAAGCTGGACCTGCCGGCTGGCGTGGACGTCGAAATCAAGCTGCAGTAATGCGGCATGGGTCCGCCGGGTCACCCGGACGTGCTCTTGAAGGCGACCTTCGGGTCGCCTTTTTCATGCTGCGCGGACCGCTTGCTTGCGGGCTCATCAGGGTTGGCGCTATACTCGCCAGCTTTTCCGCGCCTGGGTTCCCTGGTGCGGTTCGTTGCATCGCGTGACGGCGGGTTGTCGGGGCCTTTACTCCTGACCCCTTCAGTGCGCGGTGATTGTCGGCCCGGCCAATCGATGTCGGGTGTGTGAAATGACTTCAGGCGCGAGGCGGTGTCTCCGTCAGTGCGTTCGGGGTCAGGAGAAAACCATGAGTCTTAGCAATCGTCTCGGATTGCTGGGCCGCAAGGTTGGCATGATGCGTGTGTTCACGGTCGACGGCGATACCGTCCCCGTGACCGTGCTGGACGTGTCCAACAACCGCGTGACCCAGGTCAAGACCGAAGAAACCGACGGCTACAGCGCCATCCAGGTGACCTACGGCGCGCGCAAGGCGTCCCGCGTCACCAAGCCTGAAGCGGGTCACCTCGCCAAGGCTGGCGTTGAAGCCGGCGAAATCATCAAAGAATTCCGCGTGGATGCCGCGGTCGCCGCCGAATACAAGGCCGGCGCTCAAGTCCCCGTGACGCTGTTCGCCGCCGGCCAACTGGTCGATGTGCAGGGCACCTCGATCGGTAAGGGCTTCGCAGGCACCATCAAGCGCCACAACTTCGGTTCGCAGCGCGCTTCGCACGGTAACAGCCGCTCGCACAACGTTCCGGGCTCCATCTCGATGGCGCAGGATCCGGGTCGCGTGTTCCCGGGCAAGAAGATGTCGGGCCACCTCGGCGACGTCACCGTGACCGTCCAGAATCTGGACGTGGTCCGCATCGACGAAGCCCGCCAACTGGTGCTGGTCCGTGGTGCCGTTCCTGGCGCGAAGGAAGGATTCGTCGTGATCCGTCCGGCCGTCAAGGTCAAGGTCAAGAAGGGAGCCAACTGATGCAACTCGAGCTCCTGAATGAGCAGGGTCAGGCGACGTCGAAGGTCGACGCTCCCGACACCCTTTTCGCTCGTGATTACAACGAAGCCCTGGTGCACCAGGTGGTCGTGGCCTACCAGGCCAACGCCCGTCAAGGCACCCGTGCTCAACTGACCCGCGCTGAAGTCCGTCACTCGACGAAGAAGCCGTTCCGTCAGAAGGGCACCGGCAACGCGCGTGCTGGTATGACCTCGTCGCCGCTGTGGCGCGGGGGCGGTCGCATCTTCCCGAACAAGCCTGACGAGAACTTCTCGCACAAGCTGAACAAGAAGATGTACCGCGCCGGCATGGCCGCCATCCTCTCGCAGCTGGCTCGTGAAGGCCGACTGGCCGTGGTGGATTCGATCTCGATCGAAGCGCCGAAGACCAAGCTGCTGGCGACGAAGCTGAAGGCGATGGGTCTGAACCACGTCATGGTCATCTCCGACCAGGTCGATGACAACCTGCTGCTGGCATCGCGCAACCTGCCCAACGTGCTGGTCGTGGAGCCGCGCTACGTCGATCCGCTGTCGCTGGTCTTCTACAAGAAGGTCCTGGTGACGAAGGCGGCCATCGAGCAACTGAAGGAGATGCTGGCATGAGCGCGCCCAAGTTTGCTGAAGGCCGTCTGGCCAAGGTGCTGCTCGCTCCGATCGTGTCCGAGAAGGCCACGATGGCTGGTGAAAAGCACAACCAAGTCCTGTTCAAGGTCTTGCGCGATGCGACGAAGCTTGAGATCAAGGCCGCTGTTGAACAGATGTTCAAGGTCGAAGTCGAAGCCGTGAACGTCGTCAACGTCAAGGGCAAGACCAAGCGCTTCGGTGGCCGTGTGGGTCGTCGCGACCACGTCAAGAAGGCGTATGTGTCGCTGAAGGCCGGCCAGGAGCTCAACTTCTCCGGGGAGGCTGCGTAATGGCCGTCGTTAAAGTCAAGCCGACTTCACCAGGCCGTCGTGGCGTGGTGAAGGTGGTGCACAAGCACCTCCACAAGGGCGCTCCCGAGGCTTCGCTGCTCGAGCCGCAAAAGCAGAAGTCTGGCCGTAACAACAACGGTCACATCACGATGCGCCACAAGGGCGGTGGTCACAAGCACCACTACCGGGTGGTGGACTTCCGTCGCAACAAGGACGGCATCCCCGCGAAGGTCGAGCGCATCGAGTACGACCCGAACCGTACGGCTCACATCGCCCTGGTGTGCTATGCCGATGGTGAGCGTCGCTACATCATTGCGCCGCGCAACCTGGAAGTCGGTTCCACGATCCTGAGCGGCGCCGAGGCTCCGATCAAGGTTGGCAACACGCTGCCCATCCGCAACATCCCCGTGGGTTCGACGATCCACTGCGTGGAACTGCTGCCGAGCAAGGGTGCCCAGATCGCCCGTTCGGCCGGCACTTCTGTGGTGCTGATGGCTCGCGATGGCGCCTACGCTCAGATCCGTCTGCGCTCGGGTGAAGTTCGCCGCGTTCACATCGATTGCCGCGCCACCATCGGTGAAGTGAGCAACGAAGAGCACAGCCTGCGCCAGTACGGCAAGGCCGGCGCCATTCGCTGGAAGGGCATCCGTCCGACCGTGCGTGGTACCGCCATGAACCCGGTCGACCACCCGCACGGTGGCGGTGAGGGTCGTACGGGTGAAGGTCAGGCCCCTGTGTCGCCGTGGAACACCCTGACGAAGGGCTACCGCACTCGCAACAACAAGCGCACGCAGACCTTCATCGTCTCGCGTCGCAAGAAGTAAGGGGTAGACCAACATGGCTCGTTCCCTCAAGAAGGGTCCCTTTGTGGATCACCACCTGCTGGCAAAGGTCGACAAGGCTGTTGCCATCAAGGACAAGAAGCCCATCAAGACCTGGTCGCGTCGCTCGACGATCCTGCCCGAGTTCATCGGTCTGACGATCGCCGTGCACAACGGCAAGCAGCACGTGCCGGTCTACGTGTCGGACCAGATGGTCGGTCACAAGCTGGGTGAATTCGCTCTGACCCGCACCTTCAAGGGCCACCCGGCCGACAAGAAGGCCGGTAAGAAGTAAGGATGACGACGATGGAAACCAAAGCAATCGTTCGTGGCGTCCGCCTGTCGTTCGATAAGGGCCGCCTCGTGGCGGACCTGATCCGCGGCAAGAAGGTGGATCAAGCGCTGAACATCCTCGAGTTCACCCAGAAGAAGGCCGCGCTGATCATCAAGAAGGCGCTGGAATCGGCGATCGCCAATGCTGAGCACAACGACGGTGCCGACATTGACGAGCTGAAGGTCACTTCGATCTACGTGGAGCAGGGCACCACGCTGAAGCGGTTCTCCGCGCGTGCCAAGGGCCGCGGCAACCGCATCAGCAAGCCGACCTGCCATATCTACGTGACCGTCGGCAACTGAGCCTGAAGGAAGACTATGGGACAGAAAATTCATCCGACTGGCTTCCGCCTGCCCGTCACCCGTAACTGGGCGTCGCGCTGGTACGCGAACAACCAGAACTTCGCCAGCATGCTGGCCGAGGATCTGCAAGTCCGCGACTTCCTGAAGGCCAAGCTGAAGAACGCCGCGGTGTCGCGCATCCTGATCGAGCGTCCCGCCAAGAACGCCCGCATCACGATCTTCTCGGCGCGTCCGGGCGTCGTGATCGGCAAGAAGGGCGAGGACATCGAGAATCTGAAGGCTGAGCTGGCCAAGCGTCTGGGCGTGCCCGTCGCGGTCAACATCGAAGAAGTGCGCAAGCCCGAGATCGATGCCCAGCTGATCGCTGACTCGATCACCCAGCAGCTCGAGAAGCGCATCATGTTCCGCCGCGCCATGAAGCGTGCGATGCAGAACGCGATGCGCCTGGGCGCCCAGGGCATCAAGATCATGTCGGCCGGCCGTCTGAACGGCATCGAAATCGCTCGCACCGAGTGGTATCGCGAAGGCCGTGTGCCCCTGCACACCCTGAAGGCGGACATCGATTACGGCTTCTCCGAAGCCAAGACCACCTACGGCGTGATCGGCGTCAAGGTGTGGGTGTATCGCGGTGACCGCCTGGCCAATGGCGAGGCGCCCGTGATCAACACCCCCCCGGGTGCCGAAGATGACCGCCGTCCGCGCCGCAACGCCCGTCCGGGCGCTCCGGGTGGCCGTGGTCGTGGCGACAAGCCTGCCGAAGGCGGCGACAAGCCTGCTGCGAAGCGTGTGGTGCGCAAGCCCGCCGCTGACGGCGGCCAGGCGTAAGGAGAACTCAACATGCTGCAACCCGCTCGTCGCAAATATCGCAAGGAGCAAAAGGGCCGCAACACTGGTGTTGCGACCCGCGGCGCGACCGTCGCTTTCGGTGACTTCGGCCTGAAGGCCACCGAGCGCGGCCGTATCACGGCTCGCCAGATCGAAGCGGCTCGTCGTGCCATTTCGCGTCATATCAAGCGCGGTGGCCGGATCTTCATCCGCATCTTCCCGGACAAGCCGATCTCGCAGAAGCCCGCCGAAGTCCGTATGGGTAACGGCAAGGGCAACCCGGAGTACTACGTGGCTGAAATCCAGCCGGGCAAGGTGCTCTACGAGATCAACGGCGTGCCTGAGGCTCTGGCGCGCGAAGCGTTCACGCTGGCTGCTGCGAAGCTGCCGCTGCGTTGCACCTTCGTGACCCGCCAGCTCGGCGCCTGATTGGAGAACACCCCATGAAAGCATCTGAACTGCGCGCCAAGGACGAGGCGGCCCTCAAGAAGGAGGTCGTCTCCCTGCTGAAGGCTCACTTCGGTCTGCGCATGCAAAAGGCGACGCAACAACTGACCAACACCTCGGTACTGGGCAAGACGCGTCGTGACATCGCCCGCGCCAAGACCATCCTGGCCGAGAAGAAGGGAGCCGCGAAATGACGCAAGCTCAAGAGAAGAACACGCGCACCCTGGTCGGTCGTGTCGTCAGCGACAAGCGCGCGAAGACGGTGACCGTGCTGGTCGAGCGCCGTGCCAAGCACGAGCTCTACGGCAAGATCGTTGCTCGTTCCCGCAAGTACCACGCCCATGATGAAAAGGGCGAGTACAAGATGGGCGACATCGTCGAGATCGCCGAGGGCCGCCCGCTGTCGAAGACCAAGAGCTGGGTCGTGACCCGTCTGGTCGAGAAGGCTCAACTGGTCTGATCGAGGAGCCGCCTCTACGGTGGCGCCACCGCGGCGAGTCATCCCGTCGCGTATCAAGAGGCTGGAGTATCGGTATTTCCGATGCCCGGCCTCTTTTCATTTTTCGCGGCAAACTCTGCCGCCAATCTTCAACGACAACAGGAGTGCGACATGCTGAAAGTGGGCGATCGACTGCCGGCAGGCAATCTGCAGGAATTCATCGAGGTGGAGGGCAATGGCTGCTCGCTTGGTCCCAACACCTTCGATATCGAAAAGCTGACCGCGGGCAAGACGGTGGCAATCTTTGCTCTCCCCGGTGCGTTCACGCCCACCTGTTCGGCGCAGCATGTGCCGGGCTATGTCGCGAACGCGGAGGCCTTCAAGGCTGCGGGTGTGGACGAAATCTGGTGCATTTCGGTGAACGACGCTTTCGTGATGGGCGCCTGGGGCCGCGATCAGAAGACGGCAGGCAAGGTGCGCATGATGGCCGATGGCAGCGCCGCCTTCACGCAGGCGACCGGCTTGTCGCTTGACCTGGTCGCTCGCGGCATGGGACTTCGCTCCCAGCGCTACTCGATGCTCGTCGAGGACGGGGTCGTCAAGACCTTGAATATCGAGGCCCCGGGCAAGTTCGAGGTCAGCGATGCCGCGACACTGCTTGCGCAAGCGAAGGCGCTTTGACGCCTAAAACCTCCAGTTGACAGGCGGCTTGTGCCTCGCGCATAATCCGCAGCTTCGCCGAAAGGTGGTTCCGTCACTCGACGGGCTTCGTGACCAGCGCACGAAGCAGCTGCCCTCGGTTCTAGGTTTCTTGCCCATGAAGGCCAGACGCGGGTCGCCGCAAGGTGACAAGTGCTTGGCTTACGGGCCCAAGACTGACCGCTCTCTGGATGGCTGCGATGGTCGCAGTTGCCTGAGCGGGAAAAGTTGGGGACAGACATGATCCAAATGCAATCGCGACTCGACGTCGCGGACAACACTGGCGCCAAGTCCGTCATGTGCATCAAGGTGCTTGGTGGTTCCAAGCGTCGCTATGCGCATATTGGCGACATCATCAAGGTCAGCATCAAGGAAGCTGCTCCGCGCGGCCGCGTCAAAAAGGGCGAGGTCTACAGCGCGGTTGTCGTGCGCACCGCCAAGGGCGTGCGTCGTCAAGACGGCTCCCTGGTCAAGTTCGACGGCAATGCCGCCGTGCTGCTGAACGCCAAGCTGGAGCCCATCGGCACCCGCATCTTCGGCCCGGTGACGCGTGAACTGCGTACCGAGCGCTTCATGAAGATTGTGTCGCTGGCGCCTGAGGTGCTCTAAGCCCAGCTCAGACAAAGGTATTGCCATGAACAAGATTCGCACAGGCGACGAGGTCATCGTTCTGACCGGCCGCGACAAGGGTAAGCGCGGCACCGTGACGCAGCGCGTTGACGAGGACCACGTCCTGGTCGAGGGCATCAACGTCGTCAAGAAGCACGTCAAGCCGAACCCGATGAAGGGCACGACTGGCGGCATCGTGGACAAGTCCATGCCCATCCATCAATCCAACGTGGCGATTTTCAACGCCGCCTCCGGCAAAGCCGATCGCGTGGGCATCAAGCTCGGCGACAACGGCAAGCGAGTGCGCGTGTTCAAGTCGACCGGCGAAGAGATCAAGGCCTAAGGGGTAAGACATGTCTCGTTTGCAAGAGTTCTATCGCGAGAAGGTCGTCCCCGGTCTGACCGAGAAGTTCGGCTACAAGTCCGTGATGGAAGTGCCGCGCATCACCAAGATCACGCTGAACATGGGCGTGAGCGAGGCCGTGGCTGACAAGAAGGTCATGGATCACGCCGTCGGCGACCTGACCAAGATTGCTGGTCAAAAGCCCGTGGTCACGAAGTCGAAGAAGGCGATCGCCGGCTTCAAGATCCGTGATGGCGTGCCCATCGGTTGCATGGTGACCCTGCGCGGCGCCACGATGTATGAGTTCCTCGACCGTTTCGTCACCGTGGCCCTGCCGCGCGTGCGTGACTTCCGTGGTATCTCCGGCCGCTCGTTCGACGGTCGCGGCAACTACAACATCGGCGTCAAAGAACAGATCATCTTCCCCGAAATCGAGTACGACAAGGTGGATGCTCTGCGTGGTCTGAACATCAGCATCACGACGACGGCCAAGACGGACGACGAAGCCAAAGCTCTGCTGGCTGCGTTCAAGTTCCCGTTCAAGAACTGAGGTGACCAGTGGCAAAACTCTCGATCAAGCAGCGTGAGCTGAAGCGCGCCCAACTGGTCGCCAAGTACGCGAAGAAGTACGCGGAACTGAAGGCCATCATCGACGACAGCAAGAAGTCGGATGAAGAGCGTTATCTGGCTCGCCTGGAGCTGCAAAAGCTGCCCCGGAACGCCAACCCGACCCGCCAGCGCAACCGCTGTGAACTGACCGGCCGCCCGCGCGGCACGTTCCGCAAGTTCGGCCTGGCTCGTAACAAGATTCGTGAGCTGGCCTTCAAGGGCGACATCCCTGGTGTCGTCAAGGCCAGCTGGTAATCGGCAGGTTTAGGAGATTTCGTATGAGCATGAGTGATCCTATCGCCGATATGCTGACCCGCATTCGCAACGCCCAGAGCGTTGAGAAGGCCAGCGTCGTGATGCCTTCGTCCAAGCTGAAGGTCGCGATCGCCAAGGTCCTGAAGGATGAAGGCTATATCGACGACTTCGCGGTGCGTGGCGATGCAGCCCGCCCCGAGCTCGAGATCGCGCTGAAGTACTACGCCGGCCGTCCGGTGATCGAGCGCATCGAGCGCGTGAGCCGTCCTGGCCTGCGCATCTACAAGGGCCGCCACGACATTCCTCAGGTCATGAATGGCCTGGGTGTGGCGATCGTCACCACGCCCAAGGGCGTGATGACCGACCGCAAAGCGCGTCAAGCCGGTGTCGGCGGCGAAGTGCTTTGCTACGTCGCCTAAGCCAAGGAGAGACAGACAATGTCCCGCGTTGGAAAAATGCCGGTCGTCGTCCCGCAAGGCGTGGATGTGGCGATCGCTGCTGACAAGATCAGCGTCAAGGGCGCCCAAGGCACCCTGTTCGTGGCCGTGAACCCCCTGGTGACGGTCAAGTCGGAAGGCGGCAAGCTGACCTTCGTCCCGACCAACGAATCGGCTGATGCCGATGCGATGAGCGGCACGATGCGTGCGCTGCTGAACAACATGGTCAACGGCGTCAGCAAGGGCTTCGAAAAGAAGCTGAACCTGGTTGGCGTGGGTTTCCGTGCCCAAGCCCAAGGCCAGAAGCTGAACCTGCAGATCGGTTTCTCGCATCCGGTCGTCAAGGACATGCCGGCCGGCATCAAGGTTGAATGCCCGACCCAGACCGAAATCCTCATCAAGGGCGCGGATCGCCAGGTTGTCGGCCAGATCGCCGCTGAAGTGCGCGCGATCCGTCCGCCGGAGCCCTACAAGGGCAAGGGCATCCGTTACGCCGACGAGAAGGTCTCCCTCAAAGAGACCAAGAAGAAGTAAGGAGCCGCGCCATGCTGAACAAGAAGGAACAACGCCTGCGTCGTTCGCGTCAAACGCGTGCTCGCATCGCTCTCCAGCGCGTGGCCCGTCTGACGGTCTTCCGCTCGAACCTGCACATCTACGCCTCGGTGATTTCCGAAGACGGCCAGCGCGTGCTGGCTTCCGCTTCGACCGCCGAGAAGGAAGTGCGTACGCAGCTGTCGGGCAAGGGCGGCAACGTCGCTGCCGCGACGCTGATCGGCAAGCGCATCGCCGAGAAGGCGAAGGCTGCTGGCGTCGAGAAGGTTGCTTTCGACCGTTCGGGCTTCGCTTACCACGGTCGAGTCAAGGCCCTGGCTGAAGCCGCGCGTGAAGCCGGCCTGCAGTTCTGACGCTCAAAGGATTAGGAAATGGCAAAGTTTCAACCCCGCGCTCAGACCGAAGGCAACGACGACGGCCTGAAGGAAAAGATGATCGCGGTCAACCGCGTCACGAAGGTTGTGAAGGGCGGCCGCACGCTGTCCTTCGCTGCGCTGACCGTGGTCGGTGACGGCGATGGCCGCATCGGCATGGGCAAGGGCAAGGCCAAGGAAGTGCCCGTCGCCGTCCAGAAGGCGATGGAGTCCGCCCGCCGCAACATGATCAAGGTGGCCCTGCGCAATGGCACCATCCAGCACAACGTGGTGGGTGAGCATGGCGCGGCGCACGTGATCATGGCTCCGGCGCCGGCTGGTACCGGCGTGATCGCCGGCGGCCCGATGCGCGCTGTCTTCGAAGTGATGGGTGTGACCGACATCGTGACCAAGAGCCACGGTTCGACCAACCCTTACAACATGGTTCGTGCAACGCTGGACGCGCTCAAGCGCTGCTCGACGCCGTCCCAAGTGGCGGCCAAGCGTGGCAAGACGGTTGAAGAAATCTTCAACTGAGCGCCAGGAGATCGAGATGTCTGAAAAGAAAACGCTCACGGTCAAGCTGGTCCGCAGCCCGATCGGCTGCCGCGCGGACCATCGCGCGACGGTCGTCGGCCTGGGTCTTCGCAAGCTCAACAGCACGAAGACGCTGGAAGACACGCCCGCCGTGCGCGGCATGATCAACAAGATCGCCTACTTGGTGCAGGTGCTCTAAGCACGGCATCGACGAGGAACACAAGATGCAACTCAATACCATCAAGCCCGCCGCTGGTGCCAAGCACGCCAAGCGTCGCGTGGGCCGTGGCATCGGCTCCGGTCTGGGCAAGACCGCTGGCCGCGGGCACAAGGGTCAGAAGTCGCGCGCCGGTGGCTTCCACAAGGTCGGCTTCGAAGGCGGTCAGATGCCGCTGCAGCGTCGCCTGCCCAAGCGCGGTTTCAAGTCGCTGGCTCGCCCGTTCAATGCGGAAGTGACGCTGTCGGAACTGAACCAGCTGACCGGTGACGAGATCGATCTGCTGACGCTGAAGGCTGTTGGCCTGGTGTCCGAGCTGGCGAAGTCCGTGAAGGTCATCAAGTCCGGCGAAATCACCCGCAAGGTGAGCGTCAAGGGACTGGGCGTGACGGCCGGCGCCAAGGCAGCCATCGAAGCCGCTGGCGGCTCCGTCGCTTAATCAGCCAAGCACAGGACTAGGCAGCAGTGGCAAGCAACGCATCCCAGTTGGCCAAGAGCGGCAAGTTCGGCGACCTGCGTCGTCGACTGATGTTCCTGGTACTTGCGCTGGTCGTTTACCGCATCGGAGCTCATATTCCGGTGCCAGGTATCGATCCGACGCAGCTTCAGCAGCTGTTCAAGGGCCAACAGGGCGGGATCCTGAGCCTGTTCAACATGTTCTCGGGCGGAGCGCTGTCGCGTTTCACCGTCTTTGCGCTGGGCATCATGCCCTACATCTCGGCCTCTATCGTCATGCAACTCATGACGTACGTCGTGCCGAGCCTGGAAGCGCTGAAGAAGGAAGGCGAGGCCGGCCGTCGGAAGATCACCCAGTACACGCGCTACGGCACGCTGGGCTTGGCGATTTTCCAAAGCCTGAGCATTGCATTCGCACTCGAGAGCTCGCCGGGGCTGGTGCTCAGCCCGGGTTTCGGTTTCCGCATCACTGCGGTGACGAGCCTGGTGGCTGGCACGATGTTCCTGATGTGGCTGGGTGAACAGATCACCGAGCGCGGTCTGGGCAACGGGATTTCGATCCTGATCTTCGGCGGTATCGCTGCGGGTCTGCCTGGCGCGATTGGGGGGCTGCTCGAGCTGGTTCGCACTGGGGCGATGAGCGTGATCTCCTGCTTGGTCGTGATCGCGATCGTGATCGGCGTGACCTATCTGGTGGTGTTCGTCGAACGCGGCCAGCGCAAGATCCTGGTGAATTACGCCAAGCGGCAGGTCGGGAACAAGGTGTACGGCGGTCAGAGTTCGCATCTGCCGCTGAAACTGAACATGTCGGGCGTGATTCCGCCGATCTTCGCGTCGTCGATCATCCTGCTGCCCACCACCTTGGTCAGCTGGTTCGCGACCGGTGACAGCATGCGCTGGCTGAAGGACATCGCAGATGCACTGCGGCCAGGGCAGCCGATCTATGTGCTGCTGTATTCGACCGCGATCGTGTTTTTCTGCTTCTTCTATACGGCGTTGGTCTTCAACAGTCGTGAGACGGCAGACAACCTGAAGAAGAGCGGTGCGTTCATCCCTGGGATTCGTCCTGGTGACCAGACGGCCCGGCATATTGACAAGATCCTGTCCCGGCTGACGCTGGCAGGCGCGGTGTACATCACCGGTGTGTGTCTTCTGCCGGAGTTCCTGACGCTGAAGTACAACGTCCCGTTCTATTTCGGTGGCACGTCGCTGTTGATCATCGTGGTTGTCACCATGGACTTCTGGGCGCAGGTCCAGTCCTATGTGATGAGCCAGCAGTATGAGTCGCTGTTGAAGAAGGCCAGTTTCAAGGCCAACTGACGCGCAAGGCTGAAGAGATTATTTGGACCCAATCCAGTCGGTCACGAAGGTATGGCGAAAGACGACGTCATTCAAATGCAGGGTGAGATTCTTGAGAACCTCCCTAATGCAACCTTCCGAGTCAAGCTGGAGAACGGTCATGTCGTTCTCGGTCACATTTCCGGGAAGATGCGGATGCATTACATCCGCATCCTTCCTGGCGACAAGGTGACTGTTGAGCTGACACCGTACGATTTGAGTCGTGCTCGCATCGTGTTCCGGGCGAAGTGAGCTTCTTAGCAACCCCCGGATCAACGCTGATTGAGCGAACAGAGTAGGTCAAGGAGCAGACCATGAAAGTTTCGGCATCCGTCAAGAAGATGTGCCGCAATTGCAAGATCATCCGCCGCAACGGCGTGGTGCGTGTGATCTGTACCGATCCCCGCCACAAGCAGCGCCAAGGCTGATTGGCCTCACGACTGCAAGCGAATTAGAGGACGCACATGGCACGTATTGCTGGTATCAACATTCCGCCGCACAAGCACACCGAGATCGGTCTGACCTCGATCTACGGCATTGGCCGTACGACCGCGCAGAAGATCTGCAACAACTGCGGCATTCCGCTGGACAAGAAGGTCAAGGACCTGAATGACTCCGATCTGGAAAAGATCCGTGAGGAAGTCGGCCGACTGACCATCGAAGGCGACCTGCGTCGCGAGATGTCCATCAACATCAAGCGTCTGATGGACCTGGGTTGCTATCGTGGCTTCCGCCATCGCCGTGGCCTGCCGGTGCGCGGCCAGCGTACCCGCACGAATGCCCGCACCCGCAAGGGTCCGCGCAAGTCGGCGGCGACTGGCAAGAAGTAACCCGCGGCATCTGGAGAAAGCTAACCATGGCAAAAGCACCCAATAACTCGGCTGCCCAGCGCGTTCGCAAGAAGGTTCGCAAGAACGTTGCCGACGGCATCGCCCACGTTCACGCTTCGTTCAACAACACCATCATCACGATCACCGATCGTCAGGGTGGAGCGCTGTCCTGGGCCTCGTCGGGCGGCCAGGGCTTCAAGGGCTCGCGCAAGTCGACCCCCTTCGCGGCCCAGGTGGCTGCCGAAGTGGCCGGCCGCGCCGCTCAAGAGCAAGGCATCAAGAACCTGGACGTCAAGATCAAGGGCCCGGGCCCGGGTCGCGAATCGTCGGTGCGCGCCCTGGCCGCACTCGGTATTCGCATCAACTCGATCTCCGACGTGACGCCGGTGCCGCACAACGGCTGCCGTCCGCAGAAGCGTCGCCGCATCTAAGCGGTTTGCGCTGAGCGATCGCGTAGTGCGATAATCTCCGATTCGTTCAGATCGAGCCGGCTGGCGCGTGAGTGCCAGCCGGCCGTTTTGCTGAGATTGGCGGAAACGCCGTCTCTGCGGACGCCAGCGGAAACGCTGGCCTCGCTGAAGTCATCGACTTCTTGAAGCCCACCGTCCGAGCCTACAAAAACACTGGCCGGACTCGCGCGCTGCACGGATTGTCTGTGGGCGCGTCAGATTGATGAAGGACACGCAAAGTGGCACGTTATCTCGGCCCGAAGGCCAAACTTTCCCGCCGTGAAGGCACCGACCTGTTCCTGAAGAGCGCCCGCCGCGCCATCAGCGACAAGGCGAAGTTCGACACGAAGCCTGGCCAGCACGGCCGCACCTCGGGCCAGCGTACCTCTGACTTCGGTCTGCAGCTGCGCGAGAAGCAGAAGGTCAAGCGCATGTATGGCGTGCTGGAGCGTCAGTTCCGCCGCTATTTCGCCGAGGCCGAGCGCCGCAAGGGCTCGACCGGCGTCAACCTGCTGGTCCTGCTGGAATCGCGCCTGGACAACGTCGTCTATCGCATGGGCTTCGGCTCGACCCGCGCGGAAGCCCGCCAGTTGGTCTCGCACAAGAGCATCACGGTGAACGGCCAGGTCGTGAACATCGCCTCCTACCTGGTGAAGGCGGGTGACGTGGTCGCCGTCCGCGAAAAGGCCAAGAAGCAGCTGCGTATCGTCGACAGTCTGAAGCTGGCCGAGTCGATCGGCCTGCCGGCCTGGGTTGCCGTCGATGCCACCAAGATGGAAGGCATCTTCAAGAAGACCCCGGACCGTGACGAGTTCGGCGCCGAGATCAACGAGTCGCTGATCGTTGAGTTGTACTCGCGTTAATTCTTTCTTGCCTGCCGAGCGGCCCTGCAAGGGCCTGCTCGGCTTTTCCTCGTCCGGGCGCCGTCAGCTGTTGTGGGGCGCGCCTGGTTGGTCCCTCAGCCTTATCGGTGTAACGAACCGAGGGTATTGAAAGAAAGACCTCATGCAAACGAATCTGCTCAAACCCAAATCCATCACTGTGGAGCCCCTGGGCGGTCATCGCGCCAAGGTGATCCTGGAGCCGTTCGAACGCGGCTATGGCCACACCCTGGGCAACGCCCTGCGCCGTGTGCTGCTGTCCTCGATGGTGGGTTATGCGCCGACGGAAGTGACGATCGCGGGCGTGCTGCACGAGTACTCCGCCATCGACGGCGTGCAGGAGGACGTGGTTCACATCATGCTGAACCTCAAGGGCGTGGTGTTCCGGCTGCACAACCGTGAAGAAGTGACCCTGGTCCTGCGCAAGGAAGGTGAAGGCCCGGTCACTGCCGCCGACATCCAGACCCCGCACGACGTCGAGATCATCAACCCCGATCACGTCATCGCCCACCTGTCGCAAGGCGGCAAGCTGGACATGCAGATCAAGGTCGAGAAGGGCCGCGGCTACGTGCCCGGCAACATGCGCCGCTACGGCGACGAGCCGACCAAGGCCATCGGCCGCATCGTGCTGGACGCGTCGTTCAGCCCGGTCAAGCGGGTGAGCTACGCCGTCGAAAATGCTCGCGTCGAACAGCGTACCGACCTGGACAAGCTGGTCATGGAGATCGAGACCAACGGTGCGATCAGCCCCGAGGAAGCGATCCGTGCCTCCGCCAAGATCCTGGTCGAGCAGATGGCCGTCTTCGCCCAGCTGCAAGGCACGGATCTGGTCGACGTGTTCGACCAGGCGCCGGCTGCCCGTTCCAGCAGCTTCGACCCGATCCTGCTGCGTCCGGTCGACGAACTCGAACTGACCGTGCGCTCGGCCAACTGCCTGAAGGCCGAGAACATCTACTACATCGGTGACCTGATCCAGCGCACCGAGACCGAGCTGCTGAAGACCCCGAACCTGGGTCGCAAGTCGCTCAACGAGATCAAGGAAGTGCTCGCCTCGCGCGGCTTGACCCTGGGCTCGCGTCTCGAGAACTGGCCGCCCCAAGGTCTCGACAAGCGTTGATTTTTGAAAGAGGGCGGGTCTGACGACTCGCCCGGTGCCCCCGGCAGTACCTGATCCGGCTGCCGGCAATAACTGAAGGAAAGGAAAGCACCATGCGCCACCGTAATGGCCTCCGCAAGCTGAACCGTACCAGCGAACACCGCGCCGCGATGTTCCGCAACATGGCGGTCTCGCTGCTGCAGCACGAAGCGATCAAGACCACCCTGCCCAAGGCCAAGGAACTGCGCCGCATCGTCGAGCCGCTGATCACCCTGGCCAAGGAGCCGACCGTCGCGAACCGTCGCCTGGCGTTCAACCGCCTGCGCGACCGCGACATCGTCGTCAAGCTGTTCAACGAGTTGGGTCCCCGTTTCGCTACCCGTCCGGGCGGCTACACCCGCATCCTGAAGATGGGCTTCCGTGTCGGCGACAACGCTCCGATGGCGTACGTCGAGCTGGTCGACCGTCCGGAAGCGGCCGAAGGCGAAGCCGCCGAGTAATCGGCGACGCGCCCGCGCGCATTGAAAAGGCCAGCAGCGATGCTGGCCTTTTTTCTTGTGTATCCGCGATACGCGCACCAGATGCCTGGGATCGTGCCTGTCGAGTGTCATGCCTCGCGCTTGGCGCTAAGCTTCGCGCCTTTCCGATCCTCAGACGATCCGGGCCGTGGGCCCGCGGCGTCCCGCGTTCATGACCCTTCCTGCCCTGATCCGCCGTCTGTTCCCTGCGCTCCTGATCCTGTTGGGATTCGCGGCCGGCATGCTGGCTGGCCCGGCCCGCGCTGACGATTTCCTCGACCCCGAACAGGCCTTCAAGGTCGACGTCCAGTTGACCGGGGACCGGGAGTTCCAGGTGAACTTCACGATCGCGCCGGGCTATTACATGTACCGGGACCAGTTCAAGCTGGAGCCCGCCGGCGCCAAGCTTGGCGAGATCGCCTGGCCGACGCCCAAGCGCAAGTTCGACGAGACCTTTCAAAAGGAAGTCGAGACCTATCGTGAGCATCTGAGCATCAAGGTGCCGGTGGCAGCGCTCGAGGCGGCGCCGCTGAAGCTGGTGCTGACGGGGCAAGGCTGCGCGGACAAGGGGCTCTGCTATCCGCCGATGAAGAGCCAGTTGACGCTTGGTCTCAAGGGCTTTGGCGGGAATGGCGAGGTCAAGATCGGCGCTGCGCCGGAGGCGCTGAGCGGCTTCGGCCTGGCAAATGCCGTCGCGTCCACACCCGCTGACGCGTCCACGTCAAAGGCCGCGGAGGTGGCGCCAGCCACTCCAGCAAGCTCGACCGGATCGCCCCTGGACGCGGTCCTGGCGTCGGGCCGGCTCTGGCTCATCATCGGCGGCTTCTTCGCCGCTGGTGTGCTGCTGTCGCTGACACCCTGCGTACTGCCGATGCTGCCTATTCTCTCGTCCATCATCGTCGGACAAGGTCAGGCGCCGTCGCGCGCTCGGGGCTTCTTCCTGGCGTTCAGCTATTCGCTCGGCATGGCGCTGCTGTACACCGCGCTGGGCGTGGCGGCAGGTCTGGCCGGAGGTGGGCTGGCCGCCTACCTGCAGAAACCATGGGTGCTGGCGCTCTTCGCGCTGCTGCTCGTGGGTTTCTCGCTGTCGATGTTCGGCGTTTATGAAATCCAGCTGCCCAGCCGCTTCACCGGCGGCGTGTCCGACGCGACCCAACGCCTGCCAGCCGGCAAGTTCGTCAGCGTGTTCGTGATGGGCGGCCTGTCGGCCCTGATCGTCAGTCCGTGCGTGGCTGCGCCGCTCGCGGGCGCGCTGCTCTACATCAGCCAGACCGGCAACGTGGCCATCGGCGGTCTCGCGCTGTTCGCGCTCGCCTGGGGCATGAGCGTGCCACTGCTGCTGCTAGGCTTGTCGGCCGGCACCCTCCTGCCGCGCGCAGGACCTTGGATGGAGACGGTGAAGTACTTCTTCGGCTTGCTGCTGCTGTCGGTCGCGCTATGGATCGTCCAGCCGGTGTTGGCGCCAGTGATTGCTCAATTGCTGTGGGGCGCGCTGCTGGTCGCGCTGGCGGCGCTGCTTGGCCTGTTCCAGCGCACCGAGGCGAACACGCCGCGAGTGTGGCTGCGCAAGAGCGCAGCGGTCGCCGCGATGGTGTTTGGTGTCGCTCAGTTCATTGGCGTGGCCGCCGGCGGGACCGATACGCTGAAGCCCCTTGCGGGCGTGGCGGGCTCCGTCAAGGCGGGCGCCGCCGCTGCGGCTCCCGAGACTTCGAGCGTCAGCTTCCGCAAGATCTCGAGCGTCGCGGAGCTGGACCAGGCGCTGCGCACCGCAGGCCGGCCCGTGATGCTGGACTTCTATGCCGACTGGTGTGTTTCGTGCAAGGAGATGGAGCGCTTCACTTTCACCGACGCACGCGTGCAGGCGAAGCTGGGCGGTGCGTTGCTGCTGAAGGCGGATGTGACGGCCAACAACGCCGAGGACCGCGAACTGCTCAAGCGATTCAAGCTGTTCGGGCCGCCGGGCACGATCTTTTTTGATCCGAAGGGCGACGAGCTCCCCGCTGTGCGCGTGATCGGCTTCCAGGACGCGGACCGCTTTCTGCAGTCGCTCCAGGCGGCGGGCCTTTGATTGGAGAAGACTGTCGCCGAAAGTTGAGGCGGCGATCCATTCCGTGCTACACTCTCTTTCTTCGATCGCGGGGTGGAGCAGTCTGGTAGCTCGTTGGGCTCATAACCCAAAGGTCGTCGGTTCAAATCCGGCCCCCGCAACCAGAACATCGAACGCCGTCTCAGGACGGCGTTGTTGATCGGATCGACACGAAGGCGCAGGCCGCGTGCGATGCGATCAACGACACGACAGGTCGGCCCAGTGCCGGTCGTCGCGGACAACACAGCCGCGGGGTGGAGCAGTCTGGTAGCTCGTTGGGCTCATAACCCAAAGGTCGTCGGTTCAAATCCGGCCCCCGCAACCAATCGAACAAGGGCCCTCTCGCGAGGGCCCTTTGTTTTTGGCGCTTTGCCACGTTTTGCCGCTTCAAATGACGTGGAGCCTCGCCCCGCCGTCCCGCGGAACCACACGTCCCACGACGCCCGCCGCATCGAATCCATGCTGCTTGAAGACGGCCAGCACCTGGTCGACGCTGTCTGGCGCGCACGACACCAGCAGGCCGCCGCTGGTTTGTGGGTCGCTGAGAAGCGCCTGGGCCTCGATCGGCAGGCCGGTCCCGAGCGCCACCTCCGCGCCATAGGCGGCCCAGTTCCGTCCCGAGGCGCCGGTCACGAATCCCTCGCTCACCAGCGCGCGCACGCCGTCCAGGAGCGGCACGGCCGCCCAGTCCAGTTCCACCGCGCAGCCCGAGCCGCGCGCGATCTCCAAGGCGTGGCCAGCGAGCCCGAAACCCGTCACATCGGTGAGCGCGTGCACGCCGTCCAGCGCTGCCAGCGCCGGCCCCGGTGTATTCAACTGGGTGGTTGTCGCGAGCATCCGTCGATAGGACGCCTCGTCGAGCTTGCCTTTCTTCAACGCCGCCGACATCACCCCCACACCAAGCGCCTTGCCCAGCACCAGCGCGTCGCCCGGTTTCGCGTCCGCATTGCGTTTGACGCGGGCCGGATGGACCAGGCCGAGTGCGACCAATCCATAAATTGGCTCAACGGAATCAATGGTGTGGCCGCCGGCGATCGGGATTCCCGCCTCGCGGCATGCCGACGCCCCGCCCTCGAGGATTCGTCCGATGGTGGCCGTGCTCAACACCGAGATCGGCATGCCGACCAGTGCGAGCGCCATGACGGGCGTGCCGCCCATGGCATAGACGTCGCTGATGGCGTTGGTGGCGGCGATGCGGCCGAAGTCGTACGGGTCGTCGACGATCGGCATGAAGAAGTCGGTCGTGGCGATCAGCGCCTGCTCGTCGTTGAGGCGGTAGACGGCCGCGTCGTCGGCCGTCTCGATGCCCACGAGCAGCTCCTTCGGCACCGGTAGCGCGCTGGTGCCTTTGAGGATCTCGGACAGCACGCCGGGCGCGATCTTGCAGCCGCAGCCGCCGCCATGCGACAGCGAGGTCAGGCGCGGTTCGGCACCGGAGCCCTTGGATTCGAGGGGGGTGTTCATGGCGTCGCAGCTTACCGCGCGCCGTTTCTTCCGCGCGGGGAAGGGGTGTCCGCCAGGCGCTGGTGCAGGGCGACGAACTCCTCCATCGCCTGCCAGAGCGGTGCATAGCGCGCCTCATCGCCGTCGAGCGCAGCCAACGCGAGCGCACACGCTTCGAGCGTGCTTCGCTGCAGGGGAGCCTGCGCTTTCCGGATCGCGTAGCGGGAGGGAGGTGGCGCCTTCAGCGCGAGGCGAGGCAAGGTCTGCAGCCAGGGATTGAGATGGAGCAATCGCCGGCTGCGCCGCCAGGTGCCGTCCAGCACGATCAGTGTCGTCAAGCCATGCCGTGAGGCAAGGCTGGGGCGCCACAGCGCTGGCGTCGCCAGCGCGAGGTCGCCGCGGGTCTCGGGATACAGCAGCACCAGGCCCTCGATCGACACGGGGGCTTCGAAGCGTTCGCCGACGCGCAATTTCGCCTGGCGGAGGCATCGGGCCAGCAGCGCGGCCGTGCCCTTTGCCTGCCCCGCCTCGCCGGGATCCTGCAGGATGAGCAGCGGCGACAGGTTCTCCACAGGACGGACGCAAGCGCACCAGCAAGCGGAAAGCGGTCGGCGGCATCCCTCACAAAGGGGCCGTCGACCGCCATTGCCGCCACCGGGACTGACCAGGGGGGCCTCCATCGGTGGGAGCCGGTCAGTGAGACGTCAGCGAGGGGGGCGCTGAGGCTTGCGACCGTCGCCAGGACGGCCCTGACCTTCGCGGCGAGGCCGATCGCCACGGTCGCCACGAGGGCCTTGGCCCGGGCCGCCGGGCCGGCCTTCTCCGCGCGGCGAGCCGCGGCGAGCGTCACCGCCGCGTGGCGGGCGGTCGTTTCGCTCGGGCCGGGGCGGTTGCTGCGCCTCTTCCTCGCGGGCCAGTTTGAGTTGGGCGTCCAGCGCCTCCTGCGTGAGGCCCTTCAGCGCGCAGAAATTCGCCGGTGTCAAGGTCGTGCGGGAGAAGTCGCGCAGCAGCTGGGCGCGTTCCTGGCGCCCGCGGTCTTCCTCGGCGCGGCGGGCTTCGGTGATGCCTCTGCGGCGGGTCAGCTCTTCCTGGGCGGCGTTGCGGTGCTCGTCGCTGAGCTCGCCGGCCGGCTGACCGTCCAGGTCGAAGCGCGTCTTGGCGCGCGTCAGCGCGATCAGATAGCCGGTGCCGCCGGTGTAGCGGCGCAGGAAGGCCGACAACTGGGCTTTGGTGAACTGCCCGGGCGCGCGCTCCTGGATATCGGCCTGGACGCGAAGCTTCAGCGGCTTGGCGCCGCCGCCGAACAGCGCCGGGAACAGTTCCTTCAGCTTCGCGGCGACCGCCTGGACGTCGACGCGGCCGTCGGCCTTCGCGGCCGCGCTGGCCGGCGTGGCGACCGTGTCCGCGGCGATCGGCGCTTCGCCGGCCTCGGGCGCGGCGGGTTCCGGCGCCGCGGCGGACGGCGCCGTGTCAACGGCGTCAGCGGCGGGGGCCTTCGGATCGGGGGACTCGGGGGAGCTCACTTCGCCTTGCGGCGGGGTGCTGGAGGACATGCATCAAGCGGCGCGGGGCCGGCCTTCGGGAAAAAGGGGGATTGTGCCCATAGCCGCGCGGGCGTGGCAATTCGCGCCGATCGACGGCGGGCGCCCGTCCTGCCTGAGGGACGCCCGGCCGAGAGGGGAATCAGGTCTTCGGTTCGCAGGCGGGCTTGCAGACCAGTTCGGTCCGGCCCAGGATGCGTTTGGACTGCAGGCTGCTCGGGGGGCGGTGGCGTCCGCACTTGAAGCAGGAACGGGTCTGGCCGCTACCCTGGAACGGCGACCCTCCCAGCTTGGAGGCATAGCGCAGGCCGTCTTCCCGAACGGCGGTGCAGGTGTCTTTGCTCATGGTCTCGCTTCGCTTGGCGCTCTTGTTCGCGCCGGCGGGGTCGTGTCCCGGCGGCGCCTAGATTCCCTCTCGATTCATATTAGGTGGGGCGTGTGACGGCCCGCTACATCGCTTGCCCGGGGGTGAAAGCGCCACCCGACGAACGGCGGCATTTGCGCCGACAATCGCCCGCTTGCCCGCACCCCGGGCGCCCGAGGACCATGGCCAAACTGTTTTTCCGCTATGCCGCGATGAACGCCGGCAAATCCACCGCGCTGCTGCAGGTGGCGCACAACTATGAGGAGCGCGGCCACGCGGTGCGGCTCTTCACGGCCGGGGTCGATGACCGGTATGGGAAGGGATTCATCACCTCGCGCCTGGGGCCGCAGCGCGTGGCGGAGGTGTTCAACGCGCAGACGGACTTCCGCGCGCTGATCACGCAGTCGCCGGGGATCGCCTGCATCCTCGTGGACGAAGCGCAGTTCCTGACCCAGGACCAGGTGTGGTCCTTGCACGAGATCGCGCACATGCGCCACGTGCCCGTCATCTGCTACGGTCTGCGAACCGACTTCCGGGGGGAGCTCTTCACCGGCTCCGCGGCTCTGCTGGCGCTGGCCGACGAGATGGACGAGATGAAGACCATCTGCGACTGCGGCCGCAAAGCGACGATGAACATGCGCGTCGATGCTTCCGGCCGCAAGCTGACCGAGGGCGCGCAAGTGGAGATCGGCGGCAACTCCCGTTACCGCGCGGTCTGTGGGCGCTGCTTCCGGGCATCCTGAAAAGGGCCCAGGCGCCGAACGGCTCCAACGAACGCGGCGCCGGAGCCCTGCCTCGCGGCCAAGCCCCGGCGCCGTGTGAGCCTGGGTTTACTTCTTCGTTGCCAGTTGCTCTTCCAGTTCCTTGCAGGACGGCGCGCAGACTGGCTGGGACTTGCCCAGCAGCTTGCGGGACTTCAGCAGCGCGCGGGGGCGATGCTTGCCGCAGAGGAAGCACGACATGGTCGCCGCGCCAAACGAAGAGGTCGCCGCGAACGGCGAACCGGGAGCTTTAGAGCGATAGCGCAAACCATCGGCTTCGATGGTCGTCTTGGTCGTATCCTTGGCCACGCTGATCCTGATCCTGAATAAGAGTATGAAATGCCGCGCCGGCCACCCCAAGTTCCCCCCAGGGGCAGACGGCGAAACCCGTATTTTCCTATAAGCCGGGCCCTCCTCGTACCGGGGCATCGCTAATGACCTCGCGCGAAGGTCGCCCAAATTGGCGGCAGGAGACATTCGACGCCCTGCCGCGGCGCCCGCTCTCGCCCATTCGGGTGGTTTGGCGAGATCTAGGGAAAACACCTAGAATCGCCCCTTTCGCGCCGTTTCACGGTGGCGTCAATGACAAAGACACATCAGGGAGCGGGCGAACGATGGACAGGATCGAAGGGCTGTTCGCCGCCATGAGGGCGGCCAGTCAGGACATGGCATGGCCGGCCACCGAGAGCCGCGACGGCGGTCTGGAGACCGTCGGCGAGCTGGCCGAGCGCTATGCCCGCGCCGTCAGCGAGGCCCTGTGCGAGCACTTCCGCTGCTCGCACGCCAGCCTCTGGCTCCTGGACGGCGAGCCTGGCGACTACCGCTTGCGCTGCCTGGGAGCACACGCGACCGATGGCCCCAGCCTGCAGAGCCCGGTCTGCGAGCAGCGCGCCTATGAAGGCTACTTCGACGCCCTGCTGCATGACGGCGTCTTCAATTGCGCCGATGCCTGTGTCGATCCGCGCCTGAGCACGCTGCAGCCGCCGCCGACCTGGCGCGCGATGCTCGACGTCAGCGGCCAGATCAATGGGAAGACCGTCGGCGTGCTCGCGCTGGGACAGCGCGGCGAGGCCCGGGTGTGGACCCGCCGCGAGGAGCTCGACCTGCGCCGTGCGACCGCCAAGGCCTGTCTGCATCTGCACGGCCTGCGGCACGAACTCGAGGCCGTTTGAGCGGCTGATCGTCGCCATCGGAGACGCGAGGCGCGCTCCGACTCAGCGCCCGGTGAACTTCGGCGCGCGTTTCTCCTGCCAGGCGCGCACGCCCTCGGCCAGATCCTCCGACGCATTCGACACCGCGATGTCGGCGCGCAGCGCCTGCGTGTCGAGCCGCCCGTTGGCGATCGCGTTCAAGTGCTTCTTCATGCCGGCCAGCGCCAGCGGCGCGTAGCCGCACAGCCGCTCGCAGAGCGTGCCGGCCGCCGCCTCCAGCGCCGGGCCGTCCTCCAGCAGTTGGTCGAGGAACCCGCTGTCGCGCATCGCCTGAGCGTCGAAGGTCTCGCAGGCGAGCAGCACCCGCTTGGCCATCGACAGCCCCAGCCGGTTGACGTAGCGCTCCATGCCGCCGCGATAGAAATGCAGCCCCAGCCGCGCCGCGGGCACGAACATCTCGCAGCGTCTCACGCCGAGCCGGAAATCGCAGGCCAGCGCGAGGTCGGTGGCGCCGCCATACACGCCGCCCTGGATCGCCGCGACGGTCACGGGCCGCGCCTGCTCCCAGGCATCGGCGAGCGCCTCGAAGAGCGCGCCCGCGTCCACGCCGGGCACCGCGTCGATATTGAAGCCGCTGCAGAAATGCCGGCCCTCGGCGCGCAGCAGCAGCACGCGCACGGCGGGCGTCGCGTCGACCTGGCGCAAATGGGTCTGCAGCGTCTGCAGATCGATGAGCTCGAGCCGGTTGGCGACATGCGGCCGGCGCAACGCGACCGTGGCGAGCGGCCCATCGATCGTCAGCGAAGGGAGGTGCTGGGGCATGGCGGCGCAGTCTAGCGAAGGCGCGCCCGCCCCACCGCCGTCAGCACCGTCAACTTCGACCGACCGGTCGGCTTAATCCCTGGCGAAATGTCAATGCGGCATCCACTGACGGAGCGCCTCGGGCTTGCCGCTAGAGTCGGTCGCAAAACGGCAGATGGAGACAAGGTGGACGGGGCGATTGCAAGCATCCTGATGCTGGACGGAGTCACCAACGGCGCGATCTACGCGCTGCTGGCCCTGGCCCTGGTCCTCGTGTTCGCGGTGACGCGGGTGATCTTCATTCCTCAGGGGGAGTTCGTCGCCTTCGGCGCGTTGACGCTGGCGGGACTGCAGCTCGGCCGCACGCCGATGACGGTCCATTTCCTGATCGCGATGGCACTGCTCACCGCGGTGCTGGACCTGGTGGCCGCGGCGCGAGCCGGCCGGCTCGTCGCGGAACTGCGGCCGATTGCGCTGCGCGCGCTGCCCGGCGTCGTCATCGGCCTGGCCGCGATGGCGCTGGCGCCGATGCAACTGCCGCTGGTCGCGCAGGCACTGCTCACGCTGGCCATCGTCACGCCGATGGGCGGGCTGCTGTACCGGCTCGCCTACCAGTCGCTGGCCGATGCGTCGGTGCTGGTGCTGCTGATCGTCTCGGTCGGCGTGCACTTCGCGCTGACCGGCCTGGGCCTGGTGTTCTTCGGCGCCGAGGGCTCGCGCAACCCCAGCTTCTGGGAGGCGAGCTACGCGGCCGGGCCGCTGATGTTCTCGGGCCAGACGCTGATCATCGTGATGGCCTCCGCGGCGCTGATCGTCGCGCTGTGGCTGTTCTTCGAGCGCAGCCTCTACGGCAAGGCGCTGCGCGCCACGGCGGTCAACCGGCTCGGCGCGCGGCTGATGGGCATCTCCAGCACCTCGGCGGGCCGGCTCTCGTTCACGCTGGCCGCTTTCATCGGCGCGCTGTCCGGCATCCTCATCAGCCCGACCACGACGATCTTCTACGACAGCGGCTTCCTGATCGGCCTCAAGGGCTTCGTCGCGGCGGTCTTCGCGGGCTTGTCGAGCTACCCCGGCGCGGCGCTCGGCGCCTTGCTGGTCGGCCTGATCGAATCGTTCAGCTCCTTCTGGGCCAGTGCCTTCAAGGAGGTCATCGTCTTCACCTCCATCCTCCCCGTGCTGCTGTGGCGCAGCTGGCGCGATCCGCACCATGAGGAGCATTGACGTGAGCACCGATCGAGCCGCCCCCCGGGTGCCGCCCGCCGCGAGCCCTTGGTCCCGCCGCGCCGCGCCGGCGATCCTGCTCGCCGCCATCGCGGTGCTGCCGCTGTTGCCGGTGCCCGAGTTCTGGATCACGCAGCTGAACTACATCGGCATGTTCGCGCTGGTCGCGCTGGGGCTGGTGCTGCTCACCGGCGTCGGCGGACTGACGTCCTTCGGGCAGGCCGCCTTCGTCGGCGTCGGCGCGTACACGACCGCGCTGCTGAGCGCGCGCTACGGACTCTCGCCGTGGATCGGCCTGGCCGCGGGCCTGGCGATCACGCTGGCCATCGCACTCGTACTGGCGCTGATCACGCTGCGCATGTCGGGCCATTACCTGCCGCTGGCGACGATCGCCTGGGCGCTGAGCCTGAACTTCACCATCGCCAACATGGAATCGCTGGGCAAGTACGACGGCCTGCTGGGCGTGCCGGCGATCGAATGCTTCGGCGTCAGCTTGGCCGACGGGCGGGCCATGTACTACCTGATCTGGCTGCTGGCGATCCTTGGCGCGATCGCGGTGCGCAACCTGCTGGACTCGCGCCCGGGCCGCGCGATCCGCGCGCTGGGCGGCGCGACGGTGATGGCCGAGGCGATGGGGGTCTCGACCTTCCGCTACAAGGTCGTGGTCTTCCTGATCGCGGCGCAGCTCGCGGCCGTGTCGGGCTGGCTGTTCGCGCATGTGCAGCGCACCGTGAACCCCAGCCCCTTCGGCCTGAAGATGGGCATCGAATACCTGTTCATGGCCGTCGTCGGCGGGGTGTCCAGCGTGTGGGGCGCCTTCGTTGGCGCGGGGGTGTTCAAGATCATCGAGGACCAGCTCAAGGAGCTGCTGCCGCGATTGCTCGGCAGCAACGGCAACTTCGAGATCATCGTGCTCGGCGTCGTGCTGGTGCTGATGCTGAAGTACGCGCCCAAGGGCCTGTGGCCGACGCTGCAGGCGGCGCTCGCGCGCTGGTGGCCGGCGCCGCCGCGCGCGCGGGACTGGGACGGCGCCGAGCCGCTCGCCGCCCGCCCGAAGCCGGCGCCCGGCTCGGTGTTGCTGCGGGTGGAGAAGCTGCGCAAGCAGTTCGGCGGCCTGGTCGCGGTGAACGACGTCAGCTTCGAGCTGCGCGCCGGCGAGATCATGGGCCTGATCGGGCCCAACGGCGCCGGCAAGTCGACCACCTTCAACCTGGTCTCGGGCGTGCTGCCCGCCAGCGGCGGCGCGCTGCACTTTGCCGGCGAGGCGATCACCGGGCTGCCGTCGCGGCGGATCGCGCGGCTGGGCCTGTCGCGCACCTTCCAGCACGTGAAGATGATCGCGGACATGACGGTGCTGGAGAACGTCGCGCTGGGCGGCTACCTGCGCTCGCGCAGCGGCACGGCGCGCGCGATGCTGCGGCTGGACCGGGCCGAGGAGCGGCGTCTGTTCGCCGAGGCCGAGGCGCAGCTGCGCCGCATCGGCATGCAGGACCATCTGCATGAACTGGCGGGCAACCTGGCGCTCGGGCCGCAGCGGCTGATGGAGATCGCGCGGGCGCTGTGCAGCGACCCGTCGCTGCTGCTGCTCGACGAGCCCGCGGCGGGCCTGCGCCACAAGGAGAAGCAGGCGCTGGCCGCGGTGCTGCGCCAGCTGCGCGCCGAAGGGATGAGCATCCTGCTGGTCGAGCACGACATGGACTTCGTGATGGGCCTGACCGATCGCATCGTCGTGATGGAGTTCGGCACCAAGCTGATCGAGGGCACGCCCGCCGACGTGCAGGCCAGCCCCGAGGTGAGGGCGGCCTACCTGGGAACGGAACACTGACATGACCGAGTTGCTGAAGGTCAGCGGATTGCAGGCGGGCTACGGCCGCGCCGAGGTGTTGACGGGCCTGGACCTGCGGCTGCGACAGGGCGAGGTGGTGACGGTGATCGGGCCCAACGGCGCGGGCAAGAGCACGACGCTGAACGCCTTGATGGGCGTGCTGCCGGCGCGGGGGCGGGTGATCTTCGATGGCGAGGACGTCCATGGCCTCGGACTCGAGGAGCGCGTGATGAAGGGCCTGGCGCTGGTGCCCGAGAAGCGCGAGCTGCTCACCACGATGTCGGTCGAGGACAACCTGGTGCTCGGCGGCTTCCGGCCGATGCGGCTGGGCGTGAAGGGATGGCGCGACGAACTGGAGCGCGTCTATGCGCTGTTCCCCCGGCTGAAGGAGCGCCGGGCGCAACTCGCCGGCACGCTGTCTGGCGGCGAGCGTCAGATGCTCGCGGTCGGCCGCGCGCTGATGGCGCGGCCCAAGCTGCTGATGCTCGACGAGCCCAGCCTTGGCCTGGCGCCGCTGATCGTGAAGGAGGTGTTCCGCATCGTCGCGCAACTGCGTGACGCGGGCGTCTCCATCCTGCTGATCGAGCAGAACGCGCGCGCCGCGCTGGAGGTGGCCGACTACGGCTATGTGCTGGAGACCGGCGAGATCGCCCTGGAGGGGGCGGCCGCCGATCTCGCGAAGGATCCGCGCGTGATCGAGACCTACCTCGGGGCGAGCCGGCAGGCCCGCTGACGGTGGATCCATGCGCGCCGCTGCAGGCGGGCACACCCCGAATCGGGGGGAGATCGGTGGCATTCCCGAAACATGCCGGGGGAAGCGCCCCACCATAATCCGCCGACCCCCGACCATGGCCCTGCTGTCCTCCCTCCGAAAGCTGCTGACCGGATCCGCCGACGCGACATCGCCGCGCCGGTCATCCGGCACCGGCGCGCCTTCATCGCCTGCGCCTGCGCCCGCCGCCTCCGCCGCGCGCGCCGAGATGCCGCCGCTGCCGTCGCCGGGCTCGGCGCACTCGCTTGGCCCGAGCATGGTGTCCACGCAGACGGCGGTGTACACCGGCGGCGAATTGGTTTTCCCGACGCTGGAGGCTTCGCCCGAATGGCTGCATTTCAGCGCCCGGCTGCTGGGCCTGTCGCGGCTGAAGGACGTGCCGCCATCGGCGGGCGAGCAGGCCCTGATGCAGCGCCTGCAGGCGCAACGCGGGTCGCAGTGGGCCGATCTGCTGCCGCGGCTGCCCGCCGTGCTGCCGCAGTTGATGCGGCTGGTGCGCCGCCCGGACGTGTCGGGTGCCGAACTGGCGCAGCTGCTGTCGCGCGATCCCAGCCTGGTCGGCGAACTGATGCGATTGGCCAACTCGCCGCGCTATCGCACCGAACGCGAGATCACCGACCTCTCCGGCGCCGTCATGGTGCTCGGCCAGCAGGGCCTGAACCAGTTGGTCATGAGCGTCGCGCTGCGGCCGATCTTCCATCAGGGCAGAGGCCGCTACGCCAGCCGCGCCGGCACGCTGCTGTGGGACCTCAGCGAGCGCACCGCGCTCGCGACGATGCGCCTGGCCAACGCGGGCGACGACGAGTTCTCCGCCTACCTCTCGGGCTTGAGTTCGCAGCTCGGGCTGATGGCGCTGCTGCGCGCGCTGGACGGCATGTCCGCGCCGGCGGTGCCGCCGCTGGACCGCGAGGGCCTGCATCGCCAGTTGCTGCCGTTGACGGCCGCCTGGTCGGCGCAGGTCGTCGAGCACTGGGGCTTTCCGCCGAAAGTGGCTGAGGCGCTGGCGCCGCGGCCCGGGCGCGGGGCGGAGTCCACCGTGCTCGCGCATCTGGTGCGCCAGGCCCAAGCGGTCGCGCTGCGCCAGTTGATGCAGCCGGGCCTGCAGCCGGCGCAACTGGGCGACTGGTCGGCCGCGCAGCAGCGCTGCTATGCGGATCTCGACCGCGAGTTCAGCGCAGGCAACCCCGCCGCCTGAGCCCATTCAGCGGCGGCGCGCCTTCAACCGCCGCGCCGCCGGGCCAGACCCCAGGCGAGCGCGCCGAACGCCCCTTCGAGCAGCAACGCCAACGCCGCCGCGGGCAGCGCGCCCGCGAGCAGCAACGTCTGATCATTGAGCGCGAGTCCGGTGACGATGCGCTCCCCGTACCCGCCGGCCCCGATGAACGCGGCCATCGTGGCGGTGCCGACCGACAGGCTGGTCGCGGTGCGCAGTCCCGCGAGCATCACCGGCAAGGCCAGCGGCAACTGCACCTCGCGCAGCACCTGGCCCCGCGTGAGGCCGAGCGCACGCGCCGCGGTGGTCAGTCCTTCGGGCACTTCGCTGAGCCCGACGGTGCAGTTGCGCAGCACCGGCAGCAGCGCGTAGAGCGTCAGCGCGACCAGCGCCGGCACGGGTCCGATGCGGTTCAGCGCCCAGATCAGCAAGGCGAGCATCGCCAGCGAAGGCACCGTCTGAAGCAGCGCGCAGACGGCGAGCAGCGATTCGCGCCAGCGCGGCCACGGGTGCAGCGCGACGGCCAGCGGCACGCCCGCCAATGCCGCCAGCCCGACGGAGCCCAGCACCAGCGTCAGATGCTGCAACGTAAGGCGTCCGAGGTCCGGACCCGCCAGGCGCGCCCAGAACCCGGCCCGGGCGGATGGAGAGGGCGCAGCGGATGAGGAAGCCGACGCGGACGAGGAAGGTGAAGCGGCCAAGGTGGCCGAAGCGGCAGCCGATGCGCCGCCGCCAGGCCCAGCACCGGCAAGGAAATCGCGCGCGATGACGTCGAACGGCTGCTTGTCCATCTCCGCGCGCGCGTTCATCGCGATCATCGCGCGCTCGTCGATGCGGCCCTCGAGCGTCTGGAGCGCGGCCCATGCGCGCGGATGGCGCCGCGGCAGGTCGATCCGATACAGCAGCACCGCGTCGTAGCGCGGGAAGAAGCGCGCGTCATCGGCCAGCACCTTCAAGTCGAGCGCCGCGATCTGCGCGTCCGTCGTGTAGACGTCGGTGAGGGCGATCTGTCCGTCGGCGAGCGCGCGGTAAGCGAGGCCGTGATCCAGGCCCGTCGGGGACTGCGGCAATCCATAGCGTTTGGAAAGGCCCGGCCATCCGTCGGCGCGGCCGAGGAACTCGTTGCTGAGCCCGAACCGCAGCGCCGGATGCGCCCGGAGGTCCGACAGCGACGCGATGCCGAGCTCGCGCGCCTGCGCCGAGCGCATCGCCAGCGCGTAGCCGTTGTTGAAGCCGAGCGGCACGCCGATCGCCAGGCCCAGGTGTCTGAGCTCCGCTTGCAATTGCGCCAGCGGCGCGCCGGTCGCGGGGTGGCCGAGGATCTCGCGCTCGATGGTGCCGAGGTATTCGGGATAGACGTCGATGCTGCCCGCCTTCAGCGCGGCATGCACGATCGCGGTGTTGCCCAGGCCCTGCCGCAGCTCGACGGCGGCGGACGGATCGTCGGCGCGCACCGTCTGCGCCAGGACCTCGGCGAGGAGGTAACTCTCGGTGAAGCGTTTGGAGCCGATGCGCAGCGGCTCGCCGGCGAGCGCCGGTGGCGCGGTGACGAAGGCCATCGCGCAGGCCAGCAGGAGGAGGAGCGGCCGCAGCCAGCGGGGCATCGTCATCGGCGCAGCATAGTCGAGCCGCCGCGGCCGCGCCCCAGCGTGCGCAAGACCTGCGCCGCGAACGCGTCCGCCGCGGGCGAGCCCGCCGAGGCCTTGCTCCGCAGCAGGACCACCGACATCAGCGGCAGTGAGCCTGGCAGCGGCATGCCGTGGCGTTCGTCGAGCAGCTCGACGCCCTCGGGCACGCTGCAGCGGGTGAACAGCGCGATGGCCAGGCCGCTCTCGACTGCTGCGAGCATCCCGGCCGGACTGGCGCTGTCGCACACGATGCGATAGGGACGGCGCAGCGCGGCGAGCGCCGAGAGCGCCGCCTTGCGCGCGAGGCTGCCCGACTCGTAGACGGCCACCGGCAGCGGCGTCTGCCGCCAGGCCTCGAAACGCGGTGCACCGAACCAGGCGAGCGGTTCATCGAAGAGCGCCTGTCCGCGCCCGGCGCGATCACGCGTGACGACCGCGACGTCGACCTCGCCGCGCGACACCCGCGGGATCAGTTCCGTCGACTGCTGGCAGATCAGCGTGAGTTCGACCGCGGCGTGCCGCCCCGCGAAATCGCGCAGCACCGGGGTGAGATAGGGCACCGCGTAGTCCTCGGGCACGCCGATGGTGAGGCGGCCATGCAGCGTCTCGCGCCGCAGCGCCTGCACGGCCTCGTCGTGCTGCGCGATCAGACGCCGTGCGTGGCCGAGCAGTTCGCGGCCGGCCGGCGTCAGATCCATGCGCCGCGGCGTGCGCACCAGCACCGGCTGGCCGACCGCCTGCTCGAGTTTGGCGATCTGCATGCTCAGCGCGGATTGCGAGCGGTGCACGACCTGCGCCGCGGCGGTCAGCGAACCCGCGTCCACCGACGCGACGAAGGCGCGCAGCCAGTCCAGTTGGAGATCGGTCGATGGCATGGGTTCTCCCCGCCGCGAAAGCATTCGATTCGCTGATGGTAAGCGTGCGGACGATTCGCTTTTCTGAATGCTCGCCGCCGCGCAGACTGGCCGCATGACCTCGCCACTCCCTGCCGCCTCGATCCCTGCGCCACTGCCGGCCGATGCCGCCGCCAATCAGCCGCAGCGGCAAGAGCGGCAAGGACAGGCGCTCATGGTCGCGGGCGGGATGCTGCTGGGCACGATCGGGGTGTTCGTCGAGGAGGCGGCTCAGGACCCCGCCATGACCGTCTGGTGCCGCTGCGCGTTCGGCCTGGCGGCCTTGCTGGCCTGGGGTGCCTTGCGCGGCCGGCTCGGAGAACTGCGCCGGCTGCGCGGCAGGGCGCTCGTGGCGGTCGTCGCCGTCGGCGCCCTGACCGTGCTGAACTGGGGCCTGTTCTTCGCCGCGATCCCCCGTTGTTCGATCGCCGTGGCGACGGTGGTGTTCCACGTGCAGCCGTTCTGGCTCATGGCGATGGGCGCCTGGCTGCTGCGCGAGCGCGTGGGCCGCGCGCAGTGGCTCGCCGCTGCCGTCGCGCTGGCCGGGCTCGTGCTGGCGACGGGCCTCGCGGACGCCCTGGTCGGCGAGGTAGCCGCCGCGGACTCGGCGTTGCGGCTCCCCGGCTACGCGAGCGGAGTGCTGATGTGCCTGATCGGCTCGCTCAGCTACGCGGCCGCCAGCTTCATCGCCAAGGTCGAGGCGGATCGCGCCGGCTCGTTCGCGCTTTCGTCCGGGCAGTGCGTGGTGGGCGTGCTGGCGCTGCTGCCCTGGCCGCTGATGCATGGCCTGCCGGCGCCCGGTCCGGTGTGGGGCTGGCTGGCCGGACTTGGCGTGCTGCACACGGGCCTGGCGTATGTGTTGCTCTATGCCGGCATGGCCAGGCTCGGTACCAGCCGCATCGCCGTGCTGCAGTTCGTCTACCCGGGCACGGCGGTGCTGGTCGACTGGCTCGTCTATGGGCGGGTGCTCAGCCTGGTTCAGATGGCTGGCGTGGCCTTGATCGCGGCCTCGCTGTGGACGCTCCGGCGGCGATGAGCTGACCCGGTGCGGGCCGGACGCTCAGGCGATCACCCGCAGCGTGAAGGCGCGCAGGTGATCCATCAGGACGTCCGACGCTTGCGCGGCGGCCTCGCCGTCACCGCTCGCGATCGCCTCCGCCAGGCGCTGATGCGCGCGCGCGCCGGTGGCGACGTCGCCCAGGTGCCGGTACGCGTACCAGAAGCGCCGGCACTGGATGATCATCGGCAGCACCGCCGCCACCGCGTAGCGGTTGCGGCAGGCCGCATGGTTGACGCGGTCGAGCTGCTGGTCGACCCGCATGTAGGCTTCCAGGTCCTGGCGCTCGGCCGCCTCGGCCATCCGCGCCGCGCAGGCCTGTAGTGCGCTGCGCTGCGCCGGCGACGCGCGCCGCGCCGAGCAGCAGGCGATCAGCCGCTCCAGTGGCCGGCGCGCTTCCAGCAGGTCCAGGTGCTCGGCCAGCGGCATGTCGCTGACCAGCAGGCCGCGGCGCGGCTGCTGCACGATCAGGCCGCTGGCCACCAGCCGCATCAGCGCCTCGCGCGTGGGCGTGCGGCCCAGCCCGATCCGCGCGATCAGGTCCGACTCCACCACCGGCGCCCCGGGGCGCAGCTGCAGCGTCGCGATCAGCGACTCGATCGCGTCATAAGCCTGGTCCGCCTGACGGCGCTTGTCGACGTCCTGCAGTTCGGGGGTGTCTGAAGTCATGGGCGCGGATCATCGCAGGTCCGCCATGCCGGCGGTATGGGATTGAGTTTGCGCAGGTCAACCCCAGTTAAATCCGCGTCCGGCGGGCGCCGGTCCGGCCGGACGGGCCGCATACAATCACCGGCTCTTTCGTACGCGCGGGCCTGGTCCGCGCGGCGCCCGGGTCTCCGCGCCCGCGCCAACGCCTTTCCTGAGGGATATCGACGTGTTTATTTCCAACGCTTTTGCCCAGACCGCCGGGGCCGCTGCCGACCCGATGGGCGGCTTCGTGCAGATGCTGCCCATCGTGGGCCTGTTCGTCGTCATGTATTTCGTGATGATCCGCCCCCAGATGAAGCGGCAGAAGGAGCACAAGGCGATGGTCGAGGCCCTGGCCAAGGGCGACGAGGTCATCACCGCGGGCGGCATGCTCGGCAAGGTCAGCAAGATCGGCGAGCAATACCTGACCGTCGAGATCGCCTCCGGCGTCGAGATCCAGGTCCAGCGCAGCTCCGTCGTGCAGGTCCTGCCCAAGGGCACGGTCTCCAAGTAACCCGCCCCCACCCCGGAGCGCACTGCGCTCCCTGACGACCCGGCCCGTGCATCGCACCGGCCGGGTCCGTTTTCAGAGGCGCCGCCCAAGGCGCCTGGTTTGCAGAGGATCTCCTCATGAACCGTTATCCGCTGTGGAAGTACGCGCTGCTGCTCGTGGCGCTGCTCGTCGGCCTGATCTACACGCTGCCCAACCTGTTCGGCGAAGCGCCGGCGGTACAGGTGTCCAGCGCCAAGGTCACCGTCAGGGTCGACGACACCGTCCGCCAGCGCGTCGAGCAGGCCATCACCCAGGCCGGCGTCACGCCTGATTTCGTGCATCTGGAAGCCGGCTCGATCCGTGCCCGGTTCCACGACACCGATGCCCAGATCAAGGCCAAGGACGCGATCGCCAAGGCGCTCAACGGCGACGAGACCTCCGACCCGACCTACATCGTGGCGCTCAACCTGGTGTCGCGCAGCCCCGAGTGGCTGACGGCGCTGCACGCGTTCCCGATGTACCTGGGCCTGGACCTGCGCGGCGGCGTGCACTTCCTGATGCAGGTCGACATGAAGGCCGCGCTGACGAAGAAGGCCGAATCGATGGCCGCCGACGTCCGCACCATGCTGCGCGACAAGAACATCCGCCACGCCGGCATCAGCCGCGAAGGCAACGACGTGGCGATCAACTTCCGCGACGAGGCCACCCGCACGCAGGCGCAGAACCTGCTGCGCGACCAGGTGCCCGACTTCGCGTGGGTGCCGTCCGGCGCCGGCACCGAGCTGCGCCTGACCGGCTCGCTGACGCCCAAGGCGGTCGTCGCGGTGCAGGACGCCGCGATCAAGCAGAACATCACCACGCTGCACAACCGCGTCAACGAGCTGGGCGTGGCCGAGCCGGTGATCCTGCAGCAGGGCCGCGACCGCGTGGTCGTGCAACTGCCCGGCGTGCAGGACACCGCCAAGGCCAAGGACATCATCGGCCGCACCGCGACGCTGGAGCTGCGCATGGTCGACGACAGCGCCGAGGCCACGGCCGCGCTGAGCGGCACCGGCCCGGTGCCCTTCGGCACCGAGCGCTTCACCGAGAAGGGCGGCGCCCCGATCATCGTCAAGCGCCAGGTGGTGCTGACCGGCGACAACCTGAACGACGCCCAGCCCGGCTTCGACCAGGACCACAACCCCTCGGTCAACCTGAAGGTGGACGCCAAGGGCGCCCGCATCATGAAGGACGTGTCGCGCGAGAGCATCGGCAAGCGCATGGCCATCATCCTGTTCGAGAAGGGCAAGGGCCAGGTCGTGACCGCCCCGGTCATCCGCGGCGAGCTGGGCAACAGCTTCTCGATCACCGGCGGCTCGATGTCGGCCCAGGAGGCCAGCGACACCGCGCTGCTGCTGCGCGCCGGCTCGCTGGCCGCGCCGATGGAGATCATCGAGGAACGCACCATCGGCCCGTCGCTGGGCAAGGAGAACATCGACAAGGGCATCGCGTCGGTCACCTGGGGCTTCGTCGCCGTGGCGATCTTCATGTGTCTGTACTACATGATGTTCGGCGTCTTCTCCGCGGTGGCGCTGGGCTTCAACCTGCTGCTGCTGCTGGCGGTGCTGTCGATGCTGCAGGCCACGCTGAGCCTGCCCGGCATCGCGGCCATCGCGCTGGTGCTGGGCATGGCCATCGACGCCAACGTGCTGATCAACGAGCGCGTGCGCGAGGAACTGCGCGCCGGCCTGGCGCCCCAGCAGGCCATCCATGCCGGCTACGAGCGCGCCTGGGCGACCATCCTGGACTCCAACGTGACCACGCTGATCGCGGGCCTGGCGCTGCTGGCCTTCGGCTCGGGCCCGATCAAGGGCTTCGCGGTCGTGCACTGCCTGGGCATCGTGACCTCGATGATCTCGTCGGTGATGTTCTCGCGCGGCCTGGTCAACCTCTGGTACGGACGCCGCAAGCGCCTGAAGGCCGTCTCCATCGGCACCGTCTGGAAGCCCGGCCCGGCCGCGGCCGCCGACGACACGGCCGCCGAGGCTCAATAAGGGCTGCGGCCCCCCGAAGAGAAGCGAGCGCACAACGCCATGGAATTCTTCCGAATCAAACGGGACATCCCGTTCATGAAGCACGCGTTGATCCTCAACGCCGTGTCCTTCCTCACCTTCATCGCCGCGGTGTTCTTCCTGGTCACCAAGGGCCTGCATTTCTCGATCGAGTTCACCGGCGGCACGGTGGTCGAGGTGCAGTACGCCCAGGCGGCCGACATCAACCGCACGCGTCACATCGTCGAGCAGATGGGCTTTGGCGAGATCCAGGTGACCAACTTCGGCACCGCGCGCGACGTCATGATCCGCCTGCCGATCAAGCCCGGCGTGAAGCAGGACCAGGTGGCCGGCCAGGTCTTCTCGGCGCTGTGCAAGGCGGATCAGGGCCAGGTGGTCGCGCACAAGGAGGTCACGCCGCAGGGCGAGTCGGTCGAGCGGCAGGCCTGCGCGGTCGGCGCCGCGGAGCCGCTGAAGATGACCCGCAGCGAACTCGTCGGTCCGTCGGTCGGCGCGGAGCTGGCGCACGATGCCGCGATGGCGCTGGGCTTCACGGTGATCGGCATCATGCTGTACCTGGCCTTCCGCTTCGAGTGGAAGTTCGCCGTGGCCGGCATCATCGCCAACCTGCACGACGTGGTGATCATCCTGGGCTTCTTCGCCTACTTCCAGTGGGAGTTCTCGCTGGCGGTGCTGGCGGCGATCCTGGCGGTGCTGGGCTACTCGGTGAACGAGTCGGTGGTCATCTTCGACCGGATCCGCGAGGCCTTCCGCAAGTACCGCAAGCTGAACACCCACGAGATCATCGACCACGCGATCACGTCGACGATCAGCCGCACGATCATCACGCACGGCTCGACGCAGATGATGGTGCTGTCGATGCTGCTGTTCGGCGGCCCGACGCTGCACTACTTCGCGGTGGCGCTGACGATCGGCATCCTGTTCGGCATCTATTCGTCGGTCTTCGTGGCCGCGGCGATCGCGATGTGGCTGGGCGTCAAGCGCGAGGACCTGGTCAAGGCCGGCCCCGCGAAGCAGGGCGACCCGGACGACCCCAACGCCGGGGCGGTCGTGTAGTAGAGTCGTCCGCACTCCTCAACCTCACGCTCGATGACTGCCGCCGACGCAAGATCCCAGGCCCTGGCTTCGCAAGCGCGGCGCGTCCACACGGAGGTGCTGCTGCGAGGGCTGCCCGCCATGGTGGCGGTGCTGACCACCGCGGTGCAGGACCAGCTCGCGCAGCCGGCCGAGCATTCCCTGCAGATGGCCCGGCGCGATGCGTTCGAGGCGTGGCAGCGCGCCGCGACGCCCTGGCATGCGCGGCTGGGCAAGTCGCTGCGGCACGCGTACCACCATGGCGCGGGCGACTCGCGGTCGGCCTCGCTGTCGTCGCGTCCGCAGAATCTCTCCCTGGTCAGCGACGACACGATCGAGCGCGAGATCATCGCTTCGCGGCTCGCGCTGGCGATGATGGACAAGGCGAGCTGGGAGTTCAGCGACCTGCGCAATCGGATGCAGGCGCTGGAGCGCGTCGAGGACCTGGCGCAGCAGGACCTGCTGCGCGCTCAGGTGCTGGCGCGGCTGGTGCTCGATGCCTGGTTCGAGGCCGGGCTGAGCAGTTCGGTGTGGCAGATGCTGCAGCGCTGGCTGCACCATGAGTTCTCCCAGCTCCTGAACGAGGCCTATCACGAGGCCAACCACTGGTTGATCCAGCAGGGCGTGATGCCCGAGGTCGACCTGCGGCCCTTCATCCGGCGCAACGCGCCAGCGAGCGGTCAGACGCAGGCGGCGCCGCTGGGGCCGGCGCCCGTTCACGCGCATGGCGCTGTCGCGCCCTCGTCGTCGGCTTACGGCGCCTCCGCGGCGGCGACCGCCGCCGCGGCCACGCCGGCCAGTCAGTCCGCTCAGCAGGTGATGGCGCAACTGCAGCGCGTGCTCGCGCGCCATGTGCCGGAACTCGCGCAATCCCAGACTTCATCGCCGGCTCGCGCCGCGGGCATGCCGGGCGGGACGCCGCCGCCCGGACCGGCAACGCGCAGCGGCCTGCCCGCCGCCGCTGCGGCGGGACCGTCGACGCGTGCCGGGTCCCCGCGCCTGAGCGCCGCCATCAATCACGCCCAGGAGGCCGTGCAGCGGCGTGCCGACCGGGTCGCGACGGTGGATCAGCAACTGACCGCGCCGCAGGCCCTGGATGAGATCCGCCAGCGCAACCAAGCGCTGAAGCAGGTCCTGAAGTCCGCCGCCGACACGCCGGCCGAGCGCGCCACGATCGAGCTGGTCGCGCTGCTGTTCCAGGCCATCCTGCAGGAGGAGCGCATCCCGCCGGCGATCCGGGTGTGGTTCGCGCGGCTGCAGATGCCGGTGCTGCGGGTCGCCGTCGGCGAGCCGGACTTCTTCGCCACCGACGATCATCCCGCGCGCCGCCTGATCGACCGCATGGGCTCCTGCGTCATGGGCTTCAGCACCTCGACCGCCGAGATCGGCGACGCGCTCGAGCGCGAGATCAAGCGCGTCGTGCAGGTCGTCGAGGCCTATCCGGACACCGGCCGGCGCGTCTTCCAGACGGTGCTCACCGAGTTCGAAAAATTCCTCGATCACTACTTCGAGCAGGAGAACGAGGTCTCGAAGAAGGGCGTGTCGCTGGCGCAGCAGGTCGAGCAGCGCGAGACGCTGGCGATCCAGTACACGATCGAGCTGCGCAAGATGCTGTCCGAGGTGCCGGTGCAGGACGGCGTGCGCGACTTCCTGTTCCAGGTCTGGGCCGACGTGCTGGCGGTGACCGGCGTGCGCTACGGGCCGCAGGCCGAGCAGACCAAGGCGATGAAGCGCGCCGCGGCCGACCTGATCTGGTCGGCCAGCGCCAAGGTGTCCCGCGAGGACCGCGCCGAGGTGATCCGCCGCCTGCCGCCGCTGCTGAAGACGCTGCGCGACGGCATGGGCCACGCGGGCATGAGTCATGAACGGCAGGATGAACACATCCGGTCGCTGAACAATGCGCTGGCCGCGGCGTTCACCGCCAAGACCGCGGCGATCCCGCGCGAGCGGCTCGACGATCTGATGAGCCAGCTCGAGACGCTGGAGGCGATGCTCCCGTCGCCGGAGGCCGGCGAGATCAACGAGACGCTGGTGCGCGACCTGTCCACGCACGAGTGCGAAGGCCTGGAAGTGGTGGCCGAGGGCGGCGCCGCGCCGTCGCCGGCCATGGTGGCCTGGGCGCGCGAGCTGCAGGTCGGCAGCTGGTACATGCTCGACTATCGCGGCCGCGTGGAACCGGTCCAGCTGGTGTGGCGCGGGCTGCGACACCACCTGATCCTGTTCGTGTCGCCGCAAGGGCGTGGCGTGCTGTTCCAGCTCAGCCGGCTGGCCGCCTTCCTGCAGGCGGGCCTGATGCTGCCGGCGCAGGATGAGTCGCTCACCGTGAAGGCGACGCGCAACGCGCTCGCCAAGCTCGAGGTCGATCCGAGCCGGTTGCTGGCCTGACGCGGCGCGCATCCGCCCGCGCGGACCTCAGTGGATCAGGCGCTCTTCGGGAGCGACGAACAACTCGTCGAGGATCAGCGCGTCCGGTTCCTCGCCCAGACTCCAGAACACCATCAGCACGATGATCTTCAGGTCCTCGAGGTCCAGCGGGCCGCCGGGGATGGCCATCGCGCGGTCGATCACCATCTCGCGCATCGCGGTCGGCAACACGCCGGCCGAGGCCAGGAAGCTGATGAAGCCCATCGAGCCTTCGCCCAGATGGTCCTGTTCCTCGCGGGTGTAGATGCGCAGGCTGCGGTCGCCGGGCTCGCCGTGATGCGACTGGGCCGAGGCGGCCAGGCCGTCCAGCCAGGACAGCGCGTCGCGGATTTCGTCGTCCTCGAAACCGACTGCCGACAATTTCCGGGTCAGTTGCGCGTGATCCGGGCAGGCGTCGGGGCGCCAGTAGGTTTCGTACAGATAGACGAGGACGTCAAACATGGCGGGGACTATACCCCACGGGTAGAAAGCCCTTCCCGCCGAAATGAACCGCCCGCGGCGCGGAAATTCCCCGAGGGATCCGCATCCGTCAGGCTCGGCGGCGGCGCTGGAAAAGGGCGCCGGGCAGCCGCGCGATGCGGCCTTCCAGTTCGAGGTCCAGCAAGGCCGCGTTGAGTTCGTCCTGCGGCCAGCCGCTGCGCTGAGCAAGCTGCTCCAGCGACACCGTATCCGCGCCGATGGCGCGCAGCAGTGGGTGATCGTCGGCGGGCGGGTCGGGCTCGGAGGTCGCATCGGGAGCGAACGCCAGCGGCTCGCCGCGCGGCAGGCCGCCGGCGGGAAGCTCGGCGAGCAGGTCGTCCAGTTCCTGTACCAGGCAGGCCCCCTGCTTGAGCAGGTAGTGACAGCCCTTGGATTGAGGGGCATGGATCGGACCGGGCACCGCGAACACCTCGCGGCCCGCCTCGGAGGCCTGCCGGGCCGTGATCAGCGAGCCCGACTTCATCGCCGCCTCGACGACCAAGCAGCCCTCGGACAGCCCCGCGATGATGCGGTTGCGCTGCGGGAAGTTCGGCGCCATCGGCGGCGTGCCGACAAAGTACTCGGTGACCAGCAGACCGCGGCGCGCGACGTGGCGGGAGAGGTCGGCGTGCTCGAGCGGGAAGACCTTGTCCGGGCCGGTGCCCAGGACCGCGATCGTGCCACCGGGCGTGTGCAGCGCCGCCTCGTGCGCCGCCCCGTCGATGCCCATCGCCAGCCCCGACACAACGCAGAAGCCGGCTTCGCCCAGGCCAGCAGCGAAGTGCCGGGCGTTCTCGTCGCCTTGCGGACTGGGCCGCCGGCTGCCGACCACCGCCACGCAGCGGCTGCCCAGCAGTTCACGGCGGCCGTCGAGGTAGAGCATCAACGGCGGATCGGCCGTGTGCAGCAGTGGGTGGGGATAGTCGGCGTCGCCAATGACCAGAAGGGAGCGGCGGTCTCCGCCGCTCAGCCACGCCTCGGTGCGGCGGTTGCGCTGGTCGAGGTCGGCGGGCTTGGTGGCCAGACGGTCGGCTTCTTCGGAGCTCAGCAGGCCGCCCCAGCCGGCGCGGCCCGCCTTCAGCGCCGCGCCGGGAGCACCGTGCCGTGCCAGCAGGCGGCGCGCGGCGCCGCGGGTGGCGCAGGAGAGCAGATGGAGCCAGCCGCGCAGGTCGTCAGGGCTCATCGGTGCGGTCCTGACTGCGACCCGGCCGGCGAGCCCCGGCGCTCAGGGCTGGGTGAAGCGGTCGCCCGGGACGACCGCGCCGTCCGACGACAGGATCAGCGCGTACGAGACCCGATCGAAGACCTGGAACACGAACAACTGGCCTTGGCGCTCGTCGGGGAGGCGCACTTCCTCGCGGCGCGGCGTCGTCGGATCGCGAACGATGCGGCCGGCATGCCACAGCGCCAGCACATGGCCGCGCTCCAGGCCATCGCGCTGGCCCTTGTTCAGGGCCACGATCTGATTCGGGCCGGCGTTGATCGCGTCGCCGTAGATCGAGACGATGCGGCCATCGAGCGCGCCAGCCGGCGCGTGCGGCACGTAGCTCGTGTAGCCGCGCGGCGGCACTGGCGCGAGCCGGTCGCCGGCCTGCACTTCCTGACGGACCTGGGTGATCGTCAACGTGGCGGGCACTTCATCCTTCGTGCCGGCGCCGCTGCCGGCGCGGGTCAGGTCGGCGGTGCCGACGTAGACGGCCTCATAGCCCAGGACTTCCTTGGTGACCGGATCGCGCAGCGGCTTGGGCTCGCGGAACACGCGGTAGGCCTGCTGGTCCGGTGCCATGGTGCCGCGAGCGTAGGCCAGGTCGCCCTTGGACATCCAGACGCGGTTTTCCTGCGCCGAGATCACGCGCGGCGCGGTCGCCAGCTCATTGCCGTTGAGCACCACCGCCTCGTTGAGGAAAGGCTCGATCAGGTGCTGAGGGATCGCGGCGATGGAGCCGTCGTACAGCGACTCGGCGCGCACGCGCGGCGACAGCTTCACGGTACCGCCCGGCGCGCCGCCGACGTCGCGGCCGACCTGCAGCCGCGCGCGGCCGTCAGACTTGATCAGCATCAGCACCTGGCCCGGATAGATCAGGTGAGGGTTGCGGATCTGGTCGGTGTTCATGCCCCAGAGCTCGGGCCAGCGCCACGGGCTCTTCAGGAACAGGCCCGAGATCGCCCACAGCGTGTCACCCGACTTGACGGTGTAGGTGTCGGGGGCGTTGGGCGCCAGCTCCGACAGCGGCACGCCCGCCTGGGCGACCTGCTGCGCCGTCTGGCGTTGGTCGGGGGTGATGGGATAGTTGCCCGCCGCATGGGCCGGCATGGCGGCAAAGGTGCCCGCCAACAGGGCTGCAGAAATCATCGTCAAGCCCAGCGGCCGCCTTTGCGTCATTCCTTGTTCTCCTGCGCCGTGATCGAAGGCCCCTCGCGGCCAATGGCGCTTTTGTGGCGAGGGCCGGTTCGACCGCCAAATCGGCGAAAATCGGCCACTTCGCTGGCGGCGATTCTGCCCCGGTTCAGGGGCACCCGCAATGAAGGTGCCCGCCGTCCCTTGCAAGCCCTTACAAACAGGCGTTGTGCGCTGTCCACAGCGACGCACGCCGTCTCGCGTCCTCACCATGGCGAAACTCTCCATTCTTCGATATCCCGATCCGCGCCTGCACACGGTGGCCAAGCCCATCGCCGCCGTCGATGACCGCATCCGCGCGCTCGCCGACGACATGCTGGAGACGATGTACGACGCCGAAGGCGTCGGTCTGGCGGCCACGCAGGTGGACGTGCATGAGCGGCTGCTGGTGATGGACGTGTCCGAGGAGCGCGACCAGCCGCTGGTGCTGATCAATCCGGAGCTGGTCGCGCGCAGCGAGGAGATGATCGAAGGCGAGGAGGGCTGTCTCTCCGTGCCCACGATCTACGACAAGGTGATGCGCCACAAGAAGGTCACCGTGCAGGCGCTGGACCGCGACGGTCACACCTTCCAGTTCGACGCCGAGGGCCTGCTGGCCGTGTGCGTCCAGCACGAGATGGATCACCTCGCCGGCAAGGTGTTCGTCGAATACCTCAGTCCCCTCAAGCGCGAGCGCATCAAGACCAAGCTGGTGAAGAAGGCCCGCGAGGACGCGAAGCGCTGATGGCCGCGCCGCTGCGAGTCGCCTTCGCGGGCACGCCCGAGTTCGCCGCCGTCGCCCTGCAGGCGCTGCTGGACGCGCGCTTCGAGGTAGCGCTGGTGCTGAGCCAGCCCGACCGGCCGGCCGGTCGCGGCATGAAGCTGCAGGCGTCGCCGGTGAAGCAGCTCGCGGTGAGCCGCGGCATCGCCGTCGCGCAGCCGCGCAGCCTGCGCCTGGACGGCAAGTTCCCCGAAGAAGCCGCGGCGGGCCGCCAGGCGCTGCTGGACGCGCGTCCCGACGTGCTGGTGGTTGCCGCCTACGGGCTGATCCTGCCGCAATGGGTGCTGACGCTGCCCCGCCTGGGCTGCCTGAACATCCACGGCTCGATCCTGCCGCGCTGGCGCGGCGCCGCGCCGATCCACCGCGCGATCGAGGCCGGCGACGCCGAGACCGGCATCACCATCATGCAGATGGACGAGGGGCTGGACACCGGCGACATGCTGCTGATCGAGCGCCTGCCGATCGAGCCGGCGGACACGACGGCGTCGCTGCACGACAAGCTGGCGGCGCTGGGCGGCCGGATGATCGTCCAGGCGCTGGAGTTGGCCGCCCGTGGCGGCTTCCATCCGGTGAAGCAGCCCGAAGCAGGCGTCACCTACGCCCACAAGATCGAGAAGGCCGAGAGCCAGATCCGCTGGACCGACGAGGCCGCGCAGATCGCGCGCCGGCTGCGCGCCTTCGATCCGTTCCCGGGCGGTGTCGCCCAGGTGGATGGCGAGGCCGTCAAGGTCTGGCGCGCCGAGGTCGTCGAGGCCTCGGGGACGCTGGGCGAACCGGGCGCCGTGCTGGCGGTCTCGCCGGACGGCCCGGTCGTCGCGTGCGGCGCCGGCAGCCTGCGCCTGACCGAGCTCCAGCGCGCCGGCGGCAAGCGGCTCCCCGCGGCTGCCTTCCTGCAGGCGCGGGCGCTGGCGCCGGGCGCCCGCTTCGCTTAACCCTGACTGAACCGGCGGCGAAACCGGCTTGAACCCGCCGGCCTCGCCGTCAGGTGGGACAAGCTGGGCGGTGTACCGTTCAGGACTGTGTCCGTCCGCGGCTCCGGCCGCCTTTTCCGAGGAGGTGTTTGCATGTTCAACCTGATGAAGACTGCCATCCTGATGGCCGCCATCACCGCGCTGTTCATGGCGATCGGCTCCGTGCTGGGCGGCCAGACCGGCATGCTGATCGCGCTGGTGGTCGCGGTGGGCATGAACTTCTTCAGCTACTGGTTCTCCGACAAGCTGGTGCTGAAGATGTACAACGCCCAGGAAGTCGATGCCCGCAGCGCGCCGCAGTTCTACAACATGGTCAAGGAGCTGGCCGAGCGCGCCCAACTCCCGATGCCCAAGGTCTACCTGATCCAGGAGGACGCGCCCAACGCCTTCGCCACCGGCCGCAATCCGCAGAACGCCGCGGTCGCCGCGACCACGGGCATCGTGCGCGTGCTGTCCGAGCGGGAGCTGCGCGGCGTGATGGCGCATGAGCTGGCCCACGTGAAGCACCGCGACATCCTGATCTCCACCGTCAGCGCGACGATGGCGGGCGCGATCTCGATGCTGGCCAACTTCGCGATGTTCTTCAGCCCGCGCGACAGCGAGGGCCGCCCCGCCAATCCGATCGTCGGCCTGCTGGTGGCGATCCTGGCGCCGATCGCGGCCTCGCTGATCCAGATGGCGATCAGCCGCGCGCGCGAGTTCGAGGCCGACCGCGGCGGCGCCGAGATCTCCGGCGACCCGCAGGCGCTGGCCTCGGCGCTGGACAAGATCCATCGCTATGCCCAGGGCATCCCGCTCGAGACCGCCGAGCGCCATCCGGAGACGGCCCAGATGATGATCATGAATCCGCTGTCGGGCGGCGGTCTGCGCGGGCTGTTCAGCACCCACCCGTCGACGGAGGAGCGCATCGAGCGCCTGATGGCGATGGCCCGCCGCTGAACCGCGGCGTGCCGCAAGCACGAAACACCGCCTTAGGGCGGTGTTTTTCATTGGATCGGCGCACAGGGCGGCGGGCGCGCCGGCGGCACAATCGTCCGTTCGAGCATTCTCCAAGCGATCGCCCCCGGCGGCCGATAAAGGACAGCATGAAGGCTTCCCTCCGCTCCCTCACCGCGACCGCGCGTCCCGCGCTGACGGCGGCGCTGCTCGGCGCCGGCGCGCTGCTGGCCGGCTGCGACCAGCTAGGCATCGAGGACCCCGCCAAGGTGGCCGCCGCCAAGGTGGCCGAGGGCAAGGCCATCGGCGGCGCCTGCCGCAACGCGCTGCGCGCCATCGAGGACTGCTACGCCCTCAATCCGAAGGCGCAGAAGGCGGCGGTCTACGACGGCTGGCGCGAGATGGACGAGTACATGCGCGAGAACAAGCTGGAGGGCACGCGCCCGCTGGTGGCCAATCCTCAGGCGAGCCGCCCGGCCGGGGCCGCGCCCGACGAAGAGGAGGAGTCGCCGCGCTCGGCCAAGGGCAAGGTCGGCGAGAAGGGCGCGGACAAGGGTTCGGACAAGGGCGCGGACAAGCCGGCCGACAAGGGCGGGCACTGAGCGCCGGACCGTCGGTCGGCCGCGCAGTTGATGCCGTGGATGATGCAGTTCGTCATCCACCGGTCGCGGCCGCGGAGGGGCGCGGCGATGATGCGATCATCCGACAGATAGGAGATCGCTCATGACCACCATGTCCTTCCGCGCCACCCGCCGCCTGTTCGCCGTCGCCGCGCTGAGCCTGGCCGCTGCCGGCACGGCTCACGCCTGGTCGCTGACCTTCGGCAGCTCGCAGCGCGTCGAAGGCAACGGCGACGTCGCCAGCGAGGCGCGCGACCTCGGCGCCTTCGACGCGGTCTCGCTGTCGGGCGACTTCAAGGTCTTCGTCCGCCAGGGGCCGGCCGACAAGGTCGAGGTGAAGACCGACCGCAACCTGCTCAGCTACATCGAGACCAAGGTCGTCGACGGCAGCAAGGGCCGCACGCTGGAGATCTCGCCCAAGCGCGGCTACAGCCTGAACGCCAAGGGCTCGCCGACCGTCACGCTGGACATGCGCCAGCTGCGCGGTCTGTCGATCGCCGGCAGCGGCGACATCCGCGTCGAGCCGATGAAGACCGGCAACCTGGACGCGAGCATCGCTGGCAGCGGCGATCTGCGCGTGCAGGGCCTGGAGGCCGATCACGTGACGCTGCGCGTCGCGGGCAGCGGCGACATGCAGTTCGCCGGCAAGGCCAACGCGCTGTCGGTCAGCGTGGCCGGCAGCGGCGACGTCAAGACCCGCGAGCTGGTCGTCGACGAGGCCAAGGTCAGCATCTCCGGCAGCGGCGACGTGAGCGTCCAGGCCGTGCGCAAGCTCGACGTCCGGATCGCCGGCTCGGGCGACGTCGGCTACGTCGGCAGCCCCGAGATCAGCATGTCCAACGCCGGCTCGGGTTCGGTGCGCAAGCTGAAGTAATCCGCCGTCAGCCCGTCCCGGCTCCCTTTGGAGCCGGGCGCACTGTGAACGCCCCTCGACGCGATCGCGTGCGAGGGGCGCGTCGTTTGACGCGGCCGCGACGGACAATCGCGCCCATGGCGGAAGGACTCTGGGCGCTGGCGCGCCACCCCGAATTCAAGCGCGGCGCACGCGACATGCTCGGCATCACGCTGGGCATTTCGGCCTGGGGGCTGGTGACCGGCGTGGCCATGGTCAAGAGCGGCCTGGGCGTGGGCCTGTCGCTGCTGATGAGCCTGGTGGTCTTCGCCGGGAGCTCGCAACTGGCCTCGCTGCCGTTGCTGGCCAGCGGCGCGCCGCTGTGGGTGCTGTGGGCCACCGCCTTCTGCGTGAACTTGCGCTTCGTGATCTTCAGCGCCCAGTGGCGCCTGTACTTCGAGCCGCTGCCGCGCGCGCAGCGCCTGTTCATCGGCTATTTCGCCGCCGATCTCAACTACGTCGCCTTCCTCAAGCGCTTCCCCGACCTCAAACCCGATCCCCAGCGTCAGCTCCCGTACTTCTGGGGCGGCGTCTCGATCAACTGGTTCGCGTGGCAGGTTCCCGCGATCGCCGGCATCCTGCTGGCCGACCACATTCCAACGAACTGGGGCCTGGGCTTCGCCGGCGTGCTGGCGCTGCTGGGGCTGAGCTACTCGCTGCTGAAGGATCGCAACACCTGGGTGTCGGGCGCGGTGGCCGGCTGCGCGGCGGTCGCTGCCTATGCGCTGCCACTGCGGCTCAACATCCTGGCCGCGATCGCCGCGGCGGTCGCGGCCGGGCTGCTGATGGAGAAGTGGCTGCCGCAGAACGGCGCCGGCGGCGCCTCGGCCGGGAGATCCGCATGAGCGCGTGGGAAGCGGTGCTGGGCATCCTCGGCATGGGCGCGATCACGGTGATCACGCGCGCCTTCTTCATGATTCCGGACCGCGAGATCCCGCTGCCCGGATGGGTGCGCGACGGCCTGCGCTATGCGCCGTTGGCGGCGCTCGCCGCGGTGATCGTGCCGGAGATCGTGATGACGCAGGGCGAGCTGATCCACACCTGGAAGGACGCGCGCCTATTCGCCGCCGCGGCCGGGACGGCCTACTTCTTCTGCAAGCGCGGGATCCTGGGCACGATCATCAGCGGCACGGCCGTGATGCTGGCGCTGCGCATCGGCCTGGGCTGGTGAGCGCGCGGCGCCGCAAGCCTGGATTGAGCCCGGTTTCAGCCGCGTTTCGTAACCCGGCTGGTCGCCGGCCCGGGGCGCCCGGCTGTTAAGCTGCGGCCCGATTTGCCGGCCGCGGCCGGCGCCCGCATTCCAACTCCCAGAAGCTTCATCCCATGAACGTCCTGCGTTTCGCCGATCTGATCGCCGCCGGCAAGGTGGCCGACCAGCGCGTCTTCATCCGCGCCGACCTGAACGTGCCGCTCAACGACGCCGGCCAGATCACCGAGGACACGCGCGTGCGCGCCTCCATCCCCGCGATCGAGATGGCCCTGAAGGCCGGCGCCGCGGTGATGGTGACCTCGCACCTGGGCCGCCCGACCGAGGGCGAGTTCAAGCCCGAGGATTCGCTCGCGCCGGTCGCCCGGCGCCTGGGCGAACTGATGGGCCGCGAGGTGCCGCTGGTGGCGAACTGGGTCGACGGCGTCGACGTGAAGCCGGGCCAGGTGGTGCTGCTCGAGAACTGCCGCGTCAACAAGGGCGAGAAGAAGAACAGCGAGGAGCTGGCGAAGAAGATGGCCGCGCTGTGCGACATCTTCGTGCACGACGCCTTCGGCACCGCGCACCGCGCCGAGGCCTCGACCTACGGCATCGCGCAGTTCGCCAGGATCGCCTGCGCCGGCCCGCTGCTGGCCGCCGAGATCGACGCCATCACCAAGGCCCTGGCCAATCCGAGGCGTCCGCTGGTGGCGATCGTCGCGGGCTCCAAAGTGTCGACCAAGCTGACCATCCTGCAGTCGCTGTCGAAGAACGTCGATGGGTTGATCGTCGGTGGCGGCATCGCCAACACCTTCATGCTGGCCGCGGGCCTGAAGATCGGCAAGTCGCTGGCCGAGCCCGACCTGCTGGCCGATGCCAAGGCCGTGATCGAGTCGATGAAGGCGCGCGGCGCCGCGGTGCCCATCCCGGTGGACGTGGTGACCGCCAAGACCTTCGCCGCCGATGCGCCGGCCACGGTCAAGGCCGCGACCGAGGTGGCCGACGATGACCTGATCCTGGACATCGGCCCCAAGACCGCCGCGCAACTGGCCGAGCAGCTCAAGGCGGCCGGCACCATTGTGTGGAACGGTCCGGTCGGCGTCTTCGAGTTCGACGCCTTCGCCCATGGCACCGAGACCATCGCGCGCGCCATCGCGGCGTCGGACGCGTTCTCGATCGCCGGCGGCGGCGACACGCTGGCGGCGATCGCCAAGTACGGCATCGAGCAGGACGTCGGCTACATCTCCACTGGCGGCGGCGCCTTCCTGGAAGTGCTGGAAGGCAAGACGCTGCCGGCGTTCGAGATCCTGGCCAAGCGCGCCCGGGGCTGATCGCCCCTTGTCCTCCCAGGGCCGTCCCGGGTCTCGGGCCCGGGAGGCCTCAGGCCGAGGCGGAGCACACCCGGTCCCGCAGGACCGGTGCCGGCGCCGGCCGCGCCGCGGGCGCTGACGCTCGCGTGCTCAGCGTGAGCGCGGCGATGACCAGTGCCGCACCGATCCACTCCTGCCAGGCGGGGTGCTGGCCGAGCGCGACGCTCATCAGCAGCGCCGACACCGGCACCCCGTTCAGGAACAGCGTGCCCCGCGGCGCGCCGAGTTGGCGCACGCCGAAGTTGAAGGCGACCACGGCGGCCACCGTCGGCACGGCCGCGATGTAGAGCAGGTGCGGCGCGACCGGCGCCAGGTCCTGCCAGTCCGGCGCGGCGATCCAGCCCGCCGCCGTCGCGGCCGCCGCGAACCCGATCTGCCACGGCAGCGCCGCGAGCGCGGTCAGGCCGGTGTACTCGAGCGGACTCAGGTCCGGCACCTTCGCCGCGCCGCGCGTGTAGCTCACCCAGCCGATCGTGCCGAGCAGCGTCAGCGCGTCGCCGAGCAGCATGTGGGGCGGCCCGTCGCTGCGGCCCAGCACGCCGGAGACCATCACGACGCCACTCAGCGCCAGCACCGCCGCGCCGGCGACGCCCAGTCCCGGCCGGTGCCCGTCCAGCACCCAGCGCAGCAGCAGGGTCGTGAGCGGCATCGTCGCCATCAGCACCGCGCCGTGCGACGGCAGCGAGAGCTTGAGCCCCTCCAGCACCAGGATGCCGAAGAAGCCGTAGCCCAGCACGCCAAAGCCGGTCAGCAGCCGCCAGTGCGCGCGCAGCTTGGCCCAGGGCCGCTGGCCGAAGACGGCCACCAGCAGCGCCATGCCCACGCCCGCGAGCAGGTAGCGCACGGCGGTGAACCAGATCGGGTCGAGCCGGCCCAGCACCGGCTTGCCCACGAGGAAGAGGCTGCCCCACGAGATGGCGGCGAACAGCATGGCCGCGGTGGCGGCATAGGGATTGGCGGGAGTCATGGATCCCTTCGCTTTCGGAGAGGTCGATGGGAGGCAGTCTGGGCGCCGCTTCGCGCGCGGTCCATGAGCATCTTTGGAAGGGGCGTTTGAAGAATCCGAACGCGCGCCCGCGGCGACTCGTCACAATCCCAGCCCATGGAGCTGTACCAGCTGAAGAGCTTTCTGGCCGTCGTGGCCGAACGGAACCTGACCCGCGCCGCGGAGAAGGTGTTCACCAGCGTGCCGGCCGTGAGCGCCCAGATCAAGGCGCTCGAGGAGGAGCTCGGCGTGCAGCTGTTCGAGCGCAGTTCGCGCGGCATGGCGTTGACACCGGCCGGCGAGCGTCTGGCCGAGGAGGCGCGGCGCACGCTCGACGCGGCGCAGCGCCTGCGCCAGGCCGCCGCGCAGATCCGCGGCGAGGTGCGCGGCCTGCTGCGCATGGGCACCGTCACCGACCCGCTGG
>Ga0099823_1000065_pt1 | contig 50323 bp, 36 predicted proteins | sample CowpearedBW_FD_76831 | JGI IMG/M metagenome (GOLD analysis project Ga0099823, IMG submission 76831) | Root nodule microbial communities of legume samples collected from California, USA - Cow pea red BW | ecosystem: Host-associated > Plants > Roots > Nodule | place: USA: California | collected...
CCATCTTGGTCATCAGCGAGCCGAACACGCCCTGCTTGTCGCCATAGATCAGGCCAATCGCTGCGGTCGCCCGCGGCGTCCCGGCGACACGCACCGTCCCGCCTTTGTAGGTCGCCTGGTTGAGGCTGGCGTTGGCGTACACGCTGAGCTGGCGGGTGAAGGCGTAGGTGCCCTCGAATTCGATGCCCTTGTAGACGGCACCGCCCGCGTTGACATAGACGCTCTCACTGCCCGCACCGGTATCGACCATGGTCTGGCTGATGTAGTTGCCGAAGTCGATGTGATAGACGTCCGCGCCGAAGTTGAAGCCGCTCGTGGCGTACGCGGTGCCCACCTGGACATTGGTGGTCAACTCCGGCGCCAACCCGCGCGCGCCGTTGAGCTGGATCACGTTGATGGGCGGCGCCAGGAAGCCCTTGGCGACCTGCGCGTAGGCGGACCAGTCGTGACTCAGCTTGTCGTGCACGCTGATCGATGGCAGCCAGGCGTCGTAAGTCGCGCTGGCCTTGAGCGGCGCGGGCGGCGTCGACTTGTTGAGCTCGGCGTCGATGCCACGGCGCACGCTCGAGTAGCGCAGCCCAGGGCTCACCGTCACGCCGTCGGCCGCCTTCCAGTCGTACTGCACGTAGGGCTGGAAGGTGTCGGTCGTGTCCTTGAGCCGGTAGTTGTCGGCGAAGCCGTACTTGGTGCCGGTGGCCGCGCCCGTGCTGAAGTCCACGGGGGTCTGCCAGCGCGCATCGTCGTTGCGCTCCACCCAGGCGCCGATCTGCAGCCGGCCGGGACCCGCATCGCGCGCCAGGCGCAGCACGTCGCCGTAGGCGTGGAAGCCGTTGTCGGCCTGCTTGCCAGGAACGTCGCTCGCGGCCTTGGTGGTCTTCTTGCCGTTGGCGTCGTAGAACTGCACGCCGTTGTGGGCCGGGTCGGTGTCGGTGGGATCGGTGGTCTTGCTCGACGCGTGATCGAAATCGTTGAAGTAGACCTTGTTGTCGATGGACCAGCCGCCGAGCTTGGAGCTGATGCCGACGTAGGTGAAGCTGGAGCGGTAGGTCGCGCCGTTGTAGCCGGTGTAGGTCTGCAGCGCGGGATCGTCGCCCAGTCCGAAGCGCCAGCCGGATTGCGCGATCTGGTCCAGCGTCGCGCCCTGCACGGTGTTCTGGCTTTCGCGGTTGATGCTGGAGACGAAGCTCAGCGTGGTGTCCTCGCCGAGCTGGCTGACGGTCTTCAGGAACAGGTGCTTGCGGTCGTCGCGGGTCTTGGCCAGGAAGGTGTCGCTGGACTCCTTCGAGACCTCCGCGAAGACGCCGGTCTCGCCGAAGTTGCGATCCACCGACAGCCCGGCCGCGCGGGTGTTCCAGCTGCCGGCGGTGAAATAGGGCGTGATGCCGTCGATGCTGGCCGGATCGCGCGTGCGCAGCGCGACGGTGCCGCCGAAGGTGGCATTGCCGATCGACGCGCCGCCCCCCGGTCCGCGATCGATCTGCGCCTGGCCCAGCACGTGGTTGCTGAAGTAGGCCGAGGTGGTGTGATGCAGATCGCTCGCGTCGCCGAACGGGATGCCGTCGAAGGTGATGTTGAACTGGCCGTCCTGGAAGCCGCGCAGGCTGATGCCCTCGCTCTTGCCCAGCCCCGGGCCTTCCGGCGAGGTGACGGTCATGCTGGGCGCGTACTTGATGATGTCGTCGAAGTTGGCGTTGAAGCGCAGCGCATCGCGGATGAAGCGCTCATCGATCACCGAGGTGGGCTGGCTGGCGTCGAGCGGCGCGGCGCTGGGAGCCAGCGTGTTCACCGAATTGCCACTGACGCTGACGGCTTCCAGCGTCTGCGCGCGCCGGGCCTCGTCGGCATGGGCGCAGGGGAGAACGGCCAGCGCCGCGGCGGCGGCGGCGAGCCTGTGGACGGACAGGCGGGCGGGAAGAAGGAGCGGCATGAACGGCATTCGACAGGTGCAAAAGCCGGCGATGCTGAAGGGCCCCGATGTCCCATCGATGACACCGCCAGCGCTGTCGCGAATCACCAAATCAACAAGAGATGTCCACTTCGTTGCGCCATCAAGAGCGCGTGATGATCGGTGCGAAAGCGCCGGCACGCACGGCCTATCATCCGCACCCATGCCCGCCTCCCTCGACGGCCGCCTGGTGGTGGCCCTTTCCTCCCGTGCGCTGTTCGACTTCGAGGAAGAGAACCAGCTCTTCGAGAACAGCGACGACCGCGCCTACATGCGCCTGCAGCAGCAGCGCCTGGACGATCCCGCCAAACCCGGCACCGCCTTCTCGCTCGCGCGCAAGCTGCTCGCGTTCAACGCCGATGGCCAGACCCCGCGCGTCGAGGTCGTCGTGCTGTCGCGCAACGACCCGATCTCCGGCATGCGCGTGTTCCGCTCCGCGCAGCATTACGGCCTGTCCATCGAGCGCGGCGTCTTCACCCGCGGCCAGAGCCCCTGGCGCTACCTGCGCCCGCTCAAGGCCGACCTGTTCCTCTCCGCCAACGAGGACGACGTGCGCTCCGCCCTCGCCGCCGGCGTGGCCGCGGCCCGCGTCTTCCCGCAGTCGGCGCGCGCCTCGGCCGCCTATCCCGATGAGCTGCGCATCGCCTTCGACGGCGATGCCGTGCTGTTCTCCGACGAGGCCGAACAGATCTACCAGCGCGATGGCCTGGACGCCTTCCAGGCCCATGAACGCGAACGCAAGCTGACGCCCTTGCCCGCCGGTCCGTTCAAGGAAGTCCTGCACGCGCTGCAGCGGCTGCAGGCCGGCGCCGCGCCGATGCGGCTGCGCACCGCGCTGGTCACCGCCCGCAGCGCGCCCGCCCACGAGCGCGCCATCCGCACGCTGATGGACTGGGAGGTCGAGGTCGACGAGGCCATGTTCCTCGGCGGCCTGCCCAAGGGCGAATTCCTGCGCGAGTTCGAGCCCGACTTCTTCTTCGACGACCAGCACGGCCACATCCAGAACGCCGTCCCCCATGTGCCCGCCGGCCACGTCACGACGGGGGTGACGAACCGCTGACGCCCCGCCCGGCGCCAGAATCCGCGCCGCATGACTTCCGGCTGCCGTCCGGCCGTACCTCCCCGCAAGGAAGACCCGCAATGCGCATTTCGTTCCGCCGCCTGGCCATCGCCACGGCCTGCTCGATGGCCACCCTCGCCATCGCCGCCGAGGCCCCCGCCAACATCACCACCATCTCCAGCTCGGCCGCCCTCGCCGGTACCGCCGACGCCGCCGCGCGCACCCTCGCCGCCAAGCCCGCCGCGACCGACCCCTCGCTGGGCTTCTATCGCATGCCCGCGCTGCGCGGCGACCGCGTCGTCTTCGTCGCCGAGGGCGACCTCTGGCAGACCGCCATCGCCGGCGGCACCGCGCAGCGGCTGACCACCCACGGCGGCGCCGAGACCTACCCCGCCGTGTCGCCCGACGGCCGCTGGATCGCCTTCACCGGCCAGCAGGAAGGCGCCAGCGACGTCTACGTCATGCCCGCCGCCGGCGGCGTGCCCCGCCGCCTGACCTGGGACACCGGCGCCGTGCGCGTCTGGGGCATCACCGCCCGCAACGAAATCCTCTACAGCGGCAACACCGAACGCGGCGAACCCGGCACCCAGCTCCACCTCGTGGACATCGCCACCGGCACGCACCGCGCGCTGCCCGTCGGCCAGGCCAGCGATGGCGCGCTCAGCGCCGACGGCAAGACCCTGTACTTCACCCGCAACGGCCTGCGCGGCGACAACGCCCGTCAGTACCGCGGCGGCGCGCTCGCCCGGCTGTGGGTGATGGACCTGGCCGGCACCGCCGAGGCCAGACCCCTGGTCGCCGAAGGCGCCAACGATCGCCGCCCGATGCCCTACGCCGACGCGTCCGGCTCCGCCCGCGTCGCCTTCCTGTCCGACCGCGACGGCACCTTCAACGTCTGGTCCGTCAAGGCCGACGGCTCCGACCTGCGCCAGCACACCCGCTTCAAGGGCTGGGACGTCCGCCACGCCAGCGTCGACGGCACGCAGGCCATCCTGGCCGTGGGCGCCGACCTCTACCGCCTGGACCTGGCCGCCGACGCGCCCGAGCAGAAGCTCACCATCGCGCTGGGCGGAGACTTCGACCAGCAACGCAAGCGCTGGATCAGCCGCCCGCAGGACTTCCTGACCGGCGTCTCGCTGTCGCCCAACGGCGAGCAGGTCGTGCTGACCGCCCGCGGCCGCCTGGCCACGCAGGGCACGGGCCCGCTGCGCCGCGCCGAGCTGCCCGTGCCCGCCGCCCTCGGCGACGCCGGCCGCTGCCGCGAGGCCGCCTTCAGCGCCGACAGCCGCGAGGTCTTCGCGCTGTGCGACTACAGCGGCGAGATCGAGCTCTGGCGCTTCGCCGCCAACGGCACCGGCCAGCCCCGGCAGATCACCGAGGGCGCCACCGCGATGCGGCGCTCGCTGGTGCCCTCGCCCGATGGCCGCTGGATCGCGCACACGGACAAGGAAGGCCGGCTCTTCCTCACCGACCTGAAGAACCCCAGCCGCGCCGCCGCCACCCGCGAGGTCGACCACGATCCCTCCGGCGATGGCGCCTCGTCCCTCACCTGGGCCGCCGACGGCAAGTCGCTCGCGTTCACGCGCTCGACCAGCAACCCCTACCGCGAGCAACTGCTGCTGCTGACCGTCGCCGACGGCAAGGTCCACCAGCTCGGCAGCGACCGCTACGCCGCCACCGCGCCGGCTTTCAGCCCCGATGGCCAATGGCTGTACTTCCTCTCGCGCCGCAGCTTCGACGTGACCGGCAACCCCGGCCCCTGGGGCGACCGCAACATGGGCCCCTTCTTCGACAAGGGCTGGAAGGTCTACGCGCTGGCGCTGCAGCCGGGCCTGCGCTTCCCCTTCGCGCAACCGGATGAGCTGCAAGGCCTGAAGGCCAAGGAGGAGGCCGAGGTCCGCGAGCAGGAGAAGGACAAGCCCGACAACAAGGAATCGAAGCAGAAGGTCGATCAGGCCAAGGCCGCCGCGGTGAAGGAAGAGAAACCGGCCGCCAAGGGCAAGCCCGAGATCCAGATCCCCGGCCTGTCGCTGCGCCTGTATGAGGTGCCCATCGCCGCAGCCAACTACAGCGGCCTGGCCGTCGACTCCAAGCGTCTGTACCTGCAGGAGGCCGGCGCACTGCGCCAACTGCCGATCGGCCCGGGCGAAACCAAGGTCGAGACCTTCGCCGAGCAGGTCGCCGCCTTCGACCTCAGCGCCGATGGCAAGAAGCTCATGATCCGCCGCCCGGCCGCCCCCGGCGCCGCGCCCGAGATCCTGATCGTCGACGCCGGCCCGCGCATTCCGGGCGACCTCGACAAGGCCCGCGTGCGCTGGACCGACTGGCAGATCGCCGTCGATCCCAAGGCCGAATGGCGTCAGATGTTCAACGACGCCTGGCGCATGCAGCGCGACTTCTTCTACGACAAGGACATGCACGGCGTGGACTGGACCGCCATGCGCGCCAAGTACGCCCCGCTGGTCGAGCGCGTCACCGAGCGCAATGAACTCGCCGAGGTGATGGCGCAGATGGTGGGCGAACTCAGCCTGCTGCACAGCCAGGTCGCACCGGGCGAGGTCCGCAAGGGCGCCGAGGAACCAGGCTTCGCCGGCCTGGGCGCGCAGCTCGAGCGCGACACCAAGGGCTGGAAGGTCACCCGCATCTTCAGCGGCGATCCGGAGCTGCCATCCGAGGCCGGCCCGCTCGCCGCGCCCGGACTCAACATCCCGCTGGGCACCGTCATCACGCAGATCAACGGCCGCGACGCCGCCCAGGCGCCCGATCCCAGCGAGCTGATGCGCGGCCAGGCCGGCAAGCAGGTGCTGCTGCAGGTGCGCGAGCCCTCGGGCAAGGAGCGCCCGGTGGTCGTCACGCCCGTCGACCTGCGCCGCGAAGGCCAGTTGCGCGTCAACGACTGGCGCTATGGCCGCGCCCGGATCGTCGACACCGCCAGCAACGGCAAGATCGGCTACCTCCACCTGCGCGCGATGACCCGGGACGACATCGGCGACTTCGTCCGCGAGTTCTACGCGCAGAGCGAGCGCGAGGGCCTGATCATCGACGTCCGCCACAACAACGGCGGCAACATCGACAGCTGGATCCTCCAGACGCTGCTGCGCCGCGCCTGGGCGTTCTGGCAGCCGCGCTCGCCACACGGCGCCAAGGCCTACCCCAACATGCAGCAGGTGTTCCGCGGCAAAGTCGTCGTGCTGGCCAACGAGGAAACCTACTCCGACGGCGAGACCTTCTCCGAAGGCTTCAAGCGGCTGGGCCTGGGACCCGTCATCGGCGTCACGACCTCAGGCGCCGGCGTGTGGCTGTCCGACCAGAACCGGCTGATGGACAACGGCTTGATGCGCGCCGCCGAGAACGGCCAGATCACCGTCGACGGGCAGTTCCTCGTCGAGGGCAAGGGCGTCACGCCGGATATCGTCGTGGACAACCCGCCCCGGGCCACCGCCAATGGGCAGGACGCGCAGCTCGACGCAGCCATCGCCTGGCTCAAGGACGCGATCGCCAAGGATCCGATCAAGGCGGCCAAGCCAGGACCGTATCTGCGGCCGATCAAGCAGTGAGGCCCAGGCCGAGGGCGGCGCTGCGCGACCGCGAAAGGCCTGGCACGGCCCATCACAGGGCAGGAGGCCTCGCGTCCGCGGACCTCCCGCCCTGTTCCGGGCCCATCAGCGATCGCTGACCATCACCAGAACCAGAAGGAACGGGAGGCCTTGACCTCCCGTTTTTCATGCGGAGGGAAGGGTCAGCTCAGGGTGACGCGCGCGAACTTGCGCTTGCCCACCTGCAACACCATCGTGCCGGCCTCGACCTTCAGCCCCTTGTCACTGATCGTCGTGCCGTCGATCTTCACGCCACCCTGTTCGATCATCCGGTTGCCCTCGCCGTTGGAGGGCACCAGGTTCGCCGCCTTCAGCAAGGCGGCAACGCCCATCGGCGCGCCGCTCAGGCTCAGCTCGGGAATGTCGTCCGGGATGCCGCCCTTGGCGCGGTTGTCGAAATCGGCCTCGGCCGCATCGGCCGCCGCCGCGCTGTGGAAGCGCGCGGTGATCTCCTTGGCGAGCATCACCTTCACTTCCTTCGGATTGCGGCCGGCTTCGATCTCTCGCTTGAGCGCGGCGATCTCCTCGATCGAGCGGAAGCTCAGCAGGTCGAACCACTTCCACATCTGCACGTCGCTGATCGACAGGATCTTCGCGAACATGCTGTTCGCCGGCTCGGTGATGCCCACGTAGTTGTTCTTGGACTTGGACATCTTCTCGACGCCATCCAGTCCCTCCAGCAGCGGCATCGTCAGGATGCACTGCGGCTCCTGGCCGTACTCGGCCTGCAGGTGCCGGCCCATCAGCAGGTTGAACTTCTGGTCCGTGCCGCCAAGCTCCAGATCGGACTTCAGCGCCACCGAGTCGTAGCCCTGCATCAGCGGGTACAGGAACTCATGCACCGAGATCGGCGTGCCCGCCGCGTAGCGCTTGGTGAAGTCGTCCCGCTCCATCATCCGCGCGACCGTGTACTTGGCCGCCAGCTGGATCATCCCGCGCGCCCCCAGCGGATCGGACCACTCGCTGTTGTAGCGGATCTCGGTCCGCGCCGGATCCAGCACCAGACTGGCCTGCTTGTAGTAGGTCTCGGCGTTGTGCTTGATCTGCTCCGGCGTGAGCGGGGGCCGCGTGGCGTTGCGGCCCGAGGGGTCGCCGATCATCGACGTGAAGTCGCCGATCAGGAAGATCACCTGATGACCCAGGTCCTGCAACTGGCGCATCTTGTTCAGCACCACCGTGTGACCGATGTGGATGTCCGGCGCCGTCGGGTCCAGGCCCAGCTTGATCCGCAGCGGCTGACCCGTCGCCTCCGAGCGTGCCAGCTTCTTCAGCCACTCGTCCTGCGGGAGCAGTTCCTCGCAGCCCCGCAGCGACTGCTGCAGCGCGTGACGGACCCGGTCGGTGATCGGGAATTCAGGGGTCGTCGAGGACTCGGTTCGGATTTCAGACATGGCGCTTCAGAGCCCGCACGGGGTTACGTAAAGTCTTGATTTGCCGGGTTTTCTAGACATCTGTCTCCCGGGGTCGCCGGTATACTGCCGGCTGTTTTGCGGGGCGCCCCAGAGGGCAAAAACCATGCCCATCCAGATGCTGCACCGCAAGAGCGCGATTCTAGTGGACGCCCCCCGGCGTCCTTCGCTTTACAGGGCGGTGAATCCAGCACACGGCCCGTCCGGGCCACGCTGATCCGGCGTGGCGGCGGACGGGGTTTTCAGGCTCCAGAAAGAAGGTCTTTGGCGCGTGATGAATTGGACTGACGAATGGCAGCGCGTGCAGCGCACCCTCGCTCGCGCCGAATCCTTCGCGGCCAAACACCCCCGCGCCCTGACCGGCACGGTGGTCGGTGTCCTGAGCGGCTTCGCCGTCACCGCCTTCGGCGTCGCGCCGATGGCCCCTGACGCCGCCGACCTGCCGCAGACCGTCGTCTCCGAATCCATCCCGCTGCAGTCGCTGGACCAGCAACTGGCCGAACTGGCCGCCTTCGATCCGGGCCTCTCGCGCAGCGACCTCACCCGCGCCGCCGACACCGCCGATTCGCTGCTCAAGCGCATGGGCGCCTCCGATCCTGCCGCCTCCGCTTTCCTGCGCAGCGACGAGGTCGCGAAGAAGCTGCTGACCGGCCGCGTCGGCAAGCGCGTGCAGGTCGTGGCCACCGCCAGCGGCGAGGTGCAGAGCCTGGTCGCCCGCTACGCCGCCGAGTCGGCCGAGCAGCAGGACACCCACTTCACCCGCCTGAGCATCACGCGCCAGGGCGACAAGTTCGTCTCGAAGATCGAGACCGTGCCGCTCGAGACCCAGACCCGCCTGGGCAGCGGCACGATCCAGTCCTCGCTGTTCGCCGCGACCGACGAGGCCAACGTGCCCGACGCCATCGCGACGCAACTGGCGGACATGTTCTCCGGCGACATCGACTTCCATCGCGAGCTGCGCAAAGGCGACCGCTTCTCGATGGTCTACGAGACCCTGACCGCCGACGGCGAGCCCATCACCTGGGGCAACCGCGCCGGCCGCCTGCTGGCCGCCGAGTTCGTCAACAACGGCAAGAGCTATCAGTCCGTGTGGTTCCGCGACCCGGCCAGTGGCAAGGGCAACTACTACGGCTTCGACGGCGAGAGCAAGCGCCGCTCGTTCCTGGCCAGCCCGATGGAGTTCTCGCGCGTGACCTCCGGTTTCGCGATGCGCTTCCATCCGATCCTGCAGACCTGGCGCCAGCATCAGGGCATCGACTACGGCGCCCCCACTGGCACCGCGGTGCGCAGCGTCGGCGACGGCAATGTCGAGTTCGCCGGCTGGCAGAACGGCTTCGGCAACGTGATCCAGCTCAAGCACAGCGGCAACCGCATGACGGTCTACGCGCACCTGAGCCGCATCGACGTCAAGAAGGGCCAGAAAGTCGAGCAGGGCCAGAAGATCGGCGCCGTCGGGGCGACCGGCTGGGCCACCGGCCCGCATCTGCACTTCGAGTTCCGCGTGGCCGGCAAGCAGCAGGATCCGCGCGTGATCGCGCGCGCCTCCGAGGCCGTGACACTGCCGGCGACCGCCAAGGCCGCGTTCAAGTCGCAGGTCGCCAGCGCCAAGGCGCAGCTGGCGGCGGCCGCTTCGATCAACGAAGGTGTCGTCGGCGAGTAAGCCGGCCGGCGGGACGCTTCGCCGCGAGTCCTCGGCATGACGACGCCCGGCACCGAGCTCTACATCGGACTGATGTCCGGCACATCGCTGGACGGCGTCGATGCCGTCCTGTTGCGCGCCGAGGCCGATGGCAGTGTTCAGGCCCTCGCTCACCACCACGAGCGCTTCGGCCTCCGGTTGCAGGACGAACTGTTCGCGCTCAATCAACCTGGCAACGACGAACTGAAACGCGCGGCACTCGCCAGCAATGGCGTGGCGCGGGTCTACGCGCAGGTCTGCCACTCGCTGCTCAGCGACGCGCAATTGCTGCCCCAGCAGATCCGCGCTCTTGGCGCCCACGGGCAAACGGTCCGCCACCGTCCGGGTGAATTCGATGGCACCGGGTTCACCCTCCAATTGCTCAACCCGGCCCTGCTGGCGGAGCTCACGGGCATCGCCGTCGTCCACGATCTGCGCAGCCGCGATCTGGCTGCGGGCGGCCAGGGGGCGCCGCTGGTGCCAGCCTTCCACCGGGCCGCGCTGGCGCGGGAGGGCACCGATGTCGTCGCGCTGAACATCGGTGGCATCAGCAACGTCAGCCTGCTCTGGGCCGATGGCCGCACCGGCGGCTTCGACTGCGGACCGGGCAATTGCCTGATGGACGATTGGATCGATCGTCACCAGCAGCAGGCCTACGATGTGTCCGGCAGATGGGCGGCACAAGGCCGCGTGCATGAGACGCTGCTCGAGGCGATGCTGGCCGATCCCTACTTCCAGCAGCCTCCGCCACGCAGCACCGGACGGGATCTGTTCAATCTCGACTGGCTGGGCGCGAAGCTGGCCGCCCTCGCTCGCCCGGCCAAACCCGTCGACGTTCAGGCCACGCTGCTGGAATTGAGCGCCCGCTGTGTGGCGGACAGCCTGGCCACCTTCGCACCAGGCCAGTGGCGCGAACTGCTCGTCTGTGGCGGCGGCTCTTTCAATGACGCGCTCATGGCTCGCCTCCGGGCGCTGATGCCCATGATCGCCATCGACACCACCACAGCCCGCGGCCTGCCCCCCATGCAAGTGGAGGCCGCCGCGTTCGCCTGGCTCGCGATGCGTCATGTGCGAGGCCTCCCCGGCAACCTGCCGGCGGCGACCGGCGCCTCCGGACTGCGCGTGCTGGGCAGCTACACGCCCGCCTGAGCCCGCGCCTCACTCTCCTTCCGCAAACGACCAAGGCCGCCCGAGGGCGGCCTTTGTCATTTCAGCGCAAGCGCCATCAAGGCGCCCCGCGATCACACCGAGAAGCTCGAACCGCAACCGCAGGTGGTCTGGGCGTTCGGGTTCTTGATCACGAACTGGGCGCCTTGCAGATCTTCCTTGTAGTCGATCTCGGCGCCGACCAGGTATTGCAGACTCATCGCGTCGATCAGCAGCGTCACGCCGTTCTTATTCATTTGCGTGTCGTCGTCGTTCACCGCTTCATCGAAGGTGAAACCGTACTGGAAGCCGGAGCAACCGCCACCCTGCACGAACACGCGCAGCTTCAGTTCAGGATTGCCTTCTTCCAGCACCAGCTCGCGCACCTTCTCGGCCGCGCTGTCGGTGAAGACCAGCGGAGCCGGCATGTCGCCCATGCCGGTGGTTTGGGTTTCGAGGACTGCGCTCATCGTGAATCCTGTTGTGTCGGAGGAATGGCGGGAATTATGTCAAAGCACCCGGACGGCCGCCCGATGCTTGGAAATAAGCCCTGACCCACACATGTCTGCCACATGCCGGGCCTTCTCCAAAAAACAAGGCCGCTGAGGGCAGCGGCCTTGTTGTGGAGTTCGCGTCGCTGATGAGATCCCAACCCGGATTCCACCAGCGAACGAAAGTCGATCAGCGCTTGCTGAACTGCTTCCGGCGACGGGCGCCGTGCAGACCGACCTTCTTACGCTCGACTTCACGCGCGTCACGCGTGACGAAGCCAGCGCGGCTCAGTTCGGGCTTCAGGGCCGCGTCGTAGTCGATCAGCGCGCGCGTGATGCCCAGACGGACAGCACCGGCCTGGCCGGACTCGCCGCCGCCGTGCACGTTGATCTTGATGTCGAACGCTTCGCCATTGTTCGTCAGCAGCAGCGGCTGGCGAGAAATCATGATCGACGTCTGACGGCCGAAGTACTGCTCGATCGAGCGGCCATTGACGGTGATCTGGCCAGTGCCCTTCTTGATGAAGACACGAGCCACAGACGACTTGCGACGGCCGGTACCGTAGTTCCAGTTTCCGATCATCTCCGCTCCTTAGATTTCCAGAGCCTTGGGCTGCTGGGCGGTGTGCGGATGCGTGTCGCCCGCATACACCTTCAGCTTCTTGATCATCGCGTAGCCCAGCGGACCCTTGGGCAGCATGCCCTTGACGGCCTTCTCCAGGGCGCGGCCCGGATGCTTGGCTTGCATGTCCTTGAACTTGGTGGCGTAGATGCCGCCCGGGAAACCCGAGTGACGGTAGTACACCTTATCCGTGGCCTTGTTGCCGGTGACGCGGAGCTTCTCGGCGTTGATGATGACGATGAAGTCACCGGTGTCGACGTGAGGCGTGTAGATGGCCTTGTGCTTGCCGCGCAAACGGAGTGCCACTTCGCTGGCAACACGTCCGAGCACCTTGTCGGTGGCGTCAATCACAAACCACTCGTGCGTCACTTCGGCCGGCTTGGCGCTGAAGGTCTTCATGAGGTTCTTTCAAAAGGCTTGAATCCGGGCGATCTGCCCCCGTACGCTCGGTGCACGCTTATAGCGACGTCTTGCAACGTATCGCGCGGCCTCTCACGGACGTTCCTCCCGCTGCCTTGGGAACGGGAAAGCCGGCGAGTCTAGCAGAGCCGCCTGGAAAGGCCAAATCCAGGCCTTCCCACGGCCGTTCCTGACCGCTTCGGAGCGGCGCCGGCGCCGTTCCCCGCTAGCATCCGTGCGCACTGCCCCGCCCGCCATGCCCACCCCGTCCGATCCGCCCCCCGCGTCCTCCGAGCCGAACCCTCCGGCACAGGACCCGCCGTCGCGCTGGAATCCCCGGTCGATGCTGGCGCGCTGGACCGCCTGGGTGCCGATCCGCTCGCTGGGCCGGCGCCACCGCCAACGCATCCTCCAGCACCTGCTGGCGCTGGGCGAGCGCGACCGCTACCTGCGCTTCGGCTATCCGGCGCGGGACGAACAGATCCAGAAGTACGTCGCCGGCCTGGATTTCGTCCGCGACGAAGTCCTGGGCATCTTCAACCGCCGGCTGCAACTGATCGCCGTGGCGCACCTGGCCTACGCCCCAGCGCCGCAGATCAGGGGCCGCGCGGCGATGGCCGAGTTCGGCGTCTCCGTGGCCACGAGCGCGCGCGGCAAGGGTTTCGGCGGCCGGCTGTTCGAGCGCGCCGCCCTGCACGCCCGCAATCGCGGCATCGACACGCTGTTCATTCACGCGCTGAGCGAGAACGCCCCGATGCTCAAGATCGCCCGCAACGCCGGCGCGACCGTCGAGCGCGACGGCGGCGAGTCCGAAGCCTGGCTGCGCCTGCCGCCGGACTCGGTGTCCTCGCATGTCGACGAAGCGCTGGAGCGCCACATGGCGGAATGGGACTTCCAGTTCAAGCGCCACATGCGCACCGTCGGCCAGTTCCTGGACGGCGTGGCGGAAGTCAAGTCGCGCATCCGCAAGGTCCGCGACCGCGCCTCTGGCGACGATCCGAAACGCTGATCGCACATCCGCCGATTCATTCCCTTGCTCCCACCCGGATCCAGGGGGGAATGTGGATGCATTTTGTAACGAGTTTCCGCTACATTCGCGCCCATCGCCGGTACGGTGCACGGCAGTTGCCGTGGCATCGCCGCCGCGCGAGCGCTTGGCGCCCGAGGCGCCCCTCCACTGTCCACTTCGTCGGGATATGCAGAACACGTTGCCGTGGATCATCGCGGGACTGTCGGCGCTGGCCGTGGCGGGCCTGCTCGCCGCGCTGCTGCTGCGGCGCCCGCGGCGCGAGCGCAAGCCGCTCCCCACCGAGTGGTCGCTGAGCCCGCGGCCGGTCTTCAGCGCCGACGAGCGCCGCGTCTTCCGCCTGCTGCGCGAGGCGCTCCCCCACCACGTCGTGATGTGCAAGCTGCCGATGGTGCGCTTCTGCCAGCCGACCGAGGCGCGCGATGTCCGCTACTGGTATGAACTGCTGGGCGGCATCAGCGTGAATTTCGCGATCTGCAGCCCGAACGGGCGGGTACTGGCCGCGATCGATCTCGAAACCGACCGCCCGGGCTCCACGCGCAGCCTGCAGATCAAGCAGGCGGTGCTGGCCGCCTGCCGCATCCGCTACCTGCGCAGCGCCGTGGACAACCTGCCCAGCGCGACCGAGCTCCAATTGCTGGTGCCTTACAGCAACCAGGGCAGCCGAGGCGGCATGGCGGCGATGCCGCGCGCGGCGCATGCCGGCGCGAGCCAGGCGTCTGGCCTCCACGCCGGCGCTCGCCGAAGCGCCCCGGCGGCGCCGGCCGCCCGCAACACGCTGTGGAACGATTCGCCGGTGTTCAGCGATTCCTTCTTCGCGCCCGACAGCCGCTACGACGCCTACGGCGGCGAGACGCAGCAGGCGCCGCTGGCGCCGCCCGAGCCGCGAGCCCGTGGCTACCGCCCGCGCGCTGGCGCGCATGACGCGTCCGGATTCCGCGACTCGCAGCTGCGGGAGGCCCCGCCGCGCGAGCCGTATCGCGACTCCCAGTTCGGCCGCGACTTCCCGACGCTGCCCGGCGACATGCCGGATCCCGAGATCGGCGGCGTGGTCGTCGACGGTCCGCGCTTCATGCGGCGCTAAGCTACGCGCCCTGCACCGCTTTCCTGGCGGACCCGATGGCGCTCCGGCGCTGTCGCCGCGTTCGCCCGCCCCTCGATGACTGATTCCCCGGCCGGCTTCGGCCTTCTCACGCCCGAATTGATGCTGGACGCGCTCGAGCACGCCGGGCTCCGCCCCGACGGCCGGCTGCTGCAGCTGAACTCCTACGAGAACCGCGTGCTGCTCGCCCACCTGGAGGACGGCGCCGCGGTGGTGGCGAAGTTCTACCGCCCGGGCCGCTGGACCGACGCGCAGATCCTGGAGGAACACGCCTTCGCCCGCGCGCTGGCCGAAGCCGAGGTCCCCGTCGTCGCGCCGCTGACGCTGGCAACCGGCGACGGAGCCGCCACGCTGGGCCATTTCGAGGGCCAGCGCTTCGCGGTCACGCCGCGCCAGGGCGGCCGCGCGCCCGAACTCGAGGACCCCGAGGTGCTGCGCTGGATCGGGCGCTTCCTGGCGCGGCTGCATGACGTCGGCGCGGCGGAGCCCTTCCGCCACCGGCTGGCGTGGAACAGCGCCGCGCCGGCCCGCGAGGCGCGCGACTGGCTGCGCGCCCACGACACCCTGCCGCCGGAGCTGTCGGCGCTCTGGCATGACGCCGCCGCGCGCTGCATCGACGCGATCGACGCCGCCTTCGACCGCCTGCCGGACCGGCGCGCGCTGCGCCTGCACGGCGACTGCCACCCCGGCAACATCCTGTGGACGCCGGACCGCGGGCCGCATTTCGTCGACCTGGACGACGCCATGCAGGGACCGGCGGTGCAGGACCTGTGGATGCTGCTGTCGGGCGAGCCCGAGGCGGCGCGCCGCCAGCTCGACGCGCTGCTCGACGGCTACGAGAGCGTGCGCGAATTCGACTGGCGCGAACTGCGCCTGGTGGAGGCGCTGCGCACGCAGCGGATGATCCACCACAGTGCCTGGCTGGCGCGGCGCTGGGACGACCCGGCCTTTCCACTGGCCTTCCCCTGGTTCGGCACGCCGAACTACTGGAGCGACCAGGTGGTCAAGCTGCGCGATCAGTTGGACGCCATGCAGTCGGACACCGGGCGGGCCGGGGCAGCGCCCTACTGATCCAGGGCAGCGGCCGGGGCCAGCAACGCCGGCTTGGGGCATCGCCGCGGCCACGCCGGGCGCGGGGGGCCGGGCGACTGAGGCGCTCCCCTTGCGAGAAGCGCGCCCATGCCTGCCCCTCCCACCCCGATGCGCCTGCGCATCGCGCTGCCGGAACTGCCGGCGCGCGACAAACGGCCTCAGCTTCCCGCCCCCGTGCCGGGCTCGACCCGCGCCACCGCACGCGGGAGCCGCGGCGGCCGTGAAAGCCGCGAGGCGGTGCTGCGGCTGTTGACCGCGACGCGGGACGATCCCTCGCCGCAGACCGAGGAGGGCCGGCTGCGTGTCATCCTGCTGGCCGCGCAGCACGCCCTGCAGCCCGCGCTGGCGGTGTCCGTCGAGGTGCAGGACAGCGTGCGCGAAGCCTGCCGCAACGAAGTGCTGGACCTGCTGATCGGCCGCCTGCGGGAAGCGCGCATCCAGGCCGGCGAACGGCGCTTCCTGAACGCGGTGGCGCAGCGCGTCGTGGCGGCGGTCCTGGACGGACGCTATGCCGAGCTGCTCGGCGGGGGCGGCCCGCGCGACACGCTGTCCACTGCGATCTTCCAGCCCCAGGCCCTGTCCATCGAGGCAACGCTGCAGCCCTGGACCATCGGCGATGTGGGGCGGGGCACCCTGGGCGCCCCGCCCTCACCGCTGCTGCGGGTGAAATCCTCGGTGCACCGCGCCAGCGCGCTGCTCGCGGACGCCCTGCTGGCGGCCGCCACCGGCATCGAGCGCTCGATCGGCGGCACGCCCGCGGCGGCGCTGGTCGACCGCCTGGTGGCGGCGCAGATCCTGGGCAACGCCCTCTACGCCGGAGCCGCCGGGCTGCCCTTCCTGGTCGACGCCGACCGGCTGGGCGCGCTCACCGTCGCGACGGACGCGCGCTCCAAGGCGCACCTGCGCATGCTGCGCGCGCTGTGGGGTCCGCTGCGGGCGCTGTCGCGCCTGGACATGATCGGGCCGATGCTCTTCCTGTCCCGGCAGCCCGACGAAGTCACCGCCTGGGACCGTGTCGCCCCAAGCGTCTACGCCACCGAAGGCGAGTCGCGGCTGCAGTCGCTGCTGGTCTCGCGCTGGCAGGCCTTCGAGGCCGCCGGCGCGCCGCCTCCGGCCCTGCTGCCCGCCTCGGTGGACCGCCCGCTGCCGCTCTTCCACACGCTCGCGCCCGACCTGGACCAGACCCTGGACCGGCAGGCCGGCCGGGTGCTGCTGAGCGGGTTCGAGGGCCCCGGCGCGCCGCGCGCCGTGCTGCACCTGCCGCCCGTTCCCGCCGTGCCGACCGCCGAGCAGATCCGCGCGCAGAACCGGCAGCTGGAGATGCTCGACGCCTTCAGCGTGGCGGTGTTCGGCGATCCGATGCCCTTCCACCCCGAGCGGCTGCCGCGCGAGGCCACCTTGACGCAGGACGCGTTCACGGTCGGCAGCATCCCCGTGGTCAAGCGCGGCCCTCATGGCCGCTGGCGCTTCGCCCCCCATGGCGCCGCCGTGGTCCGGCACATCTACGGCGAGCCCGCCTTCAAGGGCCCCCTGCGGCGCGAGCTCGCCGACTGGCATGGCGGCGGCGCCACGGACACCGCGCGCCTCCCGGCGGACACGGCCCCGGACGCGCGCAGCGCGCGGCTGAGGATCTTCATCCAGATGGAGGACGACCCCGTCATGCTCGCCACCGGGGCGACGCTCAGCCGCATCCACCCGGATGACCTCGTGTGGGTGCGGCTGCACGAGAACGGCGAGCACCAGATCGTGCGCGGCCGGTCGCTGCTCGCGAACGCGCCGCCGGACGCGCGGATCAAACTCATCGTGAACGGTCACGGCCACACGTCGTGGTCGACCAAGGAGCGGCTGCTGAGCGGCCGCTCCGCGCCCGCGCTGGCCGATCAACTGAGCCGGTTGATGCGCCGGCTCGGCCCGCTGCCGAAGGTCTCGCGCATCGCGCTGCTCAGCTGCGCGCTGGAAACGCCGGCGGTGCAGCGCAGTTACGGGCGCGAGTTCACCGCCGCGGCGGCCGCGCTGGCGCTGGGCCGGCCCGACATGGAGACGACGGTCTACTCGGACACGCTGATCCTGGATTACGGCCGCCAACGGCTGCGCCGGTCCACGCGCCCGCATCCCGCGGTCGCGCCGCGGCGCCGCGCGGCCGGCACCACCTGGGTGTTCCGGCGTGATGCCGCCACCGGCGAGATCCACGTCCGCGACCGCTTCCCCTCCGGCGGCGCCGGCGCGCTGGCGGACAGCGCCTGCTGCGGCATCCTGGAGCGCGGCGCGGACCGGCTGCCCACCGGCCGCGGCGCCATGCTCTCCAACGCGCGGGTCACGGAGCGGCTGCGGCTGCGCCGCCGCTTCCTCGAGGTGGTCGATGCGCAGCGGCCGGCCGGCTGGGTGCTGCTGCCCCGCCTGGACGAGCGGAGCGATGGCGTCACGCGGCTGAGCTATCTGGACCTGGCGTCCGGCCGCACGCAGCAGCGCTCGGTCACCGCGCCCGCGGACCGGCGCGCGCTGGGGGCCGGCATGGCCTGGCTCGAGGGCGGTCTGTCCTGGATCGACCAGCGGGGCGCGGCAGGCATCCGGGGCTCCGGCATGGACCTGCTCAACCTGGGCATGCTGGCGCTGGGCCTGCACGACCTGGCGGGCGGCGCGCCCGGCGGCGACCGGTATCAGCGCGCGCTCTGGTACCTGGGCATGACGCAGGGCGGCCTGCAGGCGGCGGCCGACACCGCCGCGATGGCCGGCGCGATCCAGTCGGCCATCAGCGCGGGCGCCGGCGCGGGACTGACCGAGACGAGCACGCTCAGCACCCGTCTGGCCCGGGCCCTGGCCGAACTGAACGCGCTGGTCCAGACCGGTGTCGTAGCGCTCGACCTGCAGCAGCTGATCCAGGCGCTGGATACCGGCAACAGCGCGGCGGTGTCGCGCGCGGCGGTGCGCTTCGCGCTGGACGCGGCGGGGTCGATGATGGCCGGCCTGGCGGCGGCGGCCGACCTCGCCGGCGCGGCCCTGCTCGCCTTCGTGGCCGAGGGCCTGACCGTGCCGCTGGCGGGTCTGGCGATCGGCATCACCGCGCTCGACGAGGCGGTGTCCGGCGCGCGGGCCCGGGTCGCCCGCGACTTCCGCCCGCTGCATCAGATCGACCGCGGCTACGACGCGCCGCTGCGGCGCATGAAGGCGCAGGCCGGCGCGCCGCACGAGGTGCTGCTCATCAACGGCTGGGCGCCGATCCGGCGCATCGATTTCCAGGCCCGGACGGTGACCTTCGCCGACGCGGCGCTGGGTGCCTCGGCGCTGCACCCGAATCAGCTGTACTTCCAGTTCGGCGGCACGCGGCTGCACGACTGGTGGGTGCAGGACGGCTCCGACCGGCAGGCGGAGTACGCGCGCCGCGGCCTGGACCTGGACCTGTGGACCGCGATGCACAAGCCCGGCCGCCAGCCCATCCCGCGCGCCGCGCTGGCCGAGCCGCTGCTCGACCCGGGCCTGGTGCTGCTGCTGCTGACGCCGCCGGCGGTGGACATCCACTACGACGGCTATTCCTCGTCACGGGCGGGCGGCGACTTCGCGCTCACCCACGACGAGCTGATCGAGCGCATGCAGGTGAACACCAATGCCCGCTTCGTCGGCGACTACGTGAGCTCCAGCAGCTTCGCCAAGTCGGCCGACCAGTGGCGCTACGAGTACCGCTCCACGCTGTGCGAGGTGGTGCTCGACGATCAGCCGCGGGTGCTCGCGCTGCCATCGCGGTCGGAGGCGGAGTCGGTCTCCTTCACCTTCGACGACGACCGCCGCCAGGCCATCCGGCCGCTGGACCAGTCGCTGGTGCACCTGCGGCTGCTCGGCCGGGGCGGGCGCTACATCCTGGCCTTGCCGTCCGACGGCACGGTGCGCAATCCGGTGCGGATCCTGCCGTCGGAGCAGGGCCGCGACGTCTGGACCCTGTTGCTCAAGGGCGGCCTGGCCCGCGGCGGCAAGCCGCTGGAGCTGCTCGGCGACGGGCGCCTGGGCCTGCGCTGGGGCGGGCAGGAGATCCAGTTCGAGGCGATGAACGGTGCCGTGATCCAGCTGCTGGACCCGGAAGCGCCCCGGGTGCGCCTGCTGCTGGATCTGGCGCGAGGCGACGCGGCGTTGATGCTCGCGCTGGATCCGTGGAGCGAGGCGCTGCGTCCGGTCCAGGCCCTCGAAGAGGCGCTGCGGCAACTGCGCTGGCATGAGGGCGGCGGCGCGGCCGCCGGTCTGTTCCGCCCGTCGACGCCGGCTGAACTGCGCCATCCGATCCGGCTGTCGAGCTCGCGCGATGGCGCGCCGCTCTCCGGCCTGATGGATCCCGTCAGCGGCGAAGCCATGCTGCATGGCGAGCGGCAGCTGATGCTCTTCAAGCCGGGGGTCACGCCGGCGGAGGGCGTCTGGGGCATCGCGCCCGTGCACGGCGGACAGGCCGGCATCGACGAGGACGGCCGGCCCACGCTCCGCTACGACGGCGGCCGTTTCCTGGAGCCGGTCACCTACACCTTCCGCCGCGAGTCGGGCGACTTCGTCCGGGCGCCGCAGCTGTTGTCGGGCGCCGGCGAGCACGCCTTGCTGCGATGGCTGCGCGATCACCCCGGGTGGACCGCGCAGGCCCTGACGGACTTCCTGAGCGCACGGCTGGGCGCGGGCGTGAATCTCGCCGGGCCCGGCGCGGGCAGCCCCGAACCGCTGAGCGAGATCCGTTTCGCCGGACACACGGCCCCCACCCGGCGGCCGTCCGGCGGCGCCACCTACCTGGCCCTGTGGGCGCGGCTGGATCGTCTGCGCCAGCGCGCCGGCGCGGCCGGCGGCGTGCCGCTGCGCGACGATCCGCTGCTCGCGCGCGATCTGGCGCGCATGGGGATCGAGGGCTTCGCGGCGCTCGCCGAGGCCGGGCCGGACGCCCGCGCGCCGGCCCTCGACGTCGAGATCGCGCTGCAATGGCTGGTGCTGATGGAAGGGCAGTCCCGCCTTGAACAGGGCGTGCCGCCCAGCGGCGTGCAAGCCTTGCCGCCGCGATTCAGCCAGGCGCAGCGCGGCGCGCTGATGCGCCTGTTCAACGAACTCCGGCGCTTGCTGGAGGCGCATCGGGCTGCGGGCATCGCCTCGCCGTGGATACGCCTGGGCGCGACGCCCGAATCCTCCTCGCAACTGGTGCATCGGCTGCGCGACGCCGGCGTCGACATCCGCATCGACGCCTTCGCGCGCACGACCGATGTCCGGGAGACCAACCGCGAAGGGCCGGAGGACTTCTACGACGTGCAGGTCGCGGGCGTGCAGCTGTTCATGCGGGACCTCACCGACCTGCTTGACCAGGACCTGCGCGGCGCGCGCGCCCTGGCCGCGCCGCGGCCGGGCCGCCCCCCCGAAAGCCCGCTGCAGCGCGCGCTGGCGGCCTGGGGTGCCACGGCGGGCGCCTCGGCGCAGGCCCGGATGACCGGACTGCCGGCGTCCTTGCTCGAGCAGGTGAAGCTGGCGCGCCTGACGGTACGCGACAACGGGGGCGAGGCGGCGCCCGCCGCGCTGGGGCAGGTGCGCGAAAGCGCGGCGGGACGGGAGATCGACGCGGCGACCTTCCGGCTCTGGCAGGCCCAGGCGGCGCTGCAGGGATTGCCGCTGGACGCCTGGTATGCGCGGCACGCGATGCCGGACAGCGCCCTGGAAGCCGCCCTGCGCGAGGCCGCCACGGAAGCGCTGCGCGACCGGCTGGTCAGGATCTCGGACGCCTTGCCGCCCGTCGCCGGGGCGCAGTCGCCGCTGGCGTTGGACGCCCTGGTGAATCGCCAGTTGCTGGCGGCGCTGCAACGGCTGGTCCCCGCCCCGGGCGCCGTCCGCGAGGCCTGGAAGGACGCCGGGCGGCCCGGCGACCTCTTCAAGGCGACCGACGGCGACGGCCGCGTCCATGTGCTGCTGATGCTGCGCACGGACACCGGCTTCGCCCATCTGAAGCAAGTCGACGGTCACTGGAGCGAGAACGGCTACTGGGCCTATGTCGGCGACGGCGACCTGCTGAACCGGGGACTGCGGCCCGCCCCGGCGCCGATGACGGCGCTCGAGGACTTCGACCCGGCCGCCTACCTGGCCTGGCGCGCCGACGATCCGGCCCCCGTGCCCGGCGGCGTCTACGTGGACCCGGTGCCGGTGGACGGCGCCTACCGGCTCTTCCGATTGCGGCGCACCGATGACGAGCGCTACGGCAGCTTTCCCGCGCCGGGCCGGATCAGCGCCGAATGGCTGCCGATCGGCACCTCGCGGTCGCTGCCGCCGGCGGAGCTGGCGGCGCTCGCGGCCAGTCCCGCGTCGCTGGAGCCGCAGCGCTTCTCGCGCGGCCTGATCGCCTGGTGGCTTCGTCAACTCTCCCTGGCCGCCGCGCCGGAGGGCTATGCGCACTTCGAGCTGAGACCCGACCTGTTCGACGCCACGACCCCAGGAGGCACGCGCCTGCGTCTGAGCGACGACGGCATGCTGTACGCCAGCCTGGACGACGGCGACACCACCCCCTTCCGTCTGGCCGACGATCCGGAGCTGCGCGCCCTGATGCGGCAGTTCCCCGGCGGCACGGCGCGGCTGCGCGTGCTGCTGATCCAGACCAACGGACGGCCGGTGGACCTGGATGGGGCGGACGCGCTCGACGCGGACGAGATCGTGGTGCTGGAGGAGGCCGACGGCGCGCCCCGGCGCATCGACCTGGATGACGGCGGCGACCGCCAGCACGAGGTGTTCATGGACGGCGACGATCTGCTCGTGCACCGGCGCGCCACGGGGCGGCTGATCCGGATCCAGGGCGCGCTCACGGCCGGCTCGGAGGATCCCCTCGACGACGAGGTGCCCGATCCCGGCCTGCGCATCACGCGCGGCGGTGGCCGCGAACGCCTGCGCTGGCCGTCGCCGTCCGGCACGCCGGCGCTGCCGCTGCTGACCACGCGCGGCACGCGGCTCGCGGCGCGGCGCGATGGCACCGATGTCTGGATCGGCGACCAGGAGGGGTGGGACGAGATGCGCGTGCTCGATGTGGCGCCGGTGTCCGGGACCGAGCCGCCGGTGGACGGCACGGGACCGGCCGCGGCGCTCCTGCGCTACCGCGGCCTGAGCGGCCGGTGGTGCCTGGCGGCGCTGCCGGCGGCGCTGGCGGACCTGATGGCGCGCGAGGACGAAGGCCGCGACTGGCGACTGGCGCCGGACCCGCGCGCGGCCGGCGGCGCGCTGCTGTTCGCGCGCCAGGAACCGGGCGCGAACGAGGATGGCAGCCGCCGCGACACCGGCTCGCCGGCGGGCCCGTCATCGCGCCCGCAGGACCCCTGGCGTCTGGCCAGCGCGCGCTTCGCCGCCGAGCTGGCGGCCTTCGAGCCGGCCGGCGGCGCCGACAACCCCTTCGTCTGGCGGCCGGCGGTCAGACCGGCGGCGGCGCTGACCGCGGCCGCCGCACTCCCGGCCGGATGAGCCTCAGCCCAGCAGCAGCGCGTTGACGCGGCGCACGTAGGCGGCCGGATCCTCGAGCACGCCGCCCTCGGCCAGCAGCGCCTGGTCGAACAGCACCTGGGCCAGGTCGCCGAAGCGGGCGTCCTCGCCCTCGATCGCGCCCAGCTTCTTCACCAGCGCGTGATCGGGGTTGACCTCCAGGGTCGGCAGCGACACCGGCGCGGTCTGGCCGGCCTGCTTCAGCATGCGGGCCAGGTGGCCGCTGATGTCGCCCTCCTCGACGACCACGCAGGCCGGCGAGTCGACCAGCCGCGTCGTCACGCGCACGTCCTTGGCGCGGCCTTCCAGCGCGGTCTTGAGCCGCTCCAGCATCGGCTTGAACTGCTCGGCGGCCTCCTCGGCCTTTTTCTTCTCGTCCTCGTCCTGGAGCTTGCCCAGGTCGACCGCGCCCTTGGCCACGGACTGCAGCGGCTTGCCCTCGAACTCGTACAGATGCGACAGCATCCACTCGTCCACGCGCTCGGTCAGCAGCAGCACCTCGATGCCCTTCTTGCGGAAGATCTCGAGCTGCGGGCTGTTTCTGGCGGCGCTCAGGCTGTCGGCGGTGATGTAGTAGATGGCCTCCTGGCCCTCCTTCATCCGCGACACGTAGTCGGCGAAGCTCACGCCGGTGTCGGCATGGGTCGACGCGAAGCGCAGCAGCTTCAGCAGGCGCTCCTGGTTGGCGTGGTCCTCGCCGACGCCTTCCTTCAGCACCTGGCCGAAGTCGGTCCAGAAGCGGGCGTACTTGTCGCGCTCGCTGGCGTCCTCGCTGTTGGCCAGCGATTCGAGCATCGACAGCACGCGCTTGGTCGAGCCTTCGCGGATCGCCTTCACGTCGCGGCTTTCCTGCAGCAGTTCGCGGCTGACGTTCAGCGGCAGGTCGGCCGAGTCGATCACACCCTTGACGAAGCGCAGGTAGACCGGCATCAGCGCCTCGGCGTCGTCCATGATGAACACGCGCTTGACGTACAGCTTCACGCCGCCGCGCTTGTCACGGTTCCACAGGTCGAAGGGCGCCTTGGCCGGGATGTACAGCAGCTGCGTGTATTCGCTGCGGCCCTCGACGCGGTTGTGCGTGAAGGCCAGCGGTGGCTCGGTGTCGTAGCTGATCTGCTGATAGAAGGCGTCGTACTCGGCCTGCGTGATGTCGCTCTTGCTGCGCGTCCACAGCGCCGAGGCCTTGTTCACCGGCTCCCACTCGTCCTTGAGGACCTGCTCGGCCTTGTCGGCGTCCCACTCTTCCTTGCGCATCAGGATGGGCAGCGAGATGTGGTCGGAATACTTCGCGATCGTCGACTTCAGGCGCCAGGTCTTGAGGAATTCATCCTCGCCCTCGCGCAGATGCAGGATCACGTCGGTGCCGCGGCCGGGCTTGGTGATGGTCTCGACCTCGAAGTCACCGGTGCCTTCCGAGCTCCAGCGCACGCCCTGCTCCGCCGGCAGGCCGGCGCGGCGCGACTCGACGGTGATGCGGTCGGCGACGATGAAGCCGGAATAGAAGCCCACGCCGAACTGGCCGATCAGGTTGGCGTCCTTCTTCTGGTCGCCTTCGAGCTTGGCCATGAACTCGCGCGTGCCGCTCTTGGCGATGGTGCCCAGGTGGGCGATGGCCTCTTCCGCGGACAGGCCGATGCCGTTGTCGCTGATGGTGACGGTGCGGGCCTGGGCGTCGAAGGAGACGCGCACCTGGAGATCGGGCTGGTCCTCGAACAGCTGGGGATGGTCCAGCGCCTCGAAGCGCAGCTTGTCGCAGGCGTCGGAGGCGTTGCTGACCAGCTCGCGCAGGAAGATTTCCTTGTTCGAGTAGAGCGAGTGCGTCACGAGGTGCAGGATCTGCTTGACCTCGGCCTGGAAGGAATGGGTTTGCTTGTCCATCGTTCGTGAGAAGGATGTGGAGAGAGAGGCCGCCGGGGCCAGGCCCGGCGGGGGCTGGATTATCGCGGCCGCATATGGGACTGCCGGTCCCGGTTTCAAGGGCCGGCCCCTACACTTCGCGCCCTATGCCGATGATCTACTGGTTCGATTTGCTGGGCGTGGCGGTGTTCGCCGTCAGCGGGGCGCTGGCCGCGATGCAGGCGGGGCTGGACCTGTTCGGCCTGATGGTGATCGCGGCGATGACGGCGGTGGGCGGCGGCACGCTGCGCGACCTGCTGCTGAACCGCCATCCGGTGTTCTGGATGAAGGACACGCGCTACCTGTTGGTGATCATGGCCAGCGCGCTGGCGGCGCTGCTGGTCGGGCCATTCCCGGAGCACGCGATCGCGGTGCTGAAGGTGGCCGACGCGCTGGGGCTGGCGCTGTTCGCGCTGTGCGGCACCGAGATCGCCGAGGAGCACGGCGTGAGGCCGCTGCCCGCGACGCTGATGGGCACGCTGACCGCCTGCGGCGGCGGCGTGCTGCGCGACGTGCTCAGCGGCCAGGCGCCGCTGCTGCTGCGCAAGGACATCTACGCCACCGCCGCGATCGGCGGCATCGCGTTGTACTTCCTGCTCAAGGCGCTGGGCGTGCCGATGCGCTGGGCCTTCGTCCTGGGCATGATCGGCGTGGCCGCGCTGCGCCTGGCGGCGCTGAGCTTCGGCTGGCAGCTGCCCGCGCTGCAGATGCTGCGGGTGCACTGAGCCGCGCGGCGGCTGAAGAAGCGGCTGAAGGGGCGGCTACAGGAAGCGCTCGAGCAGCCGGCGCGAGTGCCGGTCCAGCCCGAAGCGGTCCGGCACCAGGAAGTGCAGCCCATGGCTGCTGTGGATCAGCAGCCGGCCCTCGCCGAGGCGACGGATGTCCTCCTCGCTCTTGAGGATGAAGCGGGTCGGGCCGCGGTCGGTCTCGACCGTCCATTGCGACGGCGTCGAGAAGGTCGACACCGCCAGCAGCTTCAGCACCGTCGGCGTCATCTCGCGATGGGCGAGTTCCTCGTCCAGGAGCGCGCGCTGAGCCTCGGGCAGGTCGGCCAGGCGGTCGATCCAGGCGATCTCGTGGCCATCGGTGCCGACCAGGGAGATGCCCTCGTCCGGCGCCGACAGCGGATGCGCGCGCACCGCGCTGACGTTCTCGTGGGTCAGGCCTTGCGCGTCGACCAGCGCCAGCCGGCCGAAGGCGTCGCGCGCGAGGGAATGGATGTTGCTCATGTCGGAACCTCGGCGCGATCAGGCCTGCGTGGCCGTGTGGACGTTGACGTTGGGGGCGACCACCACGACGCTGTCCTGCTCTTCCGCGTCGACGCGGCGGGCCTGCGCCTCCCACAGCCGCCAGTAGGCGCCCTGCTTGGCGATCAGCTCGTCGTGCGGGCCGACCTCGACGACCTCGCCGCGGTCCATCACCACCAGGCGGTCGGCCTTGCGCAGCGTCGACAGGCGGTGCGCGATCGCGATCGTCGTGCGGCCCCGCACCAGGTTGTCCAGCGCCTTCTGGATCTCCTTCTCGGTCTCGGTGTCCACCGCCGAGGTGGCCTCGTCCATGATCAGGATGCGGGGATCGATCAGCAGCGCGCGGGCGATCGAGATGCGCTGGCGCTCGCCGCCGGACAGCCCCTGGCCGCGCTCGCCCACCAGCGAGTCGTAGCCCTGCGGCAGCCGCAGGATGAATTCATGCGCGTGCGCGGCACGGGCCGCGGCGACGATCTCCTCGCGCGTGGCCTCGGGCTTGCCGTAGGCGATGTTCTCCGCGATGGTGCCGAAGAACAGGAAGGGCTCCTGCAGCACCAGGCCGATGTGGCGGCGGTAGTCCGAGAGCTTGAAGCGGCGCAGGTCGACGCCGTCGAGCTTGATCGCGCCTTCCGTGACGTCGTAGAAGCGGCAGATCAGGTTGACCATCGTGCTCTTGCCCGAGCCGCTGTGGCCGACCAGGCCGATCATCTCGCCCGGCTTGATCTCGAGATTCAGATCGCGGATCACCGTCCGGTTGCCGTAGCGGAAGCCGATGTCCTGCAACGACAGCCCGCCCTGGACCTTGTCCAGCGTCACCGGCTGCGCCGGCTCGGGCACGTTGGAGTGGTGGTCCAGGATGTCGAAGATGCGCTTGGCGCCGGAGGCGGCCTTCTGCGTCACCGACACGATCCGGCTCATCGAGTCCAGCCGCCCGTAGAAGCGGCCGATGTAGGCCAGGAACGCGGTCAACGTGCCGACCGTGATCTGGGAATGCGCGACCAGCCAGATGCCGAAGGCCCACACGACCAGCAGGCCGATCTCGGTCAGCAGCGAGACGCTGGGCGTGAACAGGCTCCAGGTCTTGTTGAGCCGGTCGTTGACGACCAGGTTGTGCTTGTTGGCGGTGCGGAAACGCTCGGCCTCGCGGCGCTCCTGGGCGAAGGCCTTGACCACGCGGATGCCGGGGATGGTGTCGGCCAGCACCGAGGTGACCTCGCCCCAGACGCGGTCGATCTTCTCGAAGCCAGTGCGCAGCCGGTCGCGCACCAGGTGGATCAGCCAGGCGATGAAGGGCAGCGGCACCAGCGTGGCCAGCGCCAGCCAGGCGTTGTTGGAGAACAGGATCACCGTGATCATCAGCAGCATCAGGCAATCGGTGATGAAGTCCAGCGCGTGCAGCGACAGGAAGACGCTGATGCGGTCGGTCTCCGAGCCGATGCGGCTCATCAGGTCGCCGGTGCGCTTGGAGCCGAAGTACTCCAGCGACAGCCCCAGCAGGTGATCGAAGGTGGCGGTGCGCAGGTCCGCGGCGATGCGCTCGGACACCAGCGCCAGGATGTAGGTCTTGGCCCAGCCCAGGACCCAGGACACCAGCGCCGCCCCCAGCAGCCCGCCCAGGTAGAGGGCCACCAGGCCGGGATCGATCTGCTGGCCCTGCTGGAAGGGGATCAGCACCTTGTCCATCAGCGGCATGGTCAGGTAGGGGGAGACCAGCGTCGCGCCGGTCGCGCCCAGCATCAGCAGGAAACCCAGCAGCAGCTGACCCTGGTAGGGCCGCGCGAAGCGCCACAGCCGCAGCAGCACCCAGGTGGACGGCGGCGTGTGCAGCTCGCGGGCGCAGGAGGGGCATTCCTCGCTGTCCTCGGGCAGCACGGCCTGGCAGCTGGGGCAGAGCTCGGGCTCGGCCTCCTGGTCCAGGGCCGGCTCGTCGCGGCGGTTGAAGGCGTCCTGGAAGCGCTGTGCCTGCAGGTTGGCCTGCATCGTGAAGCGCCACAGCGCCAGCCGGCCCGAGTCGTCCACCAGCTCCAGCAGGCCCAGCCCGGCGTGGTCGGAGAGCCGCAGGCGCAGCGCCGGCGACAGCGGCCATTCCTGGAACTGCGCGTCATCCGTGGCCGGGGTATCCGCGTTGCCGGACGGTGTCCAGGCCAGCAGGCGCTGGTCGGTGAGTTGCAGAGCGCCCGCGCGGAAGCGCAATTGCCTGTCGAGGTCAACCTCCAGCGTCGCCCGGACGTTCTCGCCACGCCGATGGCGTGATTCGAAGGCCTCGGCGGCCGACCCGGCCGGAACTGGCGAGACAGGATGTTGATGCTGCATTCGTGATTCTTCTGGCGATGTTTCGCCGGATTTTCTCTTAAGCGCACAATTGTGCTTCGCTTCAAATTCCAGTAGCCGCCCTCTGGCCGGTCCCCCTCCACGCCCCCTCCCCTCATGAGCCGACACGACGACATCAAGCTCCTGCGCATCAACTACCTGCGCGGCCCCAACATGTGGACCTACCGTCCGGTGCTGGAAACCTGGCTGGACCTCGGCGGCCTGGAGGAACATCCCTCCCACCTGATCCCCGGATTCACCGGCCGGCTGTGCGCGCGGCTGCCGGCGCTGGAGGAGCACCACTGCGGCGTCGGCGAGCGCGGCGGCTTCCTGCAGCGCCTGACCGAGGGCACCTGGATGGGTCACGTGCTGGAGCATGTCGTCATCGAGCTGCTCAACCTGGCCGGCATGCCGACCGGCTTCGGCCAGACGCGCTCGACCTCGCAGCACGGCGTGTACCGGATGGTGTTCCGGGCCCGCGACGAGCAGGTCGCCCGCTGCGCGCTCGAGCAGGGCCACGCGTTGCTGATGGCCACGATCAATGGCGACGACTTCGACGTCGATGCCGCCGTCGAGGCGATCCGTGACAAGCTCGACGACTGCTACCTCGGCCCGTCGACCGCCGCCATCGTCGCCGCCGCGACCGACCGCCGCATCCCTCACATCCGCCTGAACGACGGCAACCTGGTCCAGCTGGGCTACGGCGCGCGCCAGCGCCGCATCTGGACCGCCGAGACCGACATGACCAGCGCGATCGCCGAGGGCATCGCGCGCGACAAGGACCTGACCAAGGAACTGCTCAAGTCGGTCGGCGTGCCGGTGCCGGCGGGCCAGGCGGTCGAGACCGCCGCCCAGGCCTGGGAGGTCGCGCAGGACCTGGGCCTGCCGGTCGTGGTCAAGCCGTCCGACGGCAACCATGGCCGCGGCGTCACGCTGGACCTGCGCCACCAGGCCGACATCGAGGCCGCCTTCGCGCTGGCGGAGAAGGAAGGCTCGGAAGTGCTGGTGGAGAGCTACATCCCGGGCATGGAGCACCGGCTGCTGGTGGTCGGCGGCCAGGTCGTCGCCGCCGCCCGCGGCGAGGAGGCCTGGATCACCGGCGACGGCATTCACACCGTCGTGCAGCTGATCGACCTGCAGATCAACACCGACCCGCGCCGCGGCACGACCGAGGACTTCCCGCTCAACCGCATCGACATCGCCGGCGACGCGGTCGTGCAGCTGGACCTGCAGCGCCAGGGCCTGTCCAGCGATGCCGTGCCCGAGGCCGGCCGCCGCGTGCTGATCCAGCGCAACGGCAACGTCGCGATCGACTGCACCGCGCAGATCCATCCGGAAGTGGCGCATGCCGTGTCGCTGGCGGTGCGCACCGTCGGCCTGGACATCGCCGGCGTGGACCTGGTCACGAGCGACATCGCGCGGCCGCTGTCCGAGACCGGCGGCGCCATCGTCGAAGTCAACGCCGGCCCCGGCCTGCTGATGCACCTGAAGCCGGCCGAGGGCATGCCCCAGCCGGTGGGCCAGGCCATCATCGACCACCTGTTCGCCGAGGACGAGAACGGCCGCATCCCCATCGTGGGCGTGGCGGGCTCGCGCGGCACGGCGCAGATCGCGCGCCTGGTCGGCTGGCTGCTGCACCTGAACGGCCGCCACGTCGGCCTGGCCTGCGGCGACGGCCTGTTCCTGGGCACCCGCCGCGTCGAGCGCAAGCCCAGCGCGACCTGGGCCGCCAGCCACCGCCTGCTGATGAACCGCGCGGTCGACGCCATCGTCGTGGAGAACGGCGCCGGCACCATCCTGGGCGACGGTCTGGCCTATGACCGCTGCCAGGTCGGCCTGGTCACCGACATGGGCCGCGTGCCCGAGCTGGACAAGCACGACATCCAGACCGAGGACCAGCTCTTCAAGGTGTTGCGCACGCAGGTCGACGTGGTGCTGTCCGACGGCGTCGCCGTGCTCAACGCCGACGAGCCGCGGCTGGTCGAGATGGGCCCGTTGTCCGACGGCGAGGTCATCTTCTACGCCGTCGCGGCCGACAACGCCGCGCTGGCCGGGCATCGCGCCAAGGAAGGCCGCGGCGTGTTCCTGCGCGGCGGCGCCGCGATGCTGGCGCAGGGCGGCGCGGAGACCTCGGGCGCGAACGTGGAATCGCTGCAGGCGCGCTTCCGGGCCGCCGGGCAGGAGATCGACACCGACTCCGTGCTGGCGGCCGTGGCCACGGCCTGGGCGATGGGGATCTCGCCGGAGCTGATCTCGGCCGGCCTGGACACCTTCGTGCCGGAGCTGCCGCGCTGAAGGCCACCGCCTGACCCGACCCGTCGACATTCCAAGAACAGACGAACCGAAAGACGACAGATGGAAGTCTCCCGCACCCGCGCCCTCCGCGGCCCCAACATGTGGAGCCGCCACACCGCCATCGAGGCGGTCGTGCACTGCAGCGAGACCGAGCGCGCGCTCGCCGACATGGACGGTTTCGAGACCCGGCTGCGCGAGCGCTTCCCCGGCATCGGCCCGTTGCGGCCGGCCAGCAGCGCCAAGACGCCGATCTCGCTGGCCCACGTGCTGGAGCAGGCCGCGCTGGCGCTGCAGGCGCAGGCCGGCTGCCCGGTGACCTTCAGCCACACGCACACGACCTCCGAGGCCGGCACCTACCAGGTGGTGGTCGAGTACAGCGAGGAGGACGTCGGCCGCGCCGCCTTCGACAAGGCGGTCGAGCTGATCGCCGCCGCGCAGTCGGGCGCGCCCTTCGACGCGGACGGCGCCATCAAGGCGCTGCGCGAGACCGACGAGGACATCCGCCTCGGCCCCTCGACGGGCTCCATCGTCGAGGCCGCCTGCAAGCGCGGCATCCCGTTCCGCCGCCTGACGCAGGGCTCGCTGGTGCAACTGGGCTGGGGGGTGAAGCAACGCCGCATCTGGGCCGCCGAGGTCGACGCGACCAGCGCGGTGTCCGAATCGATCGCGCAGGACAAGGACCTGTCCAAGCGCCTGCTGCAGTCGGCCGGCGTGCCGGTGCCGGTGGGCGCCCCGGTGTCCTCGGTGGACGAGGCCTGGGAGCTGGCGCAGGAGATCGGCCTGCCGGTCGTGGTCAAGCCGCTGGACGGCAACCAGGGCAAGGGCGTGACCGTCAACGTCGCCACGCGCGAGCATCTGGAGATGGCCTACAAGGCGGCCGACGAGATCGGCACCGTGATGGTCGAGAAGTTCCTGCCCGGCAGCGACTACCGGCTGCTCGTGGTCGGCGACAAGCTGGTGGCCGCGGCGCGCCGCGATCCGCCCAACGTGATCGGCGACGGCGTGCACACCGTGCGCCAGCTGGTCGACAAGGTCAACGAGGACCCGCGCCGCGGCGACGGCCACGCCACCTCGCTGACGAAGATCCGCCTCGATGACATCGCCATCGCGCGCCTGGACCTGCAGGGCCTGACGCCGGAGTCGGTGCCCGACAAGGGCCGCCGCGTGATCCTGCGCAACAACGCCAACCTCTCCACCGGCGGCACCGCCACCGACGTGACCGATGACGTGCATCCCGAGGTCGCGGCGCGCGCGATCGCGGCGGCGACGGTGGTCGGGCTGCATGTCTGCGGCGTCGACGTGGTGGCCGAGAGCGTGCACAAGCCGCTCGAGGAGCAGAGCGGCGGCATCGTCGAGGTCAACGCCGCGCCGGGACTGCGCATGCACCTGAGCCCGTCCTACGGCAAGGGCCGCGATGTCGGCGAGGCCATCATCTCGAGCATCTACGGCCCCGGCAATCGCGGCAGCGCGAACGAGGACGGCCGCATCCCCATCGTGGCGGTGACCGGCACCAACGGCAAGACGACGACCTCGCGCCTGGTGGCCCACATGTTCGCGACGCAGGGGCTGCGCGTGGGCATGACCAACACCGACGGCGTCTACGTCGATGGCCGCCAGACCGACAGCGGCGACTGCTCCGGTCCGAAGAGCGCGCGCAACGTGCTGATGCATCCGGACGTCGAGGCCGCGGTCTTCGAGACCGCGCGCGGCGGCGTGCTGCGCGAGGGCCTGGGCTTCGACCGCTGCCAGGTGGCGGTGGTGACCAACCTGGGCGAGGGCGACCACCTGGGCATGAACTTCCTCAACACCGTCGAGGAGCTGGCGCTGGTCAAGCGAGTGATCGTGCAGAACGTGGCGGACAACGGCTACGCGGTGCTGAACGCCGCCGATCCGGTCGTGGCGCGGATGGCCGATGTCTGCCCGGGCCAGGTGATCTATTTCGCCAGCGACCGCCATCACCCGCTGATGGCGACGCATCGCGCGCAGGGCAAGCGCTGCGTCTACATCGACGGCGACGCGCTGGTCGCGGCGCAGGGCGCATGGCGCGAGTCCATCCCGCTGCGCGACATCCCCTTCACCCGCGGCGGCGCGATCCCGTTCCAGAACGAGAACGCGATGGCGGCGGTGGCCGCCGCCTGGGGCGTGGGCCTGGACTGGGACACGATCCGGCGCGGGCTGGCCAGCTTCATGAGCGACCCGGACAGCGTGCCGGGACGTTTCAACGTGATGGACTACCGCGGCGCGACCGTCATCGCCGACTACGGCCACAACGGCGACGCGATGCGCGCGCTGGTGCAGGCGGTGCAGGCGCTGCCGGCCAACAAGCGCTCGGTGGTGATCTCGGGCGCCGGCGACCGGCGCGACGAGGACATCCGCGTGCAGACGCAGATCCTGGGCGAGGCCTTCGACGAGGCCATCCTGTTCCAGGACGCCTGCCAGCGCGGCCGCGAGGACGGCGAAGTGCTCGCGCTGCTGCAGCAGGGCCTGAAGGGCGCGACGCGGACCAAGCACATCGAGGAGATCCGCGGCGAGTTCGTCGCGATCGACCGCGCGCTGGAACGTCTGCAGCCGGGTGACCTGTGCCTGGTGCTGGTCGACCAGGTCGAGGAAGCGCTGGCCCATCTGAACCAGCGCATCCGGGAAGCCTGATGTCGGCCGGTCGCTGGCGTCACTGGCCGGCGCACTGGTGGAACGGCCTGAGCGTCGCCCTCGGGGTGATGCTGGTGCAGGTGATCGTGTCGCACGCGGCACCGGCCGCGCTGTCGCAGGTCGCCTCGCAGCTGGCGATGGCCTGCGCCATCTGCGCCAGCCTGGCCGATCTGCCGGGCAGCGTCCGGCGCAACCGCAATCGCGTGCTGACGGCCGGAGCGATGACGCTGCTCGCCGTCGGACTGGTGGCGGTGCTGCATCCGTATCGCGCGGCGATGGGGGCGGTGGTGGCGGCGCTGGCGTTCGGCAGCGCGATGCTGCTGAGCTGGGGACCGCGCGCCGGCCCGGTGTCGTTCGCGCCCATCCTGGCGATGGTGTTCGCGCTCGCCTGGCCGCCTCAGCCCTTGGCGATCGTGATGGCCAGCGGGGCGGCGGGCATCGCGCTCTATCTGGTGTGGAGCGTGATCTCGAGCGCGCTGCTGCAAAGGCGCTTCCATCGGCTGGCGCTGGGGGATGCGCTGCATGGACTGGCGCAGTTGCTGAGCGCGCGCGCGGAGCTGCTGGGCAGCGGCGGCGCGGCGCATGCGATGCGCGATTGGCTGGGGAATGAGGCGCAACTGGCGGAGCTGCTGCAGACCGCGCGCGATCAGGTGTTCCCGCGGGCGAAGACGGATCCGAGAAGCGCGGCGGTGCTGCTGCATGTGGTGGAGCTGCGCGATCTGATGCTGGCCAGCCGGCTGGATCTGGAGCTGCTCGGCGAGGATCCGCTGGGGCAGGAGATGCGGGCGCAGTTGGTCGGGCGGCTGAAGGCGCTGGCGGTGCTGCTGGATGAATACCGCGATGCACTGCTCGATGAGCGCGCGCCGGCGGCGGTGAGCGTGAAGGCGACGCGATGGCCGGATCTGCCGGCGCAGGATCCCAGGGTGCGCTTGCAGCTGGTGCTGCAGGACCGGCTGTCGCATCTGGACACGGAAGTGCTGGCGATGGGGCGCGCGCTGGATGTGTCGCAGCCGCTGCCGCCATTGCCGGTGGACGCGGGACCGCTGAGGAATTTCGTGACGCCGGTGGGCTGGCCGATGGGACTGCTCAAGGCGCAGTGGCATCTGGATTCGCCGGTGATGCGGCATGCGCTGCGCAGCACGCTGGCCTTGTCGGCGGCTTATTTCATTGCGCTGGCGCTGCCGTGGGCGTCGCATCCGCATTGGCTGGTGCTGTCCGTGGCGGTGGTGCTGCGGGGCAGCCTGGATCAGACGCTGGAACGGCGGAACATGCGCGTGCTCGGGACCGCGATCGGGTGCGGCGTGATGCTCGGGCTCGCGCAGATCGAGCACGTCACGCTGTGGATCGTCGTGCTGCAGATCGCGGTCGGCGTGGCGCATGCGTTCGTGACGAGAAGGTATCTCGTGACCGCGATCGCGGCGACCGTGATGGCGCTGCTGCAGTCGCATCTGGCGGATCCGGCCCATGGGATCGCGATCTCGGAACGGCTCGCGGATACGGTGCTGGGCGCGGTGCTGGCGTGGGCGTTCAGCTATGTGCTGCCGAGCTGGGAACGGAGGAATCTGCCCAGGGCGCTGAAGCGGGCCAGGAGCGCGTTGCAGCAGTACGCGGTGCAGGCGATGTCGGCGGAAATGACACCGGCCGGAGCGTTGACGCAGAGGATGGCCAGGCGGCAGGCGTATGACGCGCTGGCGGCCCTGTCGGCCGCGTTGACGCGGAGCGCCGCAGAGCCCAAGCGCGTCAGGCCACCGTTGCAGGAACTCAATACCGTGCTGGATCACGGGTATCGGTTGATGGCTCATCTGTCGATGATGCGGCAGAGCCTGATGCGGCGCGCCAAGGACCTCGACGCAGCGTTCATGGCGGAAATGCCGGAAGCGGCCAAGCGGCTCCAGCGCGCGCTCGCCGGGGAGGAGCCCGTGCCGCATGCCGTGCAGGCGCTGCAGGATTGGAGCTTGCTGCCGGATGTGGGGCCGTTGGAAGACCTCAAGCCGTGGATGCGCAGACGGATGCAGGTCAGCCTTGATGACGCAGCACGCGCCGGGCAGGCCGCCCATGCAGCCTTTGAAGCCATGGCCACCCCGCCCTCCGGCGTCGACCCCGCCATCTCCAGAATGCAGTGAGCCGCACTGCAGTAAGCCCCGCTGCAGCAAGCCGCACTTCAACGAGGAGAGGACTCGGTCACGCAAGCGCGACCCCGGTTTGGACCTCCCGGTCCAAACCATTCGAGTCCCCCCGTGATGTCCACCGGACATCACTTCCTGGGCAGAAGAATGAGAAAAGCCGGCTCATGGCCGGCTTTTCAGATTTGGTGCCCAGGAGAGGACTCGAACCTCCACGGAGTTACCCGCTAGTACCTGAAACTAGTGCGTCTACCAATTCCGCCACCTGGGCTTTCAGGATTTGTCTTCGCCTTAACTGGGTTTCAACCTGCGTTTCAACCGCGTCTCAGCGAAGAATTGGACTTTAGCACGATTTGAGAATCTGACAAGCGATTCACCCACCCCAATCCACTTTTCCCATTCGCGCGTGCGGATCCCACAACTTCTGTACTGCCATCGCCCACGCCAGCACCCCCGGCTCCACCATCGCCCAGTGCGCCCGGTACGCCGCCTGCAGTTGCGGCCCAACCCCATGCTCCGCGCTGATCGACCCGCCCAGCTCCGCTACCAGCGCATAGAGCCCCTCACGCAGGGTCAGCTCTTGCTCGCCCGTCCAGGCCCCCGCCGACGCCGGCCACACCATGTTGAAGTGCATGCCCCCGTCCCCGAGGTGGCCGAAGTCCGCCAGCCGCAGCTGCGGGAAGCGCTGCGCGAGCCACGCCGCCCCGCGCTCGCGGAAGGCCATGAAGTGCCGCCTGGGCAGCGAGAGATCGAGCCCGATCACCTTCCCCTGCGCCCGCAGCCCTTCGCTGATGCGATGGCGCAGGCCCCAGATCGCCTCGTCGGCATCGAGCACCGCATCCCGCACCCGCCCCGATTCGAATTCAGCCTCCAGCCAGCCTTGCAGCAGCCCGCCGAGATCGAGTTGATCGCCCGGCAGCTCGCTGCTGAGTTCGATGAGCATTGCGTAGTCCGGCAGTTGCCCGTCGAACCACCGCGCCACGTCCTGCCCGTGCAGGCCGGCTTCGAGCGCCGCGCGACTGATGCCCTCGAAAGCGGAGACGAGTCCGCCCCAGCGCTGCATCACGTCCGCGTAGAGCGGGAAGACGTGCTCCAGCGCCGCTGGCGCGACCAGCGTGACGGCGCGCTGCCGCGGCAGCGGGGCGAGCTTGATCGTGACCTCGCTGACCAGTCCGAGACTGCCTGAGGAGCCGATGAACAGCTGCCCCAGCGCCAGCGCCGAGTTGTCTTTCTGCAGCCCTTGGCCGAGGCGCAAGACCTGGCCGGCCGGCTCCGCGAGCACGACCTCCAGCGCCAGCGTGTTGGCCCGCACGTCGCCGTAGCGCAGCATCCGCGTGCCGCCGGTGTTGTGCGCGACCATGCCGCCGATCGACGGATCGGCGCTCAGATCGACCGGGAACCACAGGCCATGCGGTGCCAGCCGCTCATTGATCTCGGAGAGCCGGAACCCCGCCGACACACGCAGCGTGCGGTCCAGCAGGTCGAGCTCGAAGACCTCGCGCAGCCGCTCGGTGCTCAGCAGCACCTCGCCCTGCGCGTCGTCAGGCGTGCCCGCGCGCACCAGGCCCGTGTGCGCGCCCTGCAGCACCACGCGCAGCCCGGCCGCCGCGGCCAGCGCGATCACACGGGCCGCTTCGTCGCGCGAGCCGGGCCGCACCAGCGCCGCCGCCTGACCGGCCGCGTAGCGCGCTGGCTGCAGGAAGCGCGGCTCGATCGCCGCGCCCTCCTGCACAAAGGCCTCGCCGCAGATGGCACGCGCCTCGGCAATGAAACTGGAGCGGCTCACGCGACCTGACGGGCCGGCCGCGTTCAGCACGCCGCGGCCTCGCCGGCCGTGTCGGCGTCCTTCGCCGCGCCCGCCGTCATCTTGAAGATGCCGGTCGCGTTGCCCGCGTCGAAGGCCAGGTCCAACGCGCCGCCGCCGGCCTCCAGCGGCGCCCGCTGGATGAACTCGTGGAAGCTGCCCGGCACCTCCAGCATCACGCGCTGGCCGCGGTCGAGGAACTCGCGCATCACGCGCGCCGCCTTGAACGCGGTCTGGCGCACGCGCCCGGTCGCGGAGGTCTCGATCGTGTCCTTCACCGGCCGGTCCAGCGCGCGCTGCGCCGCGACGACCGCCTCGATGTCGGCGACGCGGTCGGTCGCGTGGTTGAAGGCATTGCCCTCGGTCGCGATCCAGGCCATCTCGGCGGACTCGGCCAGCAGCGCCTGATAGTCATCCGCCTCGAACAGCCCATGCTGACGGGCGAAGCAGCCGATCAACTTGGGCAGCAGCGCCACCGCCGCGTCAAGCGCCAGCGCGCCGTCGCGCGCGAGCTGCTCCAGCAGCGCCAGGTCGGCCGGCGCCAGCGGATCGCGCGAGCTCGCCAGCACGCGCGTCACCGCGCCCTGGAAGCTGCCGGAGAAGCGCTCCGGATGCAGCTCCGAGACGAAGAACTGCGCGATGTCCTCGGGGAAGTCGGCATGGCGCCAGGCGCGGCCGGTCATCTTCAGCCGCGGCAGCGGATAGGTCGCCGCCATCGTGAAGCCCAGCGGACGCAGCACGCGCGTGATGGCGGCCTCGCCCGGCGGCAGCGCGCCGCTCGGCCACGCCACCGTGCGCAGCGCGCCGTGGTCGAAGACCAGCTGCTGGCCGTCGCGCTGCAGGTCGGCGACATAGGCCGCCGCCATCGGCACGCGCCGGGTGACGTCGAGGAACAGCGCCATGTTCAGCGCCTGCGCCAGCTCGGCGCGCGAGACCTGCTCGCCCGCCGCCTTCAGCAGGCCGGGCACGACGTGCAGCCGCTCGAACGCGGCCCGCGCCGCGTCCACGCCGAGCGCGCCGCGCAGCAGCGCGAAGACGCCGCTGCCGGCGGCCTCGGCCACGCGCAGGCTCAGCGCGTTCTGCGCCTTCAGTTCTCCCGCGCGCTCAGACATCGAACTTCACGCCCTGCGCCAGCGGCAGCTCGCGCGAGTAGTTGACGGTGTTGGTGGTGCGGCGCATGTAGGCCTTCCACGCGTCCGAGCCGGACTCGCGCCCGCCGCCGGTCTCCTTCTCGCCGCCGAAGGCGCCGCCGATCTCCGCGCCCGAGGTGCCGATGTTCACGTTGGCGATGCCGCAATCGGAACCGCTGGCGCTGACGAAAGTCTCGGCCTCGCGGATGTCGTTCGTGAAGATGGCCGAGGACAGGCCCTGCGGCACGTCGTTCTGCAGCGCGATCGCTTCGTCCAGCGTCTTGTACTTCAGCGTGTACAGGATGGGCGCGAAGGTCTCGTGCTTGACGATGTCCGTCTGCGCCGGCATGCGGATCAGCGCCGGCACCGCGTAGAACGCCTCCGGGTACTGCGACGCCAGCGCGCGCTCGCCGCCGCTGACTTCGCCGCCCTGCTCGCGCGCGGCCTTCAGCGCCGCCTGCATCGCGTCGAAGGCGCCCTGGTCGATCAGCGGGCCGATCAGGTTGCCGGGCTCGACCGGGCTGCCGATCTTGAGCTGCGCGCGGGCGCGGTCCAGGCGGGCGACGAGCTCGTCATGGATGGACTCGTGCGCGATGACGCGGCGCGTCGTCGTGCAGCGCTGGCCGGCGGTGCCGTAGGCGCCGAACAGGATGCCGCGCACGGCCAGGTCCAGGTCGGCGCTCGGGGTCACGATGATCGCGTTGTTGCCGCCCAGCTCGAGCAGGCAGCGGCCGAAGCGCGCCGCAACGCGCGGACCGACCGCGCGGCCCATGCGGGTCGAGCCGGTGGCCGAGACCAGCGCGACGCGCGTATCGTCGACCAGCGCCTCGCCGACGGCCGCGCCGCCGATGAGGACCTGCGACAGATGCGCCGGCGCGCCCTGATAGCGGGCGACGGCCTTCTCGAACAGCGCCTGCGTCGCGAGCGCCGTCAGCGGGGTCTTCTCGCTGGGCTTCCACACGCAGGTGTCGCCGCAGACCAGCGCGAGCGCCGAGTTCCACGCCCACACCGCGACCGGGAAGTTGAAGGCCGAGATGATGCCCACCACGCCCAGCGGCAGGTACTGCTCCATCATGCGGTGGCCGGGGCGCTCGCTGGCGATGGTCAGGCCATGCAGCTGGCGCGACAGGCCGACGGCGAAGTCGCAGATGTCGATCATCTCCTGCACTTCGCCCTCGCCTTCGCTGGTCACCTTGCCGGCTTCCAGCGACACCAGGCGGGCGAGCGCGGCCTTGTTGGCGCGCAATTCCTCGCCGAACAGGCGGACCAGCTCGCCGCGCTTGGGCGCCGGCACGGTGCGCCAGGCCAGGAAGGCTTGCTGCGCGCGGGCGATCGCGGCGGTCATGTCGGCGGCCTTGGCCTCGTGGACCGCGCCGATCACCGCGCCGTCGATCGGGCTGCGGACGGTCATGGAGCCGCCGGTGAAGGCGGCGCTCGGCACGCCAAGGGCGGCCAGCAGGTCGGTGGTGGTAGTCATCGCGGGATTCTCCTTCAGCCGATCGATTCGACCTGGCGCGACTGCTGATAGGCCTTGCCGAAGCGGTTGGCGAGGAAGTCCGGCAGCGCGACCTCTTCCTGGCGGATGAATCCGGACTGCGGCAGCTTGCCTTCGCGGAACAGGTCGACCGCGGCGCAGATGCCGGCGGCGGTGGTGATCTGGATGGCCGACAGCGGCTGCTCGCCATCGCGCTCGGCGAAGATCTTGCGGGCGAAGACCTCCTGCATCAGCACGCCGTTCTTCATGCCCGAGACGGTCACGAACACCAGGACCACGTCCTGCATCGTGGCGGGCATGCTCTTGCGCATGATGTCCTTGAGCTTCTCCTGGTCGTTCTTCAGCGCCAGGTCGTCGAGCAGGAACATCATCAGGTCGCGGTGACCCGGATAGCGGACGGTCTTGTAGTCCAGGTTGCGGACCTTGTTCTCCCAGGTCTCGCACAGCGTGCCCAGGCCGCCGGAGGTGTTGAAGGCCTCGTACTCGACGCCGTCGAGCGAGAAGTGCTCCAGGCCCTCGAGCGGCAGCGCGGAGATCGCGGCGCCGTCGTGGATGGCCTCGCAGGGGTGGCAGTACTCGTTGATCAGGCCGTCGACCGACCAGGTCAGGTTGTACTTCAGGGCATTGGTGGGGAAGGCGGGCAGCGCGCCGACGCGCATCTTCACGTCCTGGAGCGAATCGAAGCGCTTGGCCAGGTGGTGCGCCACGATGCCGATGAAGCCGGGGGCGAGGCCGCATTGCGGCATGAAGGCGGTCTTGGCGCCTTGGGCGATGCGCTTGATCTCCTTGGTGGCGGCCACGTCCTCGGTCAGGTCGAAGTAGTGGCAGCCGGCTTCCAGCGCCATGTGCGCGGCGGTGATCGCCAGGTGGTACGGCAGCGCGTTGACGACGACGTCATGGCCGCGCAGCGCGGCGGCGAGCTGGCCCTTGTCCTCGGTGTCGACGGTCTTCGTCGACAGGCCCTGGCCGGCCAGGTGCTTGAGCGCGGCGGCGTTCTTGTCCATCACGGTGACCTGGTAGTCGCCGCTGCCCTGCAGCAGTCGCGCGATCGTCTGGCCGATGTGTCCGGCGCCCAGCAATGCCACTTTCATGTCGTGCTCCTTGTGATCCTGGAAGAAGAGGTCCCGGCGCGCGCAGCACGCCGGAGAGATGCGATGGCCGCAGTGTCGGAACCTCTGCTGACGAAAGAAAGCGCGACTTCGACGAAAAACGCCTCTATGCTGACGATTCGTCGGCGTGATCATTCATTCCGGCGAAAACAAGGGTTTATCCCGAGCACTTCATCACGATTGGCCAAGCCCTCATGAACGCGAAGAAGAGCGCGCCCTCGCCCGCCCCGGCAGCGACGCTGCGCGACCAGACCGACCGCGAGTTGATCGCGCTGCTGCAGGCCAATGCCCGCGCGAGCACCGCCGACCTCGCCCGCCAATTGGGCGTGGCACGCACCACCGTGGTGGCGCGGCTGGCGCGGCTGGAGGCGGAGGGCTTGATCGCCGGCTACACGGTGCGGCTGGGCGGCGAGGCGGTGGAGCGCGGCGTGCAGGCCTTCGTGGGCATCACGGTGCAGCCACGCGCGGGGCGGGAGGTCGTGAAGCGGCTGTCGCGGCTGCCGGAGCTGCGCCAGCTGGCGTCGGTCAGCGGAGAGTTCGACTACATGGCGACGCTGCGCGCCGACAGCACCGCGCGGCTGGATGCGCTGCTCGATGAAATCGGGGAGATCGAGGGCGTCATCAAGACGCACACCTCGGTGCTGCTGGCGCTGCGGGTCGATCGCAGCGCCTGAGGCGGAGCTCGTTCGTCTATCCGCTTCGTTGAGCGCGGGTAACGTGATGTTTTAGGGGGGGCCGGTGGTCAACGGCGCGAGCTGGCACGCCGTTTGCACGACATGTGTCGCCAGCTCCAGGAGCGCACCATGACGAAGCCCCCCGCCATCACCCCCCACACCCCGCCGCTGCTTGTCGGCTTGAAAGCCGTCGCGATCCTCGCGGTGGCCTGGGGCGCGGTCTATCCGGCGTTGCTGTGGGGCCTCGGCGCGATGCTCCCCTGAGCGCGGCGGCGACTTCCTCTTCTCACTCCGGAGTCCGCCATGAAAGCCCCTGCCCGTCTGGGCGGCGCCGTGCCGCCTGTCCCCGCGCGGTCCTCTGCCCGGCCTCATCGATGGCGCCGCGTGCTGCTGCGCACGATCGGCGTCGTGATCGCGGTGCTGGCGCTGCTGGCCGCGATGGCCTTGCTCGACCAGGCTGAAGGCGATCTGCGCCAGGTCCTTGCTCCGGCATTGGTTCCGCTCGCCACGGCCGTGGCTTGATCGGGACGGCCGGCGGCCGGCCGGCCCGTCTCAGAGTCAGCGTCAGAGGCTGCGCTTGCGCTGCAGCACCAGCAGTCCGAAGCACAGCGCGGCGAAGACCAGTCCGCCGATGAACTGCGGCTGCGCCATCAGCTGAAGCACCTCGGGCACCGTGTCGCGGGCGACCTCGGGCAGGCGGAACAGCGCGTCGAAGAACTCCTGCAGGCCGACGTGCTCGCGGCCTTCGTCCTTGAGCAAGAGCGTCTGAGCGCCGAGGAACATGGCCTGGGCGGCGCCGCCGACCTGGCGGGTCAGGAGGCGGGCGAGGGCCTCGGCGGCGGGCTCGTTCTTGTAGATCTTGAGGAAGGCGGCGACCGCGATGAACAGCAGCGGCGCGCCCCAGCGCTTGAGCCAGGCGGACGCGGCCATCAGCGCGACCACGAAGGGCGCGAGCCACAGCGCCGCGACGGCCAGGCCGACCAGCAGGCGCAGGCCCATCCAGATCGTGACCTGCAGGAGCACGGCCCATTGCGTCTGATGGAGCGCGGCGAGGCCGAATTCCTTGAAGGCCATGATGGTGCCGATCAGCGCGCCGCCGAGCACGGCGAGCGCGGTGGCCGCGAGCGGCACCAGCAGACCATGCGCCAGCAGGGGCGCGCCGAGGCTGGCGGCATGCGAGCCCGGCAGGGAGGCCCAGAACTCGATGGAGCGGTCCTGCTGGTCGCGGCGGGCCAGGCCCATCAGCTGATAGCCGCACAGGACCACGGTCAGCACCAGCACGAGGGCGACGGTGACCAGGCCGGCGATGAGCGCGACGGGTTCGGGCGCGGGGGTGTCGATGCCCTCGACCTGGCTGAACGGCACCAGCGCCAGGAGCAGCAGCACCGGACCCAGCACGAGGCCGATCCAGGCGCGCTTGTATTGCAGCCACTCGCGCAGCAGCAGCGTGTTGAAGAGCGTCATGGGGATGTCCTTGATGAGGGGATCAGGCCGATTCCGGCGTGCTGGCCTGGATTTCGGGCTTGCGGGTCAGGGCCATGAACAGGTCGACCAGGCTGGGCCGCACGCGCTGGCCGAGGTGGGCGACCGTGTCGGGGGCGACGCCGTCGAACAGCGCGGCGGGCCGGCCCTGCACGCGGTAGCGCAGCAGCGGATGGCTGGCGGCGACGGCCTCGGCGGCGTCCGGGTCGTGGGAGAGCGCGACGAAGCGCTGGTCCATCTCGGCCAGGGAGATGTTCAGGACCAGGCGTCCTTCGTCGAGCATCATCACGTCGGACAGCAGGGACTCGACCTCCTCGACCTGGTGGGTGGAGATGAGCACGGAGCGCTCGCCGTCGCACCACTCGTCGATGAGCATCTCGTAGAAGCTCTTGCGGGACATCACGTCCAGGCCGAGGGTGGGCTCGTCGAGGATCATGAGTTTGGCGTCGATGGCCGCGACCAGCGCGAGGTGGAGCTGCGTGACCATGCCTTTGGAGAGATGGCGGACGCGGTCGGACTCGGTGACGGAGGTGCGCTTGAGGAGCTGGCGGGCGCGGTCGGCGGAGAAGCGGGGCTGCAGGCCTTCCATGAGGCGGATGAGTTCGCCGGCGCGGGCCCAGCGGGGCAGGACGGCGACGTCGGGGATGTAGCAGAGGGAGGTGAGGAGCTGGCCGCGCTGGGTGTGGGGGTCCAGGCCGAGGACGCGGAGTTCGCCCTCGGGGCGCTTGAGGCCGACGAGGGTTTTCATGAGGCTGGTCTTGCCGGCGCCGTTGTGGCCGAGCAGGCCGACGACGCGGCCGGCGGGGATGGTGAAGGTCAGGTCCTGCAGGGCCGCCTTGCGGCCGTAGCGCAAGCTCAGGTGCTTGGCGTCGATGAGCGTATTCATGCGTCCTCCCAATTCAGGTCCTCGGGCCGCAGGCCGAGGCGGCGAAGTTTCTCCCGCAGGCGGGGCCATTCGTCCTGGAGGAAATGCTCCCGCTCGCTGCGCATGAGCCGGACGCGGGCGCCGTCGCGGACGTACATGCCCAGGCCGCGGCGGCTCTCGAGCAGGCCCTCGTCGACGAGGGCCTGAAGGGCGCGGCTGACGGTCAGGGGGTTGATGAGGTACTGGCTGGCGAGGGCGCGCACCGAGGGGAGCGCCTCGCCTTCAGGCGGATCGCCGTCGAGCAGCTGCGTCGCCAGGCGGTCGGCGAGCTGCTGATAGATCGGCGCTTGATCGTTCCAGCTGTGCATGACGCAAGGCGCCAGGGCGCCGGTGTGTTGCTGATGTAGCACACCATAGCAACCGAGCCCCGCAAGCCCTACCTAGGAGTGACAGGATGCAGAAATGGGGGGATGAAGTGGAAGCTTTGAGGGATGTCGACCCGACCAGGGGCTATCCAGGGATAGGAACAGAATGTCTACCCGACCAGGGACAGTCCAAAGAGACCTGGGTGCCTACCCAGCGCGTATCTCGATGACGCCTCCAAGCACCAAGTTTGGCCACGTGCACAGCACGGCCGGGAGGACAGATCGGCTGCGATTGCCGTCGTCGGCGGCATGAAGTCGGGCTCACGCGCCAATGGGCTCCACCGCGCTTGAAGCCGCGCCTCAATCCTTGCCGTCGGAGCGAATCGTGCGACCGGGTAGCAGCAGCCGCTTCTCAATCGGCCGACCGGCCAGCGCGGGGTTCTTCGCGATGGCCAGCTCGATGTCCCGGTCGAACCGGTCGCGGATGACGAACGCGGTGTTGGACGAGCAGGCCTTAGGCATGAACACCTCGCCGCCGTAGATCAGTTCGCCAGCGCTGATCTCGATGACGTAGTTTGGCGTGACCGTCGGGACGAAGTAGGGATTGGCCAGCCAGGGGCGCAGTTCATACCGGCCCGGCGGCAGGGCCACGGCGTTGATGGTGCCGTGATGGTCCGAGAAATCGCTCTTATGGATGTAGACGTCGACGCCAATGAGGTCGGTCGAGTCCGGCGCGGATCCGGTCTTCGCATCAATGATCTTCAGGAAGGTCGACATCGAGACGCAGCGTTCGGGTGCCCCCGTCGACAGGACCAGCACGCCCTTGTCCTTGCCGTTCAGCGCCGCCTCGGGCAGCCGGTCCGCGCCCGTTCGGTTGTCCATGCTGCCGCACCCCGCAAGCAGGCTCACAGCCAACAAGGCTGCTCCGGTCCCTCGATCCCGCTCGGTCATCATCGCTTCCCCCTCGTTTCTTGGTGGCGGGAGGGTAGCACCGAGACGAGCGCCCCGCGCTCAACGCTCAGCAAGACTTCGCAGAATGCTTACGCAGATTCGACGACAGGAAGGTGTCGCTCGATGTGATGCGGACCCTCTATGCATGTGTGGTGACCGGAAGCGCTGCCGCCATGCGGGTTCATCGCTGTCCAGCGTGGTTGACTTGGGGAAGCGTTCCGTCCAATAGGCATGGATTGCACTAGGTCATCCCGCGTGCCGGGAGGCCTAACATCACCTTGCACTGCAGTTCGCCACAAGAGCGAGCGACGATCAAGGGAGCGCCGATGGGCTGCAAGGTCAAATACCTGAATAGCGCAGGCATCATGCCGCGCGAGATCAAGGGCATCGAGGCCCTATCCAACGCATTCCCGCCGGACTGGCTGCTTTACGTTTCCCTTAACTGCTTTCCGCGCAATCAGTCCCCAATGGAGATAGACGCGGTCGTCGTTATGGACGACCTCGTCCTTCTCCTTGAGATCAAGGACTGGAACGCCGCTTGGGGAACTTCAAAGCCTGCCAGAGAACGCCGGGCTTGCCTTGGCTGCAGACCTGCTTCGCACGGTGGCAGCGCTGCACGATCGCGGATGCGAGCACGGGGACACGGATGCACCCACCATCACCGTAGCCGAGCCGTTGAACGCCGACGTTTGGTTCGACCTGGTGACCAAGCACATGGTCAACGGGCGAGGCTTGCGCAACGTGCAGTACCTGATCCCGCTGCCTGCCAAGCAGCAGCTGGACGAAGGTGAGGCCAGAAAGGCCTTCCACGACAACTTCCGGGACTACCTACGGATCGCACGCAACGACAAGAAGGCGGACCAGTGGAGCCTGTACTCGATCCTTGATGTTCACGGCGGGCGCTACAGCTTTGTGCAGATTGGTGGCAGCGAGCGTTTGACGCTACAAGGGGCTCCGAAGCTTGAGCCGCACCTTCAAATACTCGACCACGACACTCGCGGGCGTGGCCGGCGGCTCATGGAAGCGATGTCCGTGGAGCTGAGGAAGCTCCACCATGTGGCTCCCAGCCAAGCCGCGTTCGCCGACTTTGCTCGGATGTTTTCCCACTGCGATTGGAAGCGATGGTTCAGCCCGGACGGGCACTTTGATCTGGGCGCTTGGTTCCAAAGTGAGACGCCTGCGAGTGCAGACCACACGATCCCGTTCTTCGGCTACCCGTACGTTGAGAGGAATCGGACGGCCATTGCGGGGCTGATGGAGACGTCACTGCTCGATCTGGACGGTGAGGACCTTATGCAGCTGTGGTGGCTTCGACCTGGCAGCACGATGTGGGGGGCTACCGAGGACGTTCCCGCCACACTTGAGACGCTCCGTGCTGCGGTGCATGCTCGATCTAAGACAGCGACGCTGTCTTCCTTGCTGTTGTCTCCAGCGTCCGTTGGGGAGCAGCAAGCGAGAAATTACACGCGAGTCTTCGACCGAGGTGTTCGAGCACCTGTGGGCAAGGTGCCGCTTGCGCTCGAAGTACTCCTTGTGCCTGAGCGCTTGGCGGTCGTCTGCGCCATGGTCGCATTGAGCGATTCGGTGCACGTCCCTATCGGCTACGCAACGATCAATGCAGCGACCGTGCAGGGAGTTTTGGAAGCCACGGGCCTTGAGAAGCTTATTCGTGAAGGTATGCGTCAATGGCCGCAGCACGCCCAGTAAGCGGCCTATCCAGGGCGGCGCCGCGTTGGCTTGGGCTCTGCTGGTTCGACTAGATTGCAAGGATGAAACAGATGGTTTGGAACCAAGCCGATGCGTGGACTACTGCCAGTGGAGGACGACCGCTTTTCCGCGGATTTTCTCGGCCATCGAACGATACCATCATCTGTATCCAGTCGCCGTCGAACCGCATTCCACTCAATATGCCGCTCGACGTGCAAATACGAATGGACGATTGGTTCTCGGAAAGGTTTGGAATTCGTTTCCGCGAGAGCTCGCTCTTTGCGACCGGGGACCAGCACGTAGCCCAGAGCTATGCCAAAGATTGGGGTCAAGTTCGCGTGCTCAAACCGAAGGACAAGTATTGCTTTTGCTGGAGCCCTGAGTGTGCAGACCTCTACAACGAATTTTCGAACTCAAGAGACACGGAATCCGTCGAGGCCATGCTGAGGCGATTGGATTTTCAATGCGATCACCTTGAAGAAGCCATCCTGTCGCACCATGAAATCATGCTGGTTTGCCCCTTAGTCGAGGCAACGCTCATCAATCGCGTTTAGCATCAAATGTCTACGCCCGTTGCACCCGCGTTGGCAGTCGTTCAGCGACTCGGAATCAACCTGATCCAAAATAGATACCTTGCCATCAAGCCGATCGGCCAGGCGTATGGCGGCGTAACGTTTTTGGGTTCTGACATCAAGACGGACACGCCCGTCTTCATCAAATATAGGATTGGGCCCCGCGGTGAGCTCGATAAGGCAAAGTTTGCCATGGAGCGCGATGCATTGAAAGCAATCACGCAGCTTGATAGCAAAGTGGCGCCTAGATTCCTCGCTACTGACGATTTTGCGGATGTCGAATCCGCTGCGATCGTCATGGAGTGGATCGAAGGTGAGTTGTTGAGCGACTGGTTGGGCCGATGCGCGGAATACAGCATTGAGGATAGGCTAGCGGTCTTCGCACGAATCGCGTCTGCACTGTCCATTGCCACCCTCACCTATATGCATCGCGATTTCCATCCAGGCAACGTGCTGCTTCTTCCAGCAGGCACTGTTGCGATGGGTCCGGAATACATAGATAGGCTCTATTTGATCGATCCCGGCGTCAAGATACTAGACTGGGGGGGAAGCTGTGCCTGTAATTAGCGGCGGCTACGACGACGAGCCGGAGCATCACTTCACGTTGCTCCGGCACGGGCCGCGTGCGCTCAGTGGAGCTTTCAGCAGTTGGCCCCCCGAGCTCTTCAAGCCTTGGGTGAGGAATCGACATTTCGCCGGAACCTACGAAACATGGGCAATGGCGGCACTGCTTTACAGGATATTGACTGCCAAGGAACTCGACGCCGTGAAAAGTGTCGGCCACTACGTACAGCAGATTTACGATGGCACTTTGAGCCGGATCGTTGCGAGTCGGGTTTCTGAACTGGCTGACTTGAAACTTCCTGGTGGCGGTATCATTCCACGTCTATTCGAATGGATGTGCCACGAAAATCCTGCAGTACGCCCATCGCTTGCTACTGTAGGGGCGGTGATGTTTGACATTCGATACGAGGAACTGAAACTATTCGATGCGGAGCTCGAGAAGTACATGATTTATCTCGCCGACCGGGGCACTTTCACGCCCTACGATGGCTGGAGGTATCGCCGGGAATTTGAACGCGATTGACTTGTCGATTGTCAGTCTCACTCTATATAGCGTCACGATTGTCCTCTCGCTGGCGTGAGCTGGAAATTTGGCGAAAACAAATTTCAACCAGCAGGGCTCCAATTCAGCCAGGGCGAAGTTCAATGGAAATTCGATGCATTTGACCCGTCCCTCTTGGCACAATGGACCTAGTGGAGGTTCGAGATAGGTTTGACAGCAAGAGCAATACATACGAATCGATAATCTTGAGAGGGTAATCGAGGACACACCCAATCCCCGCAGCTTAGGAACCTCCAATCCCACGGGCCTTCATTCGTATTTCGAATTAGTGCGAATTGCCGGGCATATGCGTTTCGATGCTTCTCAATAGAGAATTCCGGCCGCCACAAGCGCGTCTTCAAGCGGAACAAGCAAGCATGAAATCGCTGACATTGGATCTAACGCGCTGGGAGGCACATTGCATTCTCGAAGCGCTCACCGAGTTGGATGCCAAATGGGCAAACATCTACCAGACATCGAAGGATGAGGATGAGGTCGCCGACTATGGCAACGATCTGATCGAACTCCGCCTCACCCTCAAGTCGATAAAGGAACAGGCGATCTCCGCCTTTGGATCCGGCGTCGCAAACTTTGATCGCACGCCGCTGTAGGACGCCGAGCCTCGTGGGAGCTGCCGTTCCCACGAAACAAGCAACAGAAACTTGTCGATCCGCGTCCAACCGACGCTCGGACTTTGAATGGATTTCCCCATGCGTATCAACGCATTCATCCCCCTCATATTTGCCGCCCTCGCCTTCAATGCCCAAGCGGTGGAGTTTGAATATCTGGGGCTCTACTCCGATATCCGGCAGTCTTCGCAGTCCCAGGACTGTGGAGGCTTCGACATCGAGCTTTGGGCGATCCGAGGCAAGTCGGCGCGTTCAAATATCACCGGCTTGCTCAGGCTGGTTGACGGCAACTGCGATAAATCGCCCCGTCCGATCTTCAATGGACATCTGGATCTGCGCACGGGTGAGCTGACCTTCGATGTTCCCGTGGCTGAGGCCCCAGTGCTTTCGGTTGGAGCGTTCAAAGGTGCCCTGAAGGACGGATCGTTGATGGGTACTCTGACACTGACGAACGGGGAGCCCTTGCAGGGGAATACGCAAGAGATGTCGGTCAAGGTGAATCGCAAGCAGGACAGATGATTGGTGCCGCCGCCGATCAGGAGCCCGAACCAATTCAGCGTCCGCGCCTGACCCTGGTTGCCAATCGATTCAGTTGACCACCATTGGTCACAGTCCGGTCAAGTCTTGCGGATGGGGAATCGTTAAGGTCCGGTGGCTTTTTCCTCCCTCAAGAAACATGGACGCTGAGATTTCCACGGCGCGCGTCGTCGCGACAGTCACGCCTCGTCGCTCGATGAATGGCCGTTTCATGGTTGTCTCGGCGCTCTGCCTGGCCGTCGCCGCGTGCGGTGGTGGCGGCTCGGGTTCTGACACCACCGTCGCGGGTGCGTCCCCGACGCCGTCACCGACCCCTGCCCCCACGCCGAATCCGGCGCCGGCTCCGAGCCCGA
>Ga0099823_1000069_pt1 | contig 48672 bp, 41 predicted proteins | sample CowpearedBW_FD_76831 | JGI IMG/M metagenome (GOLD analysis project Ga0099823, IMG submission 76831) | Root nodule microbial communities of legume samples collected from California, USA - Cow pea red BW | ecosystem: Host-associated > Plants > Roots > Nodule | place: USA: California | collected...
CCGACCGGCTGATCGACATGGGCCCGGGTCCGGGCCAGCAGGGCGGGCAGATCGTCTTCGACGGCACGCCGGAGCAGATCCGCGCCGCGGACACGCTCACTGGCGCCTACCTGGGCGCGCGCAAGCACGTGGGCATGGGCCTCAAGCGCCTCGTCGAGGACAGCACGCCGCGCCTGATCCTGGAGGGCGCGCGTGAGCACAACCTGAAGAACGTCAGCGTGGAATTCCCGCTGCAGCGCATGGTCGCGGTGACGGGCGTGTCGGGCTCGGGCAAGAGCACGCTGATGCAGGACGTGCTCTACCCGGCGCTGGCGCGCTGGTTCGGCCAAGCCACCGAGGCGCCCGGCGCGCATGACCGGCTGCTGGGCGCGGACTGGCTCGCCGACGCGGTCTTCGTCGACCAGTCGCCGATCGGCAAGACGGCGCGCTCGAACCCGGCCAGCTACGTCGGCGTGTTCGACGAGATCCGCAAGCGCTTCGCCGACACGCCGATGGCCAAGGAGCGCAGCTATGGCGCCGGCATGTTCAGCTTCAACGCCGGCGACGGCCGCTGCCCGACCTGCGGCGGCTCGGGCTTCGAGCACGTCGAGATGCAGTTCCTGTCCGACGTCTACCTGCGCTGCCCCGATTGCGACGGCAAGCGCTTCCGCGCCGAGATCCTGGAGGTCAAGCTCGAACGCGCCGGCCGCCAGCTGAGCGTCTCCGACGTGCTGGACCTGACGGTGGCCGAGGCGCTGGGCGTCTTCAGCGCCGACCGCGAGGTGCTCAACAAGCTGCAGCCGCTGTCGGACGTCGGCCTGGACTACCTGACGCTGGGGCAGCCGGTGCCGACGCTGTCGGGCGGCGAGGCGCAGCGGCTCAAGCTCGCCGGTTATCTGGCCGAGGCCGCGTCCAAGCCGCGCCAGGCGACGGCGACCAAGGGCACGCTGTTCCTGTTCGATGAGCCGACGACGGGCCTGCACTTCGACGACATCGCCAAGCTGATGCGCGCGATGCGCAAGCTGCTGGGGGCGGGGCACTCGCTGATCCTGATCGAGCACAACCTGGACGTGATCCGCGCGTCGGACTGGGTCATCGACCTCGGCCCGGAAGGGGGCGAGGACGGCGGACTGATCGTCGCGACCGGCACGCCGGAGCAGCTCAAGGAGCATCCGACCTCGCACACCGCGCAGGCGCTGCGCGAGTACGCGCTGGAGATGGACCGCGCGCCGGTGAAGGTCGCGGAAGGCCGTCCGCTGCAGACGCTGGTGCGCCAGCGCCGCAAGGCCGACGAGGCGATCCGCATCGTCAACGCGCGCGAGCACAACCTGAAGTCGGTCGACGTCAGCATCCCGCGCGGCAAGTTCAACGTCGTGACCGGCGTGTCGGGCTCGGGCAAGAGCACGCTGGCCTTCGACATCCTGTTCAACGAGGGCCAGCGCCGCTATCTCGAATCGCTGAACGCCTATGCGCGCTCGATCGTGCAGCCGGCGGGCCGGCCCGAGGTCGACGCGGTGTGGGGCATTCCGCCGACCGTGGCGATCGAGCAGCGCCTGTCGCGCGGCGGCCGCAAGAGCACGGTCGCGACCACGACCGAGGTCTGGCACTTCCTGCGCCTGCTGTACGTGAAGCTCGGCGTGCAGCACTGCGCCAACGACGGTACGCCGGTGAAGCCGCAGAGCGTCGAGGCGATCGCCGCGCAGCTGCTGCGCGACTACAAGGGCCGGCACATCGGCCTGCTGGCGCCGCTGGTGGTCAATCGCAAGGGCGTCTACACCGACCTCGCGAAATGGGCCAAGCAGCGCGGCTACACCCATCTGCGCGTGGACGGCGAGTTCCTGCCGACCAGCCCGTGGCCGCGGCTGGACCGCTTCAAGGAGCACAGCATCGAACTGCCGGTCGGCGACATGGTGGTCGCGCCGGAGAGCGAGGCCGCGCTGCGCGAGCTGCTGGCCAAGGCGCTCGATCACGGCAAGGGCGTGGTGCACGTGCTGTCGCCGCTGGACGGCCTGCATGACGCGCTGCGCAACGCCAAGCCCACGCGCGGCATCGGCGAGCTGCGGGTGTTCTCGACCAAGCGCGCCTGCCCGCAGTGCGGGATCAGCTATCCGGAGCTCGATCCGCGGCTGTTCAGCTACAACTCCAAGCACGGCTGGTGCACGACCTGCGTCGGCACCGGCCTGGCGCTCACGCGCGAGCAGCGCAAGGCGCTGGACGACAGCCAGCAGGACAAGGACAACCGCGGCCGCGAGCAGAGCTTCCCCGCCGAGGAGGCCGAGATCGAGGACCTGAGCGACGCGCCGTGCCCTGACTGCCATGGCTCGCGCCTGAATCCGGTGGCGCGCGCGGTGACCTTCGAGCACGAGACGATCGCGGCGGTGGCCTCGTGGAGCGTGACCGAGGCCCGCCAGTGGATCGCCGGCCTGACGCTGACCGGCCGCGACGCGGAGATCGCGCGCGACGTGGTCAGCGAGATCAAGGGCCGGCTGGAGTTCCTCGAGGAAGTGGGGCTGGGCTACCTGACGCTGGATCGCGCGGCGCCGACGCTCTCCGGGGGCGAGGCGCAGCGGATCCGCCTGGCGGCGCAGCTCGGCAGCAACCTGCAGGGCGTGTGCTACGTGCTGGACGAGCCGACGATCGGCCTGCATCCGCGCGACAACCAGATCCTGTTGAAGGCGCTGTCGACGCTCGGAGACAAGGGCAACACGCTGGTGGTCGTCGAGCATGACGAGGACACGATCCGGCGCGCCGATCACATCATCGACATCGGTCCGAGCGCCGGCAAGCGCGGCGGCCGGGTGATCGCGCAGGGCACGGCGGCGGAGATCGCGAAGAACGCGGAGTCGCTGACGGGCCGTTTCCTGTCGAGGCCGCTGGTGCATCCGCTGCAGGCGCGCCGCGAGATGGTCGCCGACGCGCCCAGGCTCACGGTGCTGGACGCGACGCTGCACAACTTGCGCGGTGTCACCGTGGACGTGCCGCTGCACCGTCTGGTGGCGATCACGGGGGTGTCGGGTTCGGGGAAGTCGACGCTGGCGCGCGACGTGCTGCTGGCCAACATGGCCGCCGCCGTGCCGCTGCGCCGCGCGCCGTCCAAGTGGATCGGCTGCGACGCGATCGAGGGCCATCAGCAGGTGGACCGGGTGCTGGAGGTCGACCAGACGCCGATCGGCAAGACGCCGCGCAGTTGCCCGGCGACCTACATCGGCTTCTGGGACGCGATCCGCAAGCTGTTCGCCGAGACGCTGGAGGCCAAGGCGCGCGGCTACGGGCCGGGCCGTTTCAGCTTCAACACCGGCGAGGGCCGCTGCCCGGCCTGCGAGGGCCAGGGCATGCGCACGATCGCGATGAGCTTCCTGCCGGACGTGAAGGTGCTGTGCGACCAATGCCATGGCCAGCGCTTCAATCCGGAGACGCTGGCGGTGAGCTGGCGCGGCAAGAGCATTGGCGAGGTGCTGCAGATGGAGGTCGACGAGGCGGTGGAGTTCTTCGCCGCGATGACCTCGATCGCGCATCCGCTGAAGCTGCTGCAGGACGTGGGGCTGGGCTACCTGACGCTGGGACAGCCGAGCCCGACGCTGTCGGGCGGCGAAGCGCAGCGGATCAAGCTGGTGTCGGAACTGGTGAAGGTGCGCGACGACGTGACGCGCCGCGGGCAGAAGGCGCCGCACACGCTGTACGTGCTGGACGAGCCGACGGTGGGCCTGCACATGGCGGACGTGGAGAAGCTGATCCGGGTGCTGCACCGGCTGGTGGATGGCGGGCACAGCGTGGTCGTGGTCGAGCACGACCTGGATGTGATCGCCGAGGCGGACTGGGTGCTGGACCTCGGGCCGGAAGGCGGCTCGGCGGGCGGACGCGTGGTTGCGCAGGGCCGGCCGGAGACGCTGGTGACGCAAGGGACGCACACCGGACGGGCGCTGGCGCCGGTGCTGGCGCGAGGCTGACACGATCCCACTTAAGAGGGGCTGGTGGCTGTGTGGCAACGCGGTTTCCAGCCCTTTTCTCCATTGGTCAAGGTTCTTCCGGCAACGCGTTCTGAAGGCTGCCGCGCGGTCGCAAACTGCCTGTCTTTCGCAGCAGTCATGCGGGGTGGTGGATGGGACAGGCACAGCAAGCAGCCGCGGCGTTCGAGAACGAGCGAGCGGCGAGCAACGAGAGTCGTTCGACGTCGAAGACCTTGCTCGAGCGGTTGGCGTCGAGGCAATCGGAGGAGATCGTCATCGCGTTCGCGGGACCGGTTGGATGCGGTCTGGAAGACGTCTTGGATGCGACCGAGCAGAGTTTGATCGGTCTCGGCTATCAGGTCGTGTGGCTCAAGCTGAGTGCCTGCCTGGAGTCCGCACTGAGCTCCGGGCATCTGGTGGTGGGCTCGCCGGCAGGCTCCCCCAGCTTCGTTCGATCTCGACGTCTGCAAGCCGCGGCGCTGCGGATGCGCGAGGCGTCCGGTGACCTGCATGTGCTCGCAGAGTTCGCGGTTGAGCGCGTCGTTGTGGAGCGTTCGCGCGCAGCGATATCCGATTCGGAGGTGCGCCCTGTGCCGCGACGCGTGGCCTATCTGCTGGACCAGCTCAAACGGCCGGAGGAAGTCGAACTTCTACGGACGATGTATCGGAACCTGTTCTATCTTGTCGGCGTGACGCGACCATATGCCCAGCGTCTGCAGACACTGCGGGAACGCGGCATGAGCGACTTGGAAGCGGCCACGCTCATCGCCATGGACCGGCATGAACCCGAGACGGCAGGCCAACGGTTGGATCGCACGCTGCACCTCTCTGACGTGTTCGTCCGAAACGATATCGGGGCTTTACCAACGGCCACCATTGATCGCTTCATGCGGTTGATTCACGGGGATCGAGCGCTTTCGCCCAGCCGCGACGAAATCGGCATGTATGCCGCGTTCGCAGCTGGGCTGAAGTCCGGCTGCCTTTCTCGTCAGGTCGGCGCGGCAATCACGAACGAAGCGGGCGACGTTCTCTCGACAGGCTGCAACGACGCGCCCGCACCCGGTGGAGGACTTCATCCTCGAAAGGGGGCACCGGACTGGCGATGTATGCACCTGGGATCCCGCAGTTGCCATAACGACATTCACAAGCGACACCTGCAGTCGGAAATCGGTTCCGTGATGCGACGCGTGTTCCATTCCGAGGGCTGCGCAGTTCCGCAAGCTGCCATGGATCGTGCGATGGACGCGATTTATGAGGACACCCGCGTCGGGGGCCTCATCGAATTTTCTCGTGCCGTGCATGCAGAGATGGACGCGATCTTGGCCATGGCGCGTACTGCGACACAAGGGCTTGTTGGAGCGACGCTGTACACGACAACCTTTCCCTGCCACAGCTGTGCCCGTCACATCGTGGCAGCCGGCATTGAACGCGTCCTCTACATCGAGCCCTATGACAAGAGTCTGGCCCAGGAGCTGCACCGGGACGCTATTACGTTCGAATCCATGCCCGAGCGTGGGTCTGACCTTGGAACGGCGGAACCGACGACAGCGGATCAGCGTGTACGCTTTGAGCATTTCGAAGGGCTGGCGCCAAGGCTCTTTCCCGTTGTTTTCAGGTCAAGTGGTCGAAAGGACGTGCGGTCGGGAGCGTTCATTCCACTTCGAGACAGCGCTCCAGGAAAGGTCCTTCCCGAGTACATGGACAACTACACCGAATTCGAGACTGCGGCATCCACGCACTTTCAGAAGGCGTATCGCCATGCGTGCAACGGACGTGCACCTCAGGTCGTCCAGCCACGAGGGGAGGCAACATGATCTTGAAGTTCGATCTCTCGCGGTTGTCTTCGCCGTCGCGGCGAAGCCATGAAGGATCCAGCAATGCCTCGGCCCGTGTCATCGCGCTTTTCACGGAGCGGTGCGCCGAGGCAGTCCCCGGGCGACGAGAGCCCTTGGATCCGGGCTCTCCCGAGTACCACGCTCTTGTTCGGCGCATTCACGAGAGGGCGAAGAAGCTCTCCTGGTAGCCATGCCAATGGATACGCCCTGATCCCGATCAGATGCCATCCCGGCATCTCCCGTTCGATCACGCGTTGGCGGCCGCTCAATGCGGCTTGCGCCGCTGCCGTTGCTCGAAGTCGTCGCCGTGATAGACGTTGCCGTCCCAGGTGCCCGAGCGGCGCTTCGCGCGGGCGATGGCGTCGAGCGCCGCGTCATGCGCCGCGCGGCGCCGGTCCCGGGAATTGAAGCGGCCCTTCAGGCCGAAGCCGCCGGACAGGGAGCCCGTCCGCTTGAACCACGATCGCCACGCCATCCGATGCCGTAGCGGCAGGGCCATGTCGATCGCGAGGCAGACGCAGACCAACAGACCGAGAGCGGCGATGACTTTGGCGAACATACGTCGGCGCTGTGAATCACGCCATGCTGGCGTGCAAGCCGCCGACTATACGCGAGCCCCAATGGGCTCAGTCGCGGTGATGACCATGTCCATGGCCACGGTCTCCGCGGTCGCCACGATCACCGCGGTCCCAGCCGCCACGGTCGCCGCCGCGATCCCAGCCGCGATGGTCGTCGCGGCGCTCTTCCCAGCGCCGGCCGTCCCAGCCGCGGCGGTCCTCATGCCAGTCGCGGCGGCCGTCCCAGCGGCCATCCCAGTGGTCGCGGCGCGGCGGATCCCAGCGCGGAGGCGGCGGCGGCGCATACACCGGCATCGGGTGCACGTGCGGGCGGCCGTAGTACACCGGCGCATAGGTCCGCGAGTACCAGTCCTCGCGGACGAAGTACACCGGCCGGCCGCAGGCACGGTAGTAGCCGCAGTGACGGGCCCAGTAGCGGTAATGGTCGGGCGGCACGCGCAAATAGAGCGGCGGCGCCGGGTCATAGACCCGCTCGATGACCATCGGCTGCGCATAGATGACGTCCGGGCGGGTGTTGCCGACGTCGATCCGGCCATAGAAGCCCGGCTGGCCGACGCTGATGGACACGCCCACGTCGCCAGCGAAGGCCGCTGGCGCGGTCAGCGCGCCGGCTGTCAGCGCCAGTGCGCCCAGGATGCGGTGGATCAGATGCTTCATCGAGTGCCTCTCTTCGGTGCCGGTGGTCCGGTTCGCCATCCGACCTCCCTGCTGGAGGTCATGGGCGGCGCGTCCGGAAACAGCCTGCCTAGGGAAAGTATGGACAGTTAACGCGCGCTTGACGGATCCGGTGCACAGCGCAGCGGTAAGCAGTTGTTGGCCGCGTTCCTAGAATCCCGCGTCCCCGCCGACCTGCGGGGCGTGGAGCAATGATTTGAAGCAATGGATCCTGACTTCCCTGGCGCTGGCGACCCTGGCGACGGGGCTGGGCGCCGGCGAGCCCTCGCTGGCGCAGACGACGGCGGCCGCCCCCGTCGCGGTGGCCAACCGGCCGCTGACCCTGGAACAGCTGTTCCGCGCCGAGTCCTACCGCGGCGAGTCCGCCAAGGACCTGAAGTTCAGCGCGAGCGGCCGTTACGTCGCTTACCTCTGGAACCCGTTCGGCGAACCCGGCAGCGACCTCTACGTCCACGACACCCAGACGGGCCGGACGGTCCGCGTGACGTCGCCGGCGCTGATGGCCGTGGTGGAGACGCCGGAGAACCTGGAGCGCTACGCCCGCAAGCTCAAGCAGAAACGTGATGAGCTGGCCGAGCGCCAGGCCCGCGAGGAGGCGCAGGCCGCCTACCTGCGCGGCGAGCCCGTGGATCTGGATCAATGGGAGCGCCAGGCGATCGCCGATCTGAAGGTCGAGCTGGCCGAGCGCAAGGCGCGCGAGGACGCCCGCAAGGCGGCCGAGAAGGCGGCCTGGGGCGAGGCGCCGTCGGCCGCGCCGGCGCCGGCTTCGGGCGCGTCCGCGGCGGAGGCGAAGAAGCCGGCCAAGGATCCCAAGGACATGGCGCTCTGGGAGCTTCGCGACGAGCTGAAGAAGAAGCGCGAGCGCGAGAAGCTCAAGCCCGAGGACCTCTACCCCGGCGTGTCGCAATTCGTGTGGGCGTCCAAGGGCGATGAACTGGTGCTGGCCTATCGCGGCCAACTGCTGCGCTGGAAGGCGGGCGCGGACCGCGCCGAGCCGCTGCTGTCGACCGGCCGCACGCTCAAGCCGGTCGCCTACGCGCCGGACGACCAGTCGCTGATCGTGCAGGACGAGACCCGCGTGCTGCGCGTGCGCCTGGCCACGGCCGGCATCGAGGTGATCAACCGCGAGCTGTTCAACCCGGACGACGAGGACCGCAAGTTCCGCATCGCCCAGACGGTGATGAGCGAGGACGGCCGCTGGATGGCGCTGGTGGCCAACGCGCCGCTGGTGAACGCGGATGGCAAGCCGCTGCCCAAGCCGGGCCGGCAGGTCGAGATCATGAATTACAGCGACCGCTTCGCGACGGCGAAGAAGGTCGACCGCGAGGTCTCCGACGACAAGCGCGGCTTGCCCTCGATGGCGATCTACATCCGCAAGGTGCCGGCGGCCGGTGCCGCGCCGGAGCGCCAGCCCGAGCCGGTGTTCACGCACCCGGGCGGCGACGCGTGGTTCGAGATTTCGCCGGTGGTGTGGGCGCGCGACGGCAGCCGCTACGCCTTCACCACCTTCGAGCGCGAGAAGGACCTGCTGCGCGTCTACCTGGGCAAGCCCGGCGACGCGAAGCCGGAGATGGTGCTGGAGCGCCGCGCGCCCATCCACCACGAGCTGGTCAACGTGATGACGCCGTCGTTCACGCCGGACTCGAAGCAGCTGGTGCTGATCCTGGCCGACAACGGCTGGCGCCAGCCCTATGCGATGAGCCTGGCGGCGGGCGCCGACCGTTCGGTGACGCCGCTGGTGAAGGGCGAGTTCGAGGCCTTCCAGGTGCTGGGCTTCACGCCGGATGCGAAGACGATGTTCGTCGTGGCCAACAAGGACGACCTGGCCGCGATGAATGTCTGGCGCGTCGAACTCAAGGACGGCCGCATGACGGCGCTGGGCCGATCGCCGGACTACCACCGCAACGCGGCGGTGGCGCGCAACGGCCAGTGGGCGGCGGCGGTGGCGGGCAACTGGGCCGAACGCCCTGAGCTGAAGCTGCTGAAGGGCCAGGCGGCCGCGTCGGGTGCCGAGCCCGGCAAGCTGCTGACGCAGAGCCACGACCCGGCCTGGGCCAAGGTCGACGTGCTGCGGCCGGAGCGCTTCAGCTTCCGCAACCGCCACGGCGACATGATCCCGGCCTATGTGTTCAAGCCGCTGGGCTGGGCGCCGAGCGACAAGCGCGCGGCGGTCGTCTACACCTATGGCGGGCCGCTGAACGATCGCCATTCGGTCGAGACCGACAGCTTCCAGCCGACCGGCTATGTCTTCGCGATGTACATGGCGGCCAAGCATGGCTACGTCACGGTGACGGTGGATCCGCGCGGGCATTCCAACTACGGCGAGAAGTTCGCCGATGCCAACTGGGAGCAGCCGGGCGCGCCGCAGACCGAGGACCTGGAGGACCTGGTCGCCTACATGAAGGCCAACCAGGGTGTCGACGGCCAGCGCATCGGCCTGAATGGCTGGAGCTTCGGCGGTTTCCAGACCCAGTACACGATGTATACGAAGCCCGACCTGTTCGCGGCCGGCATCGCGGGCGCGGGTCCGACCGAATGGGAGAACTACAACAGCTGGTACAGCGGCCGGACCATCGGCAAGGTGGACCGGACCAAGCCGGTGCTGCGCAAGTATTCGCTGCTGCCGCTGGCCAGGCAGCTGAAGAAGCCGCTGCTGCTGGTGCACGGCATGCAGGACCCGAACGTGCTTTACCAGGACACGGTCAACGTGTACCGCGCGCTGCTGGAGTCGGGCAAGGAAGGGCTGGTCGAGCTGTTCCTGGATCCGGATGGCGAGCACGCCCTCGGCGGCGCGGTGAAGCCCGCGGGCTGGCACCGCAAGTACGAGGCGTTCTGGCTGCGCAACCTCGGACCGGCGCAGCAGAAATAAGACATCCCCCCAGAAAAGGCCCGCGGTTGAAAAGCCCGCGGGCCTTTTTCTTTTCCGGCTCCATCACGTTCTCTCGACGTCGAATTGACGTCGTCCAATATTCGCAACACCTGTTGACGGAATATTAATATTGCATCAACGATATCTTGACGATTTTGCATCAATTCATTTCAGGCTTCCCCCATCGAGGGGTATTGGCAACGCCCTTGTCGCCGGAAAGAATCAATCGCAATGAATCAACAGGGTGGTCGGGGATATTCGATGCGAAGGCTGTGCGCGCGTATTTCGAGGCTGGCAAGGACAGGGTTTCTGCTGCTTGGCATGCTGCTGATGCTGGCGGCATCGAATTGCGCATCGGCCTCTGACGACGAACCGGTCCGGCTCTGGAAAATCACGCCGCATCCCGGGACCACCGTCTTCATTCTCGGCATCTCGCATTTCGGCAGCCGCTTGGAACAGGACGACTATTTCCAGAAAGTGGTCCTTCCCGCGTTCGACAAGTCGGACGTGCTTCATATCGAAGGGGGCGAGCGGACCTTCGTCAATGACATGCCGGAGTGTCCAACCCCTTTGACCGGGAAGGATGCCGAGGCGGTCGATCAGGCGCGCGACGTTCTTCGCCGCGGCGCGGTGCCGTACTTCAGGACCGTGCTTGCCGATCTCCCCAACGGGCCGCCCAGCGAGGAAATCCTTCAGGGCAACGCCGCCCTGCACGTGCGGGACATATCCGAATTCGGTCTCCTGCTGATGCTGCGGCTGCAATATCAAGTGCTGGAGGGCGGGTTGCCGCAGGCGCAGGCGGACGTCCTTCCGACGCCGGTCGTCAAAACCCTGATGCAACGCCGGACGAATATCGATATTCGTTCGGTGGATGAGCGGAATGATTTATGGGCTTCCTATTGCGGCAGCAATGCGCGGGCCGAAATCCTGAAGTGGCATATCCAGAACTTCGATCCCGAACGTCCGCTCAAACAGGCGACGGTGGCCGACGCGGCGAGTCAGGTCGAAAACCTCGCGCGCCGGGTTTTCGTGGACAGGCATATCGATCCGAATCCATTCCTGGACATGTTCGTCTGTCCAAGAAACGAGCGCTGGCTGCCACGCCTGCTCGAACTCGACGACGGGAAGACGCATTTCGAAGCCCTGGGGGCCGCGCATCTCTTCCCTTACGAGGGCATCACCCGCCGCTGTGACGGGCTGCTCGAGGATCTGCGGCGCAGGGGGGTGGCGGTCACGCCCGTGCCCTGAGTCGCCGATGTCGTGCCTGTCACGACTCCCGGCCGGTCACGCCGGCCATTTCAAGCAAACCAAGGTGAGGAAGAAACAATGGAAGTTCTTGATCGTGCCCTGTTCCGCCACGTCTCCGGCGCGGGAAGCACGGAACCCGTGCAGAAGCCGATCTCCAGCACCATCAAGGATGGCGTGCAGGTGGACAAGTTCGACCTCGGCAACGGGGGCATCGCGATCGTGACCTGCACCGGGGTCACCGTGTCCCTCAGCCTGGGTCTCCAGGGCAGGAAGCTGATCGACCTGAACGGCGGTTTCGGCACCACCGTCACCTCCTGCAAGATCACCACCATCGACAAGGATGGAAAGATCATCGATCAGAAGAACGCGGACGCCAGCGACGTCGACAAGGGCGACGTGCAGATCGCCGAGAACGGCACCGTGGCCGACGGCAGCGACGGCAGCAGTGGCGACACGGGCAGCAGCGGCGGTGCCGGCGATACCAGCGAGCCCGGCGACACGGGCAGCGGTGACACCGGCGGCGGCGACACCGGTGGTGGCGACGCCGGCGGCGGCGACGCTGGCGGCGGTGATGCGGGCGGCGGCGGTGGCGGCGGCGGTGGCGGCGACAAGCCGATCTTCGAAGAAGAGCAGGACTGATGCCCCGCTGAGCAAGGGCGCCCGCGGGCGCCCTTGCTCTTGCGCCTTCCACCGGGCCGGCTCTTCGCGGCCGGCCGCTCAGCCCGGACCCCGACGTGAACTCATTCTTCAGACGTGAGGTGCTGCCTGCCGGCGACCTGCAGCCCGGCGGCATCCTGCTCGTGCGGCCGCCGTCGCACACCGCGTTCGCGGCACTGGCCGGCGTGCTGCTGGCACTGCTCGTGGCGGCGATGACGCTGATCAAGTACACGCGTCACGTGGAGTTGCAGGGCGTGCTGGAACCCGAGTCCGGTGTCGCGAAGATCTACGCGCCGCAGAACGGCGTGCTGGCCGAGGTGCTGGCGCCGGTCGGCACCGAGGTGCGCCGCGGCGACGTGCTGCTGGTCTTCAGCACCGAGCACCTGGGCCGCGACGGCGGCGCCGTGGAGGACCGGCTCGACCGGTCGGCCGCGGCGAAGGTGGCGTCGCTGGAAGCGGAGCTCGCCGCGACGCGTCAGTCGCATCGCGACGAGCTCGACAACGCCGCCAAGAGCCTGAACGAGCAGCGCGGACTGGCTCAGATCCAGCGCGACCAGCTCGAGGGCCTGGCGCAGCGCATCCAGAGCGCGCAGACGGAGGTCGATCGCTACCACGGCCTGCAGGCGCAGGGCTATGCGTCGGCGCAGATGCTCGACAACAAGCGCGCGGAGCTGCTCGATCAGCGGGTGCGGCTGCAGTCGGCGCAGCACGACCTGCAGTCCACCCTCGCCGAGATCGGCCGCCTGCAGCGCGACATCGCCGCGATGCCCGCGCGGCAGCAGGTCACGCTGGCGCAGCTGGAGCGCGCGCTGGAAGCCGCGCAGAGCGAACTCCGCCAGCAGCAGGGCTCGCATCGCTGGTCGATCGCGGCCCCCTTCGATGGCGTCGTGTCCTCGCTGGAACTGTCGCCGGGACAGACCGTGGGCCCGTCGACACCGGCCGCGACGCTCACGCCGCGCGGCCAGCCGCTGGTGGCCAAGCTGTACGCGCCCAGCCGCACCATCGGCTTCCTCAATGGGGGCGAGGCCGTCCACATGAAGGTGGACGCCTTCCCCTTCCAGAAGTTCGGCCTGCTGGACGGGCAGGTGACGCATGTGTCCCGCACGCCGGTGGCGGCGAGCGAGCTGTCGCCCGCCTCCCACCTCGCGGTGCTGATGCCCGAGGCCCAGCAGGCGCCGGAACCTTCCTACGCGGTCACCGCGCAATTGGCGGCGCAGGCCATCCCGGCCTATGGCCGCGCCGCGCCGCTGCGGCCCGGCATGCAGGTCAGCGCCACCGTCGCGCTGGACGAGCGCCGGCTGTACGAGTGGATCTTCGAGCCGCTGCGCGAGAACGGACATTTCGGGATCTGACATGGACATGACCCTGCTCGGTTTCGGCGCCGGCCCGCGGCTGCCGGTGGTGCTTCAGGCGGAAGCCTCGGAGTGCGGGCTGGCCTGCATGGCGATGGTGTTGTCCGCCCACGGCCATCACGTCAGCCTGGCGGAACTGCGGATGCGCTTCCCGGCCTCGCTCAAGGGCACGACGCTGGAGACGCTCGCCTGCATCGCCGAGGCGACCGGCATGGTCCCGCGGGCGCTGCGGCTCGAGCTGCACGAGCTGGCGGCGCTGCAGACGCCCGCCGTGCTCCACTGGGATTTGCAGCACTTCGTCGTGCTGCGCGAGGTCCGCGGCGAGGTGCTGCACCTGCACGACCCGGCGGCCGGCGCCGTGACGCTCACCGCCGCGCAGGCCTCGCCGCACTTCACCGGCGTGGCGATGGAGCTCAGTCCCGGCCTGGAATTCGGCCGCAAGCCGCCGGCGCCGCCCGTCGCGCTGGCCCAGCTGGTGGGGAAGATGCGCGGCGTGGCGCGGTCCCTGTTCCAGCTCTTCCTGCTGGCCCTGGTGCTGGAGGCCTTCGCGCTGCTCACGCCGGTGCTCACGCAGTGGATCACCGACGAGGCCATCCTCGCCGGCGATGCCAGCCTGCTGAACGTGCTGGCGCTGTCGGCGCTGACGGTCGGGTTGATCTCGGTGGCGATCGGGGCGATGCGGTCGTGGATGGGTCTGTACGTCACCACCTCGTTCACCGCGCAGTGGATGGGGCAGGTCATGACGCGATTGCTCCGGCTGCCGGTGGCCTTCTTCGAGCGCCGGCACCTGGGCGATGTCGTGTCGCGCTTCGGCGCGGTGACGCCGCTGGCGGAGACCGTGACCCGCACCGCCGTGGAGCTGGCCCTGGACCTGGTGATGGTGTGCGGCAGCCTGGCCATGATGCTGCTGTACTCGCCGGCGCTGGCGCTGGTGCCGGTGGGCACGGCGCTGCTGTACGTCCTGGTGCGATGGAGCCGCTATGCCTCGATGCGGCTGTGGTCCGCCAGCTATTACGCGAAGCAGGCCAAGGAGCAGTCGCACTTCTTCGAGACCGTCCGCGGCGTGCGCACCATCAAGCTCTTCAATCGCGAGAACGAGCGCCGCAGCGCCTGGATGCGGCTGTGGATGGCGGCGACCAACGCGCACGTGAAGATGCTGCGGCTCAATCTCTGGTTCGGATCGGGCTGGTCCGCGCTGCAGACGGCGGAGCGGGTCGGCCTGCTGTGGCTGGGCGCGAGCCTGGTCCTGAGCCATCGCATGTCACTGGGCATGCTGCTGGCCTTCATCTCGTTCGCCGAGCAGTTCACCTCGCGCGCCAATCTGCTGATCGATCGCGTGGCCGAATGGAAGCTCACGGCGGTGCAGACGGAGCGGCTGGCGGACATCGTGCTGGCGACGCCCGAGGAGACGCGGCCGTTCGCGTCCGAGCCGCCGGCGGACACCTCGGTCGCGCTGGACCGGGTGACCTTCCGGTATGGCACCGACGAGGCGCCGGTGCTGTCCCAGGCCTCGCTGCGCGTGGCGCCCGGCGAATGCGTGGCGCTGACCGGGGCCTCGGGTGCCGGCAAGACCACCTGTCTCAAGCTGATGCTGGGCATGCTCAAGCCCGCGAGCGGCGCGGTCCTCGTGGGCGGGAGGCCGCTGGACCGGCTGTCGGTCCAGGGCTATCGCGAGCTCGTGGCGACCGTGCTGCAGGACGACCACCTGTTCGCGGGCACCCTGCTGGACAACATCTGCTTCCACGACGCGAAGCCGGACGTCGAGTTCGCCATGGCCTGCGCCCGCGTGGCCCGCATCGACGACGAGGTCCGCGCGATGCCGATGGGCTATCACACGCTGGTCGGCGACATGGGCACGGCGCTGTCCGGCGGCCAGAAGCAGCGCATCCTGCTGGCGCGCGCGCTGTACAAGCGTCCGCGGATCCTGTTCCTGGACGAGGCCACGAGCCACCTGGACCTGGAGAACGAGGGTGCCATCGCCGCGGCCCTCGCGGGCCTGGACATCACGCGGATCATGATCGCGCACCGGCCGCAGACGATCGCCATTGCGGACCGGGTCCTGCGGCTGGAGGGCGGGCGTTTCGTGCCGGTGCGGCGCGGTGAAGCCGCCGCGACGGACGGCGCGCCGCACCTCGCGGAGGTGGCCTGAGCGGCGCGCCTGGCCGACAGGGCCCTGCCGCGGCCTGGCGCGGTCAGGGCGCCGCGACCACCGTCTTCACGCGCTCGCCCGGCTTGGGCGGCGTCTCGCCGCCGTAGCGGCCGTTGAGCAGCTTCAACTGCCCCTCGTTGAGCACCGAGCCCTTCGCCATCTCGGCGAAGCCGCCCGCCGGATACGGCCGCAGCGCGATCTTCCACGGCCGGGCCTGCCGGCGGTCGTCGGCGGTCAGCGCGCGGAAGCTCTCCTCCGCCTGCGTCAGCCCGCCGCGCCGCGTCTGCAGCGCCTGGCCGTCCTTCGCGGCGTAGACCAGCGCGTAGACCGCGCCCTTCGAGCTGGTCACCAGCGTCAGCTCGGCGTTGCCGCGCTGGCCCTGCGCATTGCGCCGCACGCCGGCGAAGTGGGTCGCCTTCAGCCCGTTGATCGTCTTCGCGTCGGTGCGGCCCTGCTCGGCGCCCAGGTTGCGCAGGATCTCGTCGTGCGCGTTGCCCGCCTTGGCCGGCACCGGTTGCAGGATCAGCGCCGCGTCGCGTTGCGGGCTCATGACCGTCACCGCGTCATTGCCGTTCTGGATCGCCCAGCCGGGCGGCGCCGTCAGCGCGAAGTCCAGGCCCGGATGCAGGAACTGCTGTCCCCGCACCAGCCCCTGCGCCGGGCTGTCGCCGAAGCCCATGCCGTCGATCGCCTGCAGGAACGCCGCGCGGTTCTCGTCGACCGGCTGGCCGCCGGTGAGCTGCGCCGCCTCGTCGCGGATGCGCTGCAGGCGCTGCTCGTTGCTCGGGTGCGAGGCCAGCCAGTCGTTGCCGCCCGGCGCCGGGCGGCCCTGCGCGCGCGCCTGGTCGGCGGCGAACTGCTCCTGGTCCTTCAGCACCTGGATCACGTCGACCATGTGCTTCGGGTCGTAGCGGTTGCGCGCCAGGTATTGCGCGCCGAGCTGGTCCGCCTGCAGTTCCTGCTCGCGGCTGTACGACGCGATGTAGCCCGCCGCCGCGTTCTGCGAGACCTGGCCCGCGATGTCCGTCGCGCCGCTGACGCCGCGCGATTCCAGCACCGCGCCCAGCACCGTCGCCGCCAGCACGCCCAGACCGGCGGTCTGCTGCCGTGTCGCGCGCTGCGCGCCATGCCGCGCGGTCACGTGGCCGATCTCGTGGCCCATCACGCCGGCCAGGTCGGCCTCGCTCTCCATGTAGGCGAGGATGCCGCGCGTGACGTAGACATAGCCGCCCGGCAGCGCGAAGGCGTTCACCTCCGGGCTGTCCAGCACCGTGAAATGCCAGTCCAGCTCGGCCCGGTGCGACTGCGCCGCCAGCTTGTTCCCCAGCGCCGTGACATAGGCCTGCAGCTTCGGATCGTCGACGACGGCGTACTCCTTGAGCACGTCCTGATGCGCCTGGCGGCCGGCCTCGACCTCTTGCTGCAGGCTCATCGCGCTGCGCTCGGTGCGGCCGGTGACCGGATTGACGACGTTGGTGCCGCAGCCGGCGACCGTCATCAGCGTGGCGGCGGCCAGCGCCGCCATCGGGAACTTGCGTTTCATCGGAGGACGTGAGCGTTCAGAGGAGGGCCTGGCCGGCCTGCTGGCGCAGCGTCCACAGCGTCAGCACGCCTTCCGGCACCTCGCGGCTGAGCGCGTCGCGCCAGTGCAGGTCGGTCAGCTTCTCCTGGTCCTCGGCGCTGAGCTGGCTCTCGTCGCCGCCCAGCAGCGCGATCGGCGCCAGCGCCGCCGCGGTCTTCACATGCTCGAACAGGGGGGACCACGCCTCGCCGTCCTGGTCCACGCCGATCATGAAGCCGGTGCACCAGTCCTCGGCGTCGACCAGCTGCTGCTCGCCGTCCTCGGCGACGCTGAAGATCGGCTCCCATTCGTCCTGCTTGGACGTCCACTGCACCGACAGGCTGTGCACATGGCGCAGCAGCAGCAGCGCGATCTTCTTGCGCTGCTTGCCGCTGGCGAACGGATCGCCGCCGCCCCACACGGGACTCATCCAGTCGGCGCCGGGCTTGTCGCTCAGCGGGACCGGGCTGAGCAGCTGCGCGCTGAGGTAGCCGTCGATCGCCTCGATGTTCATCGCGGCGTCGTTGTCCAGCTCGGACAGGAAGTCGTCCAGGTCCGACAGCTCATCGTCGGTCAGCGGGGAGTATTGCGCCTTGTCGGGCTGGTACTGCGGGAAGTCCATGTCGGGTCCTGAGGGAGAGGGGCGGGGGGGCGGGACGCGGCGGAAAGCGCCTCAGCCGTGCCGGCCGTGCCGGCTCTTGGGCTTGCGGGTGTCCATCTCGGACAGCTGGGTCTTGAGCAGCGCCATCAGCACGCGGGCGTTGGCTTCGGTCATCACGAGCAGCGTGCTGGGCTCGATGCCCTCGACGGGCTCGCGTTCCTTGACGAGGGCGTCCACCTTGAAGGTCATCAGGCCGCTGGTGCTCGAATTCGAGGCGGCCTTGAACTTCTGGACTTCGATGTGATGCGTCTTCATGGGGCGTCATTCTCGGCGATGACGCAGGCGCTGGATACCGGTCACCACCGCCACGGCGGCCGCGCCCGCCAGGATGCCGACGATCGCGTCGCCCAGCACCTGCGCCAGCGTCGCGGCCAAGCCGCTCACGCCCAGCGACTGCACCGCGTGCTCGATGGCGTGATGCAGGACGGGCGCGCCATGCGTCAGGATGCCGCCGCCCACCAGGAACATCGCCGCCGTGCCGGCCACCGACAGCGCCTTCATCAGCCACGGCGCCAGCCACAGCAGGCCGCGGCCCAGCGACTGCTGCCACGCGGCCGCCTTGCGGCTGAGCCACAGGCCGGCATCGTCCAGCTTCACGATGCCCGCGACCAGGCCGTACACGCCGATCGTCATCAGCACCGCGATGCCCGACAGCACCAGCAGCCGCGTCGTGAAGGGGGCGTCCGCGACGGTGCCCAGCGTGATCGCGATGATCTCGGCGGAGAGGATGAAGTCGGTCCGGATCGCGCCCTTGACCTTGTCGCGTTCCAGCGCCGCCAGGTCCACAGAGGGATCCTTCAGCGCCTCGGACAGCGCGGCGTCATGGGCCTCGTCCTCGGGGCCGTGCAGCCACTTGTGGGCGAGCTTCTCGACGCCCTCGAAACACAGATAGGCGCCGCCCACCATCAGCAGCGGCGTGACCAGCCACGGCGCCCAGGCGCTGATCGCCAGCGCGGCCGGCACCAGGATCGCCTTGTTGACCATCGAGCCCTTGAACACGCCCCACACGACCGGCAGTTCGCGGTCGGCGCTGACGCCGGTGACCTGCTGCGCGTTCAGCGCCAGGTCGTCGCCGAGCACGCCGGTCGTCTTCTTGGCGGCCAGCTTGGAGAGCAGGGCCACGTCGTCCAGGACGGTGGTGATGTCGTCGAGCAGTGCGAGCAGGCTGGAGGCCATGGCGAGAGAGTCCGTTCCCTGAAGGTGATGATTTGTGCGAAGCCCGCCTTTGTACCTGAAGCCGACCCTCCTCTCCGGCAGGGATTGGCGCCCGGTGGCACACTTTCGCCTCATGAAACGCCGCACCGCCTCCTTCCTGCTCGCCGCCGCGCTCGCCGCGGTGTCCGTGACCTCCGCCCACGCCGCCGACGCCGCGCCCGGCGCCGGCCCGTACGACGAGCAGGCCGATGCCCGCGCCGACATCAACAACGCCGTCGCCCGCGCCGCCAAGGAAGGCAAGCAGGTGCTGGTGGTCTACGGCGCCAACTGGTGCAAGGACTGTCTGGCGCTGAACCGCGGTTTCGGCCAGGGCCATCTGGGCAGCGCCGTCGACAAGCGCTTCGTGACGGTGAAGGTCAATGTCGGCCGCTTCGACAAGAACGTCGACGTCGCCAACCAGATGGGCGTCACGCTGAAGAAGGGCATCCCGACCGTCGCCGTGCTGGGCGCCGACGGCCAGGTGCTGGGCACCACCAAGGGCGGTGAACTCGCGGACGCGCGCAGCATGGGCGAGGACGCCGTGATGCAGGTGCTGGCCTCGCTCGGCAAGAGCTGATCCCGCACTCAGGGGTCAAGTCTTGCGCCCGTCGCCGAAAGGCGGTGCGGGCGCTTGTCTTTTGTGCGGCCATCGCCTAATTACTGGGCATGGCCCGACCGCTCCGCATCGAATTCCCTGGCGCCGTCTATCACGTCGCGACGCGCGGCGACGCGTCGGTGTTCGCCGACGACGAGGACCGCCAGGTGATGCTGGCGCTGATCCAGCAAGCCGCGGAGCGCTTCGACGCGCAGGTGCTGGCCTACGGCCTGGGCCGCGAGCACTACGAGCTGCTGCTGTTCACGCGGCAGGCCAACCTCTCCCGCCTGATGCGCCATTTGAATGGCGTCTACACGCAGGCGCACAACCGGCGTCACGGGCAGATCGGGCACGTGTTCCAGGGCCGCTTCAAGGCGGTGCTGGTGGACCGCGAGCATCTGCTGCTGGACGCCTGCCGCTACGTCGACCTGATCGGGCGGCGCTCCGGCTTGGCGCCGTCGCCGGCGGCGTGGCGCTGGAGCAGTCTGCAGGCGCATGCCGGACTGGTGCCGGCGCCGTCCTGGCTGGAGGTCGAAGGGCTGTGGACGAATGTCCTGGGCCGGATGCCGCAGAACGCGGCGGATCGCCGCAAGGCGCAGCAGCGCTATCAGGCGATCGTGGAATCGGAACCCGACCTCGACATCTGGGGCCAGCTCCGCCAGCAGATCTTCCTGGGCGATGCGGCCTTCGTGCAGCGCACCGTGCGCCAGAGCGAGCGGCCCGCGCGCTCGCCGCGTCCGCGGCGCTGGGGGGACTGGCTCAAGTCCAGCGGCAGCCGCGAGGAGGCGCTCTATCGCGCCCACACCGAGGGCGGTCAATCGATGACCGAACTCGCGCGTGAATTGGGCTTGTCGGTGTCGCGGGTGAGCCGGCTCATCGCCGGTCACGAGCGCCAGCGCTAGCGCTAGCGCTCAGGCTGCTCAGTGCAGCGCCCGGGCCGGCGCCGCGGGGCAGGGAGCCAGCGCGAGATCCTGCTCGGCGGCATCATTCCAGGCGGCGGCGGTCAGTTCGCGGGCGGCGCCCAGTTGATGGCACAGCTCGGCCACGCCCAGTCCGTCGGCCTCGCCCTCGGGCAGCGGCAGCGCGGACACTTCGCTCGGCAGATCGGCCAGCGCGCCCAGCAACTGGAACAGCAGTTCCAGATCGGGCGCCGCGTCGGGCGTCTGCTGCTGGCGCGCCAGCCCCAGGCTGCGGCACAGATAGAAGCAGGCGTCGGCGGCCTGATCGCACATCGCGTGCGAGAGCGCCAGCTGCTCCAGCGCCTCGGCCCGGGCCGCCTGGGCGGCCGGGTCGTCCGAGCGATCCGCCAGCGCGTCCAGCGTGGCGGACGACGGCGGCACGGCGATCAGGTCGTCGTCCTGCGTCGGCAGCGGAGCAGCGGTCTTGGTGTGCGCCATAGGGGTTCAGCTGGAGAACAGCGGTCGGCCAATCAACGGGACGGATGCTAGGCATCGTTGGGCAAATGCGCCTCCCACGGGTTGGGGGGAACATCGGCCGGTTCGGTGATCCAGGTGCCGTCTTCGTTGAACATGTCACGATTCGTGACACGAATGTGCCGGAGCTTAAGGGGTTTCCAGCCTGTTTGGGTGAATCACTTCACCTTCTTGGGGCGGGTCCAGCCGGAAATCACGGTTTGTCGGCCTCGCGCCACAGCCAATTGGCCGGGCGGGACGTCCTTGGTGATGGTCGAACCGCCGCCGATGGTGGCGCCGTCGCCCAGCGTCACCGGCGCGACCAGCACGCAGTTCGAGCCCACGTGCACGTCGGCGCCGATGGTCGTGCGGAACTTGTTGGCGCCGTCGTAGTTGGCGGTGATGCTGCCGGCGCCGTAGTTGACGCGCTCGCCGACGGTGGCGTCGCCGAGGTAGGCCAGGTGGTTGGCCTTGGCGCCCTTGGCCAGCGTCGAGTTCTTCACCTCGACGAAGTTGCCGATGTGGACGTCCGCGCCCAGCTGAGCGCCCGGGCGCAGCCGCGCGAACGGGCCGACCAGCGCGCCCTCGCCGACGCTGGCGCCGGCGCTTTCGCCATCGATGTGGGTGAACTCGTGGATGCGCGCGTGGGCGCCGATGGTGGCGTTGCGGATCACGCAGTTGGCGCCGATGCGGACGCCGTCGCCCAGCGTCACCTCGCCTTCGAAGACGCAGTTGACGTCGATCTCGACGTCCTTGCCGCAGTGCAGCGTGCCGCGGAGGTCGAAGCGCGACGGATCGGCCAGACGCACGCCGGCGGTCATCAGCGCCTCGGCCTGCACGAGCTGGAAGCGGCGCTCCAGCTGCGCGAGCTGCGACGGGCTGTTCACGCCCAGCACTTCGGTTTCGTCGACCGTCTTCACGCCGGTGACGGCGACGCCCTCGGCGACCGCCATCGCCACGATGTCGGTCAGGTAGTACTCGCCCTGGGCGTTGTTGTTGTCGAGCTGGCCGACCCAGCGCTTCAGCGCCTCGGTGGGGGCGGCCATGATGCCGGTGTAGCACTCGCGGATGCGGCGCTGCTCGTCGCTGGCGTCCTTGTGTTCGACGATGGCCTTGACCTGATCGCCGTCGCGGACGATGCGGCCGTAGCCGGTCGGATCGGCGTACTCGATGGTCAGCAGCACGAGGCGCTCGCCGCCGCAGGCCTCGACCAGCGCGCGGGTCGTGGCGGTGCTGATGAGCGGGGTGTCGCCGCTGAGGATCAGCGTGGTGCCGCCAGCCGTGAGCGCGGGCACGGTCTGCTGGATCGCGTGGCCGGTGCCGAGCTGCGGCTCCTGGCGCACGAAGCGAACGCCGTCGCCGGCGACGGCGGCTTCGACCTGTTCGGCGCCATGGCCGGTGATGACGATGCGGGCATCGGCGTGCAGCGCGGCGGTGTTGCCCAGCACATGCCGCAGCAGCGCGCGGCCGGCCAGCTTGTGCAGCACCTTGGGCAGGCTGGACTTCATGCGGGTGCCTTTGCCCGCGGCCATGACGACGATGTTCAGCGACATAAGAAGAATCGCGGTTCCCTGTGGAGAAACCGCGATTATGGGCGCCGCTCGTGACGCGCCGGGGGGCGGCGCGGTGACTGGTTGTCGCTGCTTGTGGGCGCCTGCAGGCGCGTGCAGGCGCTCGCGAGCGCCGCCGCGCTACTTCGACGGCGTCAGCGAGATGCTGACGCGATGCGGCTCGGGGCGGGTCTGCGGGAAGTCCGCCATCGAGGCCTCGAAGAGCGCGCCGAAGAGCTCCTTGCCGCCCTCGGTCAGGCCGTCGTTGGAGGCGCGCGCCTCGTAGAGCGGCTCGTTGGACTTGCGGTCGCGCAGCAGCATGGCGACCTCGCGGTCATAGCGGCGCTCCATCATCGGGTCCATCGGGTAGGCATAGCCCCAGCGGCTGTAGTAGGGGCGCCAGGCGGGGCCGTAGCGCCAGCCCCAGTAGCTGCCGTTCCAGCGCCACCACAGCGGGTCGTCCCAGGGGGCGGGGCCGGAGCGGCTGACGCGCGCGCCCAGGGAGACGACGATGTCGGCCTGCTTGGGATCGCTGGCCTCGCTGAAGCCGGCCTTGGCCAGGGCGCCGCGGGCGGCGTCCTCGAGGGCGGCCTGGCTGGCTTCGTTGCGCTGCTGGGAGGGCAAGCGCTCGAAGGTGTAGCTGCCGGGCTGCCGGCCGGCGGGCCAACTGCCGAAGGTCTGCGCGTCGGCGGAGACGGTGTTCAAGGCGGCGCAGGCGGTCAGCGACATCGCGGCCGCCGCGCCCAGGCTCAGCAGGGCGAGTCGACGATTCAGGGTGAACATGGGGTCCTCCAGGTCGGGAGCCGCTGGGTGGCGCCGCCCGGAGCGGAAGTCGCGCCCGGGGACGCCATTGCACGGCGTGACAGTGCAACGATTGTGGCCCCGGCGGGTTGACCCGCGTGTGGAAGCACCGTGACGGCGCGGTCAACGCGGGGTATCTCTTCGTATGGAAGCGCGAAGCGCGGCGAGGGGGAAGCGCCCTGGGCCGCGCGTGGCGTTCAGTCGTCCGCGGCCGAATAGGCCTCGCCCGCGTCGTCCAGCGGCGCTGGCGCCTGCCCCGGGCGCACCAGCTTGACGACGCCGGTCGCTGGCGCGGTCGTGCCGCACTGCTCGTCCTCGTCGAACGCGATATCCCCGTTCGCCACCGGCGCCCCGGTGGCCTTGATCGTCTGGAACGGGAACAGCTCCCGATCCATCATGTGCGAGGTCACGATGTTCCCCATCGCGGTGAACATGTTGTCGACGCGTCCCGGGAAGCGGCGGTCCCAGTCCTGCAGCATCGCCTTCACCGTCGCGCGCTGCAGATTGGGCTGGCTGCCGCACAGGTTGCACGGAATGATCGGGAACTCGCGATGCTCGGCCCAGCGCTCCAGATCGGATTCCTTCACGTACGCCAGCGGCCGGATCACGACGTTCTTCCCGTCGTCGCTGACCAGCTTGGGCGGCATGCCCTTCATCCGGCTGCCGAAGAACATGTTCAGCATCAGCGTGGTGACGATGTCGTCGCGGTGGTGTCCGAGCGCGATCTTGGTCGCGCCGAGCTCTCCCGCCACGCGGTACAGGATGCCGCGGCGCAGCCGCGAGCACAGCGAGCAGGTCGTCTTGCCCTCCGGCACCAGGCGCTTGACGATGGAGTAGGTGTCCTGCTCCTCGATGTGGAAGTCCACGCCGCGCGACTTCAGATAGGCGGGCAGCACGTCCTCCGGGAAGCCGGGCTGCTTCTGGTCGAGGTTGACGGCGACGAGGTCGAACTTGATCGGCGCGCGGTCGCGCAGGTTGATCAGGATGTCCAGCAGCGAGTAGCTGTCCTTGCCGCCGGACACGCAGACCATGACCTTGTCGCCGTCCTCGATCATGTTGAAGTCGGCGATCGCCTGGCCCACCTGGCGATGCAGGCGCTTGCTGAGCTTGTTCATCTCATGCGCATGCTTCTTGGCCGCGGTGGCTGCGGCGTCCGCGCCGGCCAGGTCGAGGCCTTCAAGGGTGGTGGTCGAGTCGGTCATGTTCAGTCCTCAATGTATTCATCAAGCGGGGCCCGCGGAACCGGCTCTGCCGGGCCGCCAGGCCCGCCCCCTTGAGGGGGCGCGCGTCAGCGCGTAGGGGGAGGGCCTACCAGGTGCCGCATTCGGCGGAGATCGCGACTTGGCAGTCGGGGAAGATTTCGAGCTTGGTCACCTTGATGCGCACGCCCACCACGCCGGCCAGCTTCATCAGCCGGACGCAGAGCTTGCCCAGCAGGGCCTCGAGCAGATCGGTGTGTTCGGCGGTGCACTCGTCGATGATGATGGTGCGCACGCGGCGGTAGTCCAGCACGTGGCCGATGTCGGCATCGCGCGAGACGATGGTCTGGGCGCCGAGGTTCACTTCGGCATCGACCTGGATCGGTTGCGGGCCTTCGCGCTCGAAGTCGAGCACGCCGAGGTTGGCGCCGAAGCGCAGCCCGTTGATGTGGATGACCTGGCGGTTGTTGCGGCGCAGCGCGGGTGGCGGCTGCGACTCGCGCAGCGGGCGCAGGAAGGCCTCGATCTGCTTGGCGGCGACGACGCCGTCGCCCAGCGCGGTCTGCACGCAGGGATGCTGCCGGCCGCTGGCGTCGCCGGCCACGAACAGGCCCAGCACGCCGAAGCGCGGCTCGTCGCGGAAGGGCTGCGACGGCGCCGTGACGCCGGCCCGCTGCAGCGCGTCGGCGACCTTGAGCCAGGCGGAGGCCTCGGGCTCGTAGCCGAGCAGCACGGCGACGTGGTCGAAGCGTTCCTCGCCATAGGCCTTGGAGTTCACGTTCACGCCTGCCGCGTCGGCGGCGATGGCGGTCGGCAGCGCCTGCGCGGGCCGGCGCCGCAGGCCGGGGGCGCCGTCGAGCTGCTGGACCAGATGCGTCTGGGCGCGCCATTCGGAGCGCGACCAGAGCGTCACGGCGTGACCGCGGCCGGCGAGGTGGAGCGCGTTCTCGATCGCGTTGTCGCCGCCGCCGAGCAGCAGCACCTTGCCGGGCGGCAACTGGTCGCGCCGGGCGGTGAGCTCGATCGCGTCCAGCACGCGGCCGTGGCGGTTCTGGTCCGGATAGAGCGGGGAAGGGTGGCGCGGCGTGAGGCCGGTGGCCAGCAGCAGCGCGCGGGCGCGCAGCGGGCGCAGGCCGGACGCGTCGCGCGCCTGCGGGGCGCCGGCGGTGTCGGGCGCGTTGACCGCGAAGGCGGGGCCACCGTCGAAGTAGAGCGTCCAGCCCTGTTCCGCTTGCCAGTCCAGGTGGTGGACGGTCTGGCCGGTCAGCGTGTGCACGCCGGGTTGGGCGGCGACGTGGGCCGCGTAGCGCTCGCCCAGATCGGCGAGCGACTCGCCGGGCGCGCCGAGCAGCCAATCCTGCCGGTACTCGAGCGGGCGCAGGCTGTCGCACAGGCGCGGGGCGCGCTCGATGAGCGCGACGCTCAAGCCCAGTTGGGTCAGCCAGCTGGCGGCGCTGCAGCCGGCCGGACCGCCGCCGATGATGGCGGCATCGACGAGCGCGGGCAGGCTGGCGGGCAGTCGGTCGGGCGAGTTCTGGGACATGGGCGGGCGCGGCGGCAGGCGGCCTGAGCGGCCGGAGCAAACGGCGGATTATCCCGGATGGGCGCCTGGATCGCGCATCCAGGGCCTTGGCGCGGGCCTGGACCGGCGCGCCCGGGTGACGGGCGTCACGGCGCGGCGCCGCTCAGAAGCACTCGTCCAGCAGCAGATGGAACTCGAGTTTGCGCGCGTCTGGCGCGTCCAGGCCGTAGGCGGTGAAGAGCACCTGCTGGAGCTCCGGACCGAACTCGTCCAGGTTGTTGGAGAGGATCGCGAGGTCATGATGGCGATCCGCGACGCCGGCGCGGCCCAGGTCGATGATGCCGGTCACCTCGCCGTACTCGTTCATCAGGATGTTGTCGAGCGAGAAATCGCCGTGGCAGAGCACCGGGTCCTCGGCGAGCGGGAGCAGGCCGGTGAGCGCCGACCAGACCTGCTGCGCGGTCCAGCCCTGCCGGGCGTCGTCGAAATCGCTGGCGTCGATCAGGCCGGCCTCGAGCCGCTGGCGGGCGAGGGCGAGCTGCAGGCGGTGATTCGCGTTGAACGGACAGGCGTCGATGGGCAGCTCGTGGAGTTGGCGCAGGCAGCGTCCGAGCGCGGCGACGATGGCCGGCGCGCGGTCCGGGTCGTCCTGGAGCCACTCGTAGGCGGTGCGGCCGGGCTGGGCATGCGTGAGCAGCCAGGCCGAGCCGCCGCGCCATTCGAAGTGCTCGACGGCCGGGACCGGCCAGCGGCCGGCGAGCCAGCTGAGCCGGGCGAACTCGTCGGCGATGGCCGCGGCGGTCTCGCCATCGCCCTGCTTGAGGTAGAGGTCGGGCGAGCCGGGCCGGTGCAGGCGATACACCTGCGCGCCGGCGGCGCCGACGAGGTTCCGATGCCACTCGCGGCCGGCGAGCCGGGGTTCGAGCGAAGGCGGGAGCGTGGGGGCGGCCGAGGGGACCTCGCGCAGGTCGTCGTCCCGATCGTCGTGATCGATGTGGCTCATGCGGTGCGTGGCGAGGGAGAGGCGCCGTGGTTCGGCGCGTGGCATTCGAAGTGCAGCATGTCCAGCCATTGGCCGTTGAGCTCGAAGCTGCGCGTGGATCGGCCGAACTGGCTGAAGCCGTTGCGTTCGAGGACCTTGATCGAGCCGGCGTTCCCGGCATGGGCCTTGGCCTCGACGCGCAGCAGGCTGAGCTCACGGAAGGCGATGTCGAGCATCAGCTTCACGGCGGTGGTCGCGTAGCCCTTGCCGTTCTCGGCCTGGGCGATGCGGTAGCCCAGTTCGCACGAGTGGTAGTGCTGGCGCTTGACCTGGATCAGGTTGATGCGGCCCACGAGCCGGCCGGCGGGATCGCGCAGCAGGAACTGGTGGCCGGTGTCGGCGGCGGCCTCGCGCTGCGCGGCGGCGATCGACGCTTCGATGCCGCCGGCCTCGTAGAACGAGGCGGGGCGCGCGTTGATGCGCGACTCGAAGAAGGCGCGGTTGTCGAGCTCGAAGCGGCGCAGGTCCTCGAGATCGCGATCGGAGACGGGATGCAGGCTCAGCATGGCGGGCGAGCATAGCGGCGGCGCCCGCCCATGGCGGAGGTCAGAGCTTGCGGGTGAATCAGCGCCCCAACCGTTTCCTCAATCCTGGACTCGGACCTGACTGGGCGATGCCGCGTCTCACCGGGCGTGCATGCGCAGGAAGCGGTCGTGCGGATCACTGCCGAGATCCCAGGGCACGACGCCAAAACGCTCTTCGAGCAGCATTTCGAGCAGCCGGCACGTCAGCCAGTACTCGGGGATGCCGTCGTCCTTGTCGTCGAGATAGAGGATCTTTTCGCGCTCGTCGTCGGGCACGTCGTCGTCCTCTTCGTCATAGAAGAAGTTGGCAGACAGCCACGGGGTTTCGAAGGCCAGAGGCGTGCCGCTCTCGCTGAGTGGCGGAAGCGACGGGACGCCGGTCGTCTGCAGGCGCCGGCGCACGACGCGGCCCTGTTCGACGACGGCGTAGCCGTAGCTGCCGCCGCTGTCATAGCGGCAGAACGCGACGAAGAGATCCGGGGACCCCAATGCGCGGTGAAGCGCGCTCGCATCGGCGTCGGCTTGCTCAAGCAGCGGCCATGAGAGGTCGTTATTGGTGATGACGCAGGCGTCACCGGAGAACTGGACCAATACGTCGTTGTGCCTGCGCGGATCGAAAGGCCAAGGATTGGTGCGGTCCAGCTCCTCGGCGCGTTCGCCCGTGAGGCGCTCGACCAGCGCGATCGGATCCTCCGTGGCGCTTGATCGCCTCAGAATCAGTCCGCCTTGCGTGTATCCCATGTCGTTCCTTTCCTGAATGCGTGTCAGCGTCTCAAGCGCCTCCACACCCGCCATCCCAGCAGGGCCGCGAGTATCGCCCCATAGACCGCCGGCTCGGCGAAGTTGTTCTTCCCGGCGCGCATCCAGATGAAGTGCATCAGCCCGATGACGGCGATCGCGTAGACGAGCTTGTGCAGCAGCTGCCAGCGCGGCGCGCCGAGCGCCTTGATCGCGCGGTTGAACGAGGTGGCCGCCAACGGCAGCAGCAGCAGCCAGGCGGTGAAGCCCATCAGGATGAAGGGGCGCTTGGCGATGTCGCGCAGGATGTCCGGCAGGTCCAGGCTCTTGTCGAGCCATCCATAGGCGAGCAGGTGCAGGCTGGCGTAGAAGAAGGTGAACAGCCCCAGCATGCGCCGGAAGCGCGCCAGCGCCGGCTGGTTGGTCCAGGTGCGCAGCGGCGTGACGGCCAGCGTGATCCACAGGAATCGCAGCGCCCAATCGCCCAGGCCCCGGATCAGCGTCTCCGCCGGATTCGCGCCGAGCCGGTCGGCGAAAGCGCCGAAGACATACCAGCTCAGCGGCAGCAGGCAGAGCACGAACAGCACGGCCTTCGCCGCCGGATGCAGCAGCGGATGGCGCCTGGCCGGAGCGCGCCGCGCGGGCGCGGCCGGCGCGGCGGTCGTGGATGGCGAAGACGGCGTGGCGCTCATCGGGGAATGCACGTCGCGATCAGTAGTTCTTCTTCAGGTCCATGCCGGCGTACAGCTGGCCGACCTGCGCTTCGTAGCCGTTGAACATCAGCGTCTGGCGGCGCTTGGCGAAGAGTCCGTCCTCGCCGATGCGGCGCTCGGTGGCCTGACTCCAGCGCGGGTGGTCGACCTGCGGGTTGACGTTGGAATAGAAGCCGTACTCCTGCTGCGCGGCCTTGGTCCAGCTGCTGACGGGCTGCTTCTCGACGAAGCGGATCTTGACGATGGACTTGGCCGACTTGAAGCCGTACTTCCAGGGCACCACCAGGCGCAGCGGCGCGCCGTTCTGGTTGGGCAGCACCTCGCCGTACAGGCCGAAGGCCATCAGCGTGAGCGGATGCATGGCCTCGTCGATGCGCAGGCCTTCGACATAGGGCCAGTCCAGCACGCCCGAGCGCACGCCGGGCATCTGCGCCTTGTCGGCGAGCGTCGTGAACTCGACGTACTTGGCCTTGCCGGTGGGCTCGGCCTTCTTCAGCAGCTCCGCCAGCGAGTAGCCCACCCAAGGGATCACCATGGACCAGCCTTCGACGCAGCGCAGGCGGTAGATGCGCTCCTCCATCGGCGCGACCTTGAGCAGGTCGTCCAGGCCAAAGCGGCCGGGCTTGGCGCATTCGCCCTCGATGACGACGGACCAGGGCCGCGGCTTGAGCGTGTGGGCGTTCTCGGCGGGGTCGGACTTGTCGGTGCCGAACTCGTAGAAGTTGTTGTACGAAGTGACGTCCTTGTAGGCCGTCAGTTTCTCCATCACGTTGGCGCCGGCCACCGGGCTCTTGCCGCCGGGGAGCTTGGCGAGCTTGCCGGGCCCGGCGGTCTGGGCCTGGACGGCGCCGCTCAGACCCAGGCCGGTGAGACCGAGCGCGCCAGCCGTCTTCAGCCAGTCGCGGCGGGCGTCGTAGACGGCGCGCGAGGTGATCTCGGAGGACGGGATGCGCTGACCGTCGCGGGGCTTGTGGAAATGCATGGCGGACCTTTGGGGGAGCGAGGTGCGAACGTTACGCCTTCGCGAAGGGGATTGGATGAGGGTGCGCTTAAACCGCCGACGCGGCGGGACAGCGCGTGCGCAAGGTGATGGGTAGGCCCAAACGGGTACGCCCCAACCCCACTTCGCGTACGACAGAATGGACGGTTACTCGGGGAATACAACAGCAGCGGTGGAGCGCTTCAGGAATTTGTATGGCTGGGGGGCCACTGGCTACGGTGCTGACGAACTCGACGACCACCGAGCCGCGGGGCATTACGCATACTCCGATCACCTGAATGCATCGCGGGTGATCGTGAATGCGGCAGGGGACGTGCGTTGGCGCTGGATTTCGGAGCCCTTCGGCACAACTGCGGCTGAGACGATCCCGAACTCGCTCGAGAATCTGGTCGTCAATTTGCGCTTCCCAGGGCAGTACTTCGACAAGGAGTCGGGGCTGAGCTACAACTCCGGTTGCACATTGGGATGACCCAAATTTGTGCATCGTCATATCACATGGGTCGCCCAACAGCGTAAACCAGATGAAGGCCGACCAGCTCGCGGCGACTCTTGTGTCTAAAGGCTGCAAGAAGTCGCAGCCGATAATTTTGGATGCCTATCGCGCAGGACAGGGTGAATATTCCATAGCAGAATAATTGGCAAAACGACACTGGAATGCGTCGGTTAGAGCGCCAACTGAGCGAATCTGGAATGTAGGAAGTTGGGAAAATCCGGTCCCATATGGGTCGCTATCCGAAGATTTGAAATCAAAACTAAACCATATTCCTGATATGACAAATCCGGGCACATGGCGAACCTTCGATAAAAAGGGGCCGGCTCCTGTGCCCACCCCCGTCGACACGTCCCATCTCCTCGCACCATGAAATTCTTGTCTTTGATTTCACTCTGTATAGCGTTAGGGGCTCTATTCGGTTGCTCAAAGGCCGATAAAAATAGTGCTGCGTTTACGTACGCCACCGGCGTCCGAGTGGTTGAAGTGTCTGAGTGCCATGAAGGCATTGCAAATCGTCATCTTGAGGTCAAAAAGACTGGCGCAACACTTTTGATAACCGGAACTATGCCGATGCCATGCCGAGGCCCTTTGGCGGCGCCGTACTTAACTGAAACGAATGAGCATCGGGCAACTCTTGTTTTGCATGAAGAGAAAAGAAATTCGCTGTTCAATTCCGGTTGCGACTGTTGGAGGAATGTGTCCATCAGCGTTGAAGGTCGCTTACAAACGGGCGACACGCTGTATGTTTCCAATGACGGAGAAGTCGAAGGGCACTTCCTAGTTCAGTAGCTCCTTAACTAGGAGCGCCGCAGCTACGACAAGCTGTCCGTGCGCAGGCGTTTCTTTCATTTGGCCGATTCGACGGGTTCGAGTTTGATTTTGTGCATACAAAGGGCGAGGAATTTAAACGATGGCCAATTGCTTCGAGTTTTAATGAGTTGGACAGCATTGAAGTTGGCTGGTCATCTAAGTCGGTCCAGCTCTTTTTGCCTTTTGGTCCCACTCCTTCATTGCGAAAATTCACTGATTGACGAAAGTTGCCCGGCGAAAACCTATACTCGAGCGGCCTTGGCTGGCCGCCCTCACTGACAGGTTATTTAGATCTAATGAATCGCCCGCTGACAGGCGCGCGCGGCGAGGGACTTCACTCAGGGCTGTGGACGTCCATGATTTATTTGAGGAGTGCGGAATATGTCGTACGCAGCACTCATAGTTGTAGCTGCACTCTTCTTGCTGCTTGCGAGAGCGATGTTTAGGACGAGCGCTACTCGTAAGGCCTATTTGGAGCGCCGCGCCGAAATTGAAAATATTCCCTTCAACGAGGCGCGGCGACGGGCGGAAGAAGTGACGGCAGGTTGGAAGAAGGAACTGAATGCTTCCGGGGCAGTGCCTCAATTCGATGAATCGCTCGCTCCCCTAACGCACGAATTCGTTTCGACGGTTGCGGAGCTGGCTAGCCCTAATGGCGTGCATCTCCTTGGCGCGAAATATCTGGCTCGCTCCCGCTATCGACCAGAGCTGCTCAAGATTGGCCAGTCAGATTATCGCGACATCTGCGTACTTCCAGGTTCTGATGTTGTGCAGGTGATTGATGGTGCGGACTCTCTTGAGGATGATACCTACCCTTCAGTTCATCACCTGCTGCTTGATTACGCAGCAACTGAACGATGGATTTTGCGTAAGTCCTAACTGAGGAATGCAAATGCGGCGGATAGGTAAGCGGGTTGCGTCCTCCCTGATCATGGCGGCGTTGCTGGCGGCGTTGCATCTGCGCTCACGTTGGCGATCGGCGATCCGATTTCCGGGAGGAGGGGGCTTGTTGGTGCCATCGCCTCGCTTCTCGCATACCTCCGATCTCCATTTTTATTAACTTTATCGTCGGCATCCCCGCGTCTTTGACTTTGGGGCGCTTGCATCTGGTTCGATGGTATTTCTGGGTGCCCCTCGCGACAATACTTTCCCCATCGTTCTGATCGCCTTGAATGGAAGTGGGCAATTTAACTGGGGTGCCGCAATTGCGCTTACCCCGCTCACTCTACTGTCGGCAAGGATATTTCGATTTGCAGTTCGAGACGCATCAAAGAGGGGCTTGAACGATTGATTGAGTGTTTTGAATAGCCATCGCGACCGTGAAAAAAAGCGGCGCCAAGCTTTTGCTTGGCGCCGCTTTTTTGAAACTCTGTGGCGTTACAACGTCCCGTACGAGTGCAATCCCGACAGGAACATATTCACTCCGAGGAACGCGAACGTCGTCACCAGCAGCCCGATCAGCGCCCACCACGCCGACACCACCCCGCGCAGCCCCTTCATCAGCCGCATGTGCAGCCAGGCCGCGTAGTTCAGCCACACGATCAGCGCCCAGGTTTCCTTCGGGTCCCAGCTCCAGTACCCGCCCCAGGCCTCCGCGGCCCAGAACGCGCCCAGGATGGTCGCGATCGTGAAGAACGCGAAACCCAGCGCGATCGCCTTGTAGCTCAGGTCATCCAGCGTCGTCAGTGACGGCAGCCGAGCCGTCAGCGGGCCTCGCAAGGCCACGCTCGCGGCCAGGAACACCGCCACGCCCGCCATCTTCCCGGCCCAGCCGTCCAGCCCCGCCTGCAGCTCCGGCGACAGCCCCGCGCCGAAACGGAACGCCAGCAGCACTGCCACCAGCCCCACCGGCACACCGATCAGACCGATCACCAGCGACCGCGGCGATGCCGTCTTCAGCAGCGTCGCCAGCGCCACCATCGCCGCCATCGCGAAACTGCCGTAACCAATGAAGTTCGCCGGCACGTGGATCTTCATCCACCAGCTCTGCAGCGCCGGCACCAGCGGCTGGATCTCGTGCGCGTCCCGCGCCATCGTGTACCAGAGCAGGAATCCCACCGCCGCGCTCACCACCAGCATCACGTACGCGCCCAGCGCCCGGGTCGCGAAACGCTGCTCGTAGTACAGGTACATCAGCGTCGTCAGCCACGTGAACAGCACGAACACCTCGTAGAGGTTGCTCACCGGGATGTGACCGATGTCCGGCGCGATCTGGTGGCTCTCGAACCAGCGCACCATCGTGCCGATCAGCGCCATCCCCACCGCCCCCCACGCCAGCCGCGAACCGATCGCCTCCGCCGCGCTGTGCCCCGCCTCCTTCTGGAAGAAGCCCAGCCAGTAGAACAGCGTGCTCATCCACACCAGCACGCTCATCCACAGGATCGCGCTCTGGCTCGACAGCAGGTACTTCAGCAGGAAGACCTTCTCCCCCGCCGCCAAGTCGGCGCCGAAGTCGTCCGTCTGGCGCAGATAGAGCTGGATCGCCAGCAGGCTCGCCGCCCCGACGATCAGGCACAGCGGCCGCAGCGGCCGCCAGAACCAGCCCAGCGCAATCAGCGCCGGCGCCGCGCCCGCCAGGATGCCCTTCTCATACACGTCCATCGACGCGTGGTACCGGCTGAACGCGAAGCCCGCGCCCAGCAGCACCAGCGCCGCGAAGATCCAGTCGAACGCGCTGCGCCCTTGGAAGTAGCCCCGCTTGCCGATCACCAGCGAGCGCGCCAGCGGCGCCTCGGCGCCCGGCGGCGAAGAAAGGGCGGACGCGTCCGCGGTGGAGGATGTGCTGGTCATGTCAGGCCTCCTCATGCAGCAGCCGCTGCTTGAGCGCTTCAAATTCGACGGGCAGGTCCGGCGTGTCCCGGTTGCTGGACAGCGCCATGCGCACCCGCGTCTGCTCGGCACGCCCGGGCGCGCCTTCCAGCCACAGCCACAGCCGCCGCTCCTTGACGTAGAGCATCGCAAACACGCCGACGATCAGCAACACGGCGCCCAGATAGACCAGCGTCTGCCCAGGGGCGCGCGTCACCTGGAACACGCTCGCCTGCACCTGCTTGAAATCGTCCAGCTGCGCCACGATCGGCGCCGGATAGAACATCGCGTCCGACAACGACAGCACCGCCTGCGTCATGAACGCCTGCGCCGCCTCGCCCGGCTCCGGTCTCGGCCGGCCCAGCTGTTCCTCGGCCTGCTTGTGCAGCTCGAACAGGCTGCCGTTGAGGATGCGCAGCAGCACCTCCGACACGCGCGCGCGTTCGGCCTCCGGCACCTCGCGCTCGATGAACTGCGACAGCGCCGGCAACCCGCCCACCGCCGCGCCCTGCGCGGGCGCGCCCGCCTTCAGGCCCTCGGCGCCGGCGAACAGCGTCAGCGTCCGCAGCGCCGTCGCCTCGAGCTGCGCCTGCATGCCCGGCTTGTCCTGCGGACTCGCCGCCAGCGCGTAATGCTTGGCCGCCATCAGCCGCTGCGCCGGATCGGCCAGCACGCGCCGCAGCGCCAGCCAGCCCTCGATGCTGTCCTTGCTGTCCACCGGCACCCGCAGGTAGCGGAAGTTGTCCGCCAGCGTGTCACGCACCCCCAGCAGGAACACCCGGTGGCCATCGAGTTCCAGCGGCAGCATGTAGTTGTTGTACTCGCGCGCCTGGCCACTGGCGTCGCGCAGCTTGTAGCTGAACGAGGGCCCGACGTTGCGCAGCGTCTTCCTGTCGCTGGTGTTCGCGCCCGAACCCAGGTGCTGCTCCAGCCGCCCGACCAGGTCGACCTTGCGCACGTCGGTGCCCTTGCCATCCTTGCCGTCATTGGCGAAGTTCTCGACGTTGATCACCCGCAGGCCGGTGAACTCCAGCCCATAGGACTCGCCATCGGCGGTCAGCGTCGCGCTGGCGCCGACACGGCCCTCCATCGGCGTGTCATGCGCCGCCTGCAGCGAACGCAGGTTCAGCTTCAGCAGCGAACCGCCATCCTCGAAGCTGCTCTGGTACAGCGTCACGCCGCGATAGGTGACCGGCTCGTTGACCTTGACCGTCGCCTGGGTGGACGTGCCGTCGCGCCGGTCGTGCAGCACGATGTCGCTGGCGAACAGCTTGGGCATGCCGGTCGCGTAGTACTCGACGATGAACTTCTTCAGCTCGACATCGAAGGGCAGGTCCTGCACCACCACGCCGCTGGGCATGGACAGCAGCGCCGTCGACGAGCGGCTGCCCTCGGGCACGAACAGGTTGCCGCGGAAGCTGGGGTTGGACGTGCCCAGCCGGTTGTCCGCCGTCATCTGATTCAGGTCCGCGCCCTGGTAGATCTGCTTGCCCTGCGCCCACATGATCGCGCGCACGATCAGGTTGCCGTCCAGCAAGCCGCCCAGGCAGATCAGCACGATCGCCGAGTGCGCCGCCAAGTAGCCGATCTTGTGCGCCGCGCCCTTGCGCGCGCCGATCATCACGCCGCCGGTGCGCACCTGCGCGCGCGCCTTCCAGCCCTCGGCCGCCAGCCAGGCGTTGACCTGCGCCAGCGCCGCTTCGGGATTCATGTGCAGGTAGCCCAGCGCCTTGTGCCGGAAGGCCTGGATCGACTGCTCCCGCATCGTCTCCCGGTAGGTCTTCAGGTCGCGCAGGATCTTGGGCGTGTGCCGCGCGATGCACAGGCTGGTCGACACCACCAGGAAGCCCAGCATCAGCAGGAACCACCAGGCGCTGTAGACCGTGTAGAGATCGAGCTTGCCGAACAGCTCCGACCAGAACGGCCCGAACTGGTTGACGTAGTTCGTCATCGGCTGCTGCTGCTGCACCACCGTGCCGATCACGGAGGCGATGCAGATCACCGTCAGCAGCGCGATCGCGAAGCGCATCGACGCCAGCAGCTCGAGCGCGTCGTCAAGCGCGGCGCGGGCCACCGCAGGGGTCGCGGGCCGGAGGGGACGATCGGGGGACTTCTCGGTCATGGGCGGCATTCTCGTCGCCCGGCGCGGCGGACCGGGCGAGGGCCGTCAACCGTCGACTGGGGTCAGCGCAGCCCCGCGATGTAGTCCGAGACGGCCTTGATCTCGCGATCGCTCATCTTGGCGGCGATCGCCAGCATCTGCGGGCTGTTCGGACGGCCGCCGGCGCGGAACGCGGTCAGCTGGGCCTCGGTGTAGTCGCTGTGCTGGCCGCCCAGGCGCGGGTACTGCGCGGGGATGCCGGCGCCATTCGGGCTGTGACAGCCGGCGCAGGCCGGCACCTGCTTGTCCGCGATGCCGCCGCGATAGATCTTCTCGCCCAGCGTGATCAGCTCCTTGTTCTTCGCGAAGCCGGGCTTGGCGCCCTTGCTCGCGTAGAACGCGGCCACGTTGCGGATGTCGTCGTCCGACAGCGGCGCGGCCATGCCCGACATCACCGGGTTCTTGCGCTTGCCCGACTTGAACTCGTGCAGCTGCTTGGCCAGATAGTCGGCGTGCTGGCCGGCGATGATGGGGTTGGCGGGACTGCCGCGGGAGCCGTCGGCGGTGTGGCAGGCGGCGCAGACCTGGGAGCTGATGGCCTGACCCTTGGTCAGATCCGGCTTGGCGGCTGCTTGCGGTTCGGCGGCGATGGCGGCGCCGGACATCAGAACCATACTCGACAACAAGAAAGCGGCAGTCTTCATGAATGTTGAGGGTCGGGTGAGCGCAAGCGCGGGATCTTACAATGGCACCTCTTTTGAGCCCCGCAGCGCGATGACCGATTCCAACAAGAAACCCGCTTCGGCGGCCCCAGGGAAACCCGCAGGCCGTGGCACGGGTCGCCCGGGAGCGCCAAAGAAGAAGCAAGGGCCCGGGAAGACCGGCATGCGCGCGAAGGCGAGCGCCAAGGCCAAGGCCGACGCCAAGGCCCGCGAGCAAGGCCTGGCCCCGGCCGCCAAGCCCGTCAGCAGCGAACCGATGACGCCCGGCAAGCGCGCCTTGGCCTGGACCCACACCGCCCGCTTCCTGACCACCGCGAGCCAGCTGCGCCACCTGCCGGTCAACGGCGTGCTGCCCGCCGAGGCGCGCGCCGCGCGCGAAGCCGCCGAGGCCGCCGGTGAATTCGACGGCGGGCCCTTCGATGACGCCGGCGCCGGCGCGCCCGAGGGCGATGCCGGCGCCGCGATCGCGGGCGAAGGCGAGGCCCTGGCGCAAGACCTGACGCCACGCCAGTTGCCGGAGATCGCCTTCGTCGGCCGCTCCAACGCCGGCAAGTCCACCGCCGTGAACACGCTGGCGCAGCAGAAGCGGCTGGCCTTCGCGTCCAAGACGCCGGGCCGCACGCAGCACATCAACCTGTTCGCCGTCGGCCCCCGCGACGCGCCGGACGCGCTGTTCGCCGACCTGCCCGGCTACGGCTACGCGGCCGTCGCGCGCGATGCCAAGCTGCGCTGGCAGCGCGTCATGGCCGACTACCTCAGCGAGCGCGAATCGCTGTCCGGGGTCGTGCTGATGGTGGACTCGCGCCTGGGCCTGACCGACCTCGACAAGCAACTGCTGGAGTTCGTCTCCGACCGCGTGACGGCCGGCGAGGTCAGCCTGCTGGTCGTGCTGACCAAGGCCGACAAGCTCAACCGCAAGGAAGGCAGCGCGATCGTGGCGCAGGTGCAGAAGGAACTGCCCGTGCTCGCGACCGAGGATTCGGACATCGCGATCACGCTGTTCTCGGCGCTGAGCAAGCAGGGGCTCGAGGACGTCGCCGAAGTGATCTACGACTGGGCGCACCGCCCGCCGCGCGAGCCGTACGACGAGGATGATGAAGGCCTCGGCGAGGCCGGCGCCGGTGAGCCGCAGAGCAGCGCCGAAGGCGGCGCGGAAGACGCAGACGCCGCCGGCCACTGACCGGCGCGCTTCAGGTCACGGCCGGCCGATGAACACGTAGAAGGCGGTGCCGCCGCGCGGCGCGTAGCCGACGCCCACGTACAGCGGCCCCAGCCCCGTGTCCGAGCCCAGGAACAGGCTGCTCGCATAGCGCATGTCCTTGAGGCTGATGTCGTGGCGCGAGAGCCAGGTGTTGCCCGCCTCCAGCGTGCCGCCGACGAAGAATCCCCGCGAGAACAGCGGCGAGTCGTTCAGCCGCCGGTAATAGGTCGCCCGCGTGAACAGCAGCGAGTTGCCGCTGAGCTGGTTCGGCTTGTAGCCCGAGAGCTGATGGAAACCGCCCAGCGTGTCGCCGCCCAGGCCGGTCTCGTCCGGCTGCTGCGAGGCCACGCCGCGCGCGTACAGGCTGAAGGTGTGGCCGCCGAAGCTGCGCACCACGTTCCCATCCATCTTCAGGCGCAGGAAGCGGCCGCTGTTGAGGTTGCGGTTGTCCTGCCGGCCGCCTTCCGCGTCGACGTTGAACCGGTAGCCGTGCTGCGGGAAGTTGGCGTAGTCCAGTTGGTCGACCACCGTGCGGAAGCGGAAGCCGCGCTCATAACTGGTCCAGCGCAGCTTGCCCATCTCGGGCGTGATGGCGGTGATCAGGTCCGGCCGCGCGTGGCGGATCTGGCTGATCACGCCCAGCCGCACCTCGCCGAGCCGGCCCCAGGGCTGCCCGACGTCCAGCCCGATCGACGCGTCGCGCCGCACCAGCCGCGCCTGGCCGAGGTTGGCATCGTCCGGATCGTTGTTCCCGTAGACGATCTGCTTGCGCTGGTTGGCCTCGGCCCAGACGCTGGCGAACCAGTCGTCCGAAATCCCCAGCTTGATCCCCAGCGGGTGATAGAGCTCGGTGTACAGGCGCGGCGTCTCGCCGATCGTGACCTGGTTGCGCCACTCGGTGCCCTTGTCGGTCAGCCAGTGGCGGTTGTGGCTCACGCGCAGGTTGAAGAAGCTGTCGCCGCCCGAGTCGGTCGACAGATCCATGCCGACCCGGAAATAGTTCGGCCCCCAGGGCTTGTCCTCCATGTTGAAGACCAGCGTCTCGCCCTCGGCGCGCTGCTCGACGTGATAGTCGACGCGGTTGTAGTCGCCGCTGGAGGACAGGAAGCGCATGTCGCGCTCGGCGCTCTCGTTGTTGAAGGCCTGGCCGGGCTTGGATTCCAGCTGGCTGCGGAAGCGCTCCGGGTTGGTGTTGTCGGAACCCTCCAGCTTCACCGCCGCCAGCACCACCGCCGGCGGCTTCAGGCCGGTGCGCGCGATCTGCCAGTCGGCGTAGCTGCGGTCATCGACGGCATAGGCGCGCAGCTGCGGCAGCGCGCGCTCGGCGGCCTCCTCGCCGGCGCGGATGAAGGCCTGCACCTTGTCGAAGTCGCCCGAACTCAGCGCGCCCAGTTGCGGCGTGATCAGCAGGTCCTCGCCGGCGCTCATGCTGGCGATCGAGCGCTGCACGTTCTGCTCGGTGAGGATGTTGATCATCTGCGCCGTCAGCCCGATCAGCGAGTTCAGCGTCTCGCGCCCGCCCACCGGCGTGCCGACGTTGATCGCGATCAGCCGCGTCGCGCCCATCTCGCGCGCGACGTCGACCGGCAGGTTGTTCACGAGGCCGCCGTCGCCGAGGATGCGGTCCTCCCACTCGACCGGCGCGAACACCCCCGGCACGCTCATGCTGGAGCGCAGCGCCAGCGCGAGGTCGCCCTCCGCGAGGATGCGCTCGTGGCCGTTCTCCATGTCGGTGGCGACGGCGCGGAACGGCGTCGGCAGCCGGTCGAACTGCCGCACGTTGCGCACCGGCAGCGTGAGGCGGCGCAGCAGCGCCTCCAGGCCGCGGCTGGACAGCGTGCCGGTGGGCACGCGGACCTCGCCGTCGCGCAGGCCGAATTCGATCGTCGCGGAGAACTCGAAGTCCTCCTCCTTGCGGCGCTGCGACAGATCCTGCCGATCGACGCGGCTGGCGAACAGCCGGTCCCAGGCGATCTTCGTCAGCTCCCGGTCGAGGTCGTCGGCGGTCATGCCGCTGGCATAGAGCCCGCCGATGATCGCGCCCATCGAGGTGCCGGTGATGATGTCCACGGGGATGTGCTCGCGCTCGAGCACCTTCAGCACGCCGACGTGCGCCAGCCCGCGCGCGCCGCCGCCGGACAGCACCAGGCCGAGGCGGGGCCGCTGCGCCTGGTCGGCCGCGGGCGTTGGCGCCTGCTGACCGGCGGGGGGATTGGGCGGCACCGTCTGCCCCGACCCTGCTGGCGAGGCCCATGCGGAAGAGGCCATCAAGGCGGCCGTGGCGGTGATTGCGGCGATCAGCATCAGGCCGCGAAGGCCGCGCAGGCCAGTGGAAAGGCCAGCGGACGGACCCATGGAAAGGCCGGAGAAACGGGGAAGGGCGCGGAGATCTCGGGACACGGCGGGCATCGGGCAGGGGACGGCCCCGCGGCGAAGGCGCGGGGCGGGCGCATTGTGACCTGAACCGGCCGACCGGTTCCGCGCCGGCGCCTGCCGGTCAGTGGCCCGGCGCGCGGTCCAGGTCCTGCATCAGCGTGCCGATCGCGCGCTGCAGCAGCGGCTCGTGCTCGAGCTGGGTGATCAGCCCATTGGCGACCAGCTGTTCCAGCGCGCCGCGCGTCAACGAGTGGCGCTCGTCGGACACCTGCCCGATGAACAGGAACATCTGCCGGCTGTCGCTGATCCAGGCCACCTGCGCGGTGATCCATTCGCTCTGCAGGAACAGGTGGTACCAGCCGCCGATGTGCACCCCGGCGATCCAGTCCTGCAGCGCGGCGCGCGCATGCGGCGAGTGCTCTTCGCTGTAGAGCGCCACCGGCACCGTCGGCAGCTGACCGCGGTCGACCCGCTCGAAGGCCCATCGCGACGGGAGTTGCGACTCGCGCTCGTCCAGCAGCTGCTGCAGCAGTTCCTCCGGCGTCTGCGCCGGGCGGCGCGGCGCGGGCGCGGCGGGCGCGGCCTGCTCGACCGCCGGCAGTCCGCGCAGCACGCGGCCGTGCTGGCGCATCAGTTCGTCGAGGAAGGTCTGGCGCTGCATCTGCGGCAGCGCGATCGCATCCATCCCTCGCTCCAGCGCGCGGATCAGGTCCGGAAGCTGGCCACGCAACCGCTGGCGCGCCGCCTCGTCGGGCTGCGGCGAGACGCTGCTCAGCAGCGCGTCGACCAGTTCGATGTAGGTCTGCGCCTCGACCGCGTCGCGGCCGTGCTGCACCATCGCCTGCGCGATAACCTCGACCCAGGGGCCGAGCAGGAAGCGGCGCATCAGCTTGCCGGCATGGGCGTCGTCGAGCTGGTGCTGCAGCTGGTCGCGCAGCATGCGCTGCCACTCCTGGCGGCGCTGCTCGCGGTCCAGCCGCTCCAGCGCCAGCGCGCTGCGCTGGCCGCGGGCCTCGGCCTGCGCGCGGATGTGCGCGTCGACCTCGCTCAGCGCCTGCTGGAACTGCAGCGCCGACGGATGGGCGCTGTCCAGCAGCGGCTGGATGACGCGCTCCAGGAACTGCAGGAAGGCCTTGAGCTCGCTGTCGTCCGCGCGCTGGAAGCCGGCGCCATGGGCCGCGATGCGGTTCAGCAACTGCCAGGTCGGATGATCCTGGCGGCGCAGCAGCGTGGCGTCCGCGCGGGACAGCCGCACGATCGCCACCTGCAGCCGTCCCATCAGCACCTTCAGCGGCGGCTGCAGGCTGTCGTCGGCCAGGATCTGGTCATACAGGCGCGAGAGCAGGTCGGTGCCCGGCGCGCCGACGCCCGGTCCCAGTCTGGGCGCCGGACCGGGCGGGGGCGCCGCGCCGTTGGCCGGCCGCGCGACGGCCGGCGCCAGCTCGGCGTTGCGCGTGTTCATCAGGTCCAGCTTCATCGCGACCTGATCGAGCGTCGCGTTCTGCGTGTTCGGCGCCTCGGTGACGCTCTTGAACTGGCGCAGGCGCAGGTCGGATTCCTTCAGCGCGGCGCCGTGGCTCGTCAGCATGCCGGTGAGATGCGCCTGGCGCAGTCCCTGGCACAGCCGCGCGTAAATCGGCTGCAGCTTGGTCGCGAGCGGATGCGCCGCCAGGCGCATCAGCGCGTAGCGGCCGTCGGCGTCGAGGTCCACGCCCTCGATCGCGCGCGCCAGCGCCTGTGCGAACAGCGCGGCGCGCAGCGGGTTGTCGTTCTTCAGCGGCCGGGCGATGCCGCGCAGCGCGGCGAAGAAGTTGCCCAGCTGGTGCAGCTCGGCCCTGGACTGGTCCTCGATCGCCGACATCACATGCGCCAGCGCCACATCCTTCAGCGCCTGCCCTTCGTCGACCAGGCTCAACGCGAGGTCGTCGAACGGGTTGCTGCGCGCCTGGGTCTTCTGCCGGTCCTTCTGCAGCGGATCGCCGCCCTCGCGCGCCAGCGTGAGCAGCCGGGTCAGCGAGGCCTCGAAGTCGGACGCGAAATGCGCACGCCGCTTGGACCAGCCGGCGAGCAGCTGATGGTGCTCGAGCCGGCTCTTGAGCTCGTCCTGCAGGCCGTTGTAGACCGCGTGGGCAAGCCCTGGCACGTGCGCGAGGGTCTCGTCGACGAGCGTCTGGAGGGAGGGCGAAGATGCTTGGGCCATCTTTTGTGACAAGTTGTCAGCGCATTATGGTCGCCCCTGATTCATGTGACATCCCCCGGGACCGTGGGGCCGTGCGAGTGAGGGAAAGCCCAATGGGGACCCGCCGGCGTGACCGGCGGTGACGATCGATTCTGTGCGAATCGCGGTACGCGGCAGAGCAAGCCAGGTGCCCGAAGCGTATCCAACCGAAACAGGAATGGGCCGAAACATCATCGCCGGGCCAAAGAAAAAAGGGGTCGCCGAAGCGACCCCTTTCGAGAGCGGTGACAGGCGGCGCGAAGCGCCGACCGCCGGGCTCAGGCGGACATCACATGTCCATGCCCATGCCGCCCATGCCGCCGGGCATGGCCGGGGCCGCGGACTCGTCCTTCGGCGCTTCGGCGACCATGCACTCGGTCGTCAGCATCAGCGAGGCCACGGACGCGGCGTTCTGCAGCGCGGTGCGGGTCACCTTGGTCGGGTCCAGGATGCCCATCTCGATCATGTCGCCGTACGTGCCGTTGGCGGCGTTGTAGCCGTGGTTGCCCTTGCCGGCCAGCACGTTGTTGACGACGACCGAGCTTTCCTCGCCGGCGTTGTAGACGATCTCGCGCAGCGGGGCTTCGATGGCCTTCAGGATCAGCTTGATGCCGGCGTCCTGGTCGGCGTTGTCGCCCTTGATCTCGCCAGCGGCCTGACGGGCGCGCAGCAGCGCGACACCGCCGCCGGCCACGATGCCTTCCTCGACGGCGGCACGGGTGGCGTGCAGCGCGTCTTCGACACGGGCCTTCTTCTCCTTCATCTCGACTTCGGTGGCGGCACCGACCTTGATGACGGCCACGCCGCCAGCCAGCTTGGCCACGCGCTCCTGGAGCTTCTCGCGGTCGTAGTCGCTGGTGGCTTCCTCGATCTGGGCGCGGATCTGCTTGACGCGCGACTCGATGTCGCTGCCGGCGCCGTTGCCGTCGATGATGGTGGTGTTTTCCTTGCCCACTTCGACGCGCTTGGCCTGGCCCAGGTCAGCCAGCGTGACCTTCTCGAGCGACAGGCCCACTTCCTCGGCGATCACCTTGCCGCCGGTCAGGATGGCGATGTCTTCCAGCATGGCCTTGCGGCGGTCGCCGAAGCCCGGCGCCTTCACGGCCACGACCTTCAGGATGCCGCGGATGGTGTTGACCACCAGGGTCGCCAGCGCTTCGCCGTCGACTTCTTCCGCGATGATCAGCAGCGGACGGCCGGCCTTGGCGACGGCTTCCAGCGTCGGCAGCAGGTCACGGATGTTGGAGATCTTCTTGTCGTAGAGCAGGACGAAGGGGTTGTCCAGGATCGCCGACTGCTTCTCCGGGTTGTTGATGAAGTACGGCGACAGGTAGCCGCGGTCGAACTGCATGCCTTCGACGACGTCCAGCTCGTTGTTCAGCGACTTGCCGTCCTCGACGGTGATGACGCCTTCCTTGCCGACCTTGTCCATCGCCTCGGCGATGATCTGGCCGATCGAGTCGTCGGAGTTGGCCGAGATCGTGCCGACCTGGGCGATTTCCTTGGAGGTCGTGGTGGCCTTGGAGGCCTTCTTCAGCTGCTCGACCAGGGCGGTGACGGCCTTGTCGATGCCGCGCTTGAGGTCCATCGGGTTCATGCCGGCGGCCACGTACTTCATGCCTTCGCGCACGATGGCCTGGGCCAGCACGGTGGCGGTGGTGGTGCCGTCACCGGCGTTGTCCGAGGTCTTGGAAGCGACTTCCTTGACCATCTGGGCGCCCATGTTCTGCAGCTTGTCCTTGAGCTCGATCTCCTTGGCGACCGAGACACCGTCCTTGGTGACGGTGGGGGCGCCGAACGAGCGCTCCAGCACCACGTTGCGGCCCTTGGGGCCCAGCGTGACCTTGACCGCGTTGGCCAGGATGTTCACGCCTTCGACCATGCGGGCACGGGCCTCGCCGCCGAAGACCACGTCTTTTGCTGCCATGAGAAATTCTCCGAATCTGATCTATGAATGGACTGCCACGCCACTGCTCGGGTCGTTGCCGAGGAAAGCGTAGCGAGCGGTGGGCTGGCTAGGAGGGGGGAGCGGAGGGACCGGAGCGACCTTGAGGTCGTGAGGATCCCGAGCACCGCCCGACGACGCCAGCGCGCCGCGCAGTAGCTTTACTTGGCGACGACGGCGAAGAGGTCTTCCTCGCGCATGACGAGCAGTTCTTCGCCGTCGACCTTGACGGTCTGGCCGCTGTACTTGCCGAACAGCACGCGGTCGCCGACGGCGACGTTCAGGGCGATGAACTCACCCTTGTCGTTGCGCTTGCCCGGACCGACGGCCAGCACCTCGCCCTGGTCGGGCTTCTCGGCGGCGTTGTCGGGGATGACGATGCCGGAGGCCGTCTTGGTTTCGTTTTCCAGGCGCTTAACGATCACGCGATCGTGCAGAGGACGCAGTTTCATCAGATCTCCTTGACTGTGCAGACTTGATTCCTGGACCCGCCGGGCGCTGTTCGCCCCGGCCAGCCCATCACAAGAAGTAAGCCCCGGGTCTCGCGGCTCGGGGCTTGTTAGCACTCGATGATCGCGAGTGCTAGCAGCAAGGATTATATGGACCGGTCTTGACGTTTCAAGGGCGGCGCGTGGAACCCCATCCGATGACGTGGTCCAGCGACCAGCGGCCCGGGCCCCGGCCCAGCAGCAGCAGCATGGGCGCGGCCCAGCTGAGGTGGGTGGGCCAGGCCGCCGGGTAGACGAAGGTCTGGATGACCGCCGTCATCGCCAGCACGCCCAGCGCCGCCACCCGCGTGCACAGGCCCAGCACCAGCAGGATGGGCAGCAGATGCTCGGCCCCGGTGGCGAGGTAGGCGGCGATCTCGGGCGGGATCAGCGGCAGGGCGTAATCCTCGCGGAACAGCAGGAAGGTGGTGTCGGTCAGCGTGAAGAGACCCTCCACCTTGGTCCGGCCGGACAGCCAGAACACGCCCGCGATGCTGAAGCGGCAGGCCAGGGCGATCAGGTCGAAGGAGATCCAACGCTCGAGCCGAGCGCGCAGCGCCTCGAGCAGCGCGCCCGGCGAGCGGGACGGGGAGGCCGGCGCGGCGGCCCGGACGGTGGAGGAGGTCGTGTTCATGGTGAGGTCTCGGTGAGGGTGGCGAAGGCGCCGTGCTGAAGCAACCGGCCCAGCGAGGCGCCGGGATCGAAGCAGGGGAACCGGGCGTGGACGCCGTCGAGCGCCGCGCCCAGTGGCTGGCCGGCGGCGCAAGCGTCGAGCAGCGCGGCGTCTGAGGCGCCGATCTCGAGCGCGAGGACCGCGCCTTGGGGGCGGCAGAGCAATGCGCCCTGGCCATTCCAGTGCGGTGGATTGGGATCGGCGGCGCCGCCGCGGGCGGCTTGCCACAAGCTGAAGGCAGGCCATTCGGCGCACCACTGCCAGCGCGCCGCGGGATGAGGCGCCAACTGCGCTGCGGCCAGCCGATCCGCGTCGATTCGCATCAGCGCCGTCAGGCCCAGCACCGGCGCGTCCGCGGCGACATGGCTTTCGCTCCAGAGCCTGTCCAGACGGGCGACGGCGCTCAGCCAGGGCAGATCGCCCCCTGCCAGCGCTCGGTCGAGGAAGGCGGGAAAGCGTTCGCCGTAGTGCTGGAGCTCGCCACCAGCCGGAGGATCGGCGCGGACGAAGTCGAGCGCGGCTGCTTCCATCCAAGCGTCGCCTGTCAATCGATGCACTGCCGGATACAGCGATCTCAGCGCATCGACGCAGCCTTTGAGCGCGGTGTTGCGATAGACGGCCAAGCCTGCGGGCGGTCTGGCGGCGCCATCGGCCGGCGCCCACAGATCGCGCCAAAAGCTTTCCTGGAACTCGTCGAGCGTCATGCGGGCACCTCCTGCGCGCGGGCCACCGCATCGAGCATGGCTTGGGCGCGCCCGCGCTCGGCGATCAGGTCGGCGAAGGGCGGCAGGTCGCTGTCGCGCTCAAGCAGCGTCGGCTTCGGGCCGATGCGCGCGGTCAGGCGCTCCAGCAGCGTCCACACCCGTGGGGCGACGGGCGCGTCATGGCTGTCGATCAGCAGGCCGCTGGCCGGATCGGCATCCGCGCGATGGCCGGCGATGTGGACCTCCATCACGGCCGCGCCGTCGATGGCGTCGATCCACGCCGTGGCGTCGAGGCCGATGTTGGCTGCGGAGACGACGACGTTGTTGACGTCCACGAGCAGGCCACAGCCTGTGCGGCGGACCAGCTCGTGAAGGAATTCGACCTCGTCCCAGTCATGCGCCAGGCGCAGGTAGTGGGACGGGTTCTCGATGGCCACGCGCCGGCGCAGTGCGTCCTGCAGGCGGCCGATGTTGGCGGCGACGCGGTGCAGTGCCTCGGTCGATCGCGGCAGCGGCAGCAGGTCGGGCGCATAGGCGCCGCCGAAGCGGCTCCAGGCCAGGTGCTCCGAGATCAGCGCCGGCTGCAGCCGGTCCGCGAGCGCGGCGAAGCGCCGCAGGTGGTCGGCGTCGATCGGCCCGGGCCCGCCCAGCGACGCCGAAACGCCATGCAGCGACAGCGGATGCGTCGCGCGCACGGCCTCGAGCAGCGCCAGGCGCGGGCCGCCCGCGACGAGGTAGTTCTCGGGATGGACTTCAAACCAGAGACCCGCGTGGCACGCGGCGAGCGCGTCCTCCGCGAAGTCCGGCTTGAAGCCCAGGCCCGCGCCCAGCGCGTGTGTCATGGCGCGGGTCCGATCAGGACTTCACCGGCGACAGCGAGCCCATGCCCTTGGGCGTCTTGATCGCAGTGCAGGTGCCGGCCGGCACGTACTTCCACGCGTTGGCCTGGTAGTCGGCCTTCGCGGTGCCGGCGCAGGTCGTGCCGGGGCCGGCGGCGCAGTCGTTCTTGCCGGCCATCGCGACGCCGTAGCAGCGCTCCTTGTCACTGGCGGCGGGCTTGGCGTCCTGTGCCATCGCGGAGGCGGACAGGGCGGTCAGGGTGACGAGGGCCATGCTCAGAGCGGTGGTCTTCATGTGGAACTCCTTGTGCGGTTGAACGAATTGAATGAATGGCGTTGTGCCGGGGATGCCTCAGGCGGTTCCTGCAGCGATCCGCAAGCTAGTTCGTGGCGAACGCGCGCCGGGTTACAGCGGCAGGTGAAAACGCCTCAACTATTTTTTTGAGGCCCGCTGTAACCTTCCGCCCCCATGACACGAATAGATTCCGTGATCGCGACCGAGCATGAGCTGCACGACCTGTTCGTTGCCGGGCTGGATGGGGATGCGGCGGCTTACCACCGCTTCCTGCAGCGCCTGGGCGGATTGCTGCGCGGGTACTTCCGCCGCCGGCTGCAGCAACTGCCGGACGAGGTCGAGGACCTGGTGCAGGAGACGCTGATGGCGGTGCACACGCAGCGCCAGAGCTACCGCCGCGGCGAGCCGCTGACGGCCTGGGTGCACGCGGTGGCGCGCTACAAGCTCGTGGACCTGTGGCGGCGGCGCGAGCGTCACGACGCGCTGAACGATCCGCTGGACGACGACCTGGCCGTCTTCGCGAGCGCGGATCACGAGGCCGGCGAGGCGCGGCGGGATCTGGGCCGGATGCTGGAGCAACTGCCGACGCATCAGCGGCTCCCGATCCTGCATACGAAGCTGGAAGGGCTGTCGGTGCAGGAGACGGCGCGGCTGACGGGCATGAGCGAGTCGGCGGTGAAGGTGGGCGTGCACCGCGGGCTCAAGGCGCTGGCGCGGTTATGGAAGGACATGACATGAAGACGGACGAGCTGATCGGGCTGCTGGCGCGCGACGCCGGCCCGGTGCCGGCGCGCGCCGGGGAGCGGCGCTTCGCGATCGCGCTGATGGTCGGCGTGGCGCTCGCGCTCGCTTGGGTGCAGGCCGCCTACGGCATCCGGGCGGATCTGGCCGCGGTGATGGGGACGGCCGCGTTCTGGCAGAAGGTGGCGATGCCGTTGTCGGTCGCGGGGACGGGGCTGATCGTGGTGTTCCGGCTCGGGCATCCGGGCGTGCGCATGGGCGGCTGGTGGCTGGGCGTGTGGCTGCCGGTGTCGCTGCTGTGGATCTGGGCGGCGGCGGTGCTGTGGATGGCGGAGCCCGCGGCGCGCGCGCCGCTGGTGCTGGGCACGACCTGGCGCACCTGCGTGTTCAACGTCACGGCGACGGCGCTGCCGATCGGCGTGGCACTGCTATGAGCGCTGCGGGGCCTGGCGCCGAC
>Ga0099823_1000070_pt1 | contig 48668 bp, 52 predicted proteins | sample CowpearedBW_FD_76831 | JGI IMG/M metagenome (GOLD analysis project Ga0099823, IMG submission 76831) | Root nodule microbial communities of legume samples collected from California, USA - Cow pea red BW | ecosystem: Host-associated > Plants > Roots > Nodule | place: USA: California | collected...
AGCCGGTCACCGCGCCTTGCGTCGTCGTCGACAGCAGGCGCTGGCGGGCGTCGTATGCGTAGGTCGTCGAGATGCCATTCGTGTCGATCATCTCCAGCGGCTGGCCGTACGCGTTGTAGCGCGAGAACTGCGTCAGATGGCCGAGCACGTTGCTCGTCGATTGAAGGTCACCCATCGTGTGATCGGCCGTCGTGTCGGCGTAGTACACGTTGGTCGCCACCACCTTGCCCAGCGGGTTCTTCTCGGTCAGCACCTGGCCCACCGCGTTGTAGGTCCAGCTCGTCGCGCGTGCGGCCACGCCGTTTTGCAGCGTCGCATTGAAGCCCTGAACCCCCGTCTCATCGGCCGTCGCCTGCTCGACGCGCTTGCACAGTACGGCGATCGGCTTGCCGTCGGGCAGCAGCGCCGAGGCTGGCGCGCAGCTCGCGATCGCGTTGCCGTTGAATGGATCGGGTTGGCCATTGAAGACCAGCGTCGTGATGCGTCGTGGCTCCGCGGTCTTCGTCGCCACGCGCCAATCCGGGTGCCACTGCGTCGTCACCTTGCGCGCGCCTGCCGGCAATGCGCCCGTCACGGCGCTGCAATCCGTCGCCGGCGTCAGCCCTTCCACGCGCACCGTCTCCAGGTTGCGTACTGCGTCGTAGCTCATGCAGCTGCGATTGCCGTTGAAGTCATCGAGCCGCGTCACGTTCATGTGATCGTCGAGCACCCGCGAGGTCGTCGCCTGCGCGCTGCCCGCGCCCGGTGCCTGCGTCTTCGCGGTCCACATCGACGTCCCGAACGACGTGGTCGACTGCAGCTCCTGCACCTGCCCGTTGGGCAACTGGACTTTCAGCCCCTTCGGCGGCTGCAGCACGTGGTCCACCCAAGTCACGCCGCTCGCCGGGTCGTACGACTGTTTCGTCGACAGGCGAGGCGCTTCATCCCAGGACGCGACGTACTTGTCCAGTCCCAGCGCTCGCTCGGAAGAGATCGCGCGTCCCTGGCCGTCGTAACCGTATGTCCCCGCGCGAACGCTGCTCTCGTCGAGATAGCCGGTCAGCGCCCAGTTCAGGTCGCTGCGCTCGTACAGCATCTGCTGTGCCGAACCATCCGGCCACTCGACGCGCGAGATCTGTTCGTTGGCGCCGTAGCCGATCACCACGCGCCGGCCGCCCGGGTCCACGATCGCTGAAGCCCGCGATCTCGACTCCGCGCCCATGCGCGTGTACTCGAAAGTCCAGCGGCGGCCGAAGTGATCCGTCAGCGACAGCGGCAGTCCTTCATCAGGCGTAGCTTCGCCCGGCGCTTCCAGCGTCGTGCGCGCCACCGTCAGGCTCCGTCCGTCGAGCGCCGTGACCTTGATGAGCATGCCGCGCGCGTTGTATTCCTCGATCACCTGACTGGCTGCATCGCGGTAGGAGAAGCCCTGCGCGGTCTTCGTGAGCTGGTCGTTGATCTGCGCGCCGACCGGATTGAAGCCGGTACCGGACTGCAGGAAGCTCGTCCAGTCCCCGCCACCCCGGGCCACGTTGACGAGCGTGATCCCCCCGCTGACGGACGTGTAGACCACCTTGTCGATGCTCGCTGTCCACATGGGTCCGAAGGCCGGAGGATCCGATCGCAGATAGGCGGCTTGGCCCTCTCCATAGGGCAGCTTGCTCATCGAGCTGAAGGTCAGCTTCAGCCCCGTCCATGGCTGCCAGCCGGCGGTGAGCGTCTGCACCTTCAGGCCCTGCTCCGGGAAGATCGGATTGCCGTAGCAGGTCTTGCACGGCGTGGCGATCACTCGATCACGGACTGGTGTGCAGTAACCGCCGTCGGACGTCTTCACATACACCTGCCCTTCCGGGCAGACGCATTGGCGACTTGCCGCGTCGTAGTACTGGTCGCACTGCTTGGCGATCTGCATGAGCCCGTTGATGGTGACTTCCGAAGGCCCGTTTCCGCACGTCTGGGTGTAGGTGCCCTGAAACTCGCAGGAACCCATCCCGGTAGAGGAACCTTGCTTGGCGACTCCGCAAGCCTGCGTCACTGTCCATTTCACTGCGGTGGTGCAGGCGGTAGCCGGCAGGCACTGGCTCATCAACGCCAGATAGCTCGCAAAGTACTTCTCGGGGTTGTTCGCCGCGCCATTCGCCCGAGCAGCGTGATAGACGCCTCCGGCGTAGGTCCAATCTCCGCTCGATATTGGGCAGCCCACTCCGTAGGTCCCCGCATTGAAGCTCCATTCGGAAGGAACGACCTGGTCATTTGCCGATGCGGCACCGACAGCCAGCATGACCCCGACTGCGACCAACGTCCGCAGGGTCGACCCGCTCCCATTCAATAGGCGGATCACACTCGCGGCCTGGAGGCCACGCAGGATGAGAGACTCAACGGCACGCAGGCACGCGCGCATGGCAATAGATAGCGGCTTCATCGCTCCCCACCTGATCTGCAAGAAAAACGGCAGCAGGGAGGAGCGGCTCATGAGCATGAGCCGATGCGCGAGGGTCCGGTGAGCGTCTGTCGCGCTCGATGCCGGGCCGCCTCTCTCCCTGATTGAATGTGGCCGCGATTCTGCCGGAGGAAGATGACGCGCAGGCGAGCTCCCCTGCCCTTTACAGGTCTCACCGCGCCCTCACAGGGCCAGGCCTTGCCTCCCGGCAAGGCCGCTGTCTCACGCCGCCTTCTTCGCCACCAGCGTCAGGATGTCGTAGCTCGCCACCAGCTCGCCGCGCTGGTTGGTCACCTGCACGTCCCACGCCACCACGCCTTGCGGCGGCTGATCCGGCCGATTGCCGCGGTCGATGCGCCGCTTGCAGGTCAGCCGCGCCTGGATGGTGTCGCCGATCGCCACCGGATTCACGAAGCGCAGCGTGTCCAGCCCGTAATTCGCCAGCACCGGCCCCGGCGCCGGCGACACGAACAGCCCCGCCGCCGCCGACAGCACGAAGTAGCCGTGCGCGATGCGCTGCCCGAATTGCGTGTCCTTCGCCGCCACCTCGTCGAAGTGCATGTAGAAATAGTCGCCGCTGATGCCGCCGAAATTCACGATGTCCGCCTCCGACACCGTGCGTCGATGCGTCAGCAGCGAGTCCCCGACCTGAATCTCCTCGAAGTGCTTGCGGAACGGATGGATCGCGTCCTCCGTCACCTTGCCGCCGCGCACGTACTCGCCGGTGATCGCCGTCAGCATCGTCGGCGAGGCCTGCACCGCGCAGCGCTGCAGGTAGTGCTTCACGGCACGGATGCCCCCCAGCTCCTCGCCGCCACCCGCGCGCCCGGGACCGCCGTGCTTGAGCATCGGCAGCGGCGAGCCATGGCCCGTCGACTCACCGGCCGCGTCGCGGTCCAGCACCAGCAGCCGGCCGTGGAACGCAGCCGCGTGGTACACGGCCTGCGCCGCCAGCGCCGGCGTCTTCGTGACCACCGAGCCCACCAGGCTGCCACGCCCCTTGGCCGCCAGCGCCAGCGCCTCGTCGAAGTCGCCGTAGGTCATCAGCGTCGACACCGGCCCGAAGGCCTCGACGCTGTGCACCGCCTCGTTGCGCATCGCGTCGCGGCACAGCAGCAGCGTCGGCGCGAAGAAGGCGCCATCGTCAACGCCCTCGCCCACCGGCGCGAAGCCATCGCGCTCGCCGAAGACGATCTCGTTGCCCTGCGCGAGCTGCGCCAGGCGCTCGGCCACGTCGGCCTGCTGCGCCTTCGACGCCAGCGCGCCCATGCGCACGCCCTCGATGGACGGATCGCCGATCTTGATCTTCGCCAGCCGCTCGCGCAGCGCCGCGGCCACCGCATCGGCCTGCGCCGCCGGCACGATCGCGCGCCGGATCGCCGTGCACTTCTGGCCGGCCTTGGCGCTCATCTCCCGCATCACTTCCTTGACGAAGAGATCGAATTCGGGATCGCCCGGCTGCACGTCCGGCGCCAGGATCGAGCAGTTCAAGCTGTCGGCCTCGGCGTTGAACGGCACCGAGCGGCGGATCAGGTTCGCATTGACGCGCAGCTGCGCCGCCGTGTCCGCCGAGCCGGTGAAGGTCACCACATCGGTCTCTTCCAGCCGGTCCAGCAGATCGCCGGAACCCCCGATGACCAGCTGCAACGCGCCGGCCGGCAGCAGGCCGGATTCCTCGATCAGGCGCACGCAGGCCTCGGCGACATAGCTCGTCGCGGTGGCCGGCTTGACGATGCAGGGCATGCCGGCGAGGAAGCTCGGCGCGAACTTCTCCAGCATCCCCCACATCGGGAAGTTGAACGCGTTGATGTGGACCGCGACGCCGCGCTTGGGCACCAGCACATGCGTGCCCATGAACTGGCCGACCTTGCTGAGCTGCTGGGCCGGGCCTTCATGAACGATGTTGCTGGACGGCAGCTCGCGCCGGCCCATCGACGCGTACGCGAAGAGCGTGCCGAAGCCGCCTTCGATGTCGATCCACGAATCCGGCCGCGTGGCGCCAGTGTGCGCGGAGATCGCGTACAGCGCTTCCTTGCGGTCCTGCAGGTAGGTGGCCAAGGCCTTCAGGATCGCCGCGCGCTGCTGGAAGTCCAGCGCGAGCAGCGACGGCAGCGCCTGCCGTCGCGCGAAGTGCAGGCTCTCGCCGAAGTCGATCTCCTCGGCATGGGTCTGCGCCACCAGCCGGCCGTTGATGGCGCTGTGCAGGCCGCGCGCGGCGGTCGAGCCGATCCAGCGACCGGCGATCAGGCTTTGGAGGACGGGGGTGGCGCTGAGGCTCATGGCTGATATTTCCAGGTTCCGTTTTCAATCTTGACCATGACGCGGGCGCGCTGGTCCAGGCCCAGGTGGTCATTCGGCGACATCGTGAACACGCCGTGCGCGGCCGGCAGTTCCTTCACGCCTTCGATCGCATCGCGCAGCGCCGCGCGGAACTGCGGCGTGCCGGGCTGCCCCTTCTTGATCGCGTTCGGGATCGCCGCCTGCAGCAGCAGGCCCGCGTCCCAGGCATGGCCGCCGAAGGTCGACACGCTGCCCTTGCCGTAGACCTGCTCGTACTCGGTCACGTAGGCCTTGGCGCTCTTCTTGGCCGGATGCTCGGCCGGCAGCTGGTCCACGACCAGCACCGGGCCCGAGGGCAGGAAGGTGCCCTCCACGTCCTTGCCGCCCACGCGCAGGAAGTCGTTGTTGGCCACGCCGTGGGTCTGGTAGTACTTGCCCGCGTAGCCGCGCTCCTTGAGCGTCTTCTGCGGCAGCGCCGCCGGCGTGCCGCTGCCGCCCACCAGCACCGCGTCGGGCTTGGCCGCCATGATCTTCAGCACCTGGCCGGTCACCGATGTGTCGGTGCGGTTGTAGCGCTCGTTGGCGACGATGCTCAGGCCCTTGCTCGCGGCGACCTTGTTGAACTCGCCGTACCAGCCCTCGCCATACGCATCGGCGAAGCCGATGTAGGCCACCGTCTTCACGCCCTGCGCCTGCATGTGGCTGGCGATGGCCAGCGCCATCATGATGTCGTTCTGCGGCGTCTTGAAGACCCACTTCTTCTTCGCATCCATCGGCTCGACGATGCGCGCCGACGCCGCCATCGAGATCATCGGCACCTGCGCCTCCGACACCGCATCGATCATCGCCAGCGAGTTCGGCGTGACCGTCGAACCCACCACCACATCGACCTTGTGCTCGGTGATCAGCTTGCGGGTGTTGGCCACCGCGGTGGTCGTATCCGACGCGTCGTCCAGGATGATGTAGTTGACCTTCTGCCCGGCGATGGTCTTGGGCATCAACGCGAAAGTGTTCTTCTCCGGAATGCCCAACGAGGCTGCCGGCCCCGTCGCCGACACCGTCACGCCGACGTTGATGTCGGCCCGGGCGGCGCCGCCCACGGCCATCAGCGCGGCGCCGGCCACGGCCAGCAGGGTCTTCTCGATGCGTGTCATGTCGTCTCCTCGGAATGTCGTTGTTCAGGAACGCAAGGGAATGGGAGGTACTGCTACTGCGACTGCAAGGGGGCGATGCTCCTCCGCGAAACCTTCATGAGACTTGCGGCGCGGGATCGCGCGGGGCCGGGTCGGCGGCTTCGGTCCGGACCGCGCCCAGGCCGCCGAAGAACAGGTCCGCCACCATCGGCGCGACCGCCTCGTAGGTCAGTGCGCCATCGGGGCGCAGCCAGGTGAAGGTCCAGTTGATCATGCCGAACAGCAGCATGGTCAGCGGCTTGTGCAACTGCGCGCCGCGCAGCTCCGGCCGCACCGCGGCCACCGCGTCGGCGAAGCGGCCCACCACCTGCCGCTCCACTTCGACCATGCGCTCGCGGTGCTCGTCGTCCAGGAACTTCAGGTCCTCGGTCAGGACGCGGTGCTCGTTCTGCGCCTCGCCGTAGGCCTGCACGAAGCGATGGATCAGCCCGCGCAGATGCTCCTGCGGGGCCAGGCCTTGGGCCGCCACCTCGTCGACCAGATCGACCAGGTGCTGCAGGTGGTTCTGGCAGATCTGCGCCAACAGCTCGTGCTTGTCGCGCACGTAGTGGTACAGCGTGGGCTTGCTGACCGAGCAGGCCTCGGCGACCTGGTTCATCGAGGTCGCCGGGTAGCCCTGGTTGGCGAACAGGCGTGCCGCCTGGGCGAGGATCTCCTCGCGGGTGGCATCGAATCCGGGAGCTCTACCTCGGGCCATGGGTCGTTCTAGTCCTTGTGCGTCAGCGTTCGTCGAACGAGATCACGACGCGCGGCGTCAGGGCATGGGCCTGACAGCTCAGGATGAATCCAGCCGCCACCTCGTGCTTCTCGAGGGCGAAATTCTTATCCATCCGGACCTCGCCCTCGATCAGCTTGCAGCGGCAGGTCGAGCACACGCCCGACTTGCATGAGAACGGCACGTCCATGCCGGCCCGCGCCGCGGCATCGAGCAGGCTGGGATCGCTCTTGCGGAACTCGATCTCGCGCGACACGCCATCGCGGATCACCACGACGCGCGCGGCCTCCGCGTCCTCGTCATGGATCTCGTGCGGCGCGGGACGGCCGGTCTGCATCTCGGGCGTGCCGAAGCGCTCGATGTGAATCCGGTCCTCGGGCACGCCGGCGGCGCGCAGCGCGGCCTCGGCCTGCTCGTTCATCTCGAACGGGCCGCAGACGAAGACCTGGTCGATGCCGGCCGCCGGCACCGGCCCGGCCAGGAACTCGCCCAGCTTGGCCCGGTCCAGCCGGCCCGCCATCAGCGGGGCGTCGACATGCTCGCGCGAGAACACGTGATGCAGCGTCAGCCGCGTCATGTAGCGGTTCTTCAGGTCCTCGAGCTCTTCCTTGAACATCGCCGAGGCCGGCCGGCGGTTGCCGTAGATCAGCGTGAAGCGGCTCATCGGCTCGCGCGCGAGCACCGTCTTCATGATCGACAGGATGGGCGTGATGCCCGAGCCCGCCGCGATGCCGACGTAGTGCCGCGCCGACGCCGGGTCGATGGGCACGTGGAACCGGCCCTGCGGCGGGAAGACCTGGACCTCGTCGCCGGCCTTCAAATGCTGGTGGACCCAGGTCGAGAAGGCGCCGCCATCGACCTGGCGCACGCCCACGCGCAGCTCGCCGTCGTCGACGCCGGCGCAGATCGAGTACGAGCGGCGCAGGTCCTGGCCGCCGACGTCGCCGCGCAGCGTCAGGTACTGGCCCTGCGTGAAGCGGAAGGTGTCGCGCAGCGCCTCCGGCACGTCGAAGCACAGCACGACGGCGTCGTCGGTGTCCTGGTGCTTGGCGCGCAGGCGCAGCGGGTGGAAGTGCAGGCTCATGGCAATGGCGGGTGAATCGTGAAGGGAGGGCGCGACCGGGCGGCGGCTCAGATCGGCTTGAAGTGTTCGAAGGGCTCGCGGCAGGCGAGGCAGCGGTACAGCGACTTGCAGGCGGTCGATCCGAACGCGGACAACTGCTCGGTGCGCGCGCTGCCGCAGCGCGGGCAGGCGATGGCCTCGCGGCGGCGGACGACGCGCACCGGCACGCCCTGGTCCGCGTCCACCGGCCCCGGCGGCGCGATGCCATAGCGGCGCAGCTTCTCGCGGCCCTCCTCGGTGATCCAGTCGGTGGTCCAGGCCGGCGCGCGGCGCATCGTGACGGTGATCTCGCCGAAGCGGGCCAGCGCCTCGCGCACGCTCTGCTCGATCGCCTCGGTCGCGGGACAGCCGGAGTAGGTCGGCGTCAGCACGACCTCCAGGCCATCGGCGGTCTCGCGCAGGTCGCGCACGATGCCGAGCTCGACCAGCGACACCGCCGGCACCTCGGGATCGAGGACCTGCGACAGCACTTCCCAGGCCGCGGACAGGCGCCCGCAGCCGAGGTCCGTGGGACCGGGCCCCGCGTCGGACGAGGCCGGACGCGGACCGGCTGGCGTCAGTGACGACAGCCAGGCCAGGTGCGAGGGCGTCGGGGCAGTGTTCATGGTGGTCCTCGAAGCGTGGGGGTCGCCGCGCTCACCACACCCCGCCGGGATAGGCGCGCTGCAACGACTGCATCGTCGACAGCAGATGGCCCATGTGCTCGCTGTGGACGCCGCGCACGCCGGCGTAGACGTGCGGCGTGTCCTTCGGGCGGGCCAGGCGCGCCTCGGCCAGCACCTCGTCCATCGCGGCGTCCCAGTCCGGCTTGAGCGAGGACCAGGCCGGGCCCAGGCCGCTCGCCTCGGCGGCGGCATCGACGGCGTCCGACGCGAACAGCTCGTTCACGTAGGGCCACAGCGCAGCCAGCGCCGCCGTCATGCGGCGGGTCGATTCCTCGCTGCCATCGCCCAGGCGCACGACCCACTCGGCGGCGTGCTGCTGGTGGTAGCGCACCTCCTTCACGGCCTTGGCGGCGATGGCGGCGACTTCCGCGTCGCTCGAGGCCTGCAGCCGCGTCCACAGCGGCAGCAGCCAGCAGGCAGCGATCAGGTTGCGCGCCTGCGTGAACGCGAAGTCGCCGCGCGGCAGCTCCATCAGCACCGGGTTCAGGTAGTGACGCTCCTCGCGCAGGTAGGCGAGCTGGTCCTCGTCGAGCGGCTGCTCGCCGAGCTGGCCGGCGCGGGTCAGCAGCGCGCGCGCCTGGCCCAGCAGGTCCAGCGCGATGTTGCCCAGCGCCAGGTCCTCTTCCAGCACCGGCGAGTGGCCGATCCATTCCGAGATCCGGTGCGACAGCACCAGGCAGGCATCGCCGAGGCGCAGCAGGTACTGGACCTCCGCGCGCTGGCCGGGTTGAACGGACATGCTCATTGCCGCGGCCTCACATGTGGTCGAGCTGCTCGGGCAGCTCATAGAAGGTCGGATGGCGGTAGACCTTGTCCTCCATCGGGTCGAAGTACATGGACTTCTCGCCCGGGTCCGAGGCGACGATCGCGGACGACGGCACGACCCAAATGCTCACGCCTTCCTGGCGGCGGGTGTAGACGTCGCGGGCCATCTGCAGGGCCATCTTCGCGTCGGGCGCATGCAGGCTGCCGCAGTGCTTGTGGTCCAGGCCCGCCTTGTTGCGGACGAAGACTTCCCACAGGGGCCATTCGTTGGCGCCGGTCGTTTGATTGATGCTCATGATGCGTGTGCTCGGAAGGTCGTGGCGGTGGAGGCCGATCGCGCGATCAGGCCGCCTGGGCGGCGGTGGCGCGCTTCTTTGCGTGGGCGAGCGCGGCGTCGCGCACCCAGGCGCCCTCCTCCCAGGCATTGACGCGGGTGGCCAGGCGCTCGGTGTTGCAGGGGCCGTTGCCGCCGACCACGCGCCAGAACTCGGCCCAATCGATCGCGCCGAAGTCGTGGTGCTCGCGCTCGGCGTTCCACTTCAGCTCGGGGTCGGGCAGCGTCACGCCAAGGATCTCGGCCTGCGGCACGGTCGCGTCGACGAACTTCTGACGCAGCTCGTCGTTGGTCAGGCGCTTGATGCCCCAGCGCATCGACTGCTCGGAGTTCGGCGAGTCCTTGTCCGCCGGGCCGAACATCATCAGCGACGGCCACCACCAGCGGTTCACCGCGTCCTGGACCATCGCCTTCTGCGCCGCGGTGCCCTCGCGCATCATGACCAGCAGGCTCTCGTAGCCCTGGCGCTGATGGAAGGATTCCTCGCGGCAGATGCGGATCATCGCGCGCGCATACGGGCCGTAGGAGCAGCGGCACAGCGGCACCTGGTTCATGATCGCTGCGCCGTCGACCAGCCAGCCGATCACGCCGATGTCGGCCCAGGTCAGCGTCGGGTAGTTGAAGATCGAGCTGTACTTGGCCTTGCCGGTGTGCAGCGCGTCCAGCATCTGGTCGCGGCTGGTGCCCAGCGTCTCAGCGGCCGAGTACAGGTAGAGCCCGTGTCCGCCCTCGTCCTGCACCTTGGCCAGCAGGATGGCCTTGCGCTTGAGCGTCGGGGCGCGCGTGATCCAGTTGCCCTCGGGCAGCATGCCGACGATCTCCGAGTGCGCGTGCTGGCTGATCTGCCGCACCAGCGTCTTGCGGTAGTGCTCCGGCATCCAGTCCTTGGCCTCGATGAAGTCGCCCGCGTCGATGCGGGCCTCGAAGGCCTCGTTGCGCTGCTGCTCCTCGGCGGTCTGCAGCTTGGCCGCCTGGTCCTGCGGACCGACGCTCATGGCTTGCGTGTACATGGGGACTCCTTACGAATGCTTCGGACGCTGGTCGACGACGCGGCGCGCCTTGCCCACCAAGGTCCGTTCGATCGAATCGGGCGCGCCGACCGTCACGCGGGTCGACACGCCGATCAGCGTCTTGATGCGGTGCTGCAGCGACCTGGCTGCCGCCTGCGCGTCGCCGCCCGCGGCGGAGAGCTCGCAGCGCACCTCGACCTCGTCGAGGTGGCCGTCGCGGCTGACGACGATCTGGTACTGGCCCGACAGGCCGGGCTCGGCGAGCACCAGTTCCTCGATCTGCGTCGGGAACAGGTTGACGCCGCGGATGATCAGCATGTCGTCGCTGCGGCCGACGATCTTGCCCATGCGGCGCATGCTGCGCGCCGTCGGCGGCAGCAGCCGCGTCAGGTCGCGCGTGCGGTAGCGGATCACCGGCAGCGCCTCCTTGCTCAGCGAGGTGAAGACGAGCTCGCCCTCCGAGCCCTCGGGCAGCACCTCGCCGGTCTCGGGGTCGATGATCTCGGGATAGAAGTGGTCCTCCCAGATCACCGGGCCGTCCTTGGTCTCGATGCACTCGGAGGCGACGCCGGGGCCCATCACCTCGGACAGGCCGTAGATGTCGACCGCGTCGATGCCGGCCTTGTGCTCGATCTCGCGGCGCATCGCCTCGGTCCAGGGCTCGGCGCCGAACACGCCGGTCTTGAGCGAGCTCGCGCGCGGATCCAGGCCCTGGCGCACGAACTCCTCGACGATCACCTGCATGTAGCTCGGCGTGACCATGATCACGTCGGGCTTGAAGTCCTGGATCAGCTGGACCTGCTTCTCGGTCTGGCCGCCCGACATCGGGATCACGGTGCAGCCCAGCCGCTCGGCGCCGTAATGCGCGCCCAGGCCGCCGGTGAACAGGCCGTAGCCATAGGCGACATGGACGATGTCGCCCGCGCGCGTGCCGGCGGCGCGCAGCGAGCGCGCGACCAGGTCGGCCCAGGTGTCGATGTCCTTTCGGGTGTAGCCCACCACCGTCGGCTTGCCCGTGGTGCCCGAGGACGCGTGCACCCGCACGACCTGCTCGCGCGGCACTGCGAAGAGGCCGAACGGGTAGTTGTCGCGCAGGTCCTTCTTCGTGGTGAACGGGAACAGGCGCAGGTCGGCCAGGTCCTTCAGGTCGCCGGGATGCACGCCCTTGGCGTCGAACGCGGCCCTGTAGTGCGGGACGTTCTCGTACGCATGCTTGAGCGTCCACTTCAGGCGCTGCAGCTGCAGCGCGCGCAGCTCGTCCTGGCTGGCGCGCTCGATGGGCTCGAGGTCCTCGGGCCGGAAGGTCTTCACCGTCATGGGTCTCGTCTCCTTGTCGCCGCGGGCTCGGGCCGGCTCAGCCGGGCAGCGGCAGGTCCGCCACCACGGGCCGGCCCTTCATGCGGTAGGACCGCCCGCGGAAGACCGCGATCAGCTCGTCGCGTTGATTGGTGATGCGGATGTCGTAGACGCCGGTGCGGCCGGCCAGCGAGGTCTCGCTGGCGCGCGCCGTCAGGACGTCCCCCAGCCGGGACGGCGCGACGAGGTCGATCGCGAAGCCCGAGGCCACCGTCATCTCGTTGTGCGAGTTGCAGGCGAAGGCGAAACAGGAATCGGCGAGCGTCGTCACGAAGCCGCCGTGGCAGATGTCGAAGCCGTTGAGCATGTCCTCGCGCACCGTCATCGACAGCGTCGCGGTGCCGGGACCGATCGCGTCGATGCGCAGGCCCAGGCCCTGCGACGCGCGGTCATTGGCGAACATCGTGTCGCGCACCGCCTCGGCGATGCGCTGTGGATCGAGGTCCTCGCGCATCAGCGGTCCTTGAACACCGGCGCGCGCTTGGACAGGAAGGCGGCCGCGCCCTCCAGGTAGTCATGCGCGTAGCCGAGCTGGCTCTGCAGCTTGGCTTCGAGCTTGAGCGCGTCCTCGAACTCCAGGTCCATCGACGCGTCCAGCGCCTGGCGCGTCTGCACCAGCGCGCGGGTCGGCATCTTCGCCAGCTTCTGCGCGGTGGCCATGGCCTCGCTCTGCAGGTCCGCGTCCGGGACGCAGCGGCCGATCAGGCCCCAGGCCTGCGCGTCGGCCGCGGGCAGCTTGTCGCCCAGCAGCGCCAGCTGCATCGCGCGGGCCCGGCCCACCAGCCGCGTCAGCAGCCAGGTGCCGCCGCAGTCCGGCACCAGGCCGATCTTGGAGAAGGCCTGGATGAACGAGGCCGACTGGCCCGCCAGCACCAGGTCGCAGCCCAGCGCGAAGTTCGCGCCGGCGCCCGCGGCCACGCCGTTGACCGCGCAGACGGTGGGCACCGGCATGCTGCGCAGGCGCAGCGCCAGCGGGATGTAGTAGTGGTCGAGCAGGTTGCCGATGTCCTTGGCCTTGGGCTTGCGCTGCGGATCGACCTCGCCCGTCTGCTCGTCGAACTCGGGCTTGATGTGGGGGTCGGACAGGTCCTGGCCGGCGCAGAACGCGCGGCCGGCACCGGTGATGAGCACCGCCCGCACGCTGGCGTCGTGCGCGGCCTCGTCCAGCGCGATGCGCAGCTGGCCGAGCAGGCCGGTCGTGAACGCGTTCAGCGCCTGAGGCCGGTTCAGCGTCAGGACGCGGACGGCGCCTTCGCTGCCGATCAGCAGCGGCGCCTCTTCAGCGGAGGACGGGGTCGTGGGGGCGGTGCTCATGCGGGTTGTCTCCTCGGCCTGAGGGGGATTCAGCTTTTTCAGCTTTTTTTGATCGGCTTCTATTTACCGACCGGTCGGTAGATACTAAGGGCCCATCGTTTCCGGCACAAGTCCGGAAACTTGGGGTTACCCCTTATCCGGAGAAGAGGCCATGCCCAGCTACGCGATCGACGGCGTGTCGCCGGTCGTTCATCCGAGCGCTCACGTGCATCCGACGGCGGTGCTGATCGGCGACGTGATCGTCGGACCGGACTGCTATGTGGGGCCTTGCGCCTCGCTGCGCGGAGACTTCGGCCGGATCCGGCTGATGGCCGGCGCGAACGTGCAGGACACCTGCGTGATCCACGGGTTCCCGGACTCCGAGACCGTGGTGGAGACCAACGGCCACATCGGCCACGGCGCGGTGCTGCATGGCTGCGTGGTGCGCCACGACGCGCTGGTGGGCATGAATGCGGTCGTCATGGATGAGGCGGAGGTCGGCGCGTACAGCATCGTCGCGGCCTGCGCCTTCGTGCGGGCGGGGCTGAAGCTGCCGGAGCGCTCGCTGATCGCCGGGCTGCCGGCCAAGGTGATGCGGCCGCTGACGGAAGACGAGATCCGCTGGAAGCGCGAAGGCACCGGCACTTATCAGGCGCTCGCCCGGCGATGCCACGCAAGCCTGGTCGAGGTGCAGCCCTTGAGCGAGGAAGAGCCGGACCGCCCTCGCCTGCAGGCTGGCGGCCCGAGGACGCTGGTGGCGGCCAAGCGCGACGGCGAGGCCTGAACGGGCCCTCGCGACAGGGTTCGCGCTCAGGCCAGTTCGGCCTTGCGGACCTGCACGCGGTCGATCAGCGACGTCACCAGTCCGGGCGACAGCCCGTTCACGCCCGCGCCTGAACAGGCCGCCGCGCCAGCGGCGACGGCCCAGCGCAGATGCTCCTCGGGATCCTGGGCCGGGCCGTTCATCAGGCTGTAGAGCAGGCCCGCCATGGCCGCGTCGCCCGCCCCGATCGTGTCGGCGACGGTCCCCAGCTCCGGCGGCGCGGCGCTGAGGTCGGCCTTCGGATGAAAGAGCTGCGCGCCGCGCTCGCCGAGCGTGAGCATCACGATCGCGCGCGGGTTCCAGGCCGAGATCTGCGCCAGGCCGAGGTGGTGATCGCGGCTGCGGAACAGCCCGCGCAGGTCCTCGTCCGAGACCTTGATCACGTCGGCCAGCCGGCACATGCGCTCGAGCGTGCGGTCGTAGCGCGAGTCCATCGTGATGCGGTAGTTCGGGTCGTAGCTCAGGCGCACGCCCTCGTCCTTGAGCGACTCGGCCAGCGCGATGAGCCGCGCGGCGAGGGGCTCGCGCGTCAGGCTGATGGAGCCGAAATGCGCCCAGCGCAGCGCCCGGCGCCAGCCGGCCGGCAGCGCGTGGGGGCGGAAATGCAGGTCGGCGCTGTCATCGCCGACGAAGGCGTACTCGGGCGGTTCGACGCGATGGACATAGGCCATCAGCGGGGCCTTGGCGACCTGCTGGATGAAGCGCAGGTCCAGGCTGGCATCGACGCTGGCCTGCCAGATCGCCTGGCCGAACGGATCCTTGCTGAGTCCGCCGGCGAAGGCGCTGAGCTGCCCCAGGCGCGACATCGCGATGGCCACGTTCCACGGCGAGCCGCCGCTGCGGCTGTGCCAGGTCTCGGGGCCGACGCGGATCATGTCGGTGAGGGCTTCGCCGAAGGAGACGAAGCTGGCCAGGTCCGCATGGACCACGGTCGTGGGGGTCAAGCTCATGCCGCGATTCGAATGCCGCCCGGCCGGCGCTGCAAGTGACAAGTCCTACAGGGTGACGACCCGGGGCTCGATTCAGCGCAGTTCCAACAGCACCTCCGGATGGGCCATCGCGACCCGGAGCAACGCTCGCGCGGCGCCGGTCGGCTCGCGCCGCCCTTGCTCCCATTCCTGCAGCGTGCGCTTGGACACGCCCAGCAGTCCAGCGAAGTCGGCCTGTGACAGACCGGTGCGGGCGCGCGCTTGCGCAGCACCAGGCACTTCGACGCGAGTGACTCGCGCGGCCTTGCCCGCTTTCATCTGCCGGATCGAATCCAACAGATCCTGCTGAAACTTCTCCTGATCGTCAGGCATCCTCGACTCCTTGCTTCAGCTGTTCCAGAAATGCGGTTGGCAGGTTGTCGAACGCTGCCTTCGCATACACGATCAACAGCCAGATCAAGTACTCCTCCACATTGAAGTAGATCACCCGAACCCCGCCTCGCTTGCCGCTACCGGCCTTGGACCAGCGCACCTTGCGGCATCCACCAGTGCCGGGAATCACATCCCCGGCGTCCGGGTGTAGTGCGATCCAGTCGATGAATTCCATGCGTTCCGCTTCGGTCCAGAGGTCCCGGGCGTACTTCTGAAAGATGGGGGTTTCGGCAACGGTTCGCATGTTGCCACGCTACGTCGCTGACGTACAAGCGGTCGATGACTCATCTCAGCCGTCCGCGCCGCTCGGCCGACTCGTTCCCGTGAGGTCCGTGCCCTTGACGAGTGGGCTGACCAGGAACGGCTCGCCGTGTCCGATTCACGAGACACCCCGCCGCGCTTGACCATCCTCGAACGAGGCGATGCGGCCAGCGGCACAATCGCTCCCCATGACCGATGGTGTGATTCCGCTGCTCGACCTGCGCCAGGCCGGGCGGACGCCTCCCGTGCCGCATCCGTTGCCGCCGCCGCGCCCCGGCCCGTGGCTGGACGCGCGCGGCCGGCCCCTGCGCGACCTGCGCATCTCGGTCACCGACCGCTGCAACTTCCGCTGCAGCTATTGCATGCCCAAGGACGTCTTCGACAAGGACTACCCCTTCCTCCCCCACCGCGACCTGCTGTCGTTCGAGGAGATCGCGCGCCTCGCCCGCGTGTTCGCCGGACTGGGCGTCCAGAAGCTCCGGCTCACCGGCGGCGAACCGCTGCTGCGCCGCAACCTCGAGTCGCTGATCGCCCAGCTCGCCGAACTGCGCACGCCGCAGGGCCAGCCGCTGGATCTGACGCTGACGACCAACGGCTCGCTGCTCGCCCGCAAGGCGCTCGCGCTCAAGGACGCCGGCCTGCAGCGCGTCACCGTCAGCCTGGACGCGCTCGACGACGCCATCTTCCGCCGCATGAACGACGTCGACTTCCCGGTCGCCGAAGTGCTGCGCGGCATCGAGGCCGCCCAGGCCGCGGGCCTGGCGCCGATCAAGGTCAACATGGTCGTCAAGCGCGGCACCAACGACGACCAGATCGTCCCGATGGCGCGCCACTTCCGCGGCACCGGCGTCGTGCTGCGATTCATCGAGTACATGGACGTGGGCATGAGCAACGGCTGGCGCATGGACGAGGTGCTGCCCTCGGCCCAGGTGCTGGCGCGGCTGCGCGAGCACGCCGATCTGATCCCGCTCGCGCCCGGCGCCGATGGCGAGACCGCCACCCGTTGGGGCTACGCCGACGGCAGCGGCGAGATCGGCCTGATCTCCAGCGTCACGCAGGCCTTCTGCGGCGACTGCAACCGCGCGCGCCTGTCCACCGAGGGCCGGCTCTACACCTGCCTGTTCGCTGGCGACGGCCACGACCTGCGCGCGCTGCTGCGCGGCGATGCCGCGCACGGTCCGCGCTCCGACGGCGAGATCGCCGCGGCGCTCGGCGCGCTCTGGACGCTGCGCGGCGATCGCTACTCCGAGCTGCGCGCCAGCCTGCCGGCCTCCGAATCCGGCCCGGCGCGCCGCGTCGAGATGCACTACATCGGCGGCTGATGCGCGCCACCGCGCTGATCCTCTGCGGCGGCCGCGCCACCCGCATGGGCGGCGTCGACAAGCCGCTCCAGCCCTTCCTCGGCCGGCCGCTCGTCGCGCACGTCATCGAGCGGCTCGCCCCGCAGACCGGCGGCCGGGTGCTGATCAGCGCCAACCGCCACCTGAGCGACTACCGGCGCCTGGGCTTTCCCGTCCTGCCAGACGCGCTGCCCGGCTTCCCCGGCCCGCTGGCGGGCATCCTCGCGGGGCTCTCGGCGCTCTCGGCGCTCTCGGCGCTCGCGGACGAGTCCGGCGGCCACGACGCCGATGACGCATGGCTGCTCGCCGCGAGTGGCGACAGTCCCTGGCTCCCCATCGATCTGCTGGAAAGGCTCGCCGCCGGCCTGGCGCCCGGGCAGACGGCGGCGATGGCGCTGGGCCGCGAAGGCCCGGGCGAGCCGCTGCGCAGCCAGCCGCTCGCGAGCCTGATCCATGTCTCTCACCGCGAGGCGCTCGCGGCGGCCTTGCAATCGGGCGAACGCCGCGTCGAGGGCTGGCTGCGAACGCTGCCGCTGGCGCGGGTCTCCTTCGACCGTCCGGAGGACGATCGCGCCTTCGCCAACATCAACGACAGGAGCGAGCTTGAGCGACTCGAACGCCTCCGATAGCGCCCCGGCGCCGCCGGCCATCACGCTGCGCCTGCTGACCGAGCGCGACCTCGACGCCTACAAGGCGCTGCGCGACGCGATGCTGGCGCGCCATGAGCAGGCCTTCACCTCCGACGCCGCCACCGAGCGCGCGCGCGAGGCGGTGAGCTACCGCGTCCGGCTGCATCCGCAGGCGGGCGGCAAGTCGCTGTTCACGCTCGGCGCCTGGCAGGGGCAGCGGCTCGTGGGCGCGCTCACCTGCGAGCATGAAAACCGCCAGAAGGTGCGCCACATCGCGCATCTCATCGGGATGATGGTCGACGACGAGTTCGGCGGCCGGGGCATCGGCCGTCACCTGCTGCAGCAGGCGCTGACGCTGCTGCGCCGCGAGCCGCTGCTCGAGACCGTGACGCTGAGCGTCACCGCGGGCAACCGCGCGGCGATCGCGCTCTACCGGCGGGCCGGCTTCACACGCTACGGCCATCTGCCGCGCGCGATCCGGCTGGCCGACGGCAGTTACCACGCCAAGGACCTGATGAGCCTGGACCTGCGGTCTGAGCCCTGAGCCCCCAGGAAGCGCTCCACCGGACCCCTGGCCCCGCAGGGCCATGAGCCGCTCGCTAAACTGGCCGAATGAATGCGCCCCTCTCCGCGCCGGAGCCCTTCGCGGGCGCCGAGCCGGCCCGCTGGACCCATCGCTACGCGAGCCTCGGTCCCGACTTCTTCACCGAACTCCCCGGCACCGGACTGCCCGACCCGCACTGGGTCGCCACCAGCCCCGATTGCGCCGCCCTGCTCGGTTGGCCTCAGGACTGGTGGACCCGGCCCGGCCTGCTCGAGGCCTTCAGCGGCAACGCGCGCCTGCCCGGCATGAAGCCGCTCGCCACGGTCTACAGCGGCCACCAGTTCGGCGTCTGGGCCGGCCAGCTCGGCGACGGCCGCGCGCTGCTGCTGGGCGGCGTCGACGGCCCCAACGGCCATTTCGAGCTGCAGCTCAAGGGCGCGGGCCTGACGCCCTACTCGCGCCGCGGCGACGGCCGCGCGGTGCTGCGCTCGTCGATCCGCGAGTTCCTCTGCTCCGAGGCGATGGCCGCGCTCGGCATCCCGACCACCCGCGCGCTGGCGATCACCGGCTCGACGGCGCTGAAGGTGCAGCGCGAGCGTATCGAGACCGGTGCCGTCGTGACCCGCGTCGCGCCGAGCTTCCTGCGTTTCGGCCACTTCGAGCATTTCACGCACCACGGCATGGAAGCGCGCACGCGCGAGCTGTTCGACTTCTTCGTCCGTCACCACGCGCCGGAATGCGCCGCCGCGCCCAATCCCGTCACCGCCGCGCTGGCCAAGGTCGCCGCGCAGACGGCCGAACTGGTCGCGCAGTGGCAGGCCGTGGGCTTCATGCATGGCGTGATGAACACCGACAACATGTCGATGCTGGGCCTGACCATCGACTACGGCCCCTTCGGCTTCATGGACGGCTTCGATCCCGGCCACATCTGCAACCACTCGGACCACCAGGGCCGCTACGCCTTCGCGCGCCAGCCGCAGGTCGCGTTCTGGAACCTGCACGCGCTGGCGCAGGCCCTGCTGCCCCTGATGCCGGGCGTGGACAGCGACCCGGACGCCGCCGGCGACGAACTGATCGAATCGCTGGAGATCTACCGCGAGCGCTTCGGCAGCGCGCTGCTCGGCGCGATGCGCGCCAAGCTCGGCCTGAGCGCTGAAGTCGACGCGCGCGGCGAGGACGGCCCGCTGATCGATGACTGGCTGCGGCTGCTCGCCGCGCACCGGACCGACTACACCATCGCGCACCGGCGGCTGGCCGGCTTCGACCCGGCGCAGCCGGCCGATGCCGTGAGCCAGGCGCCGCTGCGCGACCTGTTCCTGGACCGCGCGGCCTTCGACGCCTGGGCCGCGCGTTATGCCGCGCGCTTGAAGATCGAGCCGGCGGACGCACTTGCCACCCATGCCCGGCGGATGAACGCGGTCAATCCGGCGGTGGTGCTGCGCAACCACCTGGCCGAGACGGCGATCCAGCGGGCCGAAGCGGGCGACTTCACCGAGGTCCACCGCCTGCTGGAGGTGCTGCGCCGTCCGTTCGACGAGCCGGCGCAGGCCTCGGACGCCGGATTCCCGCCCGACTGGGCGCAAACGCTGGAGGTTTCCTGTTCATCATGAGCCGCTACGACAAGTTCATCCAAGACGCTTCCACCGTGGACCGCGACCGCGACGCCGACTATCCGGTGAAGAAGACCGATGCCGAATGGCGCGCCCAGCTCGATCCGACGCAGTACCAGGTCGCCCGCCACGCCGCCACCGAGCGCGCCTTCACCGGCAAGTACTGGGACCACTGGGAGCCCGGCCGCTACAACTGCGTGGGCTGCGGCACGCCGCTGTTCCAGGCCGACACCAAGTTCGACGCCGGCTGCGGCTGGCCCAGCTACTACGAGCCGATCAACGCCGAGGTGGTCGAGCGCGTCGTCGACTCGACGCACGGCATGGTCCGCGTCGAGGTGCGCTGCAACAAGTGCGGCACCCACCTGGGCCACGTCTTTCCCGATGGCCCGGAGCCGACGGGCGAGCGCTTCTGCATCAATTCCGCCGCGATAGACTTCGAGCCCCAGCGCTGAGCGCTGCCGTCCCCATTCCGAATGAAGCTCCTGCTCGATTTCCTGCCGCTGCTGCTGTTCTTCGTCACGTTCAAGTACGCCGATGGACAGCCCGACTGGGCGGCGGCCTTCGCCACCGAGCACCTGGGCTTCCTGGTCTCCGGCGGCAAGGTCGGCCCGACCGAGGCGCCGGTGCTGCTCGCCACCATCGTCGTGATGCTCGCGACCATCGCGCAGGTGCTCTATCTGAAGCTGCGCCGCCGCAAGGTCGACCTGATGCTGTGGATCAGCCTGGGCCTGGTCGTCACGCTGGGCGCCGCCACCGTCTACTTCCACAACGAGACCTTCATCAAGTGGAAGCCGACGATGCTCTATTGGGCCTTCTCGGCAGCCTTTCTGATCAGCCACGCCGTGATGGGCCGCAACCTGCTGCGCAAGATGCTCGGCGCCGAGTTGCCGCTGCCCGATCCGGTGTGGACGCGGCTGAACTGGGCCTGGGTGGCCTTCTTCGCGGCGATGGGTTTTGCGAATCTTTACGTCGCTTACTCGTTCAGCACCGAGGCCTGGGCCAACTTCAAGGCGTTCGGGTCGACCGGGCTGATCCTGCTGTTCACACTGGGCCAGGGCCTCTACATGAGCCGGCACCTGCCGCAGGAAGTGGAGGCGCCGGCGGCCGAGGAGCACAAGCCATGAGCGGCGGCGCGCTCCCTCTGGGCAAGGCTGATTCAGCGGTGACGGCGGCGACGCCGTCAGCCGAGATCGAGGCCCGGCTGCGCGCCGCGCTGGAGCCGGTGTCGCTCTCGCTGCGCGACGACAGCGCCCATCACGCGGGGCATGCCGGGGCGCGCGAAGGCGGCCACTATTACCTCGAAATCGTCAGCCCGCGCTTTGCCGGTTTACCCAGGGTGGCGCGGCATCGGCTCGTATATCATGCGCTCGCCGATCTGATGCAGAAGGGCATCCACGCACTGGCCATCGAGGCCCGCGCGCCCGACGAACAGCAGAAACCAGGTCCTCAGTAGCGCCGCCTGCCGGCGCTTTGTTTTGGAGCGTTCACGCTCATCCGGGAGTCGAAAGGCCCTTTACCCATCATGAAGAAGTTTGTGCTTGCCGCCACCGTGGCGGCCATCGGCGCCGTGTCCCTGCCGGCCATGGCCCAGAACATCGCGCTCGTGAACGGCAAGCCGGTGCCCAAGGCCCGCGCCGACGTGCTGATCAGCCAGATCACCAAGGCCGGCCAGCCGCGCACCCCCGAGATGGAAGCCAAGGTCAAGGACGAGGTCGTCCTGCGCGAGATCTTCCTGCAGGAAGCCGAGAAGCGCGGCCTGAACAAGACCGACGACTACAAGAACCAGATGGAGCTGGCGCGCCAGTCGCTGCTGATCCGCGAGCTGTTCTCCGACTACGCCAAGAAGAACCCGATCACCGAAGCCGACGCCAAGGTCGAGTACGAGAAGTTCAAGGCCCAGGCCTCGGGCACCGAGTACCACGCCCGTCACATCCTGGTGGAGAAGGAAGACGACGCCAAGGCGCTGATCAAGCAGCTCAACGGCGGCGCCAAGTTCGAGGACCTGGCGACGAAGAACTCGAAGGACACCGGCTCGGCGCAGAACGGCGGCGACCTGGGCTGGTCCGCGCCGGATGCCTACGTGCCCGAGTTCAGCGCCGCGATGGCCAAGCTCAAGCCGGGCGAGATGACCCAGGAGCCGGTGAAGTCGCAGTTCGGCTTCCACATCATCAAGCTGGAAGAATCGCGTCCGCAGCAGTTCCCGGCCTTCGACGACGTGAAGGGTCAGATCATCCAGCGCATGCAGCAGCAGAAGGTGGCGGAGTTCCAGGAGGAACTGCGCTCCAAGGCCAAGACGGATTACAAGTTCTCTGCGAACTGATCCGGTCCCGCCGACCCGCAGAGCCCGCGCCGCTGACCGCCGCGCGGGCTTTTCGCATCTGGTTGGCGCTCTTTTTTCCGGTCTCCGTACCCACTTGACTCCTTCATGACGGCTTCCCGACTTGCCCGCCGCCTGCTGCCCTCGCCCGAAGCCCTGGAACAGACCAAGGGTCTGAAGTGGCTGGGCCATTACCTGCGCGAGCGGCCCTGGCTGTGGGTGGCGCACCGGCGCCGTGTCGCGCTGGGCGCGGCGCTGGGTCTGGCGGTCGGTGTGATCCCGCTGCCGACGCAGATGCTGCTGGCGGCGGTGGTGGCGATCGTGTGCCGTGCCAACGTCGCGGCCGCGATTGCCGCGACCTGGCTGACGAATCCGCTGACGCTGGTGCCGATCTGGACGCTGGCGATTTTCCTGGGCCGCCAGGTGCTGGGCATCCACGGGCCGATCTCGGCGCCGAAGGAGCTGGCGCTGGACTGGGGCGATCCGACGAGTTGGTGGCATGCGCTCAGCCAGTGGATTTCGGAGCTGGGCGCGCCCTTGCTGGCGGGCCTGCCGCTGGCCGGCGCCCTACTCGGCGCAATGTTGTATCTGATCGTCTACGTCGGCTGGTGGGCTGTCATCCGCTTCGAGCGCCGGCGGCGCCTGCGCGAACGCGCGCTGCGCCCCTGACCTTCCCCCGCCGTCCCCGGTCGCAAACCCGTGGAAGGACATCGATGGTTGGGGACGGCGGGCCTTGGGGTTTCGGCGCTTGCCGCCGGGGCCCCATGGCCCGGCGGCCAACGCGCCGGCCTCAGCAAGCTGGCTGCCTCACGCCGGCTGCCTCACGCCGGCAGATCCGCCATCGTGATGTCCTGCAGATGCCCCGCCGAGATCTTGAGCTGCCTTTCGCAGCGCGCCGCGATGCCCTGATCGTGGGTGACCATCACCAGCGTGGTCCCCAGTTCGCGATTGAGTTCGAACATCAGCGCCATCACCTGCTCGCCGGTGGCGTAGTCGAGGCTGCCGGTGGGCTCGTCCGCGAGCAGCAGCGCTGGCTGCTGCACGAAGGCCCGCGCCAGCGCCACGCGCTGCTGCTCCCCGCCTGACAGCACGCGCGGGTAGTGCGACAGCCGCTGCCCCAGTCCGACGCGTTCCAGCATCTGGCGGGCCTGCGCGCGCGCATCGCGCTCGCCGCGCAGCTCCAGCGGCAGCATCACGTTCTCGAGCGCCGTCAAGTGCGCCAGCAACTGGAAGCTCTGGAACACGAAACCCAGATGCGCGCCGCGCAGCGCGGCGCGTCCGTCCTCGTCGAGCGCGAACATGTCCTGGCCGCGCAGCCGCACCGTGCCTTCGGACGGCGTGTCCAGGCCCGCGAGGATGGACAGCAGCGTGCTCTTGCCCGAGCCCGAGGCGCCGACGATGGCCACGGACTCCCGCGCCTGCAGCTGGAAATTGATGTCATGCAGAATGGTCAGCACGCCGTCGGCGTCCTGGACCGACTTGCTGACGTGATCGACTTCGAGGATGTTCTGAACCATGAATCAACCGCAGATGCGCCGCCGTGAATGGATCGTGCACTGTAGCGCCTGTGTCGTGAGCCTCGCCGCGGCGGGGGGCTTGCCGCGGCCTGTCGCGGCGCAAGGCCGCACCGAAGCCGCGGCCGCCGCTGCTAAGTCGCCCCGCCGCATCGTGGTGCTGGGCGACAGCCTCTCGGCCGAATACGGTCTGGCCCGCGGCAGCGGCTGGGTGGCGCTGCTGGACGAGCGGCTCAAGTCGCAGAAGCTGGGTGCCGAGGTGATCAACGCCAGCATCAGCGGCGACACGACGTCGGGCGGCCGGTCGCGCCTGCCGGCGCTGCTCCAGCAGCATCGCCCGACCCACCTGATCATCGAGCTGGGCGGCAACGACGCGCTGCGCGGCCTGCCGCTGAAGATGACGCGGGAGAACCTGGCGGCCATGGTGCGGGCCGGCAAGGAGGCCGGCGCCAAGGTGATGTTGGTGGGCATGCAGATCCCGCCCAACATGGGCGCGAGCTACGGCCGCGATTTCGAAGCCGGCTTCCGGACCGTCGCGCAAGAGGAGAAGGTGCCGCTGGTGCCCTTCCTGCTGGCCGGCGTGGCGGACCGCGCGGACGCGGCGGCGTGGTTCCAGGCCGATCGCATCCATCCGCTGGCCAAGGCCCATCCGGTGATGCTGGACAACGTCTGGAAGGTGCTGCGGCCGCTGCTCTGAGCCCGCCGGCGCCGGCTCGCGTTCGAGCCATGGGCGCGCGTCACGCGACCGCCACTTCCCTGGGTCGGAGACGTCGCGATCCTGCCTTGGATGAGGCGGATCTGCACCAGCGTGAGCGCTTGTTGAAGCCCCCACCAGCTTTGAGGATGGAGGTCCTCCGATCGGGTCAGCCCTTGGGCCTGGAGGCCTGGGACCGCTGACCTGCCGGAGGACATCCCTTCCACTTTTCAATGCTTAGAGGTGTGCAGATGCAGGTTGTGACTGAACGTGAGATGGAGCAGGTGCAAGGCGGCTTCGGGCCGGTCGGCGCCGTGGTGGGCGGCGTGATCGGCGCGGTCTCCCAGGGGAGCGCGGCGTACATCACCGGCCAAGGCATGCGCGGCGCGATGACGGCGGCCGCGCTGGGGGCGGCCGTCGGCGCGATCGCCGGCGGCACCGGGGGCATGAGCATCATCGCCACCGCGGTGCGCAGTGTGCAGGTGAGCACCTTCGCCGCTGGCGCGCAGATGCTGGCCAGCGGCCCGCAGAAGAAGCTCCGGACGGAGACCTCCCAATGACCTGCGCGTCGACATCCGTATCGATCGTCGCATCGAGGACTTCCCTTCCCCTTTCCAACGCTTCGAGGTGTGCCATGCAAGTGCTGAATGAACGTGAGATGGATCAGGTGCAAGGCGGCTTCGGCCCGGCCGGCGCGGTGGTGGGGGGCGTGATCGGCGCGCTGTCCCACGGGAGCGCGGCGCTGATCACCGGCGCCGACCTGCGCGGCGCGCTCGGCGCGGCGGCGGTCGGCGGCGCCGTGGGCGCGCTCACCGGGGCCACCGGGGGGCTGGCCACGATCGCCACCGCGGTCCGCAGCTTCCAGGTGAGCACCGTCACCGCGGTCGGCCAGGTCCTGATCGGCGGCACGCAGAAGAAGCTCCGGACCGAGACCTCTCAATGACCTCCGGGCGTTGACGGGGCGGGCAGGCATTGCGCTTGCCTCAGGGTCGTCAGCACGTGACATGGAGCAAGCCCCGCGTGGTGCATGACGACCCTCCCCGCCACGGCGCCTCGCACGCGCGAGCGGGCGAGCGCGCCGGTTCCGGCAAGCCGCCGATCAGCGGCCCCTGGTGGAGCAAGCTCGGCCCCGGCCTGATCACCGGTGCGGCCGACGACGATCCCAGCGGCATCGCGACCTACTCGCAGGCCGGTGCCCAGTACGGCTACGCCGTCGGCTGGACGGTGCTGGTCACCTTCCCGCTGATGGTCGGCATCCAGCTGGCCAGCGCGCGCATCGGGCGCATCACCGGCAAGGGCCTCACCGAGACCTTCTCGCGGTTGTGCCCGCGCTGGCTGGTGGTGGCGCTGGTCGCGCTGCTGGTCGTGGCCAACGTGATCAACCTCGGCGCCGACCTCAGCGCGATGGGCGATGCGATGCACCTGGCGCTCGGCGGGCCCGCGGGTGCCTATGTCGTCGCGATGGCGCTGCTCTCGCTGCTGCTGCAGATCTGGCTCCCCTACGAGCGCTACGTGATGCTGCTCAAGTGGCTGACGCTGACGCTGCTGGCCTATGTCGGCGTGGGCTTCGCGGCGAAGGCCGACTGGACGCTGGCGCTGCGCTCGCTGGTGCTGCCGTCGATGCGCTGGGACCGTGAGTACGCCACCACCGTCGTGGCGATCCTGGGCACGACCATCAGTCCCTACCTCTTCTTCTGGCAGGCCAACCAGGAGTCCGAGGAGATCCGCCGCATCGACGCCGACCGCCCGCTCGCCGTCGCGCCGGAACAGGCCGCGGCGCAGTTCCGCCGCCTGCGCACGGACACGCTGGTCGGCATGGGTTTCTCCAACGCCATCGCCTTCTTCATGATCGTCGCCACGGCCGCCGCGCTGCATGCGCACGGCGTGCGCGACATCGAGACCACCGCCCAGGCCGCGACGGCGCTCAAGCCGGTGGCGGGGGAATTCGCCTTCGCCCTGTTCGCGGCGGGCATCGTCGGCACTGGCTTCCTGGCGCTGCCGGTGCTGGCCGGCTCGGCCGCGTACGCGGTAGCCACACTGGCGGGCGTGCGCCGGGGGCTCGACCGCCCGCCCCGCTCGGCCCGCAGCTTCTACGCGATCCTGAGCGGCGCCATGCTGATCGGCCTGGCGGTCAGCCTCTCGGGCTTCAATCCGATGAAGGCGCTGTACTGGTCGGCGGTGGTCAACGCGGTCATCTCGGTGCCGATCATGGCCACGGTGATGATCGCCGCCTCGCACCCGAAGATCGTCGGCGAGCTGCGCCTGCCCACGGTCTGGCGCGTGCTGGGCTGGCTCGCCACGGCGGCCATGGCGGCGGCGACCGTGGCGATGCTGGTCCTGCAGACTTCCGGCAGCGCCTGAGGCCGGGGCTAGACTGGCCCGATGACCACGCCCGCTCCGCTCCACGACGCCTGGACCCTGCGCATCGACGACCTCTGGCGCCGCGCGCCCGACATGGCGGGCGACCAGTTGGTGGCCGCGATCGACGCGCTCGCCGCCGAGCGCCCCGCGCAGGATGGGCGCGCGCTGTTCGAACGCGCCTGCGCGCGCGACACCGCCGGCCGCGAGTCGGAGGCCGAGCCGCTGTACCGCGCCGCGCTCGCGAGCGGCCAGCTCGATCCCTACCGGCGCACGCGCGCGGTGCTGCAACTGGGCAGCACGCTGCGCTGGCTGGGCCGGCTCGACGAGAGCGAGGCGCTGATCGCGGGCGAACTCACGCATCACCTGCAGCCGGGCAACGACCGGCCCCTGCACGACGAGGCGCGCGCCCTGCTCGCGCTCACCTATGCGGCGCAAGGGCGCGGCGCGGAGGCCGCGGGCCTGGCGCTGGCGGCGCTGGCGCCGCGGCTGTCGCGCTACAACCGCTCGATGCTGGCCTGCGCGAAGCAGCTCGCCAGCGAAGTCTGGGATGACGGCCAGCCGCCGCGTCCGCCCTTCCAGCCGCTGCACGAGGGCGGCTTCGTGCTGCGCCCCTATCGGGCGGAGGACCTGCCCGCCTTCGTCGAGGCCGCGCGCGAATCGGCGGCCACCGTCGGCCGCTGGCTCGGCTTCGCGCACGCCGCCTATTCGGCCGAGGAAGGCGCGGCCTGGTTCGCGCGCAGCGCGCAGAACCTCGCGGCTGGTACCGCCTATGAGCTCGGTGTCTTCGAGCGCGACACCGGCGCCTTCGTCGGCGGCGGCGGGCTCAACCACTTCAATTCGGTCCACCCGTTCTGCAACCTCGGCTACTGGGTGCGCGCGTCGTGGCAAGGGCGCGGCGTCGCCGTGGCCATCGTGCGGGCGCTCAGCCGTCATGCGTTCGACACGCTGAAGATGCGCCGCGTGGAGATCGTCGTGTCCGTCGGCAACGAACCCAGCCGCGCGGTCGCCATCAAGGCCGGCGCTCATTACGAGGGCGTGCTGCGCAACCGGCTGCAGGTCAACGGCCAGATCTCCGACGCGCACATGTTCTCGCTCGTGCCGCCGGCGGGCAGCGCCGCGGATTGAGCGGAGCGGGCCGCCTTGGCGGCTCAGCCGGGGCTCAGCCTGGGCTCAGTCAGGGAAACGGCCGCCGATCTCGCGCATCAGCTCGGTGGCGGCGGCGGTCAGGCCCCGTGCGACCGCGCCATCCCATGCGGCGTCGAACGCGCCTGACGGGCCGATGGCCGTCAGCGCCAGCGCCATCTGCGCGTCGCTGTCGAAGACCGGCACGGCCAGCGCGCTCACGCCCTCGACGATCCCGCCCACCGAGCGGTGCAGCGCCCGGCGGCGGATCTCCGCCAGCATGCGCGAGAACGCCGGCCAGGCCGGCAGTTCCTGCGGCGGATCGTGGCGCCCGACGCGAGCGAGATCGGACGGCCCCTTGCGCCGCGCCTCGGCGAGCATCGCCTTGATCTCCGCCTCGGGCCGATAGGCCGCGAACAGCGGTCCCGACGCGGTGTCCGACAGCGACACCACCGTCCCGTGGCGCATCGTCACGTACACGGCGGCGGGCGACGCGGCGGTGCGCACGATCGTCGCGCCCTGCGAGCCCCACACGGCGATCGCCACTGTGTGGCCGATTTCCTCGGCGAGCGCCTCCAGCCGCGCCGTCGCCAGCCGGATCGGATCGATCTGCTGGATCCCGATCAGGCCCATCTCCATCGCCAGCGGCCCCAGCCCGTAATAGCCGGTCGCGGGGTCCTGACGCATCAGGCCGAGCTTGCAGAAGCTCACCAGATAGGGGTGGGCCTTGGCCGGGCTCATCTCCGCCGCCTGCGACAGCACCTTCAGCGGCAGCGGCTGCCCGCGCGCGGCGGCGGCCTTCAGCAGACGGCCGCCGACCTCGATGCTCTGGATCCCCCGCCGGTCCTCGCGGTCATTGGAGCCGGACTCGTCATCGGTCATATCCTGGATGCTCATTTCGCCATTGTTGAACGGATTTCACGCTCCGGCTATATTCGCTTTCAACGAACGGATTTGGCTTTGCTGAATTCGATTCGATCCGCACCTCCACTCCGCCATCGCCCGGGACACGCCATGACCAAGCAGTTCGCCAGCCACGCCGACGTCGAGGAGAAGCAGGTCTCCTTCGTCAAGCTCAGCGACAACGCCTACGCCTACACGGCCGAAGGGGACCCCAACACCGGCATCGTCATCGGCGACGACGCGGTGATGGTGATCGACACGCAGGCCACGCCGGTCATGGCGCAGGACGTCATCCGGCGCATCCGCGAGGTCACGGACAAGCCCATCCAGTACGTCGTGCTGAGCCACTACCACGCGGTGCGCGTGCTGGGCGCCTCGGCGTATGAGCCGCAGCACGTCATCGCCAGCCGCGACACCTACGACCTCATCGTCGAACGCGGCGAGCAGGACAAGGCCAGCGAGATCGGGCGGTTTCCGCGGCTGTTCCGCAATGTCGAATCGGTGCCCGAGGGACTGACCTGGCCGACGATCACCTTCGAGGGAAGGATGAGCCTGTGGCTGGGCAAGCTCGAGGTGCAGCTGATCCAGCTGGGCCGCGGTCACACGAAGGGCGATACGGTCGTGTGGCTGCCGGAGCAGAGGATCCTGTTCTCCGGCGATCTGGTGGAGTTCGACGCCACGCCGTATGCGGGCGACGCCTACTTCGCGGACTGGCCGCGGACGCTGGACAACATCGCCGCGCTCAAGCCGGCCGCGCTGGTGCCGGGACGCGGCGCCGCGCTGACGACGCCGGAATCGGTCGCGCAAGGGCTCGCGGGAACCCGGGCATTCATCGCGGATCTGCATGACTCGGTCAAGGCGGGCGTCGCGGCGGGGAAGGATCTGAACGCGGTCTACAAGGCGACCTATGCGGCGATGAAGCAGAAGTACGGCCATTGGGTCATCTTCGACCACTGCATGCCCTTCGACGTCACGCGCTGCTACGACGAGGTCACGCAGTACCGCGATCCGCGCATCTGGACCGCGGAACGGGACCAGGAGATGTGGAAGACGCTCGAAGGCTGATGTCATGTCCGAGGTCGACTACCAGCGCGTCGTCTATCCCTACCGGCGCGGTCCGGACCAGGACGCGCATGCGCGCGGCCAGTTGGCGTGCCATCCGGTGGCCGTCGTCGGGGCCGGGCCGGTCGGGCTGACCGCGGCGATCGATCTCGCGCTGCAGGGCGTGCCCGTCGTGCTGCTCAACGACGATGGGCGGCTCTCGGTCGGCTCGCGCGCGCTGTGCTTCTCCAAGCGCACGCTCGAGATCCTCGATCGCCTCGGCTGCGGGCAGCGGCTCGTCGACAAAGGCGTTTCCTGGAACGTGGGCCGCGTCTTCTTCCGTGACGAGCAGGTCTACCGCTTCGACCTCCTGGCCGAGTCCGGCCATCAGCGTCCCGCCTTCGTCAACCTGCAGCAGTACTACGTCGAGGGCTTCCTGGTCGAGCGCGCGCTCGAGCTGCCCTTGATCGATCTGCGCTGGCATCACCGCGTCACCGGCCTCGAGCAGCACGGTGACGGCGTCACGCTGAGCATCGACACGCCCGAAGGGCCCTACGCCTTGCGCGCGGATCACGTGGTCGCCTGCGATGGTTCGCGCTCCACGCTGCGGCGCCTGATCGGCCAAGAGAGCCACGGCAGGACTTTCAAGGATCGATTCCTGATCGCCGACGTGCGCATGAACGCGCCCTTCCCCGCCGAGCGCTGGTTCTGGTTCGATCCGCCCTTCCATCCGGGTCAGAGCGTGCTGCTGCACCGCCAGCCCGACGGTGTGTGGCGCATTGATTTCCAGCTGGGCTGGGATGCCGATCCGGCGCTGGAGAAGCAGCCGGCGCGCATCCTGCCGCGCGTGCGCACGCTGATGCGCGAAGCCTCGATCGCCGCGGGCGGCGATGGCCAGGTGCCGGACATCGAGCTGGTCTGGGCGAGCGTCTACACCTTTGCCTGCATGCGCATGGACAGTTTCCGGCATGGGCGGCTCCTCTTCGCGGGTGATGCCGCGCATGGTGTCTCGCCGTTTGGCGCGCGGGGCGCCAACTCCGGCATCCAGGATGCGGACAACCTCGCGTGGAAGCTGGCGGCGGTCGTGCAGGGCCGCGCGCCCGATGCGCTGCTCGACCGCTACGCGCGCGAGCGCGAGATGGCCGCGGACGAGAACATCCTGAACTCGACGCGTTCCACGGACTTCATCACGCCCAAGAGCGAGGTCAGCCGTCTCTTCCGTGATGCGACGCTGACGCTCGCGCGCGATTTCGATTTCGCTCGCCGCCTTGTCAACAGTGGCCGCCTGTCCGTCCCGACCACGGCGTACGGCGCGGTCGCCACCGACGCACCGATCCATCTCGAGGGCCGCGACGACTGGCTGCTGCGCCAGATGCGCCCAGGCCGCTTCACCGCCCTGATCTTCGACGCCCCGCCCTCCGCAGACCGAGGGCAGCGAGCTTCGGTGGGGCCGGAATGGGGCTTGGGGGTCCTGGAGGGATCCCCCATGCCCCGTGGAGAGCCCGCGCCTGGCCTTGCGCAGTGGACCGTGCCCGTGCTCGTGCACATCGACGACGCGCTCGACCCGCAGGGTCTGGTCCGTACCCGCTACAACGCCGAGCCGGGCCTTGTGGTTCTGCTGCGGCCGGATCAGCATGTCTGCGCCCGTCTTCACCGTCCGACGGCGGCGGACATCGAAGCTGCGATGCGCCGCGCGCTTGGGCGGGATGTCGTTCTCGAGGAGGTGTCCGCATGTCCCTGATCACTGCGTCGCACTTCGATGCCGGCGATGATTTCTACGAAGCGCTGATTGCTGCGCATCACGGTCTCGAGCCTGCGCAGAGCCACGCCTTCAATGCGCGGCTGATCCTGCTGCTGGCCAATCACATCGGTCGCCAGGACGTGCTGCTCGAGGCGTTGTCCGCCGCGGCCCGTGCCCTTCCCGCTCCTTCCACCGAGGCCCTGACCCCGGGCTCCGCTTCCCCACGAGGACAAGCATGAACGCACCAGAGACTCTCCGCCCCGCCGCGCCGGCGGGTGTGGCCACGGCCGAGGCCGGGCTCCGCTACCAGAGCGGCTTCGGCAACCAGTTCGAGACCGAGGCTGTCGCGGGCGCATTGCCCAGAGGCCGCAACAGCCCGCAGCGGGCGCCGATGGATCTTTATCCGGAGCTGCTTTCGGGCAGCGCCTTCACCGCGCCGCGGGTCGAGAACCGCCGCACCTGGCTCTACAGACGTCAGCCGTCCGTGGTGACGGGCGCGTTCCATGCATACGAGCAGCCCTTCTGGACGAGCGGGGCGGCCGGGGGTGTCGCGTCGCCGCCCGATCCGCTGCGCTGGCATCCGTTCCCGATGCCGGAGGAGCAGCCCGGCGTCGATTTCATCGATGGTTTGAAGACCGTGGTCAGCAACGGCGATCCCGATGCGCAGACCGGCATGGCGGCGCTGGTCTATGCGTTCAACCGGCCGATGACGCGCCGCGCGCTGATGAATGCTGACGGCGAGATGCTGATCGTGCCGCAGCAAGGCGGGCTGCGCCTGACCACCGAGATGGGCCTGCTCGACGTGATCCCGGGCGAGATCGCATTGATCCCGCGCGGCGTGAACTTCCGCGTCGAGGCGCATGACGGCGCGGCGCGCGGCTACATCTGCGAGAACTATGGCGCGGCGTTCCGTCTGCCGGAGCTGGGTCCGATCGGCTCCAACGGCCTGGCCAATCCGCGCGACTTCCTCGCCCCGGTCGCCGCGCATGAAGCGGACGGCGCGCCCTATCAGGTGATCCGCAAGACCGGCGGCGCGCTGTGGCGCAACGAGCAGGCGGTCACGCCGTTCAACGTCGTCGCGTGGCACGGCAACCTGACGCCGCTGAAGTACGACACCCGGCATTTCATGACGATCGGCTCGATCAGTTTCGATCACCCGGACCCGTCGATCTTCACCGTGCTGACCTCGCCGAGCGACACCGCCGGCACGGCCAACTGCGACTTCGTGATCTTCCCGCCGCGCTGGCTGGTGCAGGAGGACACCTTCCGTCCGCCCTGGTACCACCGCAACGTGATGAGCGAGTTCATGGGCCTTGTCTACGGTCAGTACGACGCCAAGCCCGAGGGCTTCCGCCCCGGCGGCGCGAGCCTGCACAACTGCCTGGTGCCGCACGGCCCCGATGCCGACGCCTTCGAGGCGGCGAGCACGCGCGCGCTCACGCCGCAGAAGCTCGACCACACGCTGGCCTTCATGTTCGAGAGCCGCTGGCGCTTGCGGCCGTCCGAATGGGCGCTGCGGGGCGGCGCACTCGACATGGACTACGCCGCCTGCTGGCGCGGGCTGAAGGACAAGTTCAAGCCGGCATGACGGCATCGGACTTGCCGCGCCCGCTCCACCGATGATCAGAACAACGAAAGCAGATGCCATGACCGCCCTCGCCGACCTCGACCACACCCACGATCCCGCGCTGCGCAGCTGGGTCGCGTCCGCCAACGCGCCGGACACCGACTTCCCGATCCAGAACCTGCCGCTGGGCATGTTCCGTCCCGCTGGCGCGACCGGCTCCTTCAGGCCGGGCACGGCCATCGGCGACCAGGTCCTGGACCTGATCGCTGCGTCGGAGCTGGGCGCGCTGTCCGAATCGCTGGGCGCCGTGCTGCGCACCTGCGAGGGCCTGGGACTCAATTCGCTGATGGCCATGGGGCCGGCGCTGCGCCGGCAACTGCGTCATGAACTCGTCGCCGCGCTGAACGCGGATGCGGGGCCGAAGCAGTCGACGCTGCTCACGCCGGCGTTGACGCCGATGGCCGAGGCCGAGATGACGCTGCCCTGCCGCATCGGCGACTACACCGACTTCTACGCCGGCATCCATCACGCGACGGCGGTGGGCAAGCTGTTCCGCCCGGACAACCCGCTGCTGCCGAACTACAAGTGGGTGCCGATCGGCTATCACGGGCGGGTTTCTTCGATTGGCGTCAGCGGGCAGACCTTCCGCCGCCCGGTCGGACAGACCAAGGCGCCCGATGCCGAGATGCCGGGCGTCGGCCCGATCAAGCGGCTGGACTATGAGCTGGAGGTCGGGGCGCTGGTGGGCACGGGCAACGCGCAGGGACATCCGATCGCGATCGGCGAGGCCGAGCAGCACCTGTTCGGTCTGGTGCTGCTGAACGACTGGTCGGCGCGCGACATCCAGGCGTGGGAGTACCAGCCGCTGGGCCCGTTCCTGTCCAAGAGTTTTGCGACGACGCTGTCGCCCTGGGTGATCACGATGGAGGCGCTGGCGCCGTTCCGCCGCCCATTCACGCGGCCGGAAGGGGACCCGCAGCCGCTGCCCTACCTCGATGGCCAGGCCAATCGCGAGCGCGGCGCGATCGGCATCACGCTGGAGGTTCATCTGCAGACCCGCGCGATGCGGGACGAAGGCGTCGCGCCGGCGAAGCTGATGCAGTCCGAGTTTGCCGATGCCTACTGGACCGTCGCGCAGATGCTGACGCACCACGCGAGCAACGGCTGCAACCTGCAGCCGGGCGATCTGTTCGGATCGGGCACGATGTCGGGCCCGGCGGCGGACCAGGGCGGATCGCTGCTCGAGCTCACGCAAGGCGGCAAGCAGCCGATCACGCTGCCCAATGGGGAGCAGCGCGTGTTCCTGCAGGACGGAGACAGCGTCGCGCTGGTCGGCCGCTGCGAGGCGCCTGGCCGCCGCACGATCGGCTTCGGGCCGTGCATCGGGACGGTGCTGCCGGCGGTGGGCTGAGGAAAGTTTCCGGCTCGCATGGGACGAAGGTAACTTTCCCGCGCGTCCGTCGCCTCCCCACACTGGACGTCACTCAACTTCCGGGGCAGGCGATGGACAACACAGTCCGCATGATCACGATCCCCGACCAGTACGCACCGATGATGATTTCCGCGGTGCGCGACGCTGTGCTCTATCACGAGGGGCTGCTTCGCAGCGAAACCCTGCGCGACCGCGCCGATTACGAGGAGCACCATCTCCATCTGACTCAGTTCCTCGAATTTCTGAAGAAGGAATACAAGGCACAGGAAGATGAGATTGGCCTTCCTCTCGACAAGATCCTTTGAGTCGAAACGTTGATGTAAGTCGATGTGAACTCATCAACAGACAACAACAGCGTTTGCGCCTGACCTGGCCTACCTGCCGGACCTGCGCAACAGCGGCGAGTTGCGCGCCACCTTCTTCAGCGCTCCTGCTGCCGCGCCGGTCCATCGCCACGGGCACGTGGCGGTTCGGCCCGGGGCGGCTCGGCGCGAGGTGTCGCTGGACGCGGCGGTTCCGCGCGCGGCGCTTCCATCCGCGGCATCGGCATCGGCCGCGGCGCCTCGATGCGAGGCGGCTCGGCGCGCGGGGCCTCGATCCGCGGTTGCGGACGCTCGAAGCGCGGCTGCTCCACGCGGGGCGCCTCGATGCGGGGCTGCTCCGCGCGCGGCTGCACAGGCGGCGCGACGCGCACGGGATCCTGCCGGTCGCGTTGACCGTCACGCTGGCCGTCTCGCTGACCATCGCGACCGCGATGGAACCAGTCACCACGATCGCCGCGGTCGCCTCGATCGGCGTTCTCCGGGAAGCGCTGGCGCCAGCCGTCGCGGTCGCCCTCGCGGCGCTCGGACGGACGCTGCACATCCGGGCCGCGAGACGGCAGCGCGGGCGGCGTCACCGCCGGCGGCTGAGGCGCGACGCCAGGCGCCTGCGGCGGCTGCGGACGCACGGCCGTCGCCTCGGGCTCCGGCCGGATCACGCCGCGGACCGGGCGGCTGTCGCCGGGCCGGGCGTCGCCAAAGCCATCCGGGCGGCCGTCGTGATTCCGGTCGATGAAGGGGCGGCCCTCATGGCGGCCGTCCGGTTTGCCATCGCCATTGCGGTCGATGAACGGCCGGCCATCGGGACGGCCCTCCGTCTGATTGCCCGGACGCGGCGGCCACGAGCGCTGCGGCTGCAGCGCGGCGGGCGGCAACGGTCCGGCCACCGGCCGCTGCGTGAAGAGCGAGCCATGCTCGCGCTCATGCCGGTAGACCGGCGGGCGATCGCCGGGCCGCACGGCGGTGGCCAGCAGCGGATTGGGATTCACGCGGCGCCAGTATTCCGGGCTGTGGCGGTAGGACGGGGTCCAGGCCTCGCGCGGCGCCAGCGGTACCCAGGCGCCGTAGCGCGGCGGCGGCGGACGGCGGCCGCCGACGACGACCCCCACCGACACCGACGGCCCCACCCAGCCCACCAGCGCCGGCGCATACGCCGGACGCCGCACATAAGGCCCCGGCACCCAGCACCAGCGGTCGCGCCAGTAGGCCCAGCGTCCGTAATGGAAGGGCGCGAAGCCCCAGGGCATGTCGTCGACCCAGGTCCAGCCCCAGCGCGAGCTCCACATCCAGCGGCCGTAGCGGTACGGCGCCCAGTCCGACACCACGACGGTCGGCACCCACACCGCGCCATAGTCGGCGCTCTGCTCCCACGCGCCGTAGCGCGCGAGGTCCTCGGAACCGGTCATCTCCGGCGAGACGTAGGGCACCGGCGTGCCGCTGCCGACCAGCGGCTGCACCGTGTCGCGGCTGTCTTCCAGCATCAGGCGTGCGAAGCCGTCCTGGCGCAGCGGCTGGCGCTCGGTGCGCGGCCCGTTGTCCCACCAGAATTCGGCCTGCTCATTGGTCGTCAGCCACACCGGCTGGGCGTCGGTGGCCCGCGATTCGAACCGGAGCTTGCCCTGCCAGGCCTGCGCCTCGCTGCCGCGCTCGAGCTGGGTGGCGCGGTACAGCCCTTCGCGCTCGAAAGCGAAGCGGCCTTCCAGCGTGCGCAGCGTCCATTCGTCCGCCGCCTCCTGGCCGCGCAGCCGCAGCCCCACCGAGCCCTTGGCGATCTGCACCGCCACGCGGTTGTCGTTGAGCGCGTTGAATTCGATCTCGCTGCGCTGGTCCAGCCACAGCGTCGAGGCGCCGACGCTGATCGTCGCGCCGCTGCCGTCGTCGGCGCGCAGGCGATCGCCGTCGCCGATGGTCTGATTGCGCTGCATCTGCACCCATTCGCGCTCTTCGGCGTCGTAGAGCCAGACGGTGCCGGTCAACTCGGCGAGGCGCCCCGCGCGCGCGGGCGGATCGGCCAGCGCCGGCCCGTGCGCGAGCAAGGCCGCCAGCGCGATCAGCAGCAAGGCCGTGGCCGCGAGCCAGCGCGGCATCGGGAAGCGGTTCAAGGGGTGGGTCATGGCCGGAAACCTCCGCCGGGGAGCCGGCGGCCTGCGGGGCGCGGAGTGCCGCGATCGTTTCTTAACGCGCCGCCGACGCCGCGGTGCACCTCTGCTTACATCTTGACGCCCTGTTAATCGTCCGTGTTCGGGTCCAGACCGGGGAACAGGATCTCGGTGAAGCCAAAGCGGCTGAAGTCCTTGATTCGCATCGGATACAGCGTGCCGACGAGGTGGTCGCACTCGTGCTGGACGACGCGGGCGTGGAAGCCCTCGGCCTCACGGTCGATGGGTTGGCCGTGCTCGTCGACGCCGCGATAGCGGATGCGGCTCAGGCGCGGCACGATGCCGCGCAGGCCGGGGACGGACAGGCAGCCCTCCCAGCCGTCCTCCATGGCGTTCGAGAGCGGCTCGATGACCGGGTTGATGAGCACCGTCATCGGCACCGGCGGCGCGTCGGGATAGCGCTCGTTGCGCTGGAAGCCGAACACGACGACCTGCAGGTCCACGCCGATCTGTGGCGCGGCCAGCCCGGCGCCGTTGGCGGCCTGCATCGTGTCGAACATGTCCTCGAGCAGCGCCTTCAGCTCGGGCGTGTTGAAGGCCTCGACCGGCTTGGCGTGGCGCAGCAGGCGAGGGTCGCCCATCTTGAGAATCTCGCGAACAGCCATGGCGGCATCCTTTGCGGTGACATGCGGGCGACGGCGCCGGACGGCGGCATCGCGTAATCTGCGGGCCATTCTAAGAACGCCATCCAGGAGACTCCCTTGAGCGCCTCGACCGCCCTGCCCGCTTATCTGGAACCGCTCGGCCACGGCATCTACGCCGTCGACACGGCCTTCCAGCGCGACCACTTCGACGCGGCCTTCCTGATCGTCGATGACGGCCGCGCGGCCTTCATCGACACCGGCACGCGGCATGCGTTGCCGCGGCTGCTGGGCGCGCTGGAGGCGCTCGGCCTGCCGCGGGACGCGGTGGACTGGGTCATTCCGACCCATGTGCATCTGGACCATGCCGGCGGCGTGGGCCCGTTGATGGCGGAGCTGCCGGCGGCGACGCTGCTGGTGCATCCGCGCGGGCTGCGGCACATGGTGGATCCGTCGGCGCTGTGGGCGGGCGCGCTCGCGGTGTACGGCGAGGAAGAAATGCGCCGCTCTTATGGCGAGCTGGTTGGCGTGCCGGAATCTCGCACGCAGGCGAGCAGCGACGAGCAGCGCATCGCGCTGGGCGGCCGCACGCTGCGGCTGATCGACACGCCGGGGCACGCGCGGCATCACCACTGCGTGTGGGATGAAGTCAGCGGCGGCTGGTTCACCGGGGACACCTTCGGCCTGTCGTATCGCGAGTTCGACGATCCCGTGCGCGGCGCGTGGATCATGCCGACCAGCACGCCGGTGCAGTTCGAGCCCGACGCGCTGAGGGCGTCGATCGCGCGGATGATGGCGGCGCATCCGGCACGCATGTATCTGACGCATTACAGCCGCATCGGCAAGGACGCGGCGGATGTGGAGCGCCTGGCGGCGCTGCTGGTGGCGCAAATCGACGAAATGGAGGCCATCGCGCGGCGCTTGAAGGACGCGCCGGATCGGCATGCGGCACTCAAGCGCGAGCTGCTGGCGCTGTTCCAGCGCCGGGCGGCGGAGCACCTGACCGAGCCGATGCCGCCGACGCGCGTGGCCGCGCTGCTGGCGATGGATGTCGAGCTCAATGCGCAGGGGCTGGGGGTGTGGCTGGACAAGCTGGACAAGCCGGCGCGGGGGTGAATCAGATTCCGGGAATCTGGGATCGAACCCAGGTGGCCATGTCCTCGTTCTCGAACTCCGACAGGTAATCGACCAAACCTTGCCCATCGGCTCCCGCGGTGAATGGATCAACGCCCGCAGCCACAAGCCGGGTGAAGAGTTCCTTGTAGCCAAGCGCCGCGACCTCGAACAGGACTGGCTCGCCGAATGAATTTTTCGTGTTGATATCGGCTCCACGCGAGTGGAGCCAGAACACCCCGGCTTGATCGTTCTCCACGGCGAGAAAGTGAAGGACCGTCTCGCCGATGCCATTCACGAGATGGACCAACTCGGGTCGGTTCTCCACGAGAGCGACGGAGCGCTCGTACTCCTGCGCATAGAGCGCGTTGCGGAGTTCATACCAGGCAGGATCAGTTTCGCTCATGGTCCCGAAGCATAGGGCTCGTATCGGTGGCCGATTGCTTTTCCTCGAGATGGGCGATTGAAGCTGATGAGCAGCATCGGTCCTCCGTGACTCATGTCCTTCAAGGGGGGCATTCGGGTACAACCCGCGGATGAGTACTCCCGTCACTCTCACGCCAGTATCGCTAGCGGATGGACCACTGCTGGACAATCTCTGGCAGTTCTATGAGCTGGAATCATCGGCCTGGTCTCACGAAGACATCGATGCCAACGGCCGGTTCAACTCCTTGTCCGAATTTCTCGGCCAGCTGGGCGACGCCGACGCGTTGCAGAAAGGCCATTTCATCCGCTACGAGGGAAACCTCGCCGGACTGTTCATCGAGAGCCTCCAGCAGTTGGAGGAAACCACGATCAAGGAGTTCGCCGATGTTTACGTTCTGCCTAAGTTCCGCGGACGCGGTATCGCCTCGGAAGTGATACGCCAGACTGTCCTCGCCTCTGAAGAGCCGTGGCTGGTCGGCGTGTTTCGTGACGATCTGAATGCGGTCCGCTTCTGGGAGCGTGCATTCGAGCGCCTGCCGTTCTCTTCGGTCAGAGAGCTTCTGCCGCCCGAGTATCCGGAGCTGCGCGAGTTCATCGTCAACGACGCCGGCCATTCTTGAGCCGTCGTTTGCATCACCTTTCGGAACCCAGGGCGATCGCGGCGGGCCTGACAGCCATACCGCGATGCGCCATGCTCCCGCCATGACGAACGTCCAAGACAACCCTGCGCCACCAGCGCCGCCCAACCTTCGAGCGAATCTCGAGCGCCTGCTCGCCAGCGGCCGCGATGGCGCCCTGCTGCGCTACGGTCTGGGCCAGGCGCTGCTGCGCGAAGAGCAGTTCGACGCCGCTGAACTGCATCTGCGAGAGGCCACTCGGCTGGATCCCGCGTACTCGGCAGCCTGGAAGCTGCTCGGCAAGGCGCTTGAGCGGTTGGGCCGCGGCGATGAAGCCGAAGCCGCATGGCAGCACGGTCTCGAAGTCGCCCGAGAGCGCGGCGATCTGCAGTCCATCAAGGAGATCGAGGTCTTCCTCAAACGGCGCGCACGCGCCCGCCAGGCCGCGGCAGACGAAGGCCGCTGAGCCCGCCGACGGTCAACGGACTTTCACTCGGCGGCGTTGCATGCCACGCATGCGCGACGAACGACCGCAATGGCAATGGCGCGCTCTATCAGCCCATCTCTTGCGTGATGACGGAAGAGCTCATGTACGACCGTGGCCAAGGGAATCTGATCGCCGTCGTGCGCATCCGTGAAGGCCGGATCATCTCGATCCAGTTTGGGGAGCAGGGGCGTTACGCGCCGCGATGAGCGCGCTTCCCCCGCTCCTTTCAAAGCCCCCCGCCGTGCCGTAGGAACTTCCTAACGCGGCCGAGCTTCCGCGGCCATGCGAACCAAGGCCTTGGCGAAATTGTCCACATTCAGCGTGCCGACCCCCGTGGTCTGGTCGTAGCCGGGACCTGCCCGGTAGTACCAGGTATCGCCGCGGACAATATCCCGCAGCGGTGCATCGGCGCCCGGGCCGTAGGCCTGACCATTGCGCACGAGCGCATACAACGGATAGTTCAGCAGCCCCAGACGTCCGCCGACGCGCTGTCCCAGGAGCGCCGCGATACCGGCCAGTTGCGGCGCGACAAAGCTGGTGCCGCCGTTGCCGTACGAGATGCTGAAAGCACCGTTCTGATCCGTGAAGTCGACCGCATAACCGGTATTGGGATCCGCATTGAGAGAAACGTCCGGGACGTTTCGTCCGGCAAACCCGCCTCGCAGCTCGAGCAGGTCCTCCGGCGGATTGGTGGAGTTGTCCGTCAACTTCTGCCCCGTCGCCGTCAGCGCGATCCCCGGGATCGCCTTCTGATAACTGGGTCGTTTGAAATACGCACTGACACCGCCGCCGCTGCCTTCGCTCCAAACCCCGCACGTCGTCTTCAGGTCCAACTTGCGCGCGGCGCACACAGGCGCCAGATAGCTCCATCCCCACGCCTGCTCGGTGGGAATGGTCACGGTCACGCCGGAATTGAAGACAAGCGTCGAGGGCAAGGTCGTGCCGCCGGCGGAGGTCACATACGGCGAGGAGCCCGGCATTTGCACACTGACCAGTGCGCTGTACTGGGACAAGGGCAAGCCTCGATTCGCTTCATACGATCCGGAATCTCCTTGCGCGGCGATGATGGTCTGCCCTTGCGCGGCCGCCTGCATGAAGATCTGGTTCTGCAGCTTCATGTCGGAGATCTTGGTACCGCCGATCCGCTGGCTGGCCGCGGCGACATCGGCCTCAAGGCTGCCCCAGCTCACCGAGATCGTGTCGGCCACGTTGTCATTGACCGCCTTGTAAAAGGCGTCGATGAACCCGGTGCGCGCATCAATCGGCGCCTCATAGACGACGATCTTCGCCGCAGGCGCCAAACCGCCGGCCTGCTGCACGTCCAGGGTGGTTTCGCTCGAGTTGTCCGTGATGGGTCCGGCGCCGCCGTCGACCTGCACGACGGTGATCCGGTTGGGATCCACCTGCAGGCCGACCCGATTCCAATACCTGAAGGCATCCGACGGCGTGAACGACGCGAGCGTCACGATGCCGATCGTTTTTCCCTCGCCGCGAATACCACTGGCATAGAGCGGCTCAACGTTGTACTGCCGGGCAACATCCGCGACGGTCCACTCCTGAAACGCGTTGCCAGCGCCGGCAATGCCTGGCCCCGCATTCGCCCTCACGGCATTCTGTCCAAGCGGCGAGCGCTGCGACTTGTTCGGGTGATAACTGACCCGGTTGTCCAAACCGACCAGACCTTCAATACCGGCCTCCACCGCCTCCGATTTGAGCTTCGGCTCGGCAGTCGGCGCGTGGAAGCGGTGCGCGGCCTTGGGGCCGGCAGCGGGCGCGACATATTCATGCAGCGACACACCGAAGGCTTCTTCGATGGCTTGCGCGCTGCCGCTGACCTGGAGCAACTGACCTCGCTCGTGCCGAACCGACAGGCCAGCGCGAGTGAAATAGGCTGTGGCTGCCTCGACGTCACGCCGGTCAGGGTCGAAGCGGCGATGGAATTCCTCTGGCGTCAGGAATTGGCGGAACAGTGGGTTACCCGGCGTATGAAGGGCCTCGATCAACTTCTTCAAGCCTTCCACGTCCTTCTGCTTCAAGGCAACCCGAACCGATACCGTGGTATTCGAGGCCACTCGACCCGTGTCCTGGACGCCATCAGCGGCAAATGCGTGCAGGGCGCTCAGTGTTGAAAACGTGGCGAAGACTGCGCCTCGCAAGCCGGATGAAATTCGCATGGCTCTGACCTCCCTGTGTAGATGGGATCAGCAGGGTAGAAGCGGCGCCAGCGACATCCCGCAAGAGTTCCCGAACACATGTATGGAAAAGCGAAGTGCGCGTGCCCGACGATTCATGTGGTCCGCGTCCAGGATGCCAACCACGCGCCTGCGGCCAGGCTGACCGGCAAACCCGCGGACCAGAGCGCGATTCGACCCAGAGACTTCGTGGCGGGAAACTGTGAGAAGGCCACGTACAAGAGCACCAGAACCAGCAGCACGATCGTCGGAGAGTGGGAGCGCAATGGGCTCATCCGCTTGGTGATATAGCCAACGGCCAAAAGCGTGAGACAACACGCGCCGGTTGCGATGAGCCAAACATGGCCATTGGCCCAGCCATTCGTGCCCCGGTGTGGTCCCGCAGGTCGCGCGCCGTCCGAGACGGCGATCAGAAACGGCTCCGCCACCACCGACGCGGCAAGGATGAAAAGCAGGGCGAGGATACCGGCGAGCAATGCCGCCCACGCGCGCCGGTATTTCGGTGGTGGAGTCGTATTCAGCATCATGCAGTTGCGCTCAATTCACTACACAGTCCGTCGCCTCGGCAACGAACCACCCCGGAGGGCCCTCGATCGCGACCTGGCGATTGAATCCTTCCGCTGCAAGAAGACTCTGGATGGCTCGCTCTTCGAGCGGCACTACCGAGAACGAGTGCGTCCACATATCGCTCTCGATGGTGTACTGGAGAGTCATCCGCACTTCGAGTTGCCCATTTGTCTTCCGACGCTCCACGCGGAGGAGTTCCATTGAAAGCGGTCCCGACGTGGCCCGCCAACCGGCCTCCGCCATGCGAAGCCAATTGGCGTCCTGGCATTTGAGGATCAATTGCCCATGCGACGACAGATGACGGCGAGCCGCGGCCAGGAAAGCCCGGCGCACCTCGCCGTCCGCGTGATTGATCAGCCCACTCGGAAGCAGCACCAGGTCATATCGATCCGCAAGCTCAAGACTTTCGATGTCCGCACAGACCCGACGCACCTGGGACGAGACGTGGGCAAGCATTTCCGGCGAGTTGTCCACGCCCGTGACCTCGCACCCGAAATCGAGGAGGCGATGGGTCAACAGCCCTGTGCCGCACCCCAGTTCCAACACTCTGGTGCCGGCCGGCAGCAGCGGGCGCAGATGCTCGATCTCTCCTGCGTATCGAGCCCGCCGATAGAGCTCGACGGAGCATCCGTCCCGCGCTTGAACGCCAGGCCCGGTGCCAGAGAATGCGCCGCCGTCATGACGTGGCGCGTCACTGGCGACACCAAGGACGTTCTGGAGCATCTCCGCGACGTCCTTCGGCCACACCGTCTCCTGCGTCGATTGGAGCTCCGCCAATGTCCACCAGCGGTGCTCGGCAATGACCCGCTTCTCCATGGCGGTCCGCATGTCGTCCCTGACGACGCAGTCCTTGACTCTCACGATGAAGAATCGCTCGTCGGCCTCGACGACCTCGCCATTGGGCAGGGTCAAAGGGAAAACGCGCTGCCGCACTTGAGACCCGGGATCCTGCACCACCAGTCCCATCTCTTCGCGCAACTCGCGAATGGCCGCCTGCTCGAAGGTCTCACCCGCCTCCACACCGCCCCCGGGAGTAGCCCAGTGCGCGCTCCCGGCAAGGGCATCGTCGATATGGACGAAGCGAAAGAGCAGGAGTCGATCCTCCGAGTCAAGGACGAGAAGACGAGAGGCTGGGCGTCGGCGCATCAGCCGAAGATATCGCAACTGCTATCGCCGCTCGCCTCGCCCCAGGAGCTGGACATGGCCTTCCAGGCAGGAGTTGAGGCGGCATGGCATGCCGCCAGGGCAGTGCGTGGGTGTGGAATGGCTGTCAGCGCCCTCCGCACCGAGGCGGGTGACGGTCACTCCCTCCACGGCCTACATCTCCGGGCGCTTCGAGCTTCTCCGGCTGGATGTTCGGGCTGGCCCGGGGACGTGCAGGGTCGAATCAAACCCCGGCTCCAAATCGTGGACCACGTCGGCCAGACCGATTCTGGACACGGGCAGTCTTTCGGCAATGCGATCTCGATTTGCCCGGACCGGAATGCCGCGTTGGAGGCGCTTGACACCGCCATCCGCCCAAGCGTTACTCGGTGACGACGTCGATACCGAGCTCGCGGCAAAGTTCAAACGCCTCCCCTCCCCGCTCCTGCGCGACAGCAAACGCGTACACCGAGTCATCAACCGGGAAGCGGAAAAGAACGACCCGCGTAGCTTTCAGCGCGGCAGCGAAGCTCCGCAAGGGGCTTTCCACCGGCGCCTCCGCGCGTTCTTGCCAACCTTTCCATTCTTGATCGGTCGCAGCGTCGTATTCCCATTCGATCGAAACGTCGTGGGCCGCGCATAGCCTTTTCGCTTGCCATGACACTTCCTCCCGCGCCTTCCAGTCAAGGGCGATGACGCCGATCCGCGACTTCGGGCCGCTGCTTGCGGCGATCCAGGCGCCGAGCGCCTCAGCGGCGCTGGTGTCCGGCTTCAGGCGTGACCTCAACCTTCGCGCTTGTGCGGCTCTGTCGGCATCCGGCAAGTGCGCGAGGACAAGCGTGGCCAGGGCGCCAAACGCCGTGACGATCTTGCGATCCACAGGCGCCGGCCGCAATTCGTTCAGGATCTCTTTGTCGGACACCTGCTCTGGTTCCGGAGTCACGGGAATCGAAGCGACGTACCGCTGCCAGGCGCGGCGAAGTGCAGCAAACATGCAATGGCCTTCTTGGGTTCAGGGAACACCGTATCTTCACTCGCCCCGCATCACCTGATTGAACTCCTCATTCGCGCGCTTGAGCGCATCAGGCAATTCAGCAACCAGCATCTCGATGAACGCCTTCACCGCGGGCACCATGCCTCTTCGCGTCGGATAGACGGCGTGGAGCTGATGCGCAGCGACGCGATGGTCCGCCAGCAGCGGCACCAGCCGCCCCTCGCGCAGATCGTCCATGCAGACGTGGAAGGGCAACTGCGCCACACCGATGCCCGCCACCGCCATCCGCGACATCAGGGACACATCGTCGGTGGCAAATGCCGGTTGATAGTCGACGTCCACCTCCTCGCCTTGCGGACCGGTCAGCCGCCAACGCGGCTTCTCGCCTCGCACGCCTGCCGGCCCCACGCCGATCACGCCGCGAAGCGCATCCGCCTCATCCACCAACCCGCGCGCCGCCATGAAGCCGGGACTCGCCACCAGCACCTGATCGCTGGTCCCGAAATGCCTGATCACCAGCTCCGAGTCCTCCAGCGCCGAGCGGATGCGGATCGCCACGTCGTAGCCCTCGCCGATCACGTCGACCCGCCGATTGGTGAGGTCCAGATCCAGACGCACCTCCGGATGGGCCTGCAGGAATCGCGGCAGCAGGGGTGCCAGGAACAGATGCGCCACGCCGATCGGGCAACTGACCCGCAGCCGGCCCGACGGCTTCGCGTTCGCGCGCGCGGCCACTTCGTACGCCGCCTTCGCCGAAGCCGACATCGACTCGCAATGAGCGAAGAACGCGGCGCCCACCTCGGTCACGCTGACCGAGCGCGTGGATCGATGCAGCAGGCGCACTGCGAGCCGCTCCTCCAGCTCGGCGACGCGCCGGCTCACGCGCGACTTGGAAATGCCCAGCGCGCGCGCCGCGCCGGAGAAGCCGCCGTGCGACACGACAGCGGCGAACAGGACGAGGTCATTCAGGTCTTCCACACGCGCTCTCGATCTATGGACAGGCGGCCGATGCGGCCATGAGAACACGCGGATTGTCCTGAATCCAGAACGCTCCGTCCCGCCATGGGCGGCTAGTGCGACAACGCCGCGCTCCCTATCGTTGCGGCCATTCCCACTGCCCCTCCCGACTTCCATGCAGATCCTCCATCTCGACTCCAGCCTGCAAGGCGATGCCTCGGCTTCACGCGAGCTCGGCCGCGTCATCGTGAACGCGCTTCGCGACGCCGCGCCCTCCGCGCAGGTCCGCTACCGCGACCTGGCCGAAGAGGCCATTCCCCATCTGACGGGCGCCATCGCCGCCGGCTTCCGCAGCGTCGGCGGTACTCACCCGACAGACGTCGCGGCCGAGCACGCGCGCTCCGCCGAACTGGTCGACGAGTTCCTCGCCAGCGAGGTCATCGTCATCGGCGCTCCGATGGTCAATTTCTCAATCGCGAGTCCGCTCAAGGCCTGGATCGATCGCATCGCGCAGCCGGGCCGCAGCTTCCGCTACACCGCCGAGGGACCCGTGGGACTCGCGGGCGGGCGGCGCGTCATCGTGGCTTCGACGCGAGGCGGCTTCTACTCGGCCGGCGCGGGATCGAGCATGGATTTCCAGGAGTCCTACCTGAGCGCGTTCTTCGGCTTCCTCGGCATCACGGACGTCCGCTTCGTCCGCGCCGAGCGGCTGAGCAAAGGCGCCGAGATCCGCGCCGATTCGATGGCCGATGCCATCGCCCAGGTGCACCGCGCCGTGACCCTCTGAACCCCGGAGAAGACACCATGCTGTTCATCGTCACCCTCACCTATCGACAGCCGCCCGCGCAGATCGAGGCGCAGCTCGGCCCGCATCGCGCATGGCTGGCGGAATGGACGAGCGCCGGCCATGTGCTGGTCGCAGGACCGCTCGAGCCGGCGACCGGTGGACTGATCGTCGTTCATGCCGACGACCGCGCCGCACTCGATACCCTCATGGCCAGCGACCCGTTCGTCGTTCATGGCCTGGTCGACGTCGCGGTGCTGGCCATGGCTCCCGCGCTGCGTCACGCCGACTTCCCGGCGCGATGGGCGAAAGCGGCCAGGCCGGTCGCGGGCACATGAGGCCCGCAACCCGCCGCCTCACGCGTCCAGATTGAGCTCCTGGATCTTGCGCGTGATCGTGTTGCGCCCGATGCCGAGCTTCTGCGCGGCCTCGATGCGCCGGCCGCGCGTCAGGTCCAGCGCCGTCAGGATCAGGCTGGCCTCGAATCGCCGCGTCAGCACGTCCCACACGTTCGGCTCGCCCGCCTGGAGCAGGCGGCGCGCCTCGCGCGCCATCTCCGCGATCCATGCGTCCGGCGACGGCGGAATCGGCACCGCCGGCAGCGGCGCCGGTCCCATCGCCGCCGCGCCGCTCAGCCCGCTCGCCAGCGGCATCACCTCCGCCGACATCGTCCCCGTCAGCGCCGGCGCCCCCGGCGCCGCGGCCAGCAGCTCCTGCGGCAGATCCTTGGCCTCGACCATCAGGCTGGGCGCCATCACGCTCAGCCAGTGGCAGATGTTCTCCAGTTGCCGCACGTTGCCCGGGAAGTCAAAGCTCACCAGCCGCTGCAGCGCCGCGTCCGACAGCCGCTTGGGCTCCACGCCCAGCTCGCTCGCGCTTCTTTGCAGGAAGTAGCGCGCCAGCAGCGGCACGTCTTCGCGGCGCTCACGCAGCGGCGGCAGCCGCAGCCGGATCACGTTGAGCCGGTGGAACAGGTCCTCGCGGAAGCGCCCTTCCTTCACCAGCGACTCCAGGTTCTGGTGCGTCGCCGCCACCACCCGCACGTTCGCCTTCTGCGGACTGTGACCGCCCACCCGATAGAACTGCCCGTCCGACAGCACCCGCAGCAGCCGCGTCTGCAGATCCAGCGGCATGTCGCCGATCTCGTCCAGGAACAGCGTGCCGCCCTCGGCCTGCTCGAAGCGGCCTCTGCGCGTGGCCTGCGCGCCCGTGAACGCGCCGCGCTCATGGCCGAAGAGCTCCGACTCCAGCAGGTCCTTCGGAATCGCCGCCGTGTTGATCGCGACGAAGGGCCCGTCCGCGCGCGGGCTGTGCTTGTGCAGCGCGCGCGCCACCAGCTCCTTGCCCGAGCCCGACTCGCCAGTGATCAGCACCGTCACATGGCTCTGGCTCAAACGCCCGATCGCCCGGAACACGTCCTGCATCGCCGGCGCCTGGCCCAGCATCTCGGGCATCTCGACCTTCTCGGCCTCGCCCACCGCCTCGCGCTGGCTCTCCTCCTGCGCGCGCCGGATCAGCTCCACCGCGCGCGGCAGGTCGAAGGGCTTGGGCAGGTACTCGAAGGCCCCGCCCTGGAACGCGCTCACCGCGCTGTCCAGGTCCGAATAGGCCGTCATGATGATCACCGGCAAGCCCGGCAACTGCTTCTTGACCGTGGTCAGCAGCTCCAGGCCGGAACCGCCCGGCATGCGGATGTCGGACACCAGCACCTGCGGCGTGTCCTCCTCGAGCGCGGCCAGCACCTCCCGCGTCTGACTGAAACTGCGCACCGGCAGTCCCTCGCGCGCCAGCGCCTTCTCGAGAACAAAACGGATCGAATGGTCGTCGTCAACAATCCAGATCGACTTCATCTATGGCTCCCCTTTCCCCCGTTGTCGGCTTGTGGCCGCGGCTCAGGGCAAAGGCAGGGTGATTC
>Ga0099823_1000075_pt1 | contig 48013 bp, 41 predicted proteins | sample CowpearedBW_FD_76831 | JGI IMG/M metagenome (GOLD analysis project Ga0099823, IMG submission 76831) | Root nodule microbial communities of legume samples collected from California, USA - Cow pea red BW | ecosystem: Host-associated > Plants > Roots > Nodule | place: USA: California | collected...
ATCCACTACTACAACCACCACCGCATCAAGCTCAAGCTAAAAGGCCTGAGCCCGGTGGAGTACCGAGCCCAGGCCTTGGGCACCTAGCTTCCAACTGTCCAACTTCTTGGGGTCACTTCACATCCGGGGCCCTGCTTCGTGCGCCATCGCGTCAGCCGCTCAGCACTTGATGCCCGCGTGCAGCGCCACGACGCCGCCGGTCAGGTTGTGCACGTCCACATGGCCGAAGCCCACCGACTTCATCAGCGCCTTGAGCTCCGCCTGCGGCGGGTGCATGCGGATGGACTCGGCCAGGTAGCGGTAGCTGTCGGCGTCGCCCGCGATCAGCGAGCCGATCCGGGGCAGGACCTTGAAGGAGTACCAGTCGTAAGGCTTGCGCAGCGGCTCGGCCACCTGCGAGAACTCCAGCACCAGCAAGCGGCCGCCCGGACGCAGCACGCGGTTCATCTCGGCCAGCGCCTTGTCCTTGTGCGTCATGTTGCGCAGGCCGAAGGCCACGCAGACCAGGTCGAACGAACCGTCCTTGTATGGCAGCGCCTCCGCGTCGCAGAGGTTGGTCGGCAGCACCAGGCCTTCGTCGATCAGGCGCTCACGGCCGGTGCGCAGCATCGCCTCGTTGATGTCGGTGTGCACGACCATGCCGCGCTCGCCCACCTTCTTCGCGAACAGCCGCGCCATGTCGCCGGTGCCCCCCGCGATGTCCAGCACGCGGTCGCCCGGCTTGAGGTTGGCCACGGCCAGCGTGTAGCGCTTCCAGGCGCGATGCAGGCCCATCGACATCAGGTCGTTCATGACGTCGTAGCGCGAGGCGACCGAGTCGAACACGCCGCGCACGCGGCGGGCCTTGACCGTCTCGTCGACGGTCTCGAAGCCGAAATGGGTGGAGCTCATGGTGGGGTCCTGCTGAATGGGGCGCGGGTCAAGCGCGGTCAATGGCTGCCGCAGCTGCCGTGGCCGCCCGGCTTGGCGGGCATGGCCGCGTCGCGGTCCAGGCCCGCCGCGGCGAGCTTGTCTTCGTACTCGCGCATCAGGCGGTCCTGGTCCCGGCCCAGCTCATAGAGATAGGCCCAGGTGAACAGGCCGCTCTCGTGACCGTCGGAGAACAGCGGCTGCAGCGCGTAATGGCCGACCTGCTGCACCGCCACGATGCCGACGCCGCGCTTGCCGGTCTGCAGCGTCTCCTGGCCCGGGCCGTGGCCTTGCACCTCGGCCGAGGGGCTGTACACGCGCATCAGTTCGAAGGGAATGCGGAAGCGGGCACCGTCGTCGAAGGCGAGCTCCAGCACCTTGGACTGCTGGTGCACGACGATGTCGGTCGGGAGCGGCGAGTTGCTGTGGAGGCCGGCCATGGGGTCGCGGTGAAGGTCGCGGAATCGCGAGGAAATCGAGGCCCGCAGTGTAGCGGGCCGGACTTGCCGCGCCGCCGCCGCGGGTTCAGGGCCGGCGGCGGCCCTGGAGCAGATCGTGATAGTCCACCAGGTTGCGTATCAACTCGACAGCCTGGCGCGCGTTGAGCAGGCCGCCGCCGCAGCCCGGACAGCCGGGCATGTCCGTGGCGCTGCCGCGCAGCGCCTCCTCGATCTGATCCGGGCTGGCGTGCGGCCGCGCCTGCAGCATCAGCGCGACCACCGCGGAGACATGCGGCGCCGACAGGCTCGTGCCCACCTGCCACGCGACGACGGGCCGCCAGGCGCCATCGGCGAACTCGAGGGCCGCCGTGGGCACGCCATCGCCCGGACGCGCCCACGGCCCGTTGTCGCCGGACGGCGCGCTCACCGTGATGCCGGCGCCGCGATTCGAGCCGGGCCACAGGGCGCCGCGCCGCGTCGCGCCGGCCACGGCCACGACGCCCCTGCAGTTGGCCGGCGACCGGTGCCTCACATCGCGCCCATCGTTGCCCGCCGAGGCCACCACCACGGTCCCGCGCGCCCGTGCGAAGTCGATGGCGGCCTGCAGGGGCGGACTGCAGGGACCCCGCGTGCCGATCGACAGGTTCAGCACCCGCGCGCCCGGCACGTTGAAGGGGGCGCCGGCGACAGCGCCGCCGGCGGCCCAGACGATGCCGTCGATCAAGTCGGACTCCCAGCCACCGGCCGAATCGATGACACGCACCGGCTGGATGCGGGCGCGCGGCGCGATGCCCACCAGCCCCGCCCGATCGAGCCGCGCGGCGATCACGCCCGCCACCGCCAGTCCGTGTCCGGGCGGACGGCCTCGCGGCCGCGGCTGGGCGGGCACGGGTTCGTTCGGGACACCCTCCTGGCCATCCCCACCGGACGAGGCCCGCGCCCCGGGGAAGGTGACGAAGTCCCAGCCCGTATCCCATTGGCCCTGCAGCTCCGGATGCTCGATCCGCCCCGAGTCGAGGACAGCCACGCGCACCCCGCGGCCGTCCAGCGAATCCAGCGCCGCCCAGGCCTCGATGCGATGGAGATTCCACTGCTCCACGTAACGGGGTTCGAGTGCCAGTTGGCGGAAGTCGACCCTGTCCGGCTGGACCCACCGGTCGACGCGGATCGTGGCAGGCGGGGCATCGGCGATCCCCGGCCCCAGGCTGGCCGGCTCGATCCAGCCGATGCGCCGTGCCTCGACCGGCGTCGTCAGTTCGACGACCAGTTCACCGGTCGACAGGCGACGCCGCACGGTGACCTGCTCCGGGGACAGGCCGAGTTCCCGCGCCAGGTTGCCTCCGGTCTGCTGGTCCTGCGCAGCGGAGACGGCGCCCACCCGGGCGGGATCGCGGCTCTCCCCGATCAGCAGTCGGCGCGCCGGCCTGTCGTCGCTCCAGCGCGCGGCCGGATCGGCGAGGGCCGGCGTCGCCACGGCGGCGCAGACCAGGGCGGCCGCCAGCGCGGCCGCGGTGAGGGGGGCAGGGGCAGGGACAGGGACAGGGACAGGGACAGGGACAGGGACAGAGGCAGAGGCAGAGGCAGAGGCAGGGACGGACGACAACATGGCAGCTCCCGGGATGGAGCGGACTAGTGGCCCGCCCGGCGCGGCCATGAAAAAAAATCCCGCCAGCTTTCACCGGCGGGATTCAACGGGAGCCCCGTTCGGGCCCAGGGCACCCGGCTTACCAAACGAGGAGAGTGGTAACGGGCTGGCGGCTCCTTACCAGCTCAGGCCCAGCGTGTACGAACCGCTGGTGCCCGAGTAATAGAGGACCCGCACATAGACGGTGACCGAGGACGCGCCGGTGTTCTGGTAGGTGAAGCTGTCCACCGAGCCAGCGCCGTTCTCGCTCGCCTTGAGCTGCGTGCCGGAGCCGTCCACCAGATACAGGTCGAAGTCCTTGCCGCTGGCCGGCGTCAGGGTCGCGCTGAGCGTCTTGCCGGCGGGCAGCACGACCTTGAAGTAGTCGTTCGTGTCGCTGCCCGACGTCATGCTGCCGTTGACCGTCACCGGCGCGGTGATCGACTGCGCCGCGGAGATCGAGTTGTTCGGCTCGGTTTCGGCGACCGTGCCGCCACCGCCGCCGCCCAGGATCGCCGTGACCGCGGCATTCGCGTCCAGCAGGCCGGAGCCGCACTGGCTGCAGGTGCCGGGGAAGGCGCGGGCGCTGCTCTTGAGCGCGGCGGTGATCTGGTCCGGCGTGGCCGACGGCTTGGCGCTGTACATCAGGGCCGCGACGCCGGCCACGTGCGGCGTGGCCATCGAGGTGCCCTGGTAGTAGGCGTAGCTGTCCGCGCCCGGCGTGGTGGTGCCGGCGTTCAGCGTCGACAGGATGCCGTTGCTGGCGCTGGAGCGGACGTCGCCGCCCGGCGCGGCCAGCGCCACGATCGAGCCGTAGTTCGAGTAGTACGCCCGCGCGCCATAGCGGTCGGTCGCCGCCACCGCCACCACGCCCGAGCAGTTCGCGGGGCTGGAGTTCGAGGCGTCCTTGTTCTCGTTGCCCGCGGCGACGATGACGCTGGCGCCGCGCGAGCGCGCGCCGTTGATCGCCGTCTGCGTGGTCGTGTCGCAGGTGCCGCCACCGCCCAGCGACAGGTTCAGCACCTTGGCCGGGGTCGCGTTGGCCGGCACGCCGGAGACGCTGCCGCCCGAGGCCCAGGTGATGCCGTCGGCGATGTCGGAGGTGTAGCCGCCGCACTTGCCCAGCACCCGCACCGGCTGCACCTTGGCGTTGAAGGCGATGCCCGCCACGCCAGTGCCGTTGTTGGTCTTGGCCGCGATCGTGCCGGCCACGTGCGTGCCGTGCCAGCTCGAGTTCGCGCCCTTGTCCTGGGTGCTGCAGGTGCCCGCCGCGTGCCAGTCGCCCGGGTCGCTCGGGTCGTTGTCACGGCCGTTGCCGTCCACCGAGACGGCGGTGTCCGCGATCAGGTCGTAGCCGGCCACGAGCTGGCCGGACAGGTCCGCATGCGGCCGGTAGCCGGTGTCGATCACCGCGACCACCACGCCGGTGCCGGTGGCCTGGTCCCAGGCGGCCGGCGCGCGGATGCCCGCGGTGGCTTCGTTCAGGTCCCATTGCGACGAGAACGACGGGTCGTTCGGCGTGAACAGCGGATACATCTTGCGGTCGGGCTCGACGTACTCGACGTTGGCGTCCAAGGCCTTGATCCGCTCGCCCAGCTGGCGCAGCTCCTGCAGCGACAGGCGCTTGCCCAGCTTGTAGACGTGGGCGCCGGTGCCCATCTGGCGCAGCAGCGTCATCTGCGCGCCCAGCGGCGCGGCCAGCTGCTGCAGCTGCGCGGTGCGGGCGCCGATCGCGTCGCTGGCCACCGCCTGCGACTGCACCGCCACGCCCAGGCGCTGCTGCACCACGGTGCTGCCGTCCTTGTATTTCACGATCAGACGGTCGGTCTGCTCATCGTGCTGCTGGGGGGCCTTGTCGATGTCCACCGACGACACACCCGCCTGGGCAACCCCCAGACCGGCGAGACCCAGAGCCAGCGCGAAGCTGAGCTTGTTCAATCGCAACATGCTTGTCATCTCCGTTTCATCCATCGGCGCCGGGATGACCGGCGCCCCTCGCCCCCCACGCCCTGGCGCGTTGACACCTCTGGGGGCACGTCGACCGGCCCCTCTGCCGATGACGTCGGCGCAGTTTAGGAAGGCCATCGGGCGGCAACCGCCCCACCTGCAACAGTTAACAGGAAGGAATACCCCTATAACCTTTTTGTGTCAGATTGCAGCCTTTGGTCTGCTAATCGCCCCTTTCTTACGGCTAAACGTCTGATTCGTAAGGTTTGCGCGCGATTTGCGCCCCTGCGCGAACGGCGTGCCCGGGGTGCCGGAAGGCATGCGCGGGACGGCGCCGATGGCGGGGGTGGAGGGGCTCGTTTAGCCTGTGCGGCTTGTCGTTTTCGCCACACATTGGTGACAAATAACCATGTTCCCTCTACGTCTGATTGCCGCCGCAGCCGCCTCGAGCTTCGCCCTGGGCGTCCCGCCGGCCCGCGCGCTGGACGTCGCGAGCTTCTCGCCGGACGTCCCGCCCTGCGCCGACTTCTATGACTACGTGAATGGTCCCTGGGTCGCCCGTACCGAAGTGCCGGCCGAGCGCACCCGCATCGGCAGCTTCGACGCGCTGCGCGTCAACAACGACCGCGTGCTGGCGGCCGCGCTGGCCGAGCTGGTGGCCAAGCCGGAACTGCGCAAGACGCCGGGCCTGAAGCAGGCGGCCGCCTACTACGCCAGCGGCATGGACCTGGCCGCGATCGAGGCGCAGGGCCTCAAGCCGGTGAAGCCGCTGCTGGACCGCGTCGCGTCGATGAAGTCGGCCGAGGACCTGCCCTTCGTCCTGGCCCAGCTGGGCCGCGTGGGCATCGCCGCGCCGGTGGGCGCCTCCGTGCGCGCGGACGTGAAGAACACGCGCGTGAACGTGCTCACGCTGAGCCAATCGGGCCTGGGCCTGCCGGACCGGGACGACTACTTCAAGGACACCGACATCGCCAAGAAGCTGCGCGCCGCCTACCGGCTGTACGCGCAGCGGCTGCTGGCGTCGGCCGGCTTCGACGCCACGCCAGCGGCGCTGGACGCGCTGATGGGCTTCGAGGCGCAACTGGCGGAGGCCACCACGCCGCGCGCGCAGCTGCGCGATCCGCTCAAGGTCTACAACCCGATGACGACGCCGGAACTGGCCGGCAAGGCGCCCGGTCTGGCCTGGGAGGCCTACCTCAAGGCGCTGACGCGCAGCGACACGCGCGCCGGCGGCGTCGAGCGCGTGATCGTGGCCCAGCCCGACTTCATGACCCGCGTCGCGTTGATGGCGGAGCACATCCCGCTCGCCACCTGGCAGACCTACCTGCGGGTGCGCGTGCTGTCCAACAGCGCCGCGCGGCTGCCCAAGGCCTTCGCCGATGCCGACTTCGACTATCACGGTGTCGCCATCGGCGGCCAGGAGCAGCACGCGCCGCGCGACGAGGAGGTCATCCTGCTGATCGGCGGCCGCACCGGAGGCAATCCGCTGGGCCTGGCGCTGGGCGAGGCCTTCGTGGCCAAGGCCTTCTCCCCCGAGGCGCAGCGCCGCGCGACGCTGCTGATCGGCGACGTCAAGGCCGCGATGAAGACGCGCATCCAGAACCTGACGTGGATGAGCCCGGAGACCAAGGTCAAGGCGCTGGAGAAGCTCGAGGCGATGCAGCCCAAGATCGGCGCGCCCGCGACCTGGCCGGCCTACGACGGTCTGACGCTGGACGCCAAGGACTTTGCCGGCAACCAGCTGCGCGCGGCGGCCTGGTTCCACGGCGAGCAGATCAAGGACCTGGACCGCCCGAGCGACCGCACGCGCTGGACGATGTCGCCCTACATCGTCAACGCGCAGGCCGGCGGCCTGAACGAGATCACCTTCCCGGCCGGCATCCTGCAGCCGCCCTTCTTCGACGCCAAGGCCGACGACGCCGTGAACTACGGCGGCATCGGCATGGTGATCGGCCACGAGATCGTCCACCACTTCGACGACCGCGGCCGCCAGTTCGACAGCATCGGCAGCCTCAACGACTGGTGGACCGCCGCCGACGCGCAGCACTACCAGGCCCGCGCCGACCGCGTGGTGGCGCTCTACGAGCGCTATGAGCCGATCAAGGGCACGCACATCAACGGGCGGCTCACGCTGGGCGAGAACATCTCCGACATGGCCGGCATGCCGATCGCCTTCGACGCGCTGCAGAACGCGCTGCGCCGCGCCGGTCCGGACAAGGCGGCGGAGAAGATCGACGGCTTCACGCCGGAGCAGCGCTTCTTCCTGTCCAACGCGATGGTGTGGCGCAACAAGACGCGCGAGGCGGCGCTGCTGAACCAGTTGCGCACCGATCCGCATTCGCCGGGCAAGTACCGCGTGCTGGCGCCGATGTCCAACATGCCGGAGTTCGCCAAGGCCTTCAACTGCAAGAGCGGTGACCCGATGGTGGCGGCCGATCCGATCCAGGTCTGGTGACGCGCTGATCCCGGTCGGGGCCCGCGCGCCGTGAAGCGTGGCGGGCCCCGTGCCATTGCGGACCCATGCCTTCCGGCACCTCGCCGCGGAAGTCATGGATCGCCGGCTTCATCGATGGCTTCATCGAGGCTCGACGCGCGGGGACAGGTCTTGTCATCGCGTCGCCGCGCGGCGCGCCGCTCAAGGTCATGCATGACTTTTGGCCCCATGGATACTGGGGAAAGTCCAGTTCCAGGCCGTCGCTCCCGGCTGCGTTTCGTCGCGCGTTTCCTGCGCTCCGGTCCTCGCCTTCGACGCTTGGTCGCTCGTCGCTTGGTCGCCGGACCCGCGATGCCTACGCTGAAAAAAGACCGATACGACAGACCGCACCGACGCGGGCCGCGACGGTCCCTCAGTCCTCAGGAGCACGACCATGCAAGCGACCCACCGCCCCTTCCACACGACCCTCGTCCGCGCCACATTCGGCGCGCTCCTTGCCGTGCTGGCCGCCGGCGCCGCGCAGGCCGCGCCCGACGACCTGCAGCGCGTCGAGATCTCCGGCCGCCGCCCCGGCGAGCTGCCCCGCACCGACGTCCGCGCCAGCTGTCCTGGCATCGATCAGGCGCTCGGCGACAAGCTCGCGCGGACCCAGTACCTGCATGGCGCCGAGGGCGTGTCCACGGTGAGCTTCCGCCTCAACGGCAACACCGTCAGCGAGGTCGCGCAGGCCAAGGGCCCGTGGGTCTACCGCCGCGACGTCCAGCGCGCGGTGCGCGAGCTGCAGTGCTCGGGCCCGGCGCGCGACACGCTCTACGTGATGCAGATCTCCTTCCGCAACCAGGCCTCGGCCGGCGACATCGACCAGCGTGTCGCGCTGATCGAGCTGGCGCCCCCGGCAGCGGGCGCCGCCGGCATGGCGGCCAGCGCCGCGATGGTCGAGGGCCGCTGAGAGCGCCGCCTCGCCACGGTGGCGATGGCAATCGCGATCGCGAGAGCGATGGCGTGGGCGACTGCGGGATAGTGCCCGAGCGGCTCCGGGGCGCGGCTGGCTATGCTGGCCGCTTCCCACAGGAGACCCATCCATGTCCGCTCGCACGATCGACCCCGTCCGCCGCAGTCTGTTGATGTCCGGAGCCGCGGGCTCGGCGGCCATGGCGCTGGGCTGGTCCGGACCGGCGCGTGCCGATGCATGGCCCTCCAAGCCGATCCGCTGGGTGGTGGCCTATCCGGCCGGCGGCGGCTCCGACTTCCTGGCGCGCCAGCTCGCGCCAGTGCTGGGCAAGGCGCTCGGCCAGACCCTGGTCATCGACAACCGGCCCGGCGCGGCCGGCATCATCGGCACCGACAACGCCGCCAAGTCGCCGCCCGACGGCTACACCCTGCTCACCGGCGACAACGGCGCGATGGTCTTCAACAGCGCGCTCTACAAGAAGCTGCCCTACTCGCCGGCCGACTTCGCGCCGGTGGGCTTCATGGCGCGCTTCCCGCTGCTGCTGGTGGCCAATCCCGGCGCCGGCTTCGCGTCGGCGAAGCAGTGGCTCGAGGCGGTCAAGGCCAGGCCCGGCAAGTACAGCTATGCCTCGCCCGGCATCGGGAGCCCGCATCACCTGGCGATGGAGCTGCTGAAGGACCGCACCCACAGCTACATCGTCCACGTGCCCTATCGCGGCACGGCGTTCTCGACCCAGGACCTGATCGCCGGCGTCGTGCCGATGGGCATCCTCGACACGGCCGCCGCCCTGCCCCACCTGCGCGCCGGCAAGCTCAAGGCGCTGGCGGTGCTGGCGCCGCGCCGCATCGCGGCGCTGCCCGAGGTGCCCAGCTTCGAGGAGCTCGGGGTGAGCGGCGTCGACGTCAGCGCCTGGCAGGGCCTGTTCGTCCCCAAAGGCACGCCGGAGCCCATCGTGGCGCGGCTCGGCGCGGAACTCGCGAAGGCGCTGGGCCAGCCCGAGCTGAAGGGGCGGCTGGAGGACTTCGGCCTGGAAGTCGCGCCCGGTGACGCCGCCTCGCTCGCCCGCTTCATCCAGGCGGAGACGCAGAAGTGGCATGCGTTGATCCACAACCGAGGTATCACGGCCGAGTGACGTAAACGTCAAGCGATGGGCGAGCCGCGCATTACTTCACGAGCAGCGGCAATAACTCGGGTTAACCCTCGAAGGGCGGTAGGCGAAACAGACCCGATTCCCTTCCAGGCGAATAAAGTCTGACAAAGCGCAAAGACAAAACGACAACGACGCGCTAGGGGACCCCTGTCACTCCCGCCCCGCTTCGCCCCGGGGCCGCCAGTCATGAACAACAACAACGCCGTGCGCGCGACGGTGGCCCGTCGCGTTTCCCTCTGGTCGAGCGCCGCCATCGCGGCGCTGCTGATCATCATCTGCGGCACCCTGTCCTGGGTGCTGACGAAGCAGGCGCAGCAGCGCACGCTGGACTACATGTCCGCCGAGGCCGCCTCGGTCGCGCGCGTGGCCGACGCGCTGGACCGCACGGCGCGCGAGTCGGCCAACCGGCTCTACGACGTGCTGGCTGGCGACTTCGCTGGCGGCGCGTTCACGCTGGAGGGCGATGGCGAACTGGCCTTCAACGGCCAGAAGCTCAACGGCAATTTCGACGCGGTGGATCGCTTCACGCGGCTGACCGGCGGCAACGCGACGATCTTCGCGCGCAAGGGCACGGACGACTTCATCCGCGTCACGACCTCGGTGAAGAAGGAGGACGGCTCGCGCGCCGTTGGGACCACGCTGGACCGCGCGGGCGCGGCCTATGCGCGCGTGTCGGCCGGCGAGACCTATGTCGGCCCGGCGACGCTGTTCAAGGTCCCCTACATGACGCGCTATTCGCCGATCAAGGACGCGGGCGGCAAGACGGTGGGCATCCTGTACATCGGCTTCGACATGCGCGGGCTGCAGCAGGAGCTGGTGAAGATGGCCGACGCGGTCAAGCTCTACGAGAGCGGCGGCCTGTATCTGCTCGACCCCGGCAAGACCCCGGCCGACGCGCTGCTGCGCGCGCATCCGCGCGCCCAGGGGAAGAAGCTGTCCGAGGTCATGCCGGCCGATCAGGCGGAGCAACTGGTCAAGACGCTGACCGGCGACAAGGACGGCGTGCTGGAACAGGTCCAGGCGGTCTACGGCGAGAAGTACCAGGACGCCTTCGCGGTGGCACGCAAGTCGGAAGCGACCGGCTGGTGGGTGGTGGCCGAAGCCTCGCGCGCGCAGGCGCTGGCGGCGCATAACACGACGCTGTGGGTGCTGTGGGGATTGATGCTCGCCACGGTGGTGCTGCTGGGCGTGGGCGTGACGTGGATGCTGGGCCGCTGGGTCGGGCAGCCGCTCGCCGACCTCAACGAGGCCGTGGGCGCGGTCGCCGCGGGCGACCTGACCCGGCCGGTGAGCGTGCGTCAGCAGGATGACCTGGGCGCGCTGGCCGAGGGCATCGAGCGCATGCGGCTGCAGCTGTCGCGCACCATCAACGAGGTGCGCCAGGCGTCGGACAGCATCGGCACGGCGTCGGCGGAAGTCGCCGCGGGCAGCCGGGATCTGTCGTCGCGGACCGAGCAGTCGGCCAGCCATCTGCAGGAGACGGCGTCGGCGCTGGAGGAGCTGGCGAGCTCCATGAGCCAGACCGCGGCGTCGGCCGCGCAGGCGCACTCGCTGGTGGGCGAGTCGGACCGCGCCGCGCAGCGCGGCGGCCAGGTGGTGGCGCAGGTCGTCACGACCATGGACGAGATCAGCGCCGCCAGCCGCCAGATCGGCGACATCATCGGCACCATCGACTCGATCGCGTTCCAGACCAACATCCTGGCGCTGAACGCGGCCGTCGAGGCGGCGCGCGCCGGCGAGCAGGGCCGCGGCTTCGCGGTGGTCGCGTCGGAAGTGCGTCAGCTCGCGCAGCGCAGCGCGGAGGCGGCCAAGCAGATCAAGGGGCTGATCACGGCCAGCGGTGAACGTGTGGAGTCGGGCGCGAAGCTGGTCGGGGATACCGGCGAGGCGATGCGCGACATCGTGTCCAGCGTGCGCCGGGTGACCGACATCATTGGCGAGATCTCGACCGCTGCGCGCGAGCAGTCGCAGGGCGTGACGCGCATCAACGGCGCGGTGGCCCAACTCGACCAGGGCACGCAGCAGAACGCGGCGCTGGTCGAGGAAAGCACGGCCGCCGCTGAAAGCCTGCGGGAGCAGGCGCACCGGCTGGTGGCGCAGGTCGGGCAGTTCAGGGTCTGAACCCGGGAGCGCGCGCGACCGCCGTTCCGCCGCCCCGAGCAACTCCCTCGCCCCCGACAGGGGAGAGGGAACAGGCATCACACGAGCACGCGCTCGATGCCGCCGTTGTTGGCCTTGGCCACGTACTCGGGCATCCAGTGCTCGCCCAGGATCTTGCGCGCCATCTCGACGACGATGTAGTCCGCCTCGAGCAGCCCGTTCTGCAGGTCGCCGCCGTAGCGGCTCAGGCCCTGCAGGCAGGACGGGCAGCTGGTGAGGATCTTCAGGTTCTCCTGCGCGCCCACCTTCCCCGCCGAGCGCAGCTGCGCCTCCGCCTTGCGCAGTTCCTCTTCCTTGCGGAAGCGCACCTGCGTCGACACGTCCGGCCGCGTCACGCCCAACGTGCCGCTCTCGCCGCAGCAGCGCTCGCTCTTCATCACCTCCGGCCCGACCAGCGCCTTCACCGTCTTCATCGGCTCCTGCAGCTTCATCGGCGAGTGGCAGGGGTCGTGATAGAGATACGCCTGCTTCGAATCGAGCTGGATGCCCTTCTCCAGCAGGTATTCATGGATGTCGACGATGCGGCAGCCGGGGAAGATCTCCTCGAACTTGTAGCCCTGCAGCTGGTCATAGCAGGTGCCGCAGCTGACCACCACCGTCTTGATGTCGAGGTAGTTCAGCGTGTTGGCCACGCGATGGAACAGCACGCGGTTGTCCGTGATGATCTGCTCGGCCTTGTCGAACTGACCCGATCCCCGCTGCGGATACCCGCAGCACAGGTAGCCCGGCGGCAGCACCGTCTGCACGCCCGCATGCCAGAGCATCGCCTGCGTCGCCAGCCCGACCTGGCTGAACAGCCGCTCCGAGCCGCAGCCCGGGAAGTAGAAGACGGCCTCCGCATCGGCGGACGTCTTCTGCGGATTGCGGATGATCGGGACGTAGTTCTTGTCCTCGATGTCGAGCAGCGCGCGCGCCGTCTTCTTCGGCAATCCGCCCGGCAGCTTCTTGTTGATGAAGTGGATCACCTGCTCCTTGACGGGCGCGGTGCCGACCGTGGCCGGCGGCGCGCCGGTCTGCTTGCGCGCGACGCGCTTGAGCAGGCTGTTGGCCAGGCGCTGCGCCTTGAAGCCGACACCGACCATCGCCGCGCGCGCGACCTTGATCGTCTCCGGATTGGTCGCGTTGAGCATCAGCATCGCGGCCGCGTTGCCGGGCCTGAAGCTCTTCTTGCCCATCTTGCGCAGCAGATTGCGCATGTTCATCGTGACGTCGCCGAAGTCGATCTTCACCGGGCACGGATTCACGCACTTGTGGCACACCGTGCAGTGATCGGCCACGTCCTCGAATTCCTCCCAATGCTTGATCGACACGCCGCGGCGGGTCTGCTCCTCGTAGAGGAAGGCCTCGACCAGCAGCGAGGTCGCCAGGATCTTGTTGCGCGGGCTGTAGAGCAGGTTGGCGCGCGGCACGTGCGTCGCGCAGACCGGCTTGCACTTGCCGCAGCGCAGGCAGTCCTTGATGGACTCGCTGATCGCGCCGATGTCGCTCTGCTGCATGATCAGCGACTCGTGTCCCATCAGACCGAAGCTGGGCGTGTAGGCGTTGGTCAGGTCGGCGAAGGTGTTCTGGCTGCCATGGCCGCCGGTGCCGGGCCGCAGCAGCTTGCCCTTGTTGAAGCGCCCTTCCGGGTCGACCTTGGCCTTGTAGCCGGCGAAGCCCGCCAGTTCCTCGTCGTTGAGGAACTCCAGCTTGGTGATGCCGATGCCGTGCTCGCCCGAGATCACGCCGTCCAGCGAGCGCGCCAGCGTCATGATCCGCGCCACCGCCTCGTGCGCGGTCTGCAGCATCTCGTAGTTGTCGGAGTTCACCGGGATGTTGGTGTGCACATTGCCGTCGCCGGCATGCATGTGCAGCGCCACCCACACCCGGCCGCGCAGCACCTCCTTGTGGATGCGCTTGCACTCGTCCAGGATCGGCGCGAACGAGGCGCCCGCGAACACGTCCTGCAGCGGCTTGAGGATCTGCCGCTTCCAGCTCGCGCGCAGCGTGTAGTCCTGCAGTTGCTCGAAGAACGAGCGTTCGCCGTCGCGCTCGACGTCGAGTTCCTGCATCCACTGACGCCACTGGCGCTCGACCCCGTCCAGCAGCGTCAGTGCCTGCTGCACGCGGTCCTCGAGCAGTTCGGCGCTGGGGATTTCGCCCGCGTCGTCGCTCTTGCCCAGCGGCAGCTTGCCGTTGGCGAAGAACTCGCGCAGCGCGCCGACCAGCGCCAGCTTGTTGCGCAGCGACAGCTCGATGTTGATGCGCTCGATGCCCAGCGTGTACTCGCCCATGCGGGGCAGCGGGATCACCACGTCCTCGTTCACCTTGAACGCGTTGGTGTGCTTGGAGATCGCCGCCGTGCGCTTGCGGTCCAGCCAGAACTTCTTGCGCGCGTCGGCGCTCACGGCCACGAAGCCCTCACCCGAGCGGCCATTGGCCAGCCGCACCACCTCGCTGGTGGCGCGCGCGACCTCATCGGCGTCGTCGCCGACGATGTCGCCGATCAGCACCATCTTCGGCAGCCCGCCGCGCTTGCTCTTGGTCGCGTAGCCGACCGCCTTCAGATAGCGGTCGTCCAGATGCTCCAGGCCCGCGAGGATGGCCCCATTGGGCTTCTTCATCTCGCCGAACATGAAGTCCTTGATGTCGACGATCGAGGGCACGCAGTCCTTCGGATTGCCGAAGAACTCCAGGCAGACCGTGCGCACGTGCGCCGGCATGCGATGCACGATCCAGCGCGCGCTGGTGATCAGGCCGTCGCAGCCCTCCTTCTGGATGCCGGGCAGGCCGGCCAGGAACTTGTCGGTGACGTCCTTGCCCAGGCCCTCCTTGCGGAAGGTGCGGCCGGGAATGTCCAGGCGCTCGGTGCGCTCCAGCGTCTTGCCCGTGGCGTCGTAGTAGTGGAGGTCGAAGCTCGCCACCTCGACGTCATGGATCTTGCCCAGGTTGTGTCCGACCCGGACCACCTCCAGCCACTTCGCGTCCGGCGTCACCATGCGCCACGAGGCGAGGTTGTCCAGCGCCGTGCCCCACAGCACGGCCTTCTTGCCGCCAGCGTTCATCGCGATGTTGCCGCCAATGCACGACGCTTCCGCCGAGGTCGGATCGACCGCGAACACGAAGCCATGCAGCTCGGCCAGGTCGGACACGCGCTGCGTGACGACGCCGGCCTCGGTCCAGATGGTCGGGACCTCGCGCTCCACGCCGGGCAGCGTCTTCATCTCGACGCCGCGCATGGCTTCGAGCTTCTCGGTGTTGATCACCGCGCTGTTCCAGACCAGCGGCACCGCGCCGCCGGTGTAGCCGGTGCCGCCGCCGCGCGGGATCACCGTCAGGCCGAGCTCGAAGCAGCCCGCCACCAGCGCGGCCATCTCCGCCTCGGTGTCGGGCGTCAGCACGACGAAGGGGTACTCGACGCGCCAGTCGGTCGCATCGGTCACGTGCGAGACGCGCGACAGGCCGTCGAACTTGATGTTGTCCTTCGCGGTGGTCTTCGCGAAGACCTTGAGCGCGCGCTTGCGCAGCTCGGCCACCTGCTCGAACTGGTGCGAGAACGCGGCCACGGCGGCCTCGGCCGCGGTCAGCAGCTCGCCGACCCAGGCGTCGCGCTGCGCGTCGTCCTCGGGATGGCGGCGGCGCTGCACTTCGCCCAGGCGATGGCGCAGCGCGCCGATCAGCGCCTCGCGGCGCTTGGGGTTGTCCAGCAGGTCGTCCTGCAGGTAGGGGTTGCGCTGCACCACCCAGATGTCGCCCAGCACCTCGTACAGCATGCGCGCCGAGCGCCCGGTCTGGCGCTCGCCGCGCAACTGGTCCAACAGCTCCCAGGCGCGGGCACCGAGCAGGCGAAGGACGATTTCGCGATCGGAGAAGGAGGTGTAGTTGTACGGGATCTCGCGCAGCCGGGCGGCAGTCGCGTGCGGCTGGGTCGTTTCGCCGGCCATCGCGGGGTCGGCGGGCATCGGCGGATGCGGTGCGTTCATGGCGGCCAGGTGCTCGCGCACCGGGGTTGCGGCAACCCGGCGTCCCTGCGGAACGCCGATGCCAGGCTGGGGAAAAGCGTGGGGCCCGCGTCCGGACAGCGCCCCGGACTTGTGGTCCCCGCCCCCGTCGGACACGGGCTTGGATGTGGCGTTCGCGAATGGCCGCGATCAGCGGCCGGCCCGGACTGGGCAATGGGTGGAATCCTAACCCAGCGCCAGAGGGCAATCCCGGCCAAGGGACTCTGCGCAGCGATCCTGGAGCGATCTAGAGAGCGATCCTTGGAGGGACCCTTGTTCGCCAATGTCACAATGCCCCGATAAGCTCGCCGGCCGTCGCCGGACCGTCTTCACCGACGTGCTCCGGATCGCCGCGCAAACCAACCCCATCGAGCATCGGAGACCCATGAAGCCCGTCAAGACCTCCCTGCCGGCCGCGGCGATCGCGCTGGCCGCGTTGCTGTCCCCCTTCGCCGCCTCGGCGCAGACCGAGATCCAGTGGTGGCATTCGATGAGCGGCGCGCTCGGCGACTGGGTCAACGACCTGGCCAAGGACTTCAACGCCAGCCAGAAGGACTACCGGATCGTCCCGACCTACAAGGGCAGCTACGACGAGTCGATGGCCGGCGCCATCGCCGCCTTCCGCGCCGGCAACGCGCCGCACATCCTGCAGGTCTTCGAAGTCGGCACCGCCACGATGATGGCCAGCAAGGGCGCCATCGTCCCGGTGGGCCAGGTCATGCAGCAGGCCGGCGTCAAGTTCGACAACGCCGCCTACGTCCCCGCCGTCGCCGGCTATTACACGGCGCCCAACGGCCAGATGCTGAGCTTCCCGTTCAACAGCTCGACCACGGTCTTCCACTACAACAAGGACGCGTTCAAGGCCGCCGGCCTCGACCCCGAGAAGCCGCCCACCTCCTGGCCGGAAGTCGCCTCCGCCGCCGCCAAGCTCAAGGCCGCGGGCTCCAAGTGCCCGTTCACCACGAGCTGGGTCAGCTGGACGCAGCTCGAGAGCTTCTCCGCCTGGCACAACGTCGAGTACGCAACGAAGAACAACGGCTTCGGCGGCCTGGATGCGCGGCTGGCGTTCAACTCGCCGCTGCACGTGCGCCACATCGAGAACCTGGCCAACATGGCCAAGCAGGGGCTGTTCGTCTACAAGGGCCGCGGCAACAGCGCGGACTCGAGCTACTTCTCGGGCGAGTGCGCAATGATGACCGGCTCCTCCGGCCTCTACGCCAACGTCAAGAAGAACGCCAAGTTCAACTTCGGCATCTCGACCCTGCCCTACTACCCCGACGTGCCCGGCGCGCCGCAGAACACCGTCATCGGCGGTGCCAGCCTGTGGGTGATGTCCGGCAAGAAGCCGGCCGAGTACAAGGGCGTGGCCGCGTTCTTCCAGTACCTGGCGCAGGCGCAGGTCGCCTCCGACAGCCACAAGCGCACCGGCTACCTGCCGGTGACCAAGGCCGCCTACGAGCTGACCGAGAAGAGCGGCTTCTACAAGCAGAACCCCGGCACCGACGTCGCGGTGCAGCAGATGATCCGCAAGACGACCGACAAGTCACGCGGCGTGCGGCTGGGCAACTTCGCGCAGATCCGCACCGTCATCGACGAGGAGCTGGAGCAGGTCTGGGCCGGCCGCAAGTCGCCCAAGGACGGCCTGGATGCGGCGGTCAAGCGCGGCAACGAGCTGCTGGAGCGCTTCCAGAAGGCCAACAAGTCCTGACCCCGCGCGATCGAGGCGACGCCAAGGATGTCCCAACAGAAACGCGTGGTGTTCCGCTCGCGCTGGCTGCCCTGGCTGCTGCTGGCGCCGCAGGCGCTGGTGATCGGCGTGTTCTTCTTCTGGCCGGCCGCGCAGGCGCTGCTGCAGAGCCTGCAGCAGCAGGACGCCTTCGGCCTGTCGACCGAGTGGGTCGGGCTGGCCAACTTCCAGCATCTGCTGGAGGACGACAGCTACCTCGCCTCGTTCAAGACGACGGCCGTGTTCTCGCTGCTGGTGGCGGTGCTGGGGCTGGCGGTGTCGCTGCTGGCGGCCACGATGGCCAACCGCGTCGTGCGCGGCGCGCCGGTCTACAAGACGCTGCTGATCTGGCCCTACGCGGTCGCGCCGGCGATCGCGGGCGTGCTGTGGCTGTTCATGTTCGCGCCGTCCATCGGCGTGGTCGCCTACGGCTTGCAGCGCCTGGGCATCGCCTGGAACCACCTGCTGGACCCTGAGCAGGCCATGGCGCTGGTCGTGATGGCGGCGGTGTGGAAGCAGGTCTCCTACAACTTCCTGTTCTTCCTGGCGGGGCTGCAGTCCATTCCCAAGTCGCTCATCGAGGCCGCCGCGATCGACGGCGCCGGCCCCTGGCGCCGCTTCTGGACCATCACCTTCCCGCTGCTGTCGCCGACCTCGTTCTTCCTGCTGGTGATCAACGTGGTCTACGCGTTCTTCGACACCTTCGGCATCATCGACGCGGCCACCCAGGGCGGCCCCGGCAAGGACACCGCCATCCTCGTCTACAAGGTCTACTACGACGGCTTCAAGGCGCTGGACCTGGGCGGCTCGGCCGCGCAGAGCGTCGTACTGATGGCCATCGTGATCACGCTGACCGTGCTCCAGTTCCGTTTCGTCGAAAAGAAGGTGCAGTACTGACATGGTCGAGCGCCGCCCCGCCCTCACGATGCTGTCGCACCTGGTCCTGGTGCTCGGCGTGCTGATCGTCGCGTTCCCGCTGTACATCGCCTTCGTCGCCTCGACGCACACCGCCGCGGAGATCGTCCAGGCCCCGATGCCGCTGCTGCCGGGCGGGCATCTGCTGGAGACCTATTCGGCGGCGCTGTTCGGCAGCAACGGCGCCGGCTCGAAGGCGCCGGTGGGCCAGATGATGTGGATCAGCTTCGTCTGCGCGATGGTCATCGCGCTGGGCAAGATCGCGATCTCGCTGCTGTCGGCCTTCGCGATCGTCTACTTCCGCTTCCCGGCGCGCAATTTCTTCTTCTGGGCCATCTTCGTCACGCTGATGCTGCCGGTGGAGGTGCGCATCGGGTCGACCTACCAGGTCGTCTCCGACCTGAAGATGCTCAACAGCTATGCCGGCCTGACGGTGCCGCTGATCGCCTCGGCGACGGCGACCTTCCTGTTCCGGCAGTTCTTCCTGACCGTGCCCGACGAGCTGGTCGAGGCCGCGCGCATCGACGGCGCCGGGCCGCTGCGCTTCTTCCGCGACGTGCTGCTGCCGCTGTCGCGCACCAGCATCGCGGCGCTCTTCGTGATCCAGTTCATCTACGGCTGGAACCAGTACCTGTGGCCGCTGCTGGTCACCACCGACGAGAGCATGTACCCCGTGGTCATCGGCATCAAGCGGATGATCGGCGGCGGCGACGCGGCCAACGACTGGAACGTCATCATGGCCACCGCGATGCTGGCGATGATCCCGCCGGCGCTGGTCGTGGTGCTGATGCAGCGATGGTTCGTGAAGGGCCTCGTGGACGCCGAGAAGTAAGCCGGTCCACGGCACGCCAGGCAAGAGCGACAAGAGAGACGAGAAAGAGAAGAGAGAGTCCGATGGCCAGCATCTCCCTGCGCAACGTCGTCAAGCGCTATGGCACCGGCGCCAAGGCGAATCCGGTGATCCACGGCGTCGACGCCGAGATCGCCGACGGCGAGTTCGTCGTCATCGTCGGCCCGTCGGGCTGCGGCAAGTCCACGCTGCTGCGCATGGTCGCGGGGCTGGAGGAGATCAGCGGCGGCGAGATCGCCATCGGCGGCCGCGTCGTCAACGAGGTCGAGCCCGCCGATCGCGACATCGCGATGGTGTTCCAGAACTACGCGCTCTACCCGCACATGAGCGTGTTCGAGAACATGGCCTACGGCCTGAAGATCCGCAAGCTGCCGGCCGGGCAGATCCGCGAGCGCGTCGACAAGGCCGCGCGCATCCTGGAGCTCGGCCACCTGCTGCAGCGCAAGCCGCGCGAGCTCTCCGGCGGCCAGCGCCAGCGCGTGGCGATGGGCCGCGCGATCGTGCGCGATCCGCAGGTGTTCCTGTTCGACGAGCCGCTCTCCAACCTCGACGCCAAGCTGCGCGTGCAGACCCGGCTCGAGATCCAGAAGCTGCACCGCGAGCTGGGTGTGACCTCGCTGTTCGTCACCCACGACCAGGTCGAGGCGATGACGCTGGCGCAGCGCATCGTCGTGATGAACGGCGGCCGCATGGAGCAGTTCGGCACGCCGGAGGAGGTCTATGGCCGGCCGGCCACGACCTTCGTGGCGAGCTTCATCGGCTCGCCGGCGATGAACCTGGTGAAGGGGCGCGCCGAATCGGATGCCGCGGGTGCTCGCTTCGTCATCGGGGACAGCGCGCTGCATCTGCCCCGTCCGGCGCCGCGCGAGGGCGAGCTGATCCTGGGCCTGCGGCCCGAGCACGCGCTGCCACACGACGGCCAGGCCGCGGCGGCGGACGCGGCCGCCTGGCCGCTGACGGTGGACATGGTCGAGATGCTGGGCGCGGAACGCCTGGTGTACGGCCGTCTCGGCGGCGCTCCCTTCACGCTGCGCATCGATGGCACCGACACGCCGCCCAGTCCCGGCGACACGGTGCTGTTGAAGGCGCCGGGCGAGCGGCTACATTGGTTCGACCCGGCGACCGGGCAGCGCGTGGACTGAGCGCCACCAACGGCGCCGCCAATCGCGCCGCAGACAGGGAGACCGACATGACCGCCCCGACCCATCCGCTCGACGAGCCCACGTGGCCCTGGTCCCTGCCCTTCTGGGTGGCGCACCGCGGCGCGGGCAAGCTGGCGCCGGAGAACACGCTGGCCGCCTTCCGCGAAGGCGCGCGCCACGGTTATCACGCCTTCGAATGCGACGTGAAGCTGAGCGCCGACGGTGTGCCCTTCCTGCTGCATGACGCGACGCTGGACCGCACGACCCCGATGCGTGGCCGCGCCGCTGACCTGACCTGGAGCGAGCTGTCGCGGCTGGACGCGGGGCGCTGGCACAGCCGCGCCTTCGCCGGCGAGCCGCCGCCCAGCCTCGACGCGGTCGCGGCCTTCGTGCGCCGCAACCAGCACGCGCTGAACATCGAGATCAAGCCCACGCCGGGCGACGAGTTCCGCACCGGCGAGGTCGTCGGCCGCGAGGTGCTGCGCCTGTGGGGCGAGACCGCGCCGGTGTCGGTGCTGTTCAGCAGCTTCCAGCCGGAGGCGCTGCGCGGCGCGCGCGAGACCGCGCCGCAGGTGCCGCGCGGGCTGCTGCTCGACAAGCTCGAGGGCGACGGCTGGCTGCAGCTGGCGCAGTCGCTGGGCTGCCGCGCCGTGATCACGCATTACGCGCTGATGGACCAGGCGCTGGTGACGCGCCTGCATGAGGCGGAGATGAAGGCGCTGGTGTACACCGTCAACGACGCCGCGGCCGCGCAATGGCTGATCGCCAATGGCGTGGACGGCATCATCACCGACGCGGTCGACCGCTTCAGCCCGACCGCCTGAGGACCGCCCGCTCAGCGGGACGGGCCGCGCAGTTCGTCGAGCGAGGTCATGCCATAGATGCAGGTGTCGCAGGACTGCCCGGCGACATCGAGCGCGTCCTGCCGCAGTTGCCCCTCGAGCGTGAAGCCGCAGCGCTCCGCGACCACGCGGCTGGCGGCGTTGCGCGCGTCGGTGCGGATCTCCATGCGTCTGGCGCGCAGCCGCTCGAAGCCCATGCGCGCGAGAGCCCGCACGGCCTCGCTGGCCAGGCCGCGTCCGGTATGGGCCGGGCCCAGCCAGTAGCCGATCTCGAAGCGCCGCACCCTCCATTCCAGCGCATGCAGCCCCGCGCCCCCGATCAGGCGGCCCGCGTGGCCATCGGCGTTGCGCTCGTGCACGTGGTACGCGAGGTGCTGCCGCTGCAGGAACTGCGCCTGCATGCGGCGGGCGACGGCCTCGGACTGCTCGACGCTCGGGACCTCGTGGGCCCAGGGCATCCACGGCAGCAGGTGCTCGCGGGCCTCGAGCACCGCGCGGTTCAGCGCGATGCCGTCACCGGCCTGCGGGCTGAGCAGGACCAGGCGTTCGGTCTCCAGGCGGTGGGGAACTTCGATGAGGATGGGATCGTCGGCGGACATGGGACGCATGAGGGATGGGGCGATCAGTTGCCGTTGACGGGTTGCAGGTTCGCGGCTGCGGGCGGCGCGCCGGGCATGGCCTCGGCGCCAAGCACGGGCTCTTCGTCCTCGACCTTGGGCAGCGTCTTCACCGTGCGGATCGCCCGGACCTGCCAGGCGAGCCCCGCCAGCAGCAGCGCGCCCACACCCGCGAAGGCCAGCGCCGCGCGCAGGCTGACGTGCTCGCCCAGCCAGCCGCCGATCAGCGCGCCGGGTCCGGCGGGGATGAGGATCAGCCAGCGCATCGTGCTCGTCATCCGGCCCAGCAGCGGGCCCGGCGTGACGGCCTGCCGCAGCGACAGGAAGTTGATGAAGATGAACACGGCGCCGACGCCGAACATGAACAGCGTGAACGCGAAGGCGGCCACGCCCAGCGCGTTGGCCGGCGCGACGCACAGGGCCGCCCAGCCGATGCCGCACAGCGCGAAGCCGCTCACCAGGCAGGGGCCGGGGCCGATGCGCGCGCTGACACGGTGGCCGATGGCGCTCGCCAGCACGGTGCCGGCGCCGAGCGCGATGTAGGACAGGCCGACGCTCTGCGCCGACAGCCCCAGCACCCGCGTGGCGAAGAGGATCTGCACCACTTGCGCCGCCTGGTTGAACATCTGCCAGCCGCCGACCGCGCAGGCCAGCGCGACCAGCATGCGCTTGCCGCGCACGAAGGCGATGCCGGCCTTGAGATCGCGCCAGAAGTGCGCGCCGTCCAGGCGATGCAGGGTCTCGTTGACCCGGACGCCGCGCAGGATCGCCGCGGAGATGACCAGCAGCAGCGCGTCGACCGCCAGCGCCAGTGGCGCGCCGACCAGCTTGATGAGCGCGCCGGCGACGCCGGGGCCGGCGACCTCGGCGCCGGACGAGGCGAGCGCGTTCTTCGCGTGCGCCTCGACCAGCCGGTCACGGCTGACGACCTGCGTGAGCACGATCTGCGAGGCGCTGCCGGCGATCGTGTAGACGGTGCCAAGCAGGAAGCCGACGAAGTAGAGCCACGGCATGCCGAGCCAGCCCATCCAGTGCGCGAGCGGCACGGAACCGACGGCCACGGCGAGCGTCAGTTCGCCCACGATGTAGACCGGCAGCTTGCGCACGCGGTCGAGCCAGACGCCGGCGGGCAGGGAGAACAGCCCGAAGGGCACCAGTTCCATCGCGGTGAGCAGGCCCATCTGCGTCGGCGACGCGTGCAGCAGCACGGCCGCGGTGAGCGGCAGCGCCAGCAGCGTGATCTGCCCGCCCAGCGAGCTGATCAGGATCGAGGTCCACAGGCGCCGGTAGACCAGGTTGCGCAGCAGGTCGCCGGCGGGCAGCCGCAGCAGATCGAGGAAGCGGTCGAGCAGACGGTCGACCCACGTGGAAGGCCTCTTGGGCAGCATGACGGAACTCCGGAAGCGGTCCGGGCTTGGCGTCGTGCGCCGAGACGGACCGGGCGGTCGCGGCGCGGAAGGCGCCTCGATCGCGGAAAGCAGGGACCTGGTGCGCCGGCTCGTGCCGAGCCGGCAAGGCGTCGCGCTGGACGCCTACGGTCGTCGCGCCAGCCCGCGGATGCCAGGCGCGCGCACCGACGCCAGGGCGTCGTGTTTGGTGCGGTCGAGCAGCTTGGTCATCGGCGGGCTCCGATCGGGGATCGTGGCGTGAGAGCTTCCGGGGAGGAAGAAGGTGCCGATGCTATCAGCGCTTCTTTGCTATCGACAAGTGAGGAAAGACAGGGCAGGACACCCTGTCGCTGATGTCGTCACCAGAGGCGGACGTGGATCGTGCCGTCGGGTTCGACGGCCGTGACCTCGAAGCGCTGGCCGCCCGGCAAGGGGTCGTCGAAGACTTCGCCCAGACTGAGCGCCGCATCGACGAATCCGCTGCTGGCGTTGGTCGTGCCGGGGTGCAGATCCAGCAGCCAGGTGCTGGCCGAGGGGCCCGGGCCCGCGGTGGCCTGCCGGATGAGCAGGCCGTGGACGGTCGTTTCCGGCACCGTGTGATGCGTCGAGCCGTTGCGGAAGTTGTCGTAGGGGCCGCCGCAGGGGACGCGGGTCTCCAGCCAGTAGTCGCGGCCGGGCGTCGTCGATGCCAGGCGCAGCGCGCGCGGCGCGCCGTTGGCCATGGCGCAGTACAGCGGCCGCAGCCGGAATGTTCCGGGCCCGCTCACCGTGAGGACCTCGTCCGGCGCCAGCCAGCCCAGATCGTGCGCGCGCGAGGCGGCGAAGAGCCGGGGATTCGTGTCCATCGGGCTGTAGTCATTGCCCGGCTTCGGACCGGGATGCGAGACCCGGCCGGTCGAGCCCATGGCGTCGGTCGGATCGCCTTGGGCATCTTCGGTGCAGCGGTCCGACATGGACACCCGCCGGTCCGCCGCGTCCAGGCAGGTCACGGTGCGCGCGTGGCCCAGCCCGAGGTTGTGTCCCATTTCGTGGACCAGCGTGCGCAAGGTCAGCGGCGAGGTGTCGGGCGTGTCCGACTTGTCGAAATAGACGACGCGCATGCCGTGATTGGCCTTGCCGATCGCGCCCACCGTGCCGACGCCGTTGGAGCAGCCGGTCACCCGGGGGGTGATGTAGAAGGTCGTGCCATAGCCGGAGGGATCGTGTCCATGCTTGATCGCCTCGGCCTTCGCCGCGGCGGCCCAGGTGTCGGTCGAGCAGTCGAGCCCCGACGGCTCGGGAATCGTGACCTCGATGACCTCCCCCGCGACCGGAGCGTCCGGTGGCAGCAGCGCCCGGTTGGTCACATTCAGGCGGCCGCCCGACGCGAGCCGGTAGAAGGACCTCAGGCTCGGCGCCTCGCTCGCGAAGAGCATCCTGTGGAGTTCATCGACCGAGCGCTGATTGCGGCGCGACGGCGTGGAGACGAGCACGCCCAGCACGGTCCGGTGGACCACCTCGGCGGGATACGGGGTTCCCGTTTCCACCGGGGTCTCGAAGGCCTCGACAGCGCGGGTTGGGGATGGGGCTGGATCGCCGCCTCCGCATGCCGCCAGGCTGACGGCGACTGCAAGGAAGAGGGGCTTGATCAACTCATTCATGGGCTTTCCATCAGCAAGGATTGACCAGCCCCTAGTTAGAGAGAAGCAGCCGAATGGTTCACCTTGCGATGGAAGCGATGTCGATGCGGAACGCTGCGCGTGCCGCCCCGGCGCCGTCAGGTCTTACCAGCCGACCGCCGCGCCATCGCGGCGCGGATCGCTCGCGGCGACGTAGCCGTCGACCGCCGGATCACCCAGGCGCCAGATGAACTGGCCGGCGCCGAAGTCCTGGTAGCTGTCGTGGATGTCGCCGATCTGGTGACCGAGCGCGCGCAGGCCTTCGATCGTGGCGGGCGGCATCGTCGGTTCGACGTTGATCGACCGGCCCTCGTTGAAGCGCCAGCGCGGCGCGTCGCAGGCGGCCTGCGGGTGCTGGCGGTAGTCGAGCATGCGCACCAGCGTCTGCATGTGCCCTTGCGGCTGCATGTTCCCGCCCATCACGCCATAGCTCATCTGCGGCTGGCCGTCCTTCATCAGGAAGGCCGGGATGATGGTGTGGAAGGGCCGCTTGCCCGGCTCGACGACGTTGGCGTGGCCCGCCTCGCGGGTGAAGCCGTGACCGCGGTTCTGCAGCGACAGGCCATAGCCCGGCACCACCACGCCGGAGCCGAAGCCCATGTAGTTGCTCTGGATGAAGCTGACCATCATGCCGCTCTCGTCGGCCGCGGTCAGGTAGATCGTGCCGCCCTTGACCGGATTGCCGGCCTGGAAGTCCTGGGCCTTGTTCCTGTCGATGAGCCTGGCGCGCGTGGCGAGATAGCCGGGATCGAGCAGCTCGTCGACCTGGACCTTCATCGCCCGAGGATCACCGACGTGGCGGTAGACATCCGCGAACGCCAGCTTCATGGCCTCGATCTGCAAATGCTGGGAGGCCGTCGAGTCGGCCGGCAGCGCGGCCAGGTCGAACTGCTTCAGGATGCCGAGCGCGATCAGCGCGGCGATGCCCTGCCCGTTCGGCGGGATCTCGTGCAAGGTGTGGCCGGCGTAGTCCATCGAGATCGTGTCCACCCATTGCGGCGCAGAGGCGGCAAAGTCGGCGGCGGTGATCGCGCCGCCGGTCTCGCGCGCGAAGGCGGCGGTGGCTTCGGCGATCTCGCCGCGATAGAAGGCCTCGCCACGGGTGCCGGCGATGAGCCGCAGCGTCCGGGCCGCGCCGGGGAAGCGGAACTGCTCGCCCACCTGCGGCGCGCGTCCGTGCGGCAGGAAGGTCTGCGCGAAGCCGGGCTGCGAGACCAGGTCAGCGACCTCGGACGCCATCCGCCACTTGCCCTGCACCACCACCGGGACGGCGTAGCCGCGCTCGGCGATCTCGATCGCCGGAGCCATCAGGTCGGCGAAGGGCAGCTTGCCGTAGCGCTCGCTCAGCGCGACCCAGCCGCCCACCGCCCCCGGCACGGTCACCGTGTCCCAGCCGCGGCGGGGCATCGCCGTGCCGGCGCCATGCTTGCGATCGAAGTAGTCCGGCGTCCACGCCCGGGGCGCGATGCCCGAGGCGTTCAGCCCTTGCAGCGAACGGCCGTCCCACACGATCGCGAAGGCGTCGGAACCCAGTCCGTTGCTGCAGGGCTCGACCAGCGTCATGCAGGCGGCCGTCGCGATCGCGGCGTCGACCGCATTCCCACCTTGGGCCAGGATGCGCAGACCGGCCTGCGCGGCCAGCGGATGCGAGGTCGACACGACATTGCGCGCGAACACCGGGCTGCGCTGGCTGGCGTAGCCGCAGGTCCAGTCGAAGGCATGGGGGATGGCGGTCATCGAGAGTCTCCAGGAGCTGGTCGGATGCCCAGCGGGCGTGCGGGCGATCTTGCCCGAGCGCTCGCGGCGGCGACAGCGCGCAAGACCTGACGCGTGAAGGACCCGTGCGGATCTCGTAACGCATTGCAAAGCTGAGGATCGGTGTCAACACATCGTGTCGCCGCGCCGTTGTCTGCTCACCTTGTTCAACCCGCTGGAGTAAACCAGATGCAAGCCTTCAAGACCGTCAAGACCCTGGCCCTGATCCCCGCCCTGCTGATTGCCGGCGCCGCGATGGCCCAAGGCACCGCCACCCCGGCTGCCCCCGCCACGCAAGCCGCTCCGGCGGCGACCGCCGCGCCGGCGTCCGACGCCAAGGCCGAGCACAAGGGCAAGCACCACAAGGCCGGCGAAAAGACCGCTCACAAGACCCACAAGAAGGCCGACAAGGCTGAGAAGCCCGCCGACGGCGCTTCCGCCGCCAAGTAATCGGCCACGGAGTCCGGGGCGCCTCGGCGGCGTCCCTGGCGACCAAAAAAAACCGCAGCACCGGGCAACCGGTCTGCGGTTTTGTTCTTTGCGGCTGGCCGCTTCGGCCAGGCCGCCGATGTCGGATCAGGCCGCCAGCGCGATCGGGATGACGCGGGCCGGGCTGGCGCAAGTCACGCCGTGGGCTGCGGCGCAGGCGCGCAGCGCCTCGTCGAACACCTCGCGCGCGCAGTCGTGGCAGCTGCCGCAGGCCGAGGCGACCTGCGTCTCGTCCTGGAGCACGTCGAAGTTGTGCACGCCGTCGGCGACGCTGCGGCGGATGTCGCGGTCGGAAACTCGGTGGCAGAGGCAGACGATCATGGGGCGGCAAGTCAGGATGAACCTGGGATGGCCGCGATCCTAACGCAAACGCGAATTCATCTCAATTAGATCGCAGTGCCCCTGCGCCATGTCGGAGAACTGGCCGTGATCGACGCCACGCCAGCACCGCGCGGACGAAAAAAGCCCCGCCGAGGCGGGGCTGCGGGGCCTGGCGCGGGCTGGGTCCCCGGGACGGGCGTGACTGGCGTTCAGCTGGCGTCGCCCATCTGGCTCTGCAGCCAGTTCTGTTCGCCAACCTGGGCGATCAGCTCGATCTGCGTCTCCAGGTGGTCGATGTGCTCTTCGGTGTCGGAGAGGATTTCCTCGAGCACCTCGCGCGACACGTAATCGCGCACGCTTTCGCAGTAGGCGATGGCTTCCTTGAGCAGTGGATGGCTGCCCATCTCGATCTTCAGGTCGCAGTGCTGGACCTCGACGGCGTTCTCGCCGATGTAGAGCTTGCCCAGGTCCTGCAGGTTCGGCAGGCCTTCCAGCATCAGGATGCGGTCCATCAGCTTGTCGGCGTGCTTCATCTCTTCGATGGACTCGGCGTACTCGTGCTTGGCCAGCTTCTCGAAACCCCAGCTCTTCAGCATCCGGTAATGCAGGAAGTACTGGTTGATCGCGGTGAGCTCGTTCTTCAACTGCGCGTTCAAGTACTCGATGACCTTGGCGTCGCCCTTCATCTTCTTCTCCTCAGAGTCCGTGTGGAATGGCGCGCATTGTCCTCATCCCTACGGCGAATGGGGACAAGACCCACCCTGCCCGCTCTGCATGCGAAGCGTTCGCAGCCACGTTTCGCCTCTCGACGCCGCCCCCTCCGATCAAGAAAAGAACAAAAAGATCAATCGCCGCGATCATCGGTTGCTATTGCGAATGGTTCTCATTAAGATGAGTCCATGAACGCCCATCACCACCCCCACATCGAGGCCCTGCAAGCCGTTGCGCTGGACGGCGCGCGGGTCGCCGCAGGATCGCCGCGCGAAGCGGCCCCGCTGATCCAGCGCCGGCGCATCAGCAGCCAGGCGCTGATGGGCAACGACCGCGAGGTCGAGATCGAGCACGCCGGCCAGCTCTACCGGCTGCGCGTGACGTCGCTGGGCAAGCTCATCCTGACCAAGTGATGGCCTGAGCCCGCCGGACGGCGGCCGGCCGAGGACCGGCCCGCGCCCGGCGTTCCCTTCGTTTCCCGACTCCCGGCCGTCCGAGAGGACCGCCCGCACCAGCCCGCGTCCGTGCCAGCCCGTGCGAGATCCAAGAACTACAAGGATTTCGACACCATGCTTCTGCGCCCGACGCCTGTTGCGCTCGCTTTATCGCTCGCGTTCCCGCTGGCTTTCGCGCCGGTGATGGCTCACACCACGCCGCCCTCCCCGAATGACTCCGCCGCCGACAAACCCCAGCAGCTCGGTGAGCTGACCGTCTCCGCGACCCGGACCGAACGTTCGACCGATGCCGTGCCCAACACGGTGACGGTGAAGAACCGCAAGCAGCTCGATCGCCGCGACGCGCGCGACCTGAAGGACCTGCTTTCCGACGAAGTCGACATCGATGTTCCCGCGATGGCGCCGCGCTTCACGGCGGTGAGTTCGTCGCTGGGCCGCGCGGGCAACGAGGGCCTGAACATCCGCGGCCTCGAGGGCAACCGCGTGCTGATGATGGTGGACGGCATCCGCGTGCCGCAGAGCTTTTCGTTCGGTCCCTTCTACAGCGGCCGCGCGGACTTCGTCGACCTGTCGAGCCTGGCCGGCGCCGAAGTGCTGCGCGGGCCGACCTCGACCTCCTACGGCAGCGACGGCCTGGCCGGCGCGCTGAGCCTGCGCACGCTGTCGCCGGAGGACCTGCTGGTCGACGGCAAGACCTTCGCCGGCACTGCGCGGATCGGGCTGGCGACGGTCGACAGCTCCAGGTACGCGAGCGCCGCGCTCGCCTTCGGATCGGGCGACTGGGGCAGCCTGGTGCAGGCCTCGGTGCGGCGCGGCCACGAGACGAAGAATCGCGGCGACGACAACCGTCCCAACGAGCTGCGCTCCAAGCCCAATCCGTCCGACATCGACACCGACAGCCTGATGGCCAAGCTCGGCTATCGCGTCAACGCGAACCATCGGCTGATGGGCACGGTCGAGTACCGCCAGCGCAAGACCGACACCGACGTGCTGAGTGCCGTGACCGCCAGCGGCACCGTCCTGGGCACGCGGGCGAGCGACAAGCTCGAGCGCGGCCGCGTCTCGCTGGAGCACCGCTACGAGGACCTCAACGCGGCCTGGATCCAGCAGGTCACGACCAAGGTGTACCTGCAGGACAGCCAGACGCGGCAATGGTCCTTCGAGGACCGCAGCACCGCCGCCGATCGCACCCGCACGGGCACTTACAAGGAGCGCCTGATCGGGCTGAGCACGCAGGCGCAGACGCAGCTCGCGAACCAGCGCCTGACCTACGGCCTGGATGCGAGCCGCAACCAGGTGCGCGCGCTGCGCGACGGCACGCCCAACAGCGGCGAGTTCCCCAACAAGCCCTTCCCCGACACGACCTACACGCTGGCGGGCGCCTTCGTGCAGGACGAGATCGAGGCCGGCGACTTCAGCGTCATCCCCGCGCTGCGTTTCGAGCATTACAAGCTCGCGCCCCAGAGCGGCGGCTACACCGGCGCCGTGGCCACGCTGAGCGACCAGGCCGTCACGCCGCGGCTGGGCGTGATCTGGCGCGCCTCGCCGCTGGTGCAGCCCTACGTGCAATGGGCGCAGGGCTTCCGCGCGCCAGCGCCGGACCAGGTCAACAACAGCTTCTCGAATGCCGCGGCGGGCTACACCAGCATCGCCAATCCCAACCTCAAGGCCGAGCACGCCAACAGCTGGGAACTGGGCCTGCGCGGCCGCTTCGACGAGACGCTGCGCTGGCAGCTCAGCGCCTACGACAACCGCTATCGCGACTTCATCTCGCAGGAGATCGTCAGCGGCTCGTTCCGCCCGAACGACCCGGCGGTGTTCCAGTACGTCAACCTGGAGCAGGCCCGCATCAAGGGCGTCGAGGCACGCCTCGTCTGGGAAGTGATGCCGGGCTTGAACCTGAACGCCTCGGTCGCGAAGTCGCGCGGGCACAGCATCCGCAATGGCGTCGAGACGCCGCTGGACACGGTGCAGCCGCTGCGCGGCAAGCTCGGCGCGCGCTACGACACCGGGCCGTGGTCGCTGGATGCGACCTGGGTCCACAGCTCGGGCAAGAAGCCGTCGGACGTCAGCTCGGCGACCCTCTTCACGCCGAAGAAGTACGACGTCATCGACCTCGGCGGCGAATACCGCTTCGACAAGACCTTCCGCGTCACCGCCGCGGTGACCAATGTCTTCGACCGGAAGTACTGGCGCTGGAGCGACGTCAACGGCGTCGCCAACGATGCCCGCTCGCTGTCGACGATCGATGCCTTCACCGCGCCGGGCCGCGCCTTCCAGGTGTCCCTGCGCGCCGATTTCTGACCAGGAGTCCCCTTCCATGCATGCCAGCTTCACTGCCCTGCGACAGGCCTTCGCCACCGCGCGCCAGGAGCGCAAGGCCCGCCACCGCGACATCGCCAGCGCGCTCAGCGTGTCCGAAGGCGAGCTGCTCGCCGCGCACGCCGGCCCGTTCGCCGACGGCGAGTCGCCGCTGCGCGCGCGCCGCCTGCGCGCCGAGTGGCAGGACCTGATCGGCGCGCTCGAGCCGCTGGGCCCGCTGATGGCGCTGACCCGCAACGAGTCCTGCGTCCACGAGAAGGTCGGCGTCTACCGCGGCGCCAGCGCGCAGGGGCCGCAGCGGCTGGTCGGCCTGGTGCTGGGCGGCGACATCGACCTGCGCCTCTTCTACAGCCATTGGCGCCACGGCTTCGCCGTCGTGGAGCGGCTGTCCGATGGCGCCGAGCAGCGCAGCCTGCAGTTCTTCGACGCGGCCGGCCAGGCCATCCACAAGGTCTTCCTGCGTCCGGACAGCGAGCTGCCGGCCTACGAGGCGCTGGTCGAGCGCTTCGCGGCCGAGGACCAGCAGCCGGGCCTCGAACCCGGCGCGGCCTGGCAGGAGCCGGCGGAGTCGCCGGACGAGGCGATCGACGTCGCCAGCTTCCGCGGCGAATGGGCGTCGCTGCGCGACACGCACGATTTCTTCGGCCTGCTCAAGCGCCATGGCCTGAGCCGCACGCAGGCGCTGCGCCTGGCCGAGCCGCGCTTCGCGCAGCCGGTGCCGGTGTCCAGCGCGCAGGAGCTGCTGAGCCGCGCGGCGCAGGAAGGCGTGTCCCTCATGGTCTTCGTCGGCAATGCCGGGATGATCCAGATCCACAGCGGCCCGGTGCACAAGGTCGCGATGATGGGCCCGTGGGTCAACGTGCTCGATCCGGGATTCAACCTGCATCTGCGCGAGGACCACATCGCCAGCGCCTGGATCGTGCGCAAGCCCACGGTGGACGGACTGGTGTGCTCGCTGGAGCTGTTCGACGCCAAGGGCCGGACCATCGCGATGATGTTTGGCGAACGCAAGCCCGGCCAGGCCGAGCGCTGCGACTGGCGCAAGCTGCTGGAGAGCCTGGTCGCAGGCGCGCAGGAGGCATTGCCGTGCTGAGCCGGCGTCAAGCGCTCTCGCTCGCGCCGGCGGTGGCGCTGCTGACGGTCGGTGGCCGAGCGGCGGCTGCGCCGCAGCGCGTCATCAGCGTCGGCGGCGCGCTGACCGAGCTCATCTACGAACTCGGCGCACAGGCCGAGCTGGTGGGCGTGGACAGCACCTCGCTGTACCCGGCCGCGGCGACGAAGCTGCCCAACGTCGGCTATGCGCGCACGCTCGCCGCCGAAGGTCTGCTGTCGCTGGCGCCAACGATGATCGTCGCCACCGAGGACGCCGGTCCGCCGGCGGTGCTGCGCCAGCTCGAATCGGCCCAGGTGCCGCTGCACGTGCTGCGCGCCGAGCACCGCTTCGAGGGCGTGATCGAGCGCACCCGGCGCCTGGGCGGCCTGCTTGGCCGGCCGGCGCAGGCCGAGCAGCTCGCCCAGAGGCTGCAAGCCGAGTGGACGGCGAGCCGCGCGCAGGTCGCCAGGCTGGCGGCCGGTCATCGCGCCCCGCGCGTGCTCTTCGTGCTGTCGAACGCCGCGAACCAGGCGCGCATCGCGGGCGCCGCCACGGCGGCCGACGCGATGATCGGCTACGCGGGCGCGGTCAACGCGCTCGGCGACACGCAGGGCTACAAGATGCTGTCGCCGGAGGCGGCGATCGCGGCGGCGCCCGACGTGATCCTCGCGACGACGCAAGGTGTCGAGGCCAGCGGCGGCATCGAGGGACTGCTCAAGCTCCCCGGCCTGGCTCAGACGCCGGCCGGGCAGAACAAGCGCGTGCTGGTGATGGAGACGATGGCGCTGCTCGGCTTCGGTCCGCGCGCGCCACGCGCGCTGGCCACACTCGCGCAGGGCCTGCATGCGCCGGCGGGCACGGCCAGGACGGCGTGAGCGCCGCGGCCCGGACGAGGCGATGAACACGCTCGGATCCGCCCTGCCCTCGCCCGTCGCCGCCCGGCGGACGCGCCGCGCGTGGCCGCGGCCGATGCTGCTCGCGCTGACGCTGGTGCTGACGGTGATCGCCGCCGCCCAGTTCGGCGCGGTGCCGATCGCCGCTGCGGACTGGCTGAATGGCCCGTGGAGCGAAGCGCCCAAGAGCGGCGGCGCGCATGTGCTGTGGCAGCTTCGGCTGCCGCGCCTCGGGCTGACGCTCGCGGTGGGCGCGGCGCTCGGCTTGTCGGGCGCGCTGAGCCAGGCGCTGTTCCGCAATCCGATAGCGGAGCCTGGCCTGCTGGGCGTCACCAGCGGCGCCGCCGCCGCGGTGGCGCTGACGCTGACGGTCTTTGCCGGCCTGCACACGGCGTTGCCCGCCGAGATGCGGCTGTGGCTGCTGCCGCTGGTCGGCTTCGCCGGCGCGGTGGCGGTGTGCTTCGCGCTGGACCGGCTGTCGCGCTGGCTCGCGCCGGGATCGATCGCGGCACTGCTGCTCTGCGGCCTCGCGCTGCAGGCGATGACCTTCGCGATCGTCGGCCTGTGCAGCTTCATCGCCAGCGACGAGCAACTGCGCGCGATCACCTTCTGGACGCTGGGCTCGCTGGCCGGCGCCAACTGGACCATGGCCGCGGTGATGAGCGGCGCGCTGCTGGCGCTGGGCACCATCGCCCTGCGCGTGGCGCCGCGCCTGAACGCGCTCGCGCTGGGCGAGGCCGCGGCGGCGCACGTGGGCATCGATGTCGAACGGCTGCGCTGGCAATGCATCGCGATGGTTGCGCTGCTCTCGGCGTTGGCGGTCGCGTGGTGCGGCAGCATCGGCTTCATCGGTCTGATGGCGCCTCACCTCGCGCGGCAGCTCGCCGGGGCGGACCAGCGCCAGGTGCTGCCGAACGCGATGCTCGCCGGGGCGCTGCTGCTGGTGGTCGCGGACACCCTCGCGCGGACGCTGGCGGTGCCGGCGGAGATTCCGGTCGGCGTGTTCAGCGCGCTGATCGGCGCGCCGTGGTTCCTGGTCCTGCTGCGCGGCGCGGTGCGCCGCATGGGGAGCGCCTGATGACCGCGTTGCTGACGCTGCAGGACGTGCGCGTGGCGCTGGGCGCCACGGCGATCGGTCCGTTGAGCTTGCGTGTCGATGCGGGCGAACGCATTGCGATCCTCGGCCCCAGCGGCGCGGGCAAGTCGACGCTGCTGCGCCTGATCGCGCGGGAACTGCGCCCTGGCGGCGGCTCGCTGCACTTCGCCGGACAGCCGCTGGCGTCCTGGTCGCCGGCCGAGCTCGCGCGGCGCCGGGCGGTGCTGCCGCAGCAGCATGGGGTCGCCTTCGGGCTGCCGGTGGAACTGGTCGTCGCGCTCGGACGCGTCGCGCGTCAGGGCGATGGCCGCCAGGACGCGATCGTGCGCGAAGCGCTGATGCACGCGCAGGCGGAGCATCTCCACGGCCGCCGTTTCGACACGCTCTCGGGCGGCGAGCAGGCGCGGGTGCAACTCGCGCGCGTGTTGGCGCAGGCCTGGGATTCGCGCGATGGCCTGCTGCTCGTCGACGAGCCGGTGGCCGCGCTCGATCCGGGGTTGAGCGTGTCGTTGATGGCGGCGATGTCGGCGTTCGCGCAGGCGCGCGGACACACGCTGATCGCGGTGCTGCATGACCTGAACCTCGCGATGAACCACTTCGACCGGCTGTGGCTGATGAAGGCGGGCCGGCTGCTCGCGGACTGCGACGCGCTGCCGGCGACGCTGCCGCTGCTGGAGCAGCTCTACGACACGCGCCTGCGGATGCTCAAGGATGAGCATGGCCTGGCGATCCTGCCGATGCTGGGCGCGATGGAGGCGAGGACGTGAGCGCGCCGGCGCTGCGGCTGCGCGGTGGCCCGCCGCGATGGACGGGTTGGGCGATCGCCGGCGCGATTCACGCTGGCATGCTGCTGGCGCTCGCGAGCGCCTTCGCGCCGAGTCCCAAGGCCCCCGCGCCGGTCACGATCAGCGCCCGGCTGCTGCCCTCGGCGAATTCACCCGCGGTCGCGGCTCCGCCGTTGCAGTTCGCGCTGCCACGCTCGATGCTGAGCGTGCCTCCGATGCGGGACATCCCGCCTCCTCCGGTTCAGATCACACCGGCCGCTGCCATCGATCAGAGCGTCACCAGCGCCACGCGACCCGTGACCGCGATGGCGGTGGCCGCGGCGCCGGCCACGACGGTCGCGGTTGCGACCGTGCCCGAAGCCGCGCCGGCAGCGGCGATTCCCCTGGCGGCCTTGCCCTCCGAGACTCCCGCGGCGCTGCCCGCCGATCACCGCGTCTGCAGTGAGCGCCAGACCGCGCGCCACTATCCCGCGCTGCTGCGCGAGCGCGGCATCCAGGGCCGGGTCGTACTGCGCGTGAAGGTCGATGCGGAGGGGCGTGCGTCCGAGGTCGTCATCTCCGGCGGCAGCGGCTGGCGTCTGCTCGACGAGGCGGCGCGCCGCGTCGCCGAATCCTGTCCCTACATCCCGGCCCGGCGCGGTGAACAGCGCCTGGTGAGCTGGGTCGAGTACCCGGTGCGTTTCGCGCTCCAGCCGTCCACCTTGCAATGAGGAGTCCATCTCGATGTGCGACAAGCCCTCTTCCCTGTCGATGCTGAATCTGCTGGCCCGTCCCGAGGCCGTGCCGGCGGGACCGGTCACTGGCGCTGGCGTCTTCATGCAGGAAGGCGACGCGGTGCCGGCGGCAGTCGCGGGCCTGCCGCTGGCCCAAGCACTGGCGCGCGGCGATGCGCCGAGGAGCGCGTCGCCATCGGCGTCTGCGGACGACACGCCGGTGTCGCGCGGCTCGCGCCGGCGGCGTCTGTGGGAACTGCCGTCGCAGGCCTTGTGCCCGGTGATCGGCGTGTGCCTGCCGATGCCGGTGCTGCGGCGCAAGCTGGGCAAGGTGCTCGGCGGGCAGGCGCTGGCCAATGACTACGAGCTTCACTGCGGCGCGATCAACGAATGCGCGCGGCGCAGCGCGGTCTCGGAGCTGCTGCAGAAGGAGCTCGACCAGCGCTTCGCGATCGCGCTGAAGCAGTCGTCGCAGCACAAGACGGCGGAGGCGCTGACGCGCTGGTGGAACGCGGCGCAGCAGGGCAACGATGTCGGCGGTGCGCTGTGGGGTGCGCTGACGCATGCGCGCTGCGATGCGGCCTTGCAGGAGCAGGTGCTGCGCGACATCCACATGCTGCAGCACCAGGTGGGCGCGGCGAACCGCGCGGACCTGCAGCGCATGGAGGCGCTGGAGGACGAGAACGCGGTGCTGACGCGCGAGCTGGCGCAGGCGCAGTCGCGCAGCACGCGGCTGCTGGCGGAGCGGGCGCAGGCGCTCGAGGCGTCGCAGGCGGAGTGCCTGAGGCTGCGTGGCGAGCTGATGGCGCGGGACACGCTGACGGCGGGATTGCGCGATGAGATGCAGCAGCTGGAAGCCAGCATCCCGGGACTGCGCCATCGGCATGAGCAGGCGAAGCAGCTGCAATCGCAGCAGGATCGGATTCATCAGTTGGAACGCGCGCTGTTGACCGCGCGGCAGCAGGCGGAGCGCGAGCAGCGCCGGGCGGAGGAGCTGCAGCAGACGCTGTCGCAGATGGAGCGGCAATTGGAAGCGCAGGCGGAATCGGCACGTCCGGGCGAGGCGGCCGCCATGCCCGAGGCGGCGCTGCCGTCGCTCGACGAGCGGTCAGTGCTGTGCGTCGGTGGCAGGCCGGCGGTGGTGCCGATCTACCGGCAACTGATCGAGCGCACGGGAGGGAGGTTCCTCCACCACGACGGCGGCGAGGAAGACGCGGTCGCGAAGCTCGACGCGAGCCTGGCGGCCGCGGATCTGGTGATCTGCCAGACGGGGTGCATCAGCCACGACGCGTACTGGCGCGTGAAGGATCACTGCAAGCGGCATAACAAGAAATGCGTCTACATCGAGTCGCCGAGTGCGAGCGGGCTTCGGCGTGCGCTTGGCTCGCTGGGGAACGCGGAGAGCGCGGAAGCAGTGCCCCAGCCGTCGGGTCAGCAAGGGTGAATCACTCGACCGGCCGGTGGCATCTGTCCGGTTTGATTACCGCTTCAGGCTGGAAGCGGTTATTAAGGCTGTAACCTTGGGCACCCACAACAAGGCCATCAGAGGAGGACCATGTCGAGCGCCATCCTGGTCGATACGCTTTCCAAGCTTGAGGCCGAGCTGCACCTTCCTGAGGTAAGAGTAAACGCAGCGCGAATCAATGCATTGCTCCACCCCGATTTCGAAGAGGTTGGCCGGTCCGGCCGCCATTGGAGTCGGCCGGCCATCGTGGAAATGCTGCTCAGCGAATCGACTCCCGTCGAAGTGGTTGCCGACAACTACGCCGTCACAGAGTTGCCTGTTGGCGCCGCGCTCCTCACCTATCGATCTGCGCATCGCCAAGCGGACGGTTCACTGACGCGCCACACGCTGCGCTGCTCGCTCTAGATTGAAAGCGCAGAGGGATGGCAGATACGCTATCACCAAGGAACAGCGGCTGCGGAATCCTGGTGATGGCGTAACGTCCGATTCCGCTTCCGCAGCGATGCCGCCGTGGCATCAGGCTGAGTGCCGACTTCCAGCTTTGCGGTGTCGATGGCCGCTGCGGCCATTGCCGGTCATTCGACGCGTTTCGCTCGAATCATGGAAGACTTACCCTCGGGTCACGACCATGCTGGCAGTTGGTACGTGCTTCTTCAGCAGGACTGGCGCGAAGGTGTCGCGCTGAACGACCTGCTTGTTGCCAACCTTGTCAAACCACACAACCCACACAGCATCTTCGTTGAGCATGGCAGTCTGGCCGGTCTTCTCGACCGTCATGACCGGTCCGCCAGATTTCAAGCACACAAGGTCGCCTGGCGCGAAGTCATTGAGAGATTGAATTTGCTGTTCGCTCATTTGAAGTTCCTCTCTTCGTGAGCCACATCCGTGGCAGTCATTGAAAAAGCTGCTGTTGACACCTGCAGCCCTCAGCCAGTTGTGAACGCGAACCGGCGCCGTGAGCTCCCCATCGAGGAATCATTCGCTAACGAGCCAGTACGCCCGCGCTGCTCCACCCCGCTTAGCGTAGTCCACGCCGAAGACCATCAGGTCAGCCAGGTGCGCGTCGACCGCCTTCCTACTGATGCCCGGCTGCACACCCGCTACGGCAAAGCTCAAACGAGTCGCAGGCGTTGCCTGTAGTAGCCTTGAGAGTGTCGCAAGGTCGCCGTGGACAAACTTCGATGGATACTGATGACGCGGCTTCATGCGGTCGTCCATGTGCGCCAGCATCGTGGCCTTGTCACAGTAGTAGACGGACTTGACGAGCTGTCCAGCAACTTCGTACACGTCGCCAACACGTCCGCCTGATGGAGCTCCACCAGCCCCTTTGCAGTGGTACAGAGTGACTAGGACGTCCCCTTCCGCTGAGACGCTAACGGCGATGTAGTCCGCAGCCTCACCGGACCGATGGTCGTAGAACAGTGCGTGTAGGTCCGGTCGTGCCAGGAGATATCGCTCAAGGTGCTCTTGCACCGTGGCAGCACCCGCTAGCTTGGCACGCAGCTTCACCGCCTCGGCGCTTCCGTTGCTAGGCACAAACTCCACGCCAATTGCGCACCCGGTCCAGTCAATGAACTCTGCATCTCCATCCTGCAGAACCGCCACTTGCTCCTGTGGCGCCGCCATCTTGTTCATGCCCTCGAATGAAGACTTGTCCGCAGCATAGAAAACTGGCGGATGCTCGCTCAACCAGTCCGCCAGAGGCATCCACGATTCGTTCGCTGACTCCACTTCAATAACTACAGCGGGGTCCAGTTGCGATATGGTCTGTCCGCCACCGATGGAGAATCGGAAAGGAGTCGAGAACTGCGCCATAGCGACCCTAAAGTCCATGTGCTTGCTGGCCGGCGTCGACACAAAATCGCAGAGGTCGAAGTCCGTCAGGCTCCGGTACAGATACATCGCCGAGTTCTGCTCACGGTGTCGAACTCGCGGATTGGCCTTGAATCCGGCCTTCGGCCAGGCTCCCGCGATGACCACGTCTGGAAGCACCTTGAGCGTCGTGGTGGCCTTCACAACGTCGAGCTGGGTCTGAGCGAAGGGCGCATTGCCGGTTAGGCGACCATCCAGTTGTTCCACCCACTCCAGGAACTCTCGGACCGAGAGCGTCTGATTGCTCCAAATCTTGGAGCTGCTGCTCGCGCCGATAGTTTCCTTCTTGCTGCCGGTGACGCCACTGCCGAAGAAGTGCCCTTGCACGTACGCCCGGCCGTCGCCGGTCGTCACGGCGCGCTCAGCCGCGGGCCCTGTGAGCATCCGGTAAGTCTCACTCTGAGAGTTGAAGGCTGTGTTCCTCAGCCCGACGTTGTAGAACTGAACGCCCTCAAGGCCCGCCCTCGCTCTACTGGACTCTTCGTAGCTCAGGAGCCGGAAGTTGCTGCACACCGCTCCGATGAGGCTCTGATAAACCTTCTCCGTTCGGCGTGTGGTCCCGATGTAGAGATGCTTGGATTTCTGGAAGTAGATAAGGAGGAAAGCGTCATGTCTGACGTTCACAAGAACGTCAGACGTCGCCCAGCTCGGCGGATTTTCGTCAGCCGTTAGTGCAAGGCTCACCGTGCCATCTGCCGAAAGCCACTGCTTGACGATGCGCAGCCCGCCAGCCACGACATCGCCAATCTTTTTGAAGTCAGGGGTCTCCGCACAGCGGAACACACGGACATGCGCGTAGAGGTCAAACGCGAGGGGTGAGACGGATTCATAGTCCGACTCGGTCAGGCGGCTAACCGGCAGCCGGTCCAGCACCTGTTGCCCAGCAAGTCCCGCCGAGAGTTGCTGCTGCGCGGCTGCGTCAATCATGCGAGCAAGGTCCACGCCTTCCTTAAGCAGTTCGACCCGCTCATCATGAATCCGCGATAGCGGGGCGATAAGCGTGGCTGTTCCGGTCGTCGCATCACTTCTTGCAAAGCGGCCGATGAACTGGATGGTCGGAACAAGCGAGCGGTGCGGCGCATGTAGCGCCGCAACTTTTAGCTTCGGAAAGTCGTAGCCCTCTCCGAACATGTCCACACAGACGATGCCCTGCAGCTCGCCGCTTTGGAGCCGCCGTTCCGCATCGTCTTGAGTCCGCTTGCCAACCTTGCTATCGATGGCCTCGACTTTCAGACCTAGTGCCTCATAAATAGGCACGAGTGCTCTGGCAGCCTTGATGGATTCCGCGCGGACCAAGAGCCGATGGTCCTTTCCCGCGGCTAGGTCGGCCCTGAGCTGGTCTGAAGCAGTCTGTGCGATTGCCCTATCGACAGCCTCATCGTCGAGCGGATTTGCGACCTCCGGGGCTGCCAGAAACGCAACTGGCTGGAAGGCGCCTTCTGCAACGGCCCTCGTCACTGGGTACCGGTAGACGACCTTTCCAGGCAGCGGCAAACCATCGCGGCGAAATGGCGTCGCAGTCAGCAGGATGAAAGTGGCCTTCCGGTAGTGGTCCAAGAACGCGGACCAAGTGTCCGCAGGAACGTGATGCGCTTCATCAAAGATGATGACGTCGAACAGGTCCTCACGGGCTCCAAGAGCCTTCAGCGGCGTAGCGCTTGATGCTGTCGATACGACGACATCGTGCTGGGCCAATGCCTCCCAGGCTGCGACATCGGTCGGACGTCCGTCTAGTCGAGCGACGTCAGGGTTTGGTGTCTGCTCGTCGATGGCGCCAATGCGGCGCAAGGTAGATAGTTCTTTGAAGTGCGCGAACACCTGCTTTCGCAGTGCGTCAGACGGCTCGATGACCAATACACGCTTGGCGCCCATGAGCATCGGCAAGGCCATCATCAGCGACGTCTTGCCGTATCCGGTCGGTAGCCAAACTATGGCAGGGTCGTCATGCACCGATTTGTGTGCAAGTACAGCGTGCATCGCACCGAGCTGCCCGGGCCGAAAGCCATTGTTGGGAACGCTCTGCTGTTTCGCCAGGTTCAGCGCGCCACCGTGCTTCTGGAAGAACTCCCCCATCACGCTCCCTCTCTTATGGTCCAGTGCCTGCGCTTGCCGCAACGAGGCATCGGCCGCTCAGCTGCTTCATTTACCTGAGCTCGATGCGGGTGGGCACCACTTCAGATTGCAGAGTCAGGAGGCGCCGCCCGCAGCATTCGCTCAGATGCTTGTAGACGGAATATGCGGACGCGCGCCCCTTCTTCATGCCCCTTAGGCGAGGGGGAGGGGCGTGTCGGGTTTGTTGATTGGGCGACGAGCCAACCATCGCTAGTGCAGTGCGCCGCTCTGTTCTGTACTTATCCGACGGGGGCGACAAGTGCGGCTTTCGCCCGGGTGACCTTGACCAAGATGTCGGTGGCGCGCGCAGTCCAGATGAACGGCTTGGGATCGATGTTGTGATGGGCAACGTACAGATCGATGGCGAAGCTCGAGCTCTGCCGCGCTGGTAAAGCTGTCGCGCTTGATGCGCTTGTCGGTGATGTCGCGAAAGAAGCGCTCGACCATGTTCAGCCACGACGCGCTGGTCGGGGTGAAATGCATGACGAAGCGCGGGTGCCGCGCCAGCCACTTCTGGACATCGGGGTGGCAGTGCGTGGCGTAGTTGTCCACGATCAGGTGCAGGCTCAGGTGCTTGGGCGTGCGGCGGTCCATGAGCCGCAGGAACTTGAGCCATTCACCGTGGCGATGCCGCAGCTGGCACATCGAGATCACGCGGCCATCCAGCGTGTTGAGCGCCGCGAACAGCGTTGTCGTGCCGTGGCGCTTGTAGTCGTGGGTGACGGTGCCGGCGCGCCCGCGCTTCATCGGCAGCCCCGGCTGCGTGCGGTTCAGCGCCTGGATCTGACTCTCTTCGTCACAGCTGCGCACCAGGGCGTGCTCGGGCGGGTTCAAGTACAGCCCGACGACATCGATCAGCTTGTCCCCGAAGTGGGGATCGCGCGAGACCTTGAACGTACTACTCGGGTGCGGCTTCAGGCCGTTGCTCTGCCAGGCCCGACGCACGGTCGTGGCGCCCGTGCCCAGGTGCTCGGCCAACGTGCGGGTGCTCCAGTGCGTGGCGTTGGCCGGCTTCTCATGCAGAGTGACATGCACGATGCGCGACTCCCATTTCGGCCGTGACCGTGGCTGGACGCCCCGAGCGCGGCGCATCCTTGCCAAGCGCATCGATGCCGCCGTTCAGGAAGCGTTGCCGCCACAGCGCCACCTGGCGCCGGTCCAGGCCGACTTCGGCGGCGATGTCCTTGTTCTGAAGGCCCCGGGCGGCGAGCAAAACCACCTGCGCCCGCTGCTGCAATCGTGCTTCCACCCGGCGCCCTCTTGCGAGCGCACGAAGCTCCCGCTCGATGTGCTCGTCCAGTTCGATCGTCTTGGCAACCCGCATCGCTCCAGCCTACTGAGCGATGAAAGCATGCCTTGACAAATAAGTCCTATGACTTCAAGCGCACTGCACTAGCAACAGGAGAAGAGGAGAAGAGGAGAAGAGGAGAAGAGGAGAAGAGGAGGCTAGACCACTATGCCGCCGTTGTGCATCGAGTAGAGGATAAGCGCCAGTTCCTCCTCGCCGACCAGCCCCATGGCCACGTCAACCATGATCTCCTCCAGCTGGGCATTCCGCTGCATCACGACGCCCTCAGTTTCGAGGTACGTCAGCGCGCTCACCAGCGCTGTCCGCTTGTTCCCGTCGTTGAAGCAGTGGCCACGAGCGATAGCGACCGCATACATGGCAGCGATCTCAAACACGTCGTCCATCTGGACGTACTGGATTCGGTTCATCACTCGCGCCAACGCTCCCTCAAGAGCACCAACCCCGTGACTCCCCGCCAGCCCACCCTCATCGAGCAAGATGAGGTCATGAATCTGGATGACTTCCTTGGCGCTGAGCATCTATCAGCGCTTCGCTAGTGCGCGGATGACCTGACGATGGGTGTTTATGACCCTCTTGGCTGCGGCCATAGTGGTCGGATTCACACCTCCAGAGGACATTCCGGTCCTCGGAGCCTGCTTCTCCTTGCGCTCCACAAGGACAACGCCGTACTTGTTCGGTGCCTTCATGACGAACTCCTTTCAGGCCAAAGCTTAGCGCATCGCTAGTGGCTGCTGCGCCATCCGGCCACCACCAGCGTGGGGCCAAACATGTCGGCGTCCTCGCGGGACTTGCCCATGCGGGCCCTGCGCGCGAACAGCGGCGCCAGCGACGCTTCCATCTGCGGCCAGGGCATCCGCAGGCCGAGAACCGCGAGCGGTGGCGAGGATCCACCATGCCATCCAGCCGACACGGAAGAAGTCGTCGGTCGCCATCACCTGTCCTCCAGCCCCCCAGAAATCAATTGCCATTCAATTTGATTCTGGGAGTTCCGACCATCGGCATTCACCCCACATCACCAGTGTTCATGCGGGTTGTGGGCGTTTTGCAGGGCCGACTCCGTAGCCGGTCTCAGACATGAATAGCCTTGTCGGTCGCGGCGAGGCTTGAAGGTCCATGGAGAGAGGTCACACGAACCGATGTCCAGGGAGGAGCAACGCAATCAGCGTAGCTCAAGGCGATCCTCGCATGACTTCACGGAAGAAATACCTGATGACGTCGAATCGCCCGTCTTCGTCCAGATACGAGCGCTCGACGCCTGGGCATGGCGCGGCAAATTCCCACGGCCAAGATTTGGCCCAGGCGTAAGGGGCGCGATTTGCCACGAAGCCCAGGTATCTCGCCAAGATCCGCCCCGACGCGCGATCAGTGAGCCTGATCTCGCCTCGCGCGACCCAGTGCTTTCGATCCTCGAGCGAAGACACGTCCTTGATGCTCAAGACAAACTTGGCAGGTAGTGATGAACGGCCATGAGAAGGTGGTTGATCAGAAACTGCTGTGCACCGCCCTCGTGGCGGATGGCCCAGGAAGCTCCGCCAGCAATTTCCTCGACGAAGGCAAAGTTCAATTTGCTCAGCAACTCATGCGCGCTGGCTTGCCGAATCCAATAGGGAGACTCAAATCGAGTCCTTCGGGCCTCTGCAGCGCTGCGATCGCCAAAGCGCTTTCGTCTTTGGCACCGGATGCGAAGCGGGCAGGCGGGCCGCCAAGTGTGAGCAGATTTTGCCGCGCGCTTGGCTTGCTTGGGTGCGCCAAGAGCGCGGAAGCAGCAATCGGGCTGTCGGATCGGTAAGGCTAAGTCATCGGCCAGCCAGGGGATCGGGCTATTTGCAATGCAATTTATAGGACGAATTCGGTGGACCCGGCGATAGCAATTGGTTCAGCTCGGGCGGCGGCTTTGGCGTCACGGACGCATGGTACGACTACAAGCATGCCAACCCAAAATGCCAATAGTGATGCAATGAAAATCAGCGCGCCCTGGGTTTCTCTTCTTTCGACCAGTTTCGTTGGCATCCTCTCATGTCTCTATTTGGCATTTCACTGGGGTGGAACACCTTTGCGAGTCGCCATTGGCATCGGCGTTCTGGTCACCTCCATCGCCCACTTCGACGAACTGAGGAAAGGCAAGACCAAGGGGGTCGGCGACAGTCCCGCTATGCGACGTCGCCTCCAGACCATTGAACTGGCTTTCGGTCTCGTCACGGCTTGCGCACTGGTTACGCTTTCACGTTGAAGTTCATTTTCGAACTCAGGCTTCGCTCGGACCGGTCGGCTCGGGCGAACCAGTGCTCGGTGGATTCGGCAGCATTCCGAGTTTCTCCACTTCGCCGACCCGTCAAGCAACCCTTTCAAATAGACCCGGGCCTAGGCGCCGCACTTCGATGAAGAAGCGATCGGGCGGCTCTGGCAGTTGCTCGGTGATCGGTGATTCTCGCCACAGGTCGTACTCCTCGTATCGGGTGTAGGAGTATTCAAAGTCGTGGCTTGAGGAAACGCAATATACAGGACGACTGTCAGGGTAGTTGAAACGGATGGAGTAAACGTCAAATCGTGACCCGGCTTTCCCGCTGCGATCATGTGCTTCCCAAAAGTCTGGAATCAAAGGCCTCGACTGTTCCTCAGCAAATGCAACCGCGTTGTCGATGTCGCACCAAGCATCATGAAGCTGGTGCCGGAGCCCCTCAATATAGAGCTGGGCAGACCCGCCTTTGGGATATTGAATGTAGACAAGACGGCGCCCGACCTGATATTCGCATTGCGATACGTGCGGACCAACATCCCAATGTCCAAGCATCCCTTCCCTTGAGAGATCGATCCTCGGTGATTCAACGCGCTTCATATCGCCTAACATGGGTATATTAATCGGCTCAGCCAACGCGTGAGGGTTGGGAGTCGGAGTCGCTCGCAGGCGGGTCGTCTGAAATCATGTCCGCCATCCCCTTGACGAGGCGCCGTGGTGCCGTTTTGGACCTTCAGATAGGGCGAGCCATCTGTTCTGCGCAGGAAGGGGACCGGCTTTCCGCATCCCTCGCACTGGCCCTGCGCCCGGAAAAGCAATTCCGCCACGATATATGAGCTGCGCTCGTGGCCGATGGTCGTGGCAAGGTCCTCCCTTGATTGTTCCGCCCCCAACAACGGCGCATTGATGCCGTGCCCATTTATGGGCGAAGTCCCGGCTTCTAACCTTCAGTCATCGGCAAACGCAAATGCCGTACCGAAGCAGAACCCCGATCGACACGCTCTCTCCAAGGACACCATCATGAACGCCAAGACCCTGATCGCCTCCGCCCTGATCGCCCTGTCGACCGCCGCCGTGCCGGCCTTCGCGCAGAGCTACAGCCATCTGGATCCAATCACCCCGTCGCAGAAGTCGCGCGCCGAGGTGCTCGCCGATCTGCAGATCTACCGCGAGTCCGGCCTCGCCGCCGTCGACCGCACGGAGGACTTCGACCTCAACCCCGGCCAACGCGTCAAGGCCGCGGCCCGCTACGCCGAGCTGAAGGCATCGCCCAAGTACGCGCAGTTGGTCCAGCAATTCGCAGCGAAGGAAGCCGCCAAGGGCTCAAGCTCCGAAGGCGTCTCGGCTCGCTGATCCGAGCTCCCATACAGAACGCCAAACGCCCGGCTCGTGCCGGGCGTTTCGCATTCCTCCGCGTCGCTGGCCCATCAGAGACCGGCGATCCCTCGATGCCCTTCAGCTGATGGACGTATCGACCCGGAACGCGATCTCGATGAGCTGTTCCGGGAAGGCCAGCCGGGACACCCCGATGAGATTGCTGGCCACTTGCGGCGTCGGTCCATAGAACCGGCGCCGGACCTCGCCTGCGACCGCAAAGGCCGCGTCCACGTCCAGCACGAACAGCGTCTCCTCGACGACCTGGTCAAAGCGGGCACCGAACTGGGACAGCAGCCGGCGCGCATTCTCATAGGTCGCCTGCATCTGGACGGCCATGCTCGAAAAGTCCAGCGGCCTGCCGCTGGCGTCCAGTGCCGCCGGTCCGATGAGCGCCCCTTTCTCGTCATGGCTCAACTGGCCGGAGATGTAGATGGTGTGACCCACCTTCACCGCCTGGGCGTAGCCGTAGGCCTGCTCCCAAGGGACTCCCAGCTGGGCAACTTCCTTCACCGTGCCGCGAGCTTCTTCAAACATGGCGCCTTCTCCAGGATGATCAAAGGCCTGATGCTGCCGAAGCCGCAGGCCCGGTGACACCCCGATTGGAGAGAGGCAGGCATCTGCCAAACGCGCCTGGCGCGAGCAGGCCCGCCTCACTGCCTCACCGTCTCATGGCCCCCACGCGTACTGCGCCGACACCGCCACGATGTTGCTCCCGAGCTTGTACGAGCCCTGCAAGCTGCTCCCCGAAGCCGACCTCAGATCCACCGACGGATCCTTGAGGAACAGGTGCGTGTAGCCGACGCTGTAGCTCAGCCGCTTGCTCGCGCGCCAGGTCGCCCCGAGCGACAACCACCGCCGGTCGACATCGGGCACACGAACATCGCGCACCGCGTCGGTCACCGGCGTCTGGTCGTAGGCCACACCGCCACGCAGCGTCCATTGATCATTGGCCCGGTACTCCGCGCCGATCGAATAGAACGACGTGTTCCGATACCCGAAGTGCAGCGTCTCGCTGGGCAGTTGGGATTGGAAGTCCAGCACGACGTTGCTGAACTTGCCCCACGCCGTGTGCGAGTAGTCCGCCATCACCGTCCAGCGCTCGTTCAGCTGCTGCGAGAGGCTGAGCGTCCACGAGGCAGGCAAGGTGATGTCGGTGCTGGCCGTCGTGTCGACGAAGGTCCCGGGCCGCGCGGCGGACAGGATCGCGTTCGCGGCCGCCGGCACCGTGAAGCCGACCTTCGCGTCGTCCGGCGAATGCTTGACCTCCGAGCGATAAGCCAGTCCGATCGACAGCCCCTCCGCGGGCCTCAGCAGCGCGCCCAGCGTGTAGCCCAGCTCGGTGTTGTGACCATCGATGTCCAGGCGGCCGTCGGCGCTTCCCGGCAGGAAGCCCGGCACGCGCGAGGCCGCCAGCAAGGCGCCGAAGTCGACCGCGTCGCGCAGCTTCACTTCCAGGCGCTCGGCGAAGACCGACGCCCCGAGCGACAACATGTCGTTGACCTTGTAGGACAGCGCGGCACCGACGTCGACAGCCTTCAGATCGGTCTTGATGCCGTGATAGCGGCCGACCCAGCCCTCGTCGTATTCGGTCTTGAATCCGAACGGCGCCGTCACCGACAGCCCCAGGTGGAGCCGATCGGTCAGCGGCGTATGGAAGTAGAGCGACGGCACCGGCGACGTGTCCCCGGCATTGCCACCGTTCCCGCCCGTCAACGGGCGGCCCAGCGCATCGCTGCCCGCGCCACGGAACTTGACCGAGTAATCGATGACCGCGACGTCCGCCTGGAACAGGCGCCCGTCCAGCAGCGTCATCGCGGCGGGATTGTTCGCGACCACCGTCGCATCGCCGCCTTGGCTGATCGAGCCGGCGAAGGCCCGGCCCTGCCCCGCGGCGCTCTGCTCCTTGAGTTGGAAGGCGGCCGCGTGGGCCACGCCGGTGCCGGCGAGTCCCGCCGCAATTGCGACGAGCGCGCGGCGCTGAGCCTTGTTGATCTTCATGCTGGGCTTGTCTCCTGTGAGCGGGCCAGCCGGCCCATGGTGATGAGTCAGGGGTTCCGGGGGCGCGGGGCCAGCGCCGTGGCGGTGGGCTCGGCCGGCTGCCATCCGCCGCCGAGCGCCTTGAATGCGCCGACGGCCGCGCGCGCCGATCCGGCTCGCGCCTGGACCTGCGCATCGGCGGCGCGGAGCAGGTTCTCGTCGGCTTGCAGCACTTCGATCAGGCTCACGACGCCCTTCTGATACGCAGCGAACGCAGCCCCCCGAGCGCGGCGAAGGG
>Ga0099823_1000077_pt1 | contig 46840 bp, 35 predicted proteins | sample CowpearedBW_FD_76831 | JGI IMG/M metagenome (GOLD analysis project Ga0099823, IMG submission 76831) | Root nodule microbial communities of legume samples collected from California, USA - Cow pea red BW | ecosystem: Host-associated > Plants > Roots > Nodule | place: USA: California | collected...
GACCCATCAGCGTCTTGAACAGCCGCAGGGCGGGCAGCTCGTACGCGAACTCGATGCCGCCGGACAGACGGGTGTTGTCCCAGATCAGCTTCTGCAGCCGCGCGATGTACACCGGCCAGCCGATCACCCAGGCCACGCCCATCGTCGCCAGCGGCGCGAAGATCGCCAGCTGCGACGCGGGCCCGCTGGCGGCGGCGGCCTTCAAGGCGCCCGCGCCGATCGCCGTGATCACGCCAGCCGCCAGGCCGGCCAGCAGCCCGACCCCGATCAGCCGCAGGTACAGGCCATAGAAGGCGCGCACCGGCAGTTCGAAGTCGAACTGCAGCGTGCCGTAGCGCGCATGCCGGTGCTGGAAACGCTTGAGCCAGCCATGCGCGAGCGGGAACAGCAGGCTCAGCGCCAGGCCGGCGACGCCCAGGAGCACCGGGTGCAGGCCCAGCCCGGCGCCGACGGACACGAAGGTCCACGCCACCAGCAGCGGCAGGCAGGACAGGTAGGTGGTGGGCGCGCTGGCCTGGAAGCCGAAGCGCACGCCGCGCCAGCTGGTGTTGCCGAGCTTGAAGCGCTGCGCGCCGGCGAACAGCATCGGGCCGCAGGCGTAGAGCACGATCAGCATCGCGATGCCGGCGCCCTTGGACCATTCGAAAGCGTGGCCATAGCAGACCAGCAGCGCCAGCGCGAGCACGCGGCCGGCGAGGATGCGGCGCGGATCGCCGTGGAAATCGAAGGAGTCGCCGGCCAGCAGCGTGTGCCGCGCGAACCAACGTGCCTTGCGCCGCTTGGCCCAGGCGGAATAGACGCCCAGCGTGGCCAGCGTCAGCAGCGTGTTGACGATCCAGACGCGGAAGTATTCCGCGCCGGTGCCGGTGAACTCGAGCCGCTGTTCATGCAGCTTCGCGAGCAGGCCGGTGGCCATCGGCCCGGCCGGCGCGGCTGCCGGCGGCACGGGCAGCGCTCCCGGCGCGGCGGGCGCGGCGGGCGGCTTGGGCGCCGCGCCCGCAGGCGCCATCGGCACCAGTTCCAGCTCGATCTTGTTGTCGATCAATCCCACTTCTCCCAGGCCGGATCTGGCCCGGGCGAGAGTCTAGTGGTTCAGGCCGGCTCGCCCCCGCGGAGCACCCCACGCCGCAACGCGTTGTGGTGCGCGGACGCCGGCTCGAACAGCGCGGCCAGCGCCGCCATCAGCGCGCGCGCCTTGTCCGAGTTGTCGCCACCGTAATTGCAGACGTAGACGTCCAGCGTCACCGACGCCAGCTCCGGCCAGGTGTGCAGCGCGACATGCGATTCGGCCAGCAGCAGCATGCCGGTGATGCCTCCCGGCTCGCCGGCGGGGCTGTCCGGAAAGCGGTGCCAATGCTCGCCGACCACCGCCAGGCCGGCGGACTCGGCAGCGGCACGGGTCTCGCGGGCCAGGCTTGAAGCATCGATCAACAGCGCCGGACGCGCACAGCCCGACAGATCCGCGGTGAGGTGCAAACCGTTCATCGGCGCGCTCAACCGGCGGGCTGACCCGCCTCCGCGAGCAGCGCGTGACAGCGTTCCTCATGCTGGGCGATCTCGGCCAGCGTGACCTCGATGTCGCTGAGCTGCTGCTGCAGCTGGCGCCGGTGCTGGTCCAGCACGCCAAGGAAAGCCCGCAGCTGCGGCACGGTGTCCGACCGGGTGTCGTACATGTCCACCAGCTGCTTGATCTCCTGCAGCGACAGGCCCAGCCGCTTGCCACGCAAGGTCAGCTTGAGCCGCGTGCGGTCGCGCTGGGTGTAGACGCGGTTGCGTCCGGCGCGCGCTGGCGTGAGCAGGCCCATGTCCTCGTAGAAGCGGATCGCGCGCGGGGTGATGTCGAACTCGGCCGCCAGCTCGGTGATGGTGAACAGCGGCCCGGCGTCGTCGCCGGCCTCGGGCAGGGCGTCCTCGGACAGGTCGTCGGCCGGGCTCGGGCGGGGTTCGGTGCTCATGGCTACACTGGACAGATGACGTTGACGTAAACGTAAGTCTATAGCCATGGCCAATCCCCGCGAATCCGAACTGACCTACCCCCTCGGCGACACGCTGCCCGGCCCGGGCCAGGCGCTGGAGGTGGCGCCCGGCGTGCGCTGGGTGCGAATGGGACTGCCCTTCGCGCTGGACCACATCAACCTGTGGCTGCTGCGCGATGCGATCGACGGGCGGGAGGGCTGGACCCTCGTCGACTGCGGCATCCACAACGACGCGACGAAAGCGGGCTGGGAACAGGTCTTCGCCGAGCACCTGGAGGGCTTGCCGGTGCTGCGCGTCATCGTGACGCACTTCCATCCCGATCACATGGGCCTGGCGCACTGGCTGACGCAGCGCTGGCAGTGCCGCCTGTGGATCAGCGCGACGGACTACCAGTTGGCGCGGCTGGCCTCGTCCTCGACGGTCGGGATGGGCGGCGAGGCCGCGGCGGCCTTCTTCGGCAGCCACGGACTGACCGACCCGGCCGCGCTGGACAAGATCCGCAGCCGCGCGAGCTACTACCCTGGCATGGTCCCCGCAATCCCTTCGACCTTCCGGCGGCTGATGGACGGCATGATCGTCCGGATCGGCGAGCACGACTGGCGCTGCCTCGTGGGCTATGGGCACGCGCCGGAGCACATCAGTCTGTTCAGCGAGACGCAGGGCGTGATGATCTCCGGCGACATGGTGCTGCCGCGCATTTCGACCAACGTGTCGGTCGTGGACGTGGAGCCCGAGGCGGATCCGCTGCAGCTCTATCTCGACTCGCTCGCCCGCCTGGCGCCGCTGCCGGCGGACACGCTGGTGCTGCCGGCCCATGGCAAGCCCTTCCGCGGCCTTCGCGCGCGCATCGACCAGCTGCAGCAGCACCATCAGGAGCGCCTGGCCGAAGTGCTGGAAGCCTGCACCGCCAAGCCCTGCCATGCGGCGGAGCTGCTGCCCATGATGTTCCGGCGGCCGCTGGACCTGCACCAGACCACCTTCGCGATGGGCGAGGCGGTGGCCCACCTGAACCGGCTGTGGCATGGCGGTCAGCTCCGGCGCTCGCTGGACGAAGACGGCATCCACCGCTTCTCGGTCTGAGGCCGGCGCGCACCGACGCGGACACGCAGTTGCCGCGGATCGATCGAAGGGAAATCGCTGCCCTGAAATGACAGTCGCCGCCGTCCCGGTCACGGGACGGCGGCGCTGCGCCTTGTAATGCATCAGCTTGTCGGCTCTGAGCGCGGGTCGACCTGGCTCAGCCTTTGGCTGGGGGACCCTGAGCGCCGCCGGGAGCGGAACGCGGGAGGCGGTTCTGGCTCAGATGCGGTGATGACAGCAGATTGGAGTGTGCAGCCCCACTCAAATGAGTCACAAGCCCCCCCAAAGGGGGAAGTGCGGAGGTTTACCGCTACCGTCCATGGCGATTGACGCGTTCGGTATTTGTTCTCGGGGGAATGCTCAGGCTTCGTCCATCAGCGGCAACACCGCCTGCTTCAGGCGATCCCGCGCGAGCTCGTACTCGGGGAAGACGGACCGCACGACCGCCCAGAAGCGCGGGCTGTGGTTCATTTCCTTGAGATGGGCCAACTCGTGCGCGACGACGTAATCGATGAGCGCCGGCGAGAAATGGATCAGCCGCCAGTTCAGCCGGATCATCCCGTCGGCGCTCGCGCTGCCCCATCGGGTCTGCGCGGACGAAAGCCGCAGCCCGGTCATCGTGACGCCGAGCGGGCCGGCGAAGTGCCGGCAGCGCTGTTCGAAGAGCTGCCGCGCCTGACGCTGCAGCCAGGCCTGCACGGTGTCGCGGATCTGCTCGGGTGATGCGTCCTGCGGCAGCCCGAGGTAGAGCATGCGCCGAGGCACCGTGGCCAGCGTCGGCTGCGGATCGGCCTGGCCTTCGTCGAGCCGCGCGCCGGTCAGCGACGGGTCGAGCACCACGATCAGCGGCTCGCCCAGATAAGGGAGGCTGCAGCCGTCGCCCCAATGGATGCGGGCCGCCTGCGTGCGCCGGGCGCGCTCGCGCTGCTCGACCAGCTTGCGCAGGATCCACTCGGCCTTTTGTTGCAGTGCGCTGTCGATGTCGCCCAGCGGCACCCACTTCGGCGCGGACACGCGCAGGCCATCCTCGCTGACGGTGAAGCCGATGCTCCGCCGCCGCGCGCGCTTGAGTTCGTAGGGAATCGCCTGTCCCTGCAGCAAGACCTGGCGCAGCGACGCGCCCGCATCGCCGCGTGAGCGAGGCGCCGGGGCGACGGGGTCGGGAGCGGGACGCGGGGGCGCGGGTTCAGGCTCGGTGTCGAACAGCGACAGCTGGGTGAAGCTGTTCAGCAGTCCGCCCAGTCCCCGCAGCTTGGAAGGCAGCATGGGCTGCGAGTGTAATCAGGCGGAGGCCTGCGCGGGGGGTGGCGCGGCCGCGGCCCGCGGCGCCTCGCCGGGCGGATAGGCCTCGGGGTCCAGGACTCTCATCTCGGCCTCGATCCAGGCCTGGACCTCCTTCATCAGCTCGGCCGGCGCGCGCCCCTCGCTCGGGATCATCGGGCCGATCGAGATGTCGATCGTGCCCGGCCTGAGCAGGAAGCTCTTGCGCGGCCAGCAGCGGGCCGAGTTCATCGCGATGGGCACGACCGGCTGGCCGGTCTCGACCGCCAGGCGCGTGCCGCCGGTCTTGTACTCGCCGGCCTTGCCGCGCGCCACGCGCGTGCCTTCCGGGAACATGATCACCCAGTTGCCCTGGCCCATGATCCGCTTGCCCTGCGCGGCCACCTTGCTCCAGGCCTCGCTGCGCTTGCTGCGGTCGATGTGGATCATGTCCAGCCGCGCCATCGACCAGCCGAAGAACGGGATGTAGATCAGTTCCCGCTTGAACACGTAGGCCAGCGGCCGCGGCATCAGCATGGGGTAGGCGAAGGTCTCCCAGGTCGACTGGTGCTTGGACAGCAGGATGGCCGACTGCTTCTCGCCGGTGGGCAGGTGCTCCATGCCGCGCACGCGCCACTTGACGCCGCAGATCAAGCGGGCGCCCCAGATGGCGACGCGCAGCCAGTTGGCGCACATCCAGTAGAGCCGGGTGCTGTCGAGGAACAGCGAGCAGATCACGACCGCGGTGCCCCAGGGCACGACGGTGACGACCAGATAGAGGACAAAGAGGATCGAGCGCAGGGCGATGAGCATCAGCTCAGGTCTCCGGGGGAGGTGTCGGGTTCGGCGGACTCGCCACGCGACTGGGCGCGCGCGCGGCGTTCCTCATGGATGAGGGTTTCGGCGAAGGCGGCGAGGTCCTGGTGCACGCGGCTGCCGGGCACCAGCGCGATCTGCTCCTGCAGTTGCGCCTCGTCGACGCCGCCCAGGCGGTCGCCGCGCACCAGGTGCGGCACGCAGCCGGCATTGCGTGCCGTCTGCAGGTCGCGCACGCTGGCGCCGACCATGTGGACCTGCGACAGGTCCACGCCGAAGCGCTCGCCGATCTGCTCGACCAGGCCGGGCAGCGGCTTGCGGCAGTTGCAGTTCTCTTCGGGCGCGTGCGGGCAGAAGAAGGCGGCGTCGAGGCGCCCCCCCTTCTCCGCCAGCAATTGATTGAGGCGCAGGTGCACCGCGTTCAGCGACGCCATGTCCAGCAGTCCGCGTCCGATGCCGGGCTGGTTGGTGGCCATCACCGTGTGCCAGCCGGCGTGGTTCAGCCGCGCGACGGCCTCGAGCGCGCCGGGCAGCGGCTCGAGTTCCTCGGGCGACTTCACGTGGTCGTCGCGGTACCGGTTGATCGTGCCGTCACGGCCCAGGATCACTAGCTTCATGCCATGCGGATGGTCGGACCGGGTGGGCATCGGGGTCTCCGTTCAGCGGCGTTGCAGCGTTTCGGCGCGGCGGCGATCAGGCGGCCAGCCGCGAGAGGTCGGCCACGCGATTCATCGCCTCGTGCAGCTGCCCGAGCAGCGCCTGGCGATTCGCGCGCAGCGCCGGATCCTCGGCGTTGACCATCACGTCGTCGAAGAAGGCGTCGACCGGCGCCTTCAGCGCGGCCAGCGCCTTCAGCGAGCCGGCGTAGTCGTGCTGCTCGAACAGCGTGTCGGCCTGCGGCTTCACCGCGGCCAGCGCCGCCGCGAGCGCCTGCTCGGCGGATTCGGTCAGCAGCGACGGCGTCACTTCGGTCGGCCGCTCGCCCTCGATCTTCTTGAGGATGTTGCCCACGCGCTTGTTGGCCGCGGCCAGCGAGGCCGATTCCGGCAGCGCCGCGAAGGCGCGCACCGCCTCCAGGCGCTTGGGCACGTCGCCCAGGCGGGCCGGGTTCAGCGCCAGCACCGCGTCGACCTCCTGCGCGCTGTAGCCCTGATCGCGCAGGCTGACCGCCAGGCGGTCAGCGAAAAAGCCCAGCAGCGCCTCGGTCGGATCCTGGATCAGCTCGCCGAAGGCCGGCAGCGCGCCCTGGATCAGCTCCGGCAGCGACAGGTGCATGTGGTTCTCGACCAGGATGCGGATCACGCCCAGCGCATGGCGGCGCAGCGCGAACGGGTCCTTGTCGCCGGTGGGCAGTTGGCCGATGCCGAACAGGCCGATCAGCGTCTCCAGCTTGTCGGCCAGCGCCACGACGGTGCCGGTGTGGTTGCGCGGCAGCGCGTCGCCGGCGAAGCGCGGCTTGTAGTGGTCCTCGATCGCCTTGGCCACGCCGTCGCGCAGGCCTTCATGGCGCGCGTAGTAGCCGCCCATGATCCCTTGCAGCTCGGGGAACTCGCCGACCATGTCGGTCAGCAGGTCGGCCTTGGCCAGCCGCGCGGCTTCCTGCGCCTTGCTGTCGAGCACGTCGAACTCGTCCTTGGCCTCGGCCGTGTACGGGTGCTGGGCCATGCGCAGCTGGTTGACGATCGCATGCGCGATCGCGCGCACGCGCTCGGTACGCTCGCCCTGGCTGCCGAGCTTGCCGTGATAGACCACCTTGCCCAGGCCCTCGACGCGCGACGCCAGCGTCTTCTTGCGATCCTGGTCGAAGAAGAATTTCGCATCGGCCAGGCGCGGGCGCACGACGCGCTCATTGCCCTCGACGACCTTGGACGCGTCCTGCGGATGCACGTTGCTGACCACCAGGAAGCGGTGGGTCAGCTTGCCGTGGCCATCCAGCAGCGGGAAGTACTTCTGGTTGGCCTTCATCGTCAGGATCAGGCATTCCTGCGGGACGGCCAGGAACTCCGGTTCGAACTGGCACGAGAGCACGTTGGGCAGTTCGACCAGCGCGGTCACCTCGTCCAGCAGTTCGGGCGCGTCGATCGGCGACAAGCCCAGCGGCTCGGCGCTGGCCTGCAACTGGCGCACGATCTCGTTGCGGCGCTGCTCGAAGGAGGCGATCACGCCGCCTTCCTCGCGCAGCTGCTGCTCGTAGCTGTCGGCGCTGCGGACCTCGATGGCCGCGGCCTTGGATTCGAAGCGATGGCCGCGGGTCACGCGGCCCGAGCTCAGCCCCAGCGCGCCGACCTCGACCACGTCGTCACCGTGCAGCGCGATCAGGCCATGGGCCGGACGCACGAACTTGACGTCGCTCCAGCCGTCGGCCAGCTGATAGGTCATCACCTTGGGGATGGGCAGCTTGGCGAGGGTCTCGTCCAGCGCCTTCTGCAGGCCGTCCTTCAGCGTCACGCCGGGGACGACGGTGTCCAGGAACAGCGCCTGCGCCTTGCCGTCGGGGGCGCGCTTCAGGCTGGGGACGGCCGACGCGTCGGCGCCGACCGCGGCCAGCTTCTTCAGCAGCGCCGGCGTCGCGTTGCCGGCGGCGTCCAGCGCCACCGCCACGGGCATCAGCTTCTGCTGCACCGCGCGATCGGCGGCCTTGGCGGCCACGCCAGTCACGTGGACGGCCAGCCGGCGCGGCGTCGCGAACGCGCGCACCGCGGCGCCAGCCTCGGCCAGGCCCTGCGCCTTCAGCGCGTCCGCCAGCACCGAGGCGAAGGCCTCGCCCAGCTTCTTCAGCGCCTTGGGCGGCAGTTCCTCGACAAACAGTTCGACGAGAAGATTCTTGGTGGTCATGCTCGTGATTCCTCGGCCTCAGGCGGCGGCCTTCTTGTCGGCCTTCTCAGCCTTGGCGGCAGCCTCGGCGCCCTTCTTCTCGATCTGCGCGATCACCTCGTCGGCCCAGGCTTTCGGGGCCATCGGGAAGCCGAGCCGCGCGCGGCTGTCCACGTAGCCCTGCGCGACGGCGCGCGCCAGGTTGCGGATGCGGCCGATGTAGGCGGCGCGCTCGGTCACGCTGATCGCGCCGCGCGCATCCAGCAGGTTGAAGGTGTGGGCCGCCTTGAGCAGTTGCTCGTAGGCCGGCAGCGCGAGCTGGGCGCCCATCAGGTGCTGCGACTGGCGCTCGTGCGCGGCGAAGGCGCCGAGCAGGAAGTCCACGTCGCTGTGCTCGAAGTTGTAGGTCGACTGCTCGACTTCGTTCTGATGGAACACGTCGCCGTAACTGAGACCGTCGGTGTAGACCAGGTCGTAGACGGACTCCTTGCCCTGCAGATACATCGCCAGCCGCTCCAGGCCGTAGGTGATCTCGCCGGTGATGGGCTTGCAGTCGATGCCGCCGACCTGCTGGAAGTAGGTGAACTGCGTCACCTCCATGCCGTTGAGCCAGACCTCCCAGCCCAGGCCCCAGCAGCCCAGCGTCGGGTTCTCCCAGTCGTCCTCGACGAAGCGGACGTCGTTCTTCTTCAGGTCGAAGCCCAGCGCCTCCAGCGAGCCCAGGTAGAGCTCCAGGATGTTGGCCGGCGCGGGCTTGAGCACGACCTGGAACTGGTAATAGTGCTGCAGCCGGTTCGGGTTCTCGCCGTAGCGGCCATCCTTGGGGCGGCGGCTGGGCTGGACGTACGCGGCCTTCCAGGGCTCGGGGCCGAGCGCGCGCAGGAACGTCGCGGTGTGGCTCGTTCCGGCGCCGACCTCCATGTCATAGGGCTGCAGCAGGGCGCAGCCTTGCTTGGACCAGTACTCCTGCAGGCGGAGGATCAGTTGCTGGAATGTCAGCATGGGGCGTCGGGCCGTCGGACGGGCGTTGGAGCAAAACGACCGATTCTATGTGCGGCCCGTGCCGCTCACCGGCGTCGCAGCGCCGGCAGGACACCCGCCGCCGCCAGCGCCCACAGCGGCCACAGCCCGAGCGCCGACAGCCAGCGCGCGTACGGCGTGACGCCGGCGCGGCCGTCGACCACGGTCTCCAGCACGCCGGCCCGTTCCGCCGGCAGCCGCGCGAGGACATGGCCGCGATGGTCGACATGGGCGGTCGCGCCGGTGTTGGTCGCGCGCACGATCGGCCGCTGGAACTCCAGCGCCCGCATCTGCGAGAACTGCAGATGCTGGTCCTGCACCATGCGCGGCCCGAACCAGGCCAGGTTGCTCGCGTTGACGAAGACCGTCGCGGCCGGCTCGCCGGTGTCGAGCGCGCTGGCGACGACGTCCTCGCCGAACAGGTCCTCGTAGCAGATCAGCGGCCGCAGCCGCTGCCCGGCGAAGGGCAGCGCGCGCTGGTGCCGGCCGCGCGCCTGGTCGTCCATCGGCATGTTCATCGCGGTGACGAACCAGTGGAAGCCGGGCGGAATGAACTCGCCGAACGGCAGCAGATGACGCTTGCCATAGTCATAGGGCTGAGCGAAGCCCAGGCCGGCCAGCGAGTTGACGAAGCCGTCGGCCGAGTTGCCCAGGAAGGTGCCCAGCAGCAGCGGCCGGATCGCGGCGCCGCGGCGCAGGCGCTCGACATGCTCGTCGCCGAGGAAGGCCAGCGGCACCGGCAGCACCGACTCGGGCGTGACCACGACCTGTCCGCGCGCGGCGTCGATCAGCGCGGTGAGCTGGTCGAAGTTCTCGTCGAATCGCGCGCGATCGAACTTCTGGTCCTGCGGGATGTTGGGCTGCACCAGCGACACGGCGATCGAGCCGGTCGAGCGGGTGAAATCCTGCGGCAGGAACTGCGCCGCGGCGATGCCGGCCGCCAGCGCGCCCAGCAGCGCCCACTGCCGCAGCGCGAGCGAGGCGGCGGCCAGCGCCGCCAGCGCGGTGATGCCGTAGACGCCGAGGTAAGGCGCGAACACGGCCAGCGGCCCCTGCGCATGCGCGTAGCCGCTGGCGATCCACGGGAAGCCGGTGAAGAAGGTCGCGCGGGCGAGCTCCGCGCCCAGCCACAGCCCGGCGAAGGCGAGCGCGCGGCGCCACGCGGCCCGGCCCTCCGACCAGCGCGCGGCCAGGCCGAGGCCGGCGGCGTAGTAGGCGGACAGGAACAGCGCCAGCGCGAGCACGGCCAGCGCCGACACGGCCGCGGGCAGGTGGCCGAAGTCGTGCATGCTGATGTAGAGCCACCAGAGCCCGGACGTGAGCCAGCCCACCCCGAAGAGCGCGCCGGTGAGCGCCGCGCGCCGGGGCCGCTCGCTATCGCAGGCCGCGATCAGCCAGGCCAGCGCCAGCGGCTGCAGCCACCAGGCCGGACTGGGCGAGAACGAGGCCGTGTGCAGCGCGCCGGCCACCAGTGCCAGCGCGGGATGGAAGCACCAGGCGGGCGCGCGGGACTCCGTGCGGCGCATCAGCCGCTGTGGTCGTCGGCCTCGGAGGCCGGCGCGCGGGTCACCTTGAACCAGCGCACGGCGCCGCCGCGGTTGATCATCACCGAGAAGCGCAGGCCCGCCACCTCGACGGTCTCGCCGCGGCGGGGCACGCGGCCATGCTCGTGCGCGACCATGCCGCCGATGGTGTCGAAGGCCGCGTCGGACAGCGACAGGCCGAAGGCCTCGTTGACCGCGGCGATGTGCGCGTCACCGGCCACCCGGTAGCTGCCGTCGGCCAGCGTGTAGATGCCGGCGTCGCCGTCGCCGACGTCGAATTCGTCCTCGATCTCGCCGACGATCTCCTCGAGCACGTCCTCGATCGTGATGAGCCCGGCGGTGTTGCCGAATTCGTCGATGACGATGGCCAGATGATTCCGGTTGGAACGGAAATCGCGCAGCAGTTCATTCAGGCCCTTGCTCTCGGGCACGAAAACTGCCGGGCGCAGCAGCGCGCGCAGGTTCAGTTCCGGGGCGCGCTGGAGCTTGAGCAGATCCTTGGCCAGCAGGATGCCGATGATGTTGTCCCGCTGACCGTCATAGACCGGGAAACGCGAGTGCCCGGTGTCGATGACGGTCGCCAGCAGTTCGTCGGTGGGCGCGTGGATGTCCAGCAGGTCCATGCGCGGCGCGGCGACCATCACGTCGCCCGCGCTGAGCTCGGCCATGCGCAGGACGCCTTCGAGCATCTGGCGCGATTCGGGCGCGATCAGTTCGCGCTCCTCGGCTTCGGCGAAGTTCTCGATCAGCTCGCTGGTCGAGTCGGGGCCGGGATGCAGGAATTCGAGAACCCGGTCCAGCAGGCCGCGCGGGTCGTTGCCACGCCCGCCATGCTTGGCGGGCCGACTAGGCTGAGGTTCAGACACTGTCGTGTGTGCCGTCGTTGAGGAGGCGCCAGAATAACCGATTGACATTGACATTCGCTTGAAACACAGTCATCCGCCCCCAGTTGCCGGGGCCAAGCTTTTCCTAAAGAGAGATGGGTCGTCCATATGCCGTCCGCCGCTGAAACTGCCTCGCAAACTGGCTCGCAAACTGGCTCGCAGGGCGCCGCCCCGAGTCCCGCGCAGGGACTGATCCCCGCCACCATCCTCACGGGCTTCCTGGGCTCGGGCAAGACGACGCTGCTCAAGCGGGTGCTGACCGAGGCCCACGGCCAGAAGATCGCCGTCATCGAGAACGAGTTCGGCGAGGAGAACATCGACAACGACATCCTCGTCAGCGAGACGCAGGAGCAGATCATCCAGCTCAGCAACGGCTGCGTCTGCTGCACGATCCGCGAAGACCTGCGCACCACGCTGTCCGACCTGGCCGCGCGCCGCCGCAAGGGCGAGCTGGACTTCGAGCGCGTGGTCATCGAGACCACCGGCCTGGCCGATCCCGGCCCGGTCGCGCAAACCTTCTTCATGGACGACGAGATCGCGGAGACCTTCCTGCTCGACTCGATCCTGACGCTGGTCGACGCCAAGCACGCGAACGACCAGCTCGACACCCGCCAGGAAGCGCGCCGGCAGGTGGGCTTCGCCGATCAGATCTTCCTGAGCAAGACCGATCTGGTGGACGACACGGCCGTCGACGCGCTGACGCACCGCCTCAAGCACATGAACCCGCGCGCCCCGCAGTCCCGCGTGCATTTCGGCGAGGTGCCGATCAAGGACGTGTTCGACCTGCGCGGCTTCAACCTGAACGCCAAGCTCGAGATCGATCCGGACTTCCTGGCCGCCGACGACCACGGCCACGGCCACGGGCACGACCATGGGCACGACCATGGGCACGACCACCACGGCCATGACCATGACCATGAGCACGGCGAGCACTGCGACCACCCGCACCACCACCATCACGACGACGACGTGAAGTCCTTCGTCTTCCGCTCCGAGCGTCCGTTCAATCCGGCCAAACTGGAGGACTTCCTGGGCGCGATCGTGCAGGTGTACGGACCGAAGATGCTGCGCTACAAGGGCGTCCTGAACATGAACGGCACCGACAAGAAGGTGATCTTCCAGGGCGTGCACCAGCTGATGGGTTCGGATCTCGGTCCGAAATGGATGCCGAATGAAAAGAAGGTCAGCAAGATGGTGTTCATTGGCATCGATTTGCCAAAGGACATCCTGTTGCAGGGGCTGGAAGGCTGCCTGGCTTAGTGCCACACTGGCCAGCGGTTCCGAGCCATCGCTCGGGCGGCGGCGGAGGTGGCTACAATCCGCCGCGCCCGAACCAGGCCCCTGCGCCATCGGCGGGAAGCTCCGGCTTCTTCTGCCGAGCAGGTATAAAGAGCCGCTAGGAGAGTAACGTGAGCAAGACACCGGCCTCCAAGACCGCCGCGCCCAAGCCCGCCACGAAGGCGGCCAAGGCCTCGGCGGCGGGCAAGTCCGCCGAGGCGGACGCGCCAGACAGCACGGTCTCTCTGCTGGACAGCCCCGTCCGGCCCGCGACCCCGACATCAACTTCGAACAACAGCCGCCCCGCCGTGAAGACTGATCCCAAACTCTCCTCCGCCTGGAAGAACAAGTCCGGTGCCGAACTGACCGACGCTGAAGTGCTGGCGATGCCGGACAGCGAGTACATGAACGACAAGCAGGTGGACTTCTTCCGCGCCAAGCTGACGCAGCTGAAGGAAGACATCCTGTCCAATGCCGGCGAGACGACCGAGCACCTGCGCGAGGACACGTCCATCGTCCCCGACCCGGCCGACCGCGCCACGATCGAGGAAGAACACGCCCTGGAACTGCGCACCCGCGACCGCGAGCGCAAGCTGCTGAAAAAGATCATGCAGTCGCTGCAGCGCCTGGAAAGCGGCGAGTACGGCTACTGCGACGAAACCGGCGAGCCGATCGGTCTGGGCCGCCTGATCGCGCGCCCGACCGCGACGCTGTCGCTGGAAGCGCAGCAGCGGCGCGAACTCAAGCAGAAGATGTTCGGCGATTGAGCCGCCGACTGCGCTGCGCAAGCGTCAAGCAGCATCACGCGAAGTGTCCGGTGAAGAGCAAGGTCCGCTAAAGCATGTCCGATCCCAAAGACGGCACCAACAAAGAAGGCGAGAGCTTTTTCCGCAAGGTGGCGCGTTTCGTGGCCAATCCGACGACCGACTGGGCGGAGATCAATTCGCGCCAGGACGATCCCGAGGCCGATGCGGCCAAGGCGGAATTGCGGGCCATGGTGGAGCGCAAGCGCCGCAACGATTTCGTGCGCAAGCGCGAGCTCGACATGCTGCGCAAGATCCGGCGCGAGGGCCTGACGCCGGAACAGCTGGCCGCCTTGGGCGGCCATGCCACATCGGGCATCGACGAACTGGGCCGCATCAGCGAGATCCAGGGCGCGCGACGCGACGAGGCCAGCGTCAAGGCCAAGATCGACCAGATCGAGCAGCAGATGGTCGGCGAGGGCTTCGTCACGACCCATGTGCCGGGCCAGCATCCGGCGGGCTTCTTCGAGACCAGCACCCGCCCGGTGAATTTCGCGCCGACGCAGCCGGCCGATCAGATCGGGGCGCGGGTTGCCGACCACGCGCCGGCGGCGGACATGGAGCGCCTGGACCTGGCGCCCGCGCCGGCCGCGGCCTCGATGGGCGCCGGCATGGCGCCGCTGTCGCCGGCCGCCGCGCCCGCGCCCATCCCCGAGCTCAAGAAGGAGATCCCGACGCTGAGTTTCCGCGTCGCGGATCCGCAGGTCGAGGTCAGCGAGGTCGTCCATGACGCCGAGCTGGACGAGGCCGTCATCGCTTTCGCCAATGCCGACTACGAGCACTGCGAGCGCAGCCTGACCGACCTGACGCGCCCTGGCGGCGCGCGCCACGAGCACGCCGAGACCTGGCTGGTGCTGTTCGACCTCTACCGGGCGACCGGCCAGCAGGGCAAGTTCGAGCATCTGGCCAACGAGTACGCGCAGCAGTTCGGCCTGTCGTCCCCGCAATGGTTCTCGCTGCCCAAGCTGGTGGCCGAGGCAGTGCAGCAGGAGCGCGCGCCGCTCGGCCGCGCGAGCAGCGTGTCCTGGACCAGCCCGGAGTATCTGGATACGGAAGCCGTGACGCAGATGCGCACGCGCTGCGAGAACCTGCCGATGCCCTGGGTGATCGATTGGGCGCCGCTGCGCCAGATCGACATCGAGGCCTGCGCCAAGCTGCGCGACCTGTTCCGCTCCTGGGCGCAGCAGTCGCTGGACCTGCGCTGGCTCTCCGGCGACCACTTCTTCCAGGTCCTGCGCGAGCAGGCCCCGGTCGGCAGCCGCGACGCGGACCCCATCCTCTGGATGCTGCGGCTGGAGGCGCTGCGCCTGGCCAACCGGCCGGACCAGTTCGACGAAGTCGCGATCGACTACTGCGTCACCTACGAGGTCTCCCCGCCCAGCTGGGAGAAGGCGCTGTGCCATGTGCGCATCAGCGGCAACGCGCTGTCCACGAGCTCCCCGTCGTCGATCCAGCCAGCGGCGCCGGACACCGGCATCGCCTTCCTCGAGTCGACGATGACCGACGCGGTCAACACCGCGGCGCTGATGGAGCTGTCCGGCCAGCTGAGCGGCGACATCAGCGAGACGCTGGCGCTGATGACCGAGCAGCTCGGCACCGCGTCGCTGGTGACGATTGCCTGCCCCAAGCTGATCCGGCTGGACTTCATGGCCGCTGGCGACCTGCTGAACTGGGTGCTGGCGCGGCGCAGCGAGAACCGCGCGGTGCAATTCAGCGACGCGCACCGCCTGGTGGCGCTGTTCTTCGGCGCGATGGGCATCAACGAGCACGCACGCGTCAAGGTGCGGCACGTCTGACGGCCGTCCGGCCGACCTTCGCATCAACGGGGCCTCTGGCCCCGTTGCGCTTTTGGATGGCCGATCATCGAGGAGCGGCGCAGCGCCGGACGGCCATTCGTCAACCGGCATTCGCACACGCGAGGCCAACGTCTTTTCCTCACCTTGTGATCCGCGCATCGGATCCCACGTGAGGGGGTCATGACCGGAACTTCCATGTCTCAAGATCACTCCTCCCCGCTCCCTCCGTATCACGGCACCACCATCGTCAGCGTGCGGCGCGGCAATCAGGTCGCGATCGGGGGCGACGGGCAGGTGACGCTGGGCTCGATCGTCGTGAAGTCGACGGCGCGCAAGGTGCGCAAGCTCTACAAGAACCAGGTGCTGGCGGGCTTCGCCGGAGCGACGGCGGACGCGTTCACGCTGTTCGAGCGCTTCGAGGCCAAGCTCGAGAAGCACCAGGGCCATCTGGTGCGCGCGGCGGTGGACCTGACGCGGGACTGGCGCACGGACCGCGTGCTGCGGCGGCTGGAAGCGATGCTGGCGGTGGCCGACCGCACGGCCTCGCTGATCATCACCGGCAATGGCGACGTGCTCGAGCCCGAGCAGGGCATCGTCGCCATTGGCAGCGGCGGCGCCTATGCGCAGGCGGCGGCGAAGGCGCTGCTGAACCACAGCGAGCTGAGCGCGGTGGACATCGTCAAGCAGTCGCTGGTCATCGCCGGCGAAATCTGCATCTACACCAACGGCAATCACACGATCGAGACGCTGGACTGAGCCGGCGCCGGAGCACACGAATGAGCAGCAGCATGACCCCGCAGGAAATCGTCTCCGAGCTGGACCGGCACATCGTCGGCCAGGGGGACGCCAAGCGCGCCGTCGCGATCGCGTTGCGCAACCGCTGGCGGCGCCAGCAGGTGGACGAGAAGCTGCGCGGCGAGATCACCCCCAAGAACATCCTCATGATCGGCCCGACGGGCGTGGGCAAGACCGAGATCGCGCGCCGGCTGGCCAAGCTGGCGGACGCGCCCTTCATCAAGGTCGAGGCGACGAAGTTCACCGAGGTGGGCTATGTCGGCAAGGACGTGGACAGCATCGTGCGCGACCTGGTGGACATCGCGGTGAAGCAGGAGCGCGAGCGCCAGATGCGCCTGCAGCGCGCGCGGGCCGAGGACGCGGCCGAAGAGCGCATCCTGGACGCGCTGGTGCCGCCGCCGCGCTCGACGGCGGGTTTCGCGCCGGCCTCGGACGGCGGCGCGGACAACACCGCGCGTCAGGTGATGCGCAAGCGGCTGCGCGAGGGCTCGATGGACGACAAGGAGATCGAGATCGAACTGGCCGAGGCCCGTCCCTCGATGGAGATCCTCGGGCCGCAGGGCATGGAGGAGATGGCGGAGCAGCTCAAGGGGCTGTTCTCGCAGATGGGTCAGGAGCGCAAGAAGGCGCGCAAGCTCAAGATCGGCGAGGCGATGAAGCTGCTGGTCGAGGAGGAGGCCGCCAAGCTGGTCAACGAGGACGACATCAAGACCTCGGCGCTGGCGCATGCGCAGGACAACGGCATCGTCTTCATCGACGAGATCGACAAGGTGGCGACGCGCAGCGAGCACAGCGGTGGCGCGGACGTGTCGCGCCAGGGCGTGCAGCGGGACCTGCTGCCGCTGGTCGAGGGCACGACGGTGAACACCAAGTACGGGATGGTGAAGACCGATCACATCCTGTTCATCGCGTCGGGCGCCTTCCACCTGAGCAAGCCCAGCGACCTGATCCCTGAGCTGCAGGGCCGGTTCCCGATCCGGGTGGAGTTGAAGTCGCTGTCGGTGGAGGACTTCGAAGCGATCCTGTCGAGCACGCATGCGAGCCTGGTGAAGCAATACCAGGCGCTGCTGGCGACGGAGGGACTGACGCTGGAGCTGAGCGAGGACGGCATCCGCCGGCTGGCGCAGATCGCGTATGAGGTCAACGAGCGCACCGAGAACATCGGTGCCCGGCGTCTGTCGACCGTGCTGGAGCGGCTGCTGGACGATCTGAGCTTCGACGCGCACAAGCATGCCGGCAAGACCGTCACGATCGACGGCGCGCAGGTCGACGAGAAGCTCGGCGCACTGGCGCAGAACGAGGATTTGAGCCGGTTCATCCTCTGACCGCCGCGGCGGTTTGGGCCGCCGACTTCACAATGAGCTCACCATGAGCTCATCCTGAGCTCGAAGGCCGTCGCGAGACTGGCGTCTTCTCCCCACGAGAGGACCCGTCCTGCGATGAACCGCTTTCTCATCTCCGTGCTTCTCGGCCTCGTGGCCTGGAATGCGTCGACCGCATTGCTGATCGACTTCTACGTCCCATCTCCTTGCGACTTCACCGGCCGCTGCGACGGCGACATGATCTTCACGCTCAAGGTCTTCGGGATCTGGCTGGGCATGTTCTGGCTGAGCTCGGCGACGGTGCTGCTCTACAACATCGTCAGCTGGAAGCGGGCTTGGCAACGTCATCAGCGGCAGTGGCAATGATGCGCCTCCCCGCCCTGCACCACTTCCTGCGCCTGTCGCTGAGCGGGAACGCCGGCCGCAGCCTGCGCCTCGAGGCCAGCGGCCGACTGTCGATCTCGATGCCGGCCATTCGTCGTGAGGAGTCACCCCACCCTGACTCAAGGAGCTTCGCGATGACCGAGACCCCCATCCATGCCTTCCTGCGCGATTACGCCGCCGCCGTCTACGAGCGCGATCTGGCCCGCTTCATGGACCTGTACAGCGCGGACATGCAGGTCTTCGACAGCTGGGACCGCTGGCAGCACGATCGCCAGGCCTGGGCGGACATGGCCGCCGGCTGGTTCAAAGGCATCCGTGACGTGCGCGTACGCGTGACCGCCAAGGACATCGCGAGCTGGTGCGACGACCAGGTCGCGGGCGGTGCCGCGACGCTGGAGTTCGCCGCGCTCGACGACAGCGGCAAGCCGCTGCGCGCCACCGAGAACCGCCTGACCGTCGTGCTCCGCAACGAGAACGGCCGCTGGCGCGCGGTGCATCAGCACACCTCGGTGCCGGTGGACTTCAACAGCAAGCAGGTCGTGCAGCGATAGGCCAAGATCGACCGGCAGGCACGCCGCTCACAGCGCCAGCCGGTGCGCCTGCAGGGCCAGCAGGCCGTCGAAAATCAACGAGTCGATCAGCTCGTGCGGGATGTCCAGCGCCGGCGAGACCTTCCAGCCCGCGCCGCCGGTCATCAGCGTGACCGGCGCCTGGCCGCAGCGCTTGACGATGTGGCGGTGCATGCGCTCGATCGCGCCCGTGATGGCGTAGTTGCCGCCGCTGGTCAGCGCGTCGGACGTGTTGGTCGGGAACTCGCGCACCTCGCCGGTGGGCACGCGCAGGCCGGCGGTGCCGCCTTCCAGCGCGCGCAGCATGATGCCGTGCCCGGGCAGGATCAGCCCGCCGAGGAACTTGCCGTCCGCGTCCAGCGCGTCGACCGTCACCGCCGTGCCGATCATCACCACCAGCGCCGGGCGCGCCGCCTGCCCGCGCATGCGCGCGAGGACGTGATGCCGCGCCCCGATCAGCGCCACGAAACGGTCCGCGCCCAGGCGCCCCGGATGGTCATAGCCGTTGGTCACGCCGCCCGCGTGCGCCGACGAGGCCACCCAGCGCGGCTCGATGTCCCACAGCTCCATCTGCTCCTCGACGCGATGCCGCATCGCGTCGCCGGCCACATTGCTGCCCAGCATGCTGCCCGGCGTGACGGGCAGCCGGGCCCAGTCGTGATCCGCCAGCTGCTCGATGTTCTCCAAGAACTGCGCGCCGTGCGCCAGCATCGCGCTGCCAGGCTGGGGACTCGCGTAAAGCGCCCACTTGAGGCGGGTGTTGCCGATGTCGATGGCCAGGAAACTCATGGGCGTGGGGGCTTGTTCCGTGGAATGCGCGCCAGGCACTGAAGCGCGGGACGGGGACAGGGCGGCAGGTTAGCAGTGTTTATCCTCAAGGCGGTGCACCCCGCAGCCGAAATAGGATGGGATCGGCATTCGCCGCTCCATCCTGGGGCGCTGCCGAAGATCCACCCTCACACGAGACCCCGGACCGATGAAGTTCTCCATCGCCACGCGCCTCTGGATCCCCGTCGCCGTCATGGCGGCCGTGACCGTCGTCATGACGCTGGGCGCGGCCTCCCGCACCCGCACGCTGCTCGCCGCCGCGCAGATCACGCAGGAGCAGCAGCAGCAGCGCTTCGAGCTCGCGCTGCGCTGGCGCGGCCTGACCGAGGCCAATGCCAGCCGCGTGCAGGCCGGCCTGGCGGCCAACGACAACGCCGTCGCCGACGCGATGAAGGGCGACATCGCCCGCACCACCGAGACCATCAACGAGGTGCAGAAGCAGCTCGAGGCGCTGGCCGACGGCGAGGATGACAAGGCCGCCATGGCCAAGATCGCCGACCGTCGCAAGGCCTACATCGCCGCCCGCAACGAAGCCGCCAAACTCAAGTCCGGCGGCGACGTCGAGGGCTCGCACAAGGCCCTGCAGTCGCAGGTGGTGCCGGCGATCGAGCAGTACCTGACGGCGCAGCAGGAATTCGTGGCGCTGCAGCAGAAGCGCTCGGCCGCGCTGCGCGAGGCCGCCGGCGCGGAGCGCATGCGCACCGTGTGGGGCGTGGCCGCGATGATGGCGGCGATCGTCGGCCTGCTGGCGCTGGCGACGGCGTATTTCGTGCGCACGATCTCGACCCCGCTGAAGTCGCTGATGGTGGAGGCCGAGCGCATCGGCGAGGGCGACCTGTTCCACGTCGATCGCGACTACAACAACGACGAGATCGGCGACGTGCAGCGCGCGCTGGCGGCGATGAAGAGCTCGCTGCGCAAGGTCATCCGCGAGGTGCGCGCGAGCGCCGACGGCATGCAGACCGCCAGCCAGGAGATCGCCAGCGGCAACCAGGACCTGAGCCAGCGCACCGAGCAGACGGCGTCCAACCTGCAGCAGGCGGCGTCGTCGCTGGCGCAGCTGACGGGCACCGTGCAGCAGAGCGCGGACAGCGCCCGCACGGCCAACCAGCTCGCGGGCAGTGCGGCCGAGGTGGCCGAGCGCGGCGGCGCGGTGGTGGGCGAGGTCGTGGGCACGATGGCCCAGATCGACGCGTCGGCCAAGAAGATCAACGACATCATCGGGACCATCGACGGCATCGCGTTCCAGACCAACATCCTGGCGCTGAATGCGGCGGTCGAAGCGGCGCGGGCCGGCGAGCACGGCAAGGGCTTCGCGGTGGTGGCGTCCGAGGTCCGGGCGCTGGCGCAGCGCAGCGCCGGCGCGGCGCGCGAGATCAAGGCGCTGATCGGCGACAGCGTGACCAAGGTCGAAGCGGGCTCGCAGCTGGTGCGCGACGCGGGGGCAACGATGACCGAGATCGTCGCCAGCGTGCAGCGGGTGTCGGACATCATTGGCGAAATCAGCGCCAGCACGGTGGAGCAGAGCCAGGGCATCGGCACCGTCAACGGATCGGTGGCGCAGCTGGACCAGATGACGCAGCAGAACGCCGCGCTGGTCGAGGAATCGGCCGCCGCCGCGGAATCGCTCAGCGAGCAGGCCCGCAAGCTCACGGCGCTGGTGGGACACTTCAAGGTCAGCGATCCCAAGCCGGCGGAAGGCAACCCGCCACCGTCCGCGGCGGCGCCGAAGCCGCTCGCGGCGCCACGCCCGGCGGCGGCGCCCGCCGCCAAGGCGCCGATCGCGAAGCCCGTTACCGCAAAGAATTCCGCGGCAAGAGCCTCCACGACGACAGCGGCTTCAAGACCGCTCGCCAAGGCAAGCCCTGCCCCCGCGCCGGTGCCGAAAGCGGCGCCTCCGGCCCCGGCCGGCCCCAGCGCGACCTCGGCGCCCGGCGACGATTGGGAAACTTTTTGATCTGCCTCAACGGCCCTCAAGAGTGAGGGCCCTTCCCCCATTTGTCTGCTTGGCGACCGGCCGCGTGCAGCATAGGCTTTCTGCCCTCTCCTCTTTGAGGGCAACCGATGCTCAGCACCCGCGACCAGATTCAGGCCAAGGCACACGACAGCCTTGACGCGATTACTATTGCCTGTCGATACTAATGATCAAGAGCTTTGCGGACAAGCGCACGGCGGCGATCTTCGACGGAACGACGACATGAGCATTCCACGCAGCCGGCTGAACCAGATCGATTTCGGCGACCTCACGACGGGGCGCCGGCTCGATCCGGTCCATCCTGGAAGCATCCTGATGACGGAGTTCATCGAGCCGCTCGGACTCACCCGGTATCGCGTCGCGAAGGCGATCGGTGTTCAGCAGCGGCGCATCGACGAGATCTGCGCAGGCGAGCGTTCGATCTCCGCCGACACGGCCGTCCGGCTCGGGCTGGCCTTCAGCGTGGACCCGCGCTTCTGGCTCAACCTCCAGGCGCAGTACGACATCGAGGTCATCCTGCAAGCGCATGGCGACCAGTTGGTGGAGGAGATCGACGCCTTGGCCGCCTGATCCCGCGTCATGCGCAGCGCCACCTCGCTCGCTCCCTGGCAGGTCTCCACCGGCGGCATCGCCGGCCTGATCCTCAGCATCGGCCTGGCACGCTTCGCCTACACGCCGCTGCTGCCGCTGATGCAGCAGCAGGCCGGCCTCGGTGACGCGATGGGCGGCACGCTCGCCGCCATCAACTACGCCGGCTACATGAGCGGCGCCCTGCTCGCCGCGCTCATCGACGACCCGCGCTGGCGTTCGCGCCTGTACTTCTGGGGCATGCTGCTGGGCCTCGTCGCCACGGCGCTCATGCCAATCGCCCCTCAAAGCGCGCCGCACCTCGCGTTGTGGGCCATCTCCCGCTACCTCGGCGGACTCAGCGGCGCCGCCGGCATGCTGCTGGGATCCGGACTCGTGCTGGGCTTCCTGATGCGCGCCGGCAAACGCCCCGAGCTCGGCGTCCACTTTCTCGGACTCGGCCTGGGCATCGTCGTCTCCGCGCTCGGCGCGATGGCGATGGACCGGCTTGCGCTCGATTGGGCCGGCCACTGGTGGGGCTTCGTCCTCGTCGGCCTGCCGCTGCTCGCGATCACGTGGTGGTGGCGTCCACCGGTGCCGCCGCCCGCTGCGGCCGCGCTCGCGGCCGGCGCGCCAAGCCCCAGATGGATGCGGTGGATGATCGCCGGCTACTTCTGCGCGGGCTGGGGCTTCGTCATCAGCGCCACCTTCACCGTCGCCATCGTCGAGCGCCAGCCGCTGCTGCATGGCCAGGGGCCGTGGGCGTGGCTGCTCGTCGGCCTCGCCGCCACGCCGGCCGTGTTCCTGTGGGACCGCGTCGCGCGCCGCACCGGCGATCTGAACGCGCTGCTCACCGCCTTCGCGCTGCAGATCGTCTCCGTCGTGCTGCCCGCGCTGTCGGGCAGCCTCGCCGCCGCGCTCACCGGCGCCCTGCTCTATGGCGCCACCTTCATCGGCCTGGTGAGCCTGACGCTCGCGCTCGTGGGCCGCCGCTCGCCCGGCAATCCCGGCAAGGCGATGGCCCGCCTCACGCTCAGCTATGGTGTCGCCCAGGTCACCGCGCCCGCGCTCGCCGGCGCCATGGCGCAGGCCAGCGGCAGCTATCTCGCCTCGCTGTGGCTCACGGCGGCGGTGCTCACCGCCGGCATGCTGATCATGTGGCGCCTACGCGGCCTGGAACGCCGCGGCGAGGTCTGATTCATCCAGAAGACCGATGCCATCGGCCTTCCTCGCCGAGGCCTCGATCGCCGCATCGAGATCCACCTGCTCGCGCCAGCGCGGCGACAAGGCCACCACCTCGCCGATGACGAGCAGCGCCGGACTCGGCAGCCCTTCACGTTCGATGGCCTGCGCCAGCCCGGCGAGCGTGGTGAAGCACTCGCGTTGACGCGCCGTGTGGGCTGCGCTGACGATCACCGCCGGCGTCTCTCCGCTCAGTCCGCCTTCCTGCAACGAGCACGCGATGGCCGCCGCCCGCGCGAGCCCCATGTAGACCACCAGCGTGAGCCGGCTCCTGGCCAGCGCCGCCCAGTCGGGTGCGATGCCGTGCTCGCCGTTGTGCCCCGTCACGAAGGCCACGCCCGGCGTGCAGCGCCGATCGGTCACCGGCACGCCGACCGAGGCCGGCGCCGCCAGCCCGGCCGACAGCCCGTTGATGACCTCGACCTCGATGCCGGCCTCGCGCAACGCATCGACCTCCTCGCCACCGCGCCCGAACACGAACGGATCGCCGCCCTTGAGCCGCACCACCCGCGCGCCGGCCTTCGCTTCGCGGATCATCAGCTCGTGGATGAAGCGCTGCTCCGTCGACACGCACCCCCCGCGCTTGCCCACGCGCAGCACGCGCGCCGACACCGGCAGGCAGGCGAGCACGCGCGCATCGACCAGGTCATCGGTCAGCACGACCTCGGCCTGCTGCAGGCGCTTCAGCGCCTTGACGGTGAGGAGTTCCGGATCGCCTGGCCCCGCGCCGACAAGCGACACCAGCGGCGTGCTGCCGGATGGGCGGGGGGATGAACTGGCGGATGAACTGGCGGATGGGCCGACGAATGGGCCGACAGCGGGGCTGACGTCGAGGGGAGTCATGTCGCTTCCTTCACTTCCACGGACACCGGCCTGCCGCCGGCGGAGGCGCTGCCTTGCACCAGGCGCCGCAGCGCCGGCAGGCAGGAGCCGCATTGCGTGCCGCAGCGCAGCTCACCTTGCAGCGCGGCGAGCCTGGCCTCCGGCGAACCCTCCGGCTGCCTCTGGAGGCAGGCCGCGATCGCGTCCTCGCGCACATCGAAGCAGTTGCAGACCTGTGGACTCGCGGGTGCGGCGGGCTGCTCCGCATCAGGCGCCAGCAGGCGGCGGCCGAACGGCGCGACCGCCGCGCGCTCGCTCCACAGCGCGTCGAGCCACGCGCCCTCGCTGCCCTCGCCCACGCGCAGCAGCGCCTGCAATCGCGCTTCGGCGCCTTCGCCGTCCAGCCGCAAGGACCGGCTGCGACCGCGCCGCCCATCGGCGTAGCGCAGCACGCCGACCCCATTGAGCTGCAGCACCGTCGACAGCGCCTGCACCACCGGCGCCGGCGGCGGCTCCGCGAATGCGAGTTCGAGGCTCCAGCCCTCGAGCGCCTCGTTCGCCGGCCCGGGCAGGCAGCAGGCGTACTCCGCCTGCGCCATCAGCACGCGCAGCTGGGCGCGCAGCGCCGCGCCCTCGCCGGGCCGGACCCAGGCGGCGCCGAAAACGCGCCACGGCAGGCTCACCGGCTCGACGCGGACGGCTGCGAATTTCAGTTCGGGCTGGCGCGCGTCCGGACAGTAGGCCGGCTGCGTCAGCGCGTTGATGCCGAGCTGCCCGCGTCCGCCCAGGAACTCGCTGCCCCAATGCATCGGCAGCCAGGCGCGCTGCGGGCCGACACGCTCATCGGCGCGCAGCGGCACGAACAAGGGCCCGCGCCGAGACGCCACCCGCACCAGCGCGCCTGCCTCCAGGCCGCGCCGCGCGATGTCCTGCGGATGCATGGACAGCGCGGGCGCCGGTTCACCGGCGAAGAGCCGCGCGACGGTGCCGCTGCGGCTCATGCCGTGCCATTGATCGCGCAGCCGGCCGGTGCTCAAAGCCAGCGGGAACTTCGCATCCTGCGTCTCCGCCGGCGGCTGGAAGGCCTTGGCGATGAAGCGTGCGCGGCCGTCAGCATGCGGGAACGCGCCGTCCTCGTACAGCCGGGCCTTCGCATCCACCGCGCCCTCGGGCCAGGGCCACTGGCGCGGCGCCTCCTCGAGCATCGCGTAGCTGAGCCCGCCGATGTCGAGGTCCCGCCCGCGCGTCGCCTCGCGATGCTCCAGCCAGAGCTGTTCCGGACGCTCCCATGCGAACAGGCTGGCGCGCCCCGGCCGCAGCGCCGCTTCCATGCGCCGCGCGACATCGCGCACGATGCGCCAGTCCTCGCGCGACTCGCCGGCCGGCGGCACGGCCGCGCGCACGCGACTGATGCGGCGCTCGCTGTTGGTGACGGTGCCTTCCTTCTCCGCCCAGGTGGCCGCGGGCAGCACCACGTCGGCGAAGTCCGCCGTCGCGGTGCCCGCGAAGGCTTCCTGCAGGATCACCAGCTCGCAGCGTTCCAGCGCCGCGCGCACCAGCGCCTGGTCGGGCATGGACTGCGCCGGATTCGTGCACGCGATCCACAGCGCCTTGATCTCGCCGCGCGCCGCCGCCTGGAACAGCTCGACGGCCGTCTTGCCTGGCCGTTCCGGCATCGCCTCCACGCCCCACAAGGCCGCCACTTCATCGCGATGCGCGGCATTGCCCGGGTCGCGGTGACCGGGCAGCAGCGTCGCCATGCCGCCGCTCTCGCGCCCGCCCATCGCGTTGGGCTGGCCGGTCAGCGAGAACGGCCCCGCGCCCGCGCGGCCGATCTGCCCCGTCGCCAGATGCAGGTTGATCAGCGCGGTGTTCTTGGCCGCGCCGCTGCTGCTCTGGTTCAGGCCCATGCAGTACAGCGACAGTGTCGAGGGCGACTGCGCGAACCACTGCGCCGCCTGCAGGATCTGCTCTTCCTTGAGCCCGGTGAGCCGGGCCGATTCGGCCGGCGTCATCGCCCGCACCAGCGCCTTCAGCGCGCGGAATCCGCTGGTGTGGCGCTCGATGAAGGCGGCATCGATCCAGCCTTCCCAGATCGCCGCGTGCAGCATGCCGTGGAACAGCGCGACGTCGCTCCCCGGCTTCAGCGCCAGGTGCAGGTCGGCGAACTCCGCCGTCTCCGTGCGCCGCGGGTCGACGACGATGATCTTCATCTCCGGCCGCGCCGCGCGCGCGGCCTCGATGCGGCGGAACAGGATCGGATGCGCCCACGCGGTGTTGGAGCCGGCGATGAACAGGCAATCGGTGCGCTCGAGGTCTTCGTAGCAGGCCGGCGGCGCGTCGGCGCCGAGCGACTGCTTGTAGCCGACCACCGCCGAGCTCATGCACAGCCGCGAGTTGCTGTCGATGTTGTTGGTGCCGACCAGCCCGCGCGCCAGCTTGTTGAACGCGTGATAGTCCTCGGTGAGCAACTGGCCCGAGATGTAGAAGCCGATGGCATCGGGCCCATGCTGCGCGCGGATCGCCAGCAACTGGTCGGCCAGGCGCTGCGCGGTCGTGTCCCAGTCCTGCGGCTGGAGCGCTTCGTCGCGCGTCGGCCGCCAGGCGGGCTGCAGCAGGCGCTGCTGCGCGCGCACGAGCGGCGTGGCGGTCAGGTGCAGCGTCGAGCCCTTGGTGCAGAGCCGGCCGAAGTTGGCCGGATGGTCCGGATCGCCGCGCACCCCGATGACGCGGGCGTCCTCACCGCTGCCCGCCGTCTCGATGAGCACGCCGCAGCCGACGCCGCAGTACGGGCAGGTCGAACGCGTTTCGGCCATCGCGGCGCTCCGCTCAGCAGGCCACGCGGGTGCAGGGACCCGCCTTCACCGGCGGCAGGTCGATGCCGATGGTGTCCAGCTCCTGCCGGTCCAGCAGCACGAAGCCGTTCTCGACCTTCACCTGGAACACCGGCGTGCGGCCTTCGTCGGGCTCGCGTGCGCAGCCGTTCTCGAGCGCGATGGTCCAGTTGTGCAGCGGGCACGCGACCGCGTTGCCGAAGACGATGCCCTGGCTGAGCGGCCCGGCCTTGTGGGGGCAGCGGTCGAGCAGCGCATGGACGCGATCATCGGCGGTGCGGAACAGCGCGACCTGCGGTCCCTGGTCGCGGGCGACGCGGCGCGAGCCAAGCACGGGGATGTCGGTGACGGCGCAGACGGCAATCCAGTGGGTCATGGGAATCCTCGTGATCAGAAGGTGTCGCGGACAGGCGCGGCAGGCACGGTCTTCGCGCCGGCACCGGCGGTGGACGCCGGCGCGCCGACGCTGGCCACCGGCTCGAACTGGCGCACGTCGACCTGCGCCTTGGCGAATTCGAACCACGGATCGGGTTCATCGTCGAGCGCGAACTGCAGCTCGGCCCACAGCGCCTTGCGGCCCTCGTGGTCCTCGAGGATGCGCTGCCTGACATGGTCCAGGCCCACGCGGGCGACGTAGTGGACGGTGCGCTCCAGGTACCAGCCCTCCTTGCGGTAGAGCTGCATGAAGGCGCCGGTGTACTCCATCACCTCCTCGGCGGTCTTGAGCTTGACCAGGAAGTGCGCGACCTCGGTCTTGATGCCGCCATTGCCGGCGATGTACATCTCCCAGCCGGAGTCCACGCCGATGATGCCGACGTCCTTGATGCCAGCCTCGGCGCAGTTGCGCGGGCAGCCGCTGACGGCGAACTTGACCTTGTGCGGCGCGTACATGCGCCACATCGCGCGCTCCAGGTCCTTGCCCATCTGCGTGCTGTCCTGCGTGCCCATGCGGCACCACTCGGAGCCGACGCAGGTCTTCACCGTGCGCAACGCCTTGGCGTAGGCATGGCCGCTGGGCATGCCGATGTCGCGCCAGACGTCGACCAGGTCCTCCTTGCGCACGCCCAGCAGGTCGATGCGCTGGCCGCCGGTCACCTTCACGGTGGGGATCTTGTACTTGTCGACGGCATCGGCGATCCGGCGCAGTTCATCGGCGCTTGTCTCGCCGCCCCACATGCGCGGGATCACCGAATAGGTCCCGTCCTTCTGGATGTTGGCGTGGCTGCGCTCGTTGATGAAGCGCGATTGCGGATCGTCCACGGCCTCCTTGGGCCACGACGAGATCAGGTAGTAGTTGAGCGCCGGACGGCAGGTCGCGCAGCCATTGGGCGTCTTCCAGTTGAGCCGCTCGTACACCTGGTCCAGCGTGACCAGGTGCTCCTTGAAGATGGCATCGCGCACCTCCTGGTGGCTCAGCTCGGTGCAGCCGCAGACGGCCTTCTTCTTCGGCGTGGCCGAGTAGTCTCCGCCGGCGGTGAACATCAGCAGCTGCTCGACCAGGCCGGTGCAGGAGCCGCAGCTCGCGCTGGCCTTGGTGTGCTTGCGCACCTCCTCCAGCGTGAACAGGCCCTTCTCCTTGATCGCCTTGCACACGGCGCCCTTGGTCACGCCGTTGCAGCCGCAGACCTCGTCGCTGTCGGCCATCGCGGCGGCCTTGTTGTGGCCCTGGTGGCCGACGTCGCCGATGTTGCTCTCGCCGAACATCAGCTTGTCCCGGATGTCGCCGATCTTGCGGCCCTCGCGCAGCAGCTTGAAGTACCAGCTGCCATCGACGGTGTCGCCATACAGGCAGGCGCCGACCAGTTGGTCGTTCTTGATCACGAGCTTCTTGTAGACGCCGGCGAAGGGGTCGCTCATCACGATCTCCTCGGTGCCGTCGCCGCCCATGAAGTCGCCGGCCGAGAACAGGTCGATGCCGGTCACCTTCAGCTTGGTGCTGGTCTGGCTGCCGAGGTAGCGGCCGATGCCGAACTGCGCCAGGTGGTTCGCGCAGACCTTGCCCTGCTCGAACAGCGGCGCCACCAGCCCGTAGGCGATGCCGCGATGCGCGGCGCACTCGCCGACGGCGTAGATGCGGGGATCGGTCACCGTCTGCAGCGTGTCGCTGACGACGATGCCGCGATGGCAGTGCAGGCCGGCGCTCTCGGCCAGCGCCGTGTTGGGGCGGATGCCGGCGGCCATCACGACGAGGTCGGCGGGAATCTCCTCGCCGTCCTTGAAGCGGACGGCCCGGACCCGGCGGCGAGCCGGGGCCTCCCCATCCAGGCGGCCGTCCTCCTCGCCGATCAGCGCTTCGGTCTGCGCGCCCATGCGGAAGCGCAGGCCGCGCTCCTGCAGCGACTTGCGCAGCAGGTCACCGGCCTGGTCATCGAGCTGGCGCTCCATCAGCCAGCCGGCGATGTGCACCACGGTCACCTGCATGCCGCGCAGCATCAGGCCGTTGGCCGCCTCCAGCCCCAGCAGGCCGCCGCCGATGACGACCGCGTGGCGGTACTTGGTGGCCGCCTCGATCATCGTGTTGGTGTCGGTGATGTCGCGGTAGCCGATCACGCCATCCAGGTCCTTGCCGGGCACCGGCAGGATGAAGGGGTTGGAACCGGTGGCGATGAGCAGCCGGTCGTAGTCGGCCACGGTGCCGTCGTCGGCGATCACCTGGCGCTTGACGCGATCGATAGCCGTCACCGTCTTGCCCAGGTGCAGCGTGATGCCGTTCTCCTCGTACCAGGAGAGCGGATTCAGGATGATCTCGTCGAGCGTCTGCTCGCCCGCCAGCACCGGGCTGAGCAGGATGCGGTTGTAGTTGGGATGCCGCTCGGCCCCGAAGACCGTGATGTCGTACAGATCGGGGGCAATCTTCAGCAGCTCTTCCAGGGTGCGGACGCCGGCCATGCCGTTGCCCACCATCACCAGCTTCATCTTTTTCATGCGGCACGCTCCATTCGGATTCGGGCGACGACGGCAGAATCGCCGCCACCATGAGTTTTGACATCGCCATCGGCCTGGCCAGCGACCGCGGCCCGCGGGAACGCAACGAGGACTTCGCCGCCGTGCAGCGGCCGCAGGACGCGCGCGAGGCCGGCAAGGGCTGGATCGCGGCGCTGGCGGACGGCGTCTCCGGACAGCCCGGTCATCCTGGCGAAGGCGGCGGCCGCATGGCGGCCCAGACCACCGTCGGCGCGCTGGTGCGCGACTACCACGCCACCCCGCGCCACTGGGACACCACCGTCGCGCTGGACCGGCTGATCGCCGCCCAGAACAGCTGGCTGGCCCATCACAACCGGCGCGGCGAGCGCTCGGCGCTGACGACGCTCAGCGCCGTCGTGCTGCAAGGTGGCGGCTACACGGTGGCCCATGTCGGCGACAGCCGCGTCTGGCTGATCCGCGAGGGCCAGGCCACGCAACTGACGCAGGACCACGCCATCGATCAGAGCGACTTCGCGCGGCTGACGCGCGCGATCGGCCTGGACGACACGGTGCGCGTCGACTACGCGCAAGGCGACCTGCGCGCTGGCGACCGCCTGCTGCTCACCAGCGACGGCGTGCATGGCCCGCTGCGCGCGAGCCAGCTGGCCGCGCTGGCGATGGGCGAGGACGCCCAGGCGGCGGCCGAGGCGCTGGTCCGCGCCGCGCTCGAGGCAGGCGGACGGGACAACGCCACGGCGCTGCTGGTGCTGGTGCGCGCACCGGGCATCGCCGATTACGACGATCTGCTGCGCGGCGCGCAGCGCCTGCCGGTGCCGCCGCGGCTGAAGGCCGGCGATCTGCTCGACGGCCTGCGCATCACCGCGCTGGTGGCCGACAACGGCGTGCATCGGCTGCTGCGGGTCCGCCGCGAGCAGGACCTCGACGATCGGCGCCCGCTCGCCTTGAAGACGCTCGCCGAGGCCCGCGGCGACGATCCGCAGGAGCGCGCCATGCTCGCGCACGAGGGCTGGGTGGCGCGCCGCGTCGGCGACCATCCCGGCCTGGCGCGCGCCCACGAGACGCCCGACGCCAGCGCGCTGTACCTGCTGGCCGACTGGCATGACGGACGCACGCTGGAGCAGTTGATGGCCCAAGGCCGGCCGGCGCTGGCCGACTTCCTGGCCGCGGCCGGCGAGATCGCCGCCGCGCTGGGCCGGCTGCATCGCGCGGGCATCGTGCATCGCGACATCAAGCCCGCCAACCTGCACCTGGGCGACGACGGCCGCTGGCGCGTGCTGGACCTGGGCGTGGCGCTGTCCGGCCATGAACCCGAGGCGCTGCGCGACCTGCATGCCGGCACGCCCAGCTACATCAATCCCGAGCAATGGGACGATCCGCCCGCGCCGGCGGAGGCCGGCAGCGATCTCTTCGCGCTGGGCGTGACGCTGTACCAGTGGCTCACCGGCCGGCTGCCCTACGGGGAGATCGAGCCCTACCAGCGCGGCCGCTACCGGCATGACCCGCGTCCGCCCTCGCGGCTGCGGCCCGACGTGCCGATCTGGCTCGACCGGCTGCTGCTCAAGGCGGTTCACCGCGAGGCGGCGGCCCGCTTCGAGACCGCCGACGAACTGCTGCTGGCGCTGGAGCGCGGCGCCTCGCGCCCGCTGCCCCCCGCGGGCGGCAGCGCGCTTGCCCGCCGCAATCCGATCGCCGCCTGGCAGCTGGCTTTCGGCCTGTCGGCGCTGCTCAACCTGCTGCTGCTGGTCTGGCTGCTGTTCCTGCCGCGCTGAGCGCGGCGGGGCCGCTTCAGCGCGCTTCATACGCCCTCCCGTGGGACGGCGCACGGCCCGCGGCGCCGTGGCTCTCCGCCGGTGCGCGGGCGCGGCCGCCGCGCTCGGCCCAGGTGCGGGTCCAGCGGATCTGCATCACGCGCATCACGCCCAGCATCAGCAGCGACAGCACCGCGAAGATCGCGAAGCCCCAGAAGTAGGTGCCGGCGTACTGCTTGGACAGGCCCATCAGGTTGGGCACCAGACCGCCGCCCAGCGCACCGACCTCGCCGATCATCGAGCCCGCCACCGCCGTGGCCGCGGGCCAGCGCAGCGGCACCAGCTGGAACAGCGCGCCGTTGCCCGCGCCCAGCGCGGCGAAGCATGCGATCAGCAGCAGCGTCGTGGCCACCAGCGATCCGCCGGCCAGACCCACCAGCAGCAGCGTCGCCGTCACCGCGACCAGCACCACGGTCAGCGTGTTGACGCCGCCCCAGCGGTCGGAGATCCAGCCGCCCATCACGCGCACCGCGGCGCCCATGAACGCCGCCAGCATCGTGAGCTGGCCGGCCTGCACCTTGGAGACGCCGAACTGGTCGTAGTAGTAGGTGGGCAGGAAAGTGATGAGCCCGATGAAGCCGCCGAAGGTCACCGCGTAGATCAGGCTGAAGGCCCAGCCGTCCTTCTCGAACAGGCAGGCCATGTGACTGCGCAGGCCGGCGTGGCTGTCGACATCGGGCGGCTCCTTGGCGAAGACGATCATCACGAGCATCGGCACGAGGATCGCCGCGCCGGCGACCGCATAGACCGCCTGCCAGCCGAGCCACTGCGCCAGCGGCGGCGCCACCAGCACCGACACCGCGGTCCCGACGTTGCCCGCGCCGACCAGGCCCATCGCCAGGCCCTTGTACTTGGGCGGGTACCAGCCCGAGCCCAGCGACAGCGCGACGCCGAAGCTCGCGCCGGCGATGCCCAGCAGCACGCCCATGGCAAGCAGGTCGTCGTAGCCCTTGACCATGAAGAAGCCGTAGCCCATCGCGACGGCGATCAGCGCCATTTCGACCAGCGTCGCGTTCTTGCGGCCGATGTATTGCGACAGCACACCCAGCGGGAAGCGCATCAGCGCGCCCGCCATGATGGGGATCGACAGCATCAGGCCCTTCTGCGCGGCGCTGAGCTGGTAGGCCTCGCTGATGAAGGGCGCGAGCGCGCCGTTCAGCACCCAGATGCAGCACGAGAACGCGAAGTACAGGAACGCCGCGCCGAGGGTCGGGGCGTGACCGGAGCGCAGGAAGGTGCGGAACGCTGCCATGGCGGGGAGGCTCTGAGTGGCTGGAACGAAAAAAGGCCGCGTCGAGCACCGGGCTCGGCGAGGCCTTCTGACGGATGGGGCATCGGATCGCGGGGCGGCCCGGTGCCAAGACCGCGGAGCCGCAGCTCCGCGCAGGTGCGGCGCGCCGTTGCGCCACGGGCTTCTCTTCGCAAGTCGCGTGCCAGTTTGCTGCGGTGCACCGGGGCCGGGCGCGGCGGGGCCGATGGGCTTATGCTGCGACGCCTCGCGCGGCGGCACGATCCGTGCGCGTGGGATCGTGTGTCTCCCCTCTGTAGCGACCATGTCCGAGCCGACCGCGCACGCCGCCGCTGACGCCCCCCACTCCGACGATGACCTGCCCCGCCGCGTGCTGTGGCTGGGCGCCGCGCCGGGCGACGCAGCGGGACTGCCGCACTGGATCGCGGCATCGGTGCACCAGCCCGGATGCGACAGCTTGGTGCGCGCTGCACAAGAACAGGCCGCGCAGGCCTTCGTGCTGAACTCGGCGGCGGACGGCCTGGGGCCCTGGCTGGAGGCGCTGGAGACTGCCCGGCTCGACCTGCCCGGCGTGGCGGTGATCGGCGATGCGGCGCGGCTGCCCGCGGTGCTGCAGCAGCGTGCGATGGGGCTCGGCATCCAGACGCTGCTGGAGGCGTGGCCGCCGCTCGAGGCGCTGCAGCGCCAGCTCCGCTGGGCGGTCTGGCAGGCCGGGCGCCACGCGGCGCTGCGGGCGCAACTCGACGACCGCAAGTGGACCGAACGCGCCAAGGGCCTGCTGATGGCAGGGCGCGAGCTCGACGAGGACAGTGCCTTCCGTCTGCTGCGCGAGGCCGCGATGCACGCGCATCTGCGGCTCGGCGAGGTCGCGCGCGCGGTGGTGCAGTCGGCGCAGCTGGCCGAGGCGGTCAATCTGGCGGGACAGCAACGGATGCTCAGCCAGCGTCTCGTGAAGCTGCTGGCGCAGCGCGCCGCCGGGATCGAGGCCAAGCGCGCCAGGACGCTGCAGGATGAGTCACGGGCGCGCGTGAGCGCGAACCTGGCGCGGCTGCCGGGGCTGTTGCCGGCGCTGCCGGAAGCGGCGGAGCGCGTGGAGGCGGTGATCGACGCGTGGCGGCGGCTCGAGCCGCTGATCGCGGGCAAGCCGGGGGCGGAGACGCTGGCCGCCGCCGATGCGGCGGCCGAAGACCTGCTCACGCGCTCCGATGCGTTGGCGACGGTGCTCGCGGGCGCGGGCGGCGGCAAGCCGCTGCAAGTCGTCAACCTGTGCGGACGGCAGCGGATGCTGAGCCAGCGGCTGGCCAAGGACGCGCTGCTGGCGGATCTGCTGCCCGAGAGAGATCCGGCGTTGCTGCGGGACAGCCTGGACCGCTTCGCGGCGGGGTTGGCGGAGCTGGAGGCGTCACCGCTGTCCAGCGACGCGATCCGCGCGCTGCTGGCGGAAGTGGGCGCCGAATGGCTGCGGCTGATGCGCAGCCTGCGCGACGCGCATGGCCGCGAGGCCGCAAGCGGCCTGGCCCGCAGCAGCGAAGTGCTGCTCGACCGGCTGGAGGCGCTCACCGGGCACTATCAGCAGAGCTTGCAGATCATCCTGGGGTGATCCATCGCGCGTCGCGGAGAGCCCCCTCTCCCCTGCCCTCTCCCCCCTCGCGGGGGGCGAGGGAGTGCTTGCGCAAGGCAAGTGCGGGCAACCCTGACCACGACACTCTTACCCCCTCGCCCCAGCGGGGGGCGAGGGAGTTGGTCAGGCCGATGTGGCCTCCGCGTGCCGATGCCGTGTGTAGAGGAAGTCGATCACCGCCTTGCGCGCGTGCACATACGCCGGGTCTTCCGCCAGCGCCACGCGATCGCGCGGCCGCGGCAGCGCCACGGGCAGGATCTCGCCGATCGTCGCCGCCGGCCCGTTGGTCATCATCACGATGCGATCCGACAGCAGCACCGCCTCGTCCACATCGTGCGTGACCATCACCACGGTGCTCCGCGTCGCGGCGACGATCTTCAGCAGCTCGTCCTGCAGATGCGCCCGCGTCAGCGCGTCCAGCGCGCCGAAGGGCTCGTCCATCAGCAGTACCTTGGGCGCCATCGCCAGCGCCCGGGCGATCCCCACGCGCTGCTTCATGCCGCCGGAGATCTCATGCGGCCGCTTCGCCATCGCATGCCCCATGCCGACGAGCTGGAGCGCCTCCTCTGTCCGCGCCATCAGGCGCGATCGCGGCTCCCGCCCGCCGAAGACCGACTCGACCGCGAGCAGCACGTTGTCGAAGCAGGTCAGCCACGGCAGCAGCGAGTGGTTCTGGAACACCACCGCCCGGTCCGGGCCGGGGCCGGCGATCTCGCGTCCATCGCACAGCAAGGCGCCGCCGGTGGGCGTGATCAGCCCGGCGATCAGATTGAGCAGCGTCGACTTGCCGCAGCCCGAGTGGCCGATCAGCGTCACGAACTCGCCCTGGGCGATGTCGAGGTCGATGTCGCGCAGCGCGTGGAACCAGCCCTGGCGGGTCGGAAACAGCATGTCGGTGCGCTGCACGCGGATGAAGGCTTGGCTCATCGCGGACTCCTGGGAACGCAGAGGGAAGACAAGGGGAACGGCCGGTCAGTCATCGAAGGAGAACCGCCGCGCGAGCGCCATCAAGGCCGCCTCGAGCAGCAGCCCGACCAGGCCGATGACGAAGATCGCGATCAGGATGTGACGCACGTTGAGGTTGTTCCACTCGTCCCAGACCCAGAAGCCGATGCCCACGCCGCCGGTCAGCATCTCGGCCGCGACGATCACCAGCCAGGCCGTGCCCACGGATAGCCGCACGCCGGTGAGCAGGTAGGGCAGCACGGCCGGGAACAGGATGCGCGTGACCAGCTTCCATTCGGAGAGGCGCAGCACGCGCGCCACATTGAGGTAGTCCCGCGGCACCCGCTGCACGCCGACCGCCGTGTTCACCACCATCGGCCAGATCGAGCAGATGAAGATGGTCCAGATCGCCGCCGGGTTCGCGCTCTTGAACACCAGCAGCCCGATCGGCAGCCAGGCCAGCGGCGACACCGGCTTGAGCAGGCTGATCAGCGGCGACAGCATGCGGCTGGCGAATTCAAAGCGGCCGATGACGAAGCCCAGCGGAATGCCGACCAGCGCCGCCAGCCCGAAACCCAGCCCCACCCGCTGCAGCGAGTTCAGCACGTTCCAGCCGATGCCCTGGTCGTTGGGTCCGTTGCGATAAAAGGGATCGGAGAACAGCTGGACCGCGGCCTGCCAGGTCTGGCCCGGTGTCGGGAACGGCCCGCCCTTGAGCGTCGCGACGAACCAGACCAGCCACAACAGTCCGAGCCCGAGCACCGGCGGCAGCAGGCGCATCCAGAGGGACGCTCGCATGGCGCGCTCACGAGACGGGCGGCTCATGCGCGGACCTTGAAGGCGTCGGCGTACTTGGCCGGCTCCTTGCCGTCCCACACGACGCCGTCGAAGAACTTCGCCGACCGCATCGTCTCCTTGGGCACCGACACGCCCAGCGCCGCCGCGGCCTGCTTGTAGAGCTCGATCTGGTTGACCTGGCGCGCGACGCCCAGATAGTCGGGGTGCTCCTTGATCAGCCCCCAGCGCTTGTGCTGCGTGAGGAACCACATGCCGTCGGACAGCCAGGGGAAGTTGACCTGGCCGTCGTTGAAGAACTTCATGTAGTTGGGGTCGTCCCAGGTCCGCCCCAGACCGTTCTGGTACCGCCCCAGGATGCGCTGGTTGATCGCGTCGACGCTGGTGTTGACGTAGGCCTTGTCGGCGATGGTCTCGGCCATCTTCTGCTTGTTGGACAGGCTCGCGTCGATCCAGCGTCCCGCCTCGAGCACGGCCATGATCACGGCGCGCGCGGTGTTCGGATACTTCTTCACGAAGTCGCCGGTGGTGCCCAGCACCTTCTCCGGGTGGTCCTTCCAGATGTCCTGCGTCGTGGCCGCGGTGATGCCGATGCCGTCGATGATGGCGCGGTGGTTCCAGGGCTCCCCGACGCAGAAGCCGTCCATGTTGCCCACGCGCATGTTGGCGACCATCTGCGGCGGCGGCACGGTGATCACCTTGGCGTCCTTCATCGGGTTCACGCCTGCGGCGGCCAGCCAGTAGTAGAGCCACATCGCATGCGTACCGGTCGGGAAGGTCTGCGCGAAGGTGTAGTCGCGCTGCTCTTTCTTCATCGCACGGGTCAGCGACGCGGCGTCGACCGCGCCGGCCTCGGCCAGCTTCTTCGACAGCGTGATGGCCTGCCCGTTGTTGTTGAGCGTCATCAGCACCGCCATGTCCTTCTTCGGACCGGCCACGCCGAGATGCACGCCATAGACCAGCCCATACAGGACATGCGCCAAGTCGAGCTCGCCGTTGACGAGCTTGTCGCGCACGCCAGCCCAGGAGGCCTCCTTGGTGGGAACGATCTTGATGCCGTGCTTGCGGTCGAAGCCCAGCGCCGCGGCCATCACCACCGATGCGCAGTCCGTGAGCGGGATGAAGCCGATGCGGACCTCCTCCTTCTCCGGCTTGTCCGAGCCCGCGGCATAGGCGCCCCCGCCCGGCAGCGCGGACAAGCCGCCCAGTGCGGCGCCCGTGGCGAGCAGTTTGCGACGCTCAGCGCTCATCAGACCCTCCTTCGAACCGTGTTGCATGCAGAACCTCCGCGAGAAAAATGAAAAAAGGCGCCGCGATCGATCCCGCGCGCGCAGCGCGGAATGCGATCGGACGCCTTTGTCCGGACCATCTGGGGAGGCCCTCACGCCGTTGCGAGGGCCTGCCATCGGCTTCGCAGGAAGCGTGCCAGCGCCGATGGAGGGTGAACCGGGGTCAGTCCGGCGACAGCAGGCGCTCCGCGCACCGCGCCAGCGCACTGCTTCGCGGCGTTGGTGCGCCGCGGCGGTGCATGGCGCCGGATCCGGTGCGCGCCAGCGCGCTTCAGCCGCGCAGCAGCTCGTGCGCGTCGATGACGCGCCGCGCCACCTGCGCCAATGCCTCGCCGCGGTCCATCGCGAGCTTGCGCAGGCGCTGATAAGCCTGCTCCTCGCCGAGGCCCTGCTCCCGCATCAGGATGCCCTTGGCCTTGTCGACCAGCTTGCGCGAGGCCAGTTGCGCCTGCGCCTTGCTGAGCTCCTCGCGCAGCGCGAGGTCCTGCTCGAAACGCGCGATTGCCACGTGCAGCACCGGCGCAAGCCTCCCCGGCTGCAGGCCGGCCACGACATAGGCGCTGACGCCCGCCTGCAGCGCGCGCCGCATCGGCGCCCGGTCGTCGTCCTCGGCGAACACGACGACGGGACGCGGCATCTTCGCGGACAGCGTGGCCAGGTGCTCCAGCGTGTCGCGCGTCGGCGATTCGGCGTCGACGATCACGACGTCCGGCTGCAGCCGCAGGACGCAATCGTGGATCAGCGTCGCCTGCTCGATGACGCCCACGACTTCGCAGCCCTGCCGCACCAGCGCGTCGCGCAGCAGGTCGGCGCGATGCGCGCCGTCGTCGATCAGCAGCACCCGCAGCCCGGCATGCGCGGGCGGAGGCTGGCGATCAAGGGCGGGCGGCGGCTTCACCTCCGCACCGGCGCAAGTTCCATGCCTTGCCGCGGCGCGGCGGGGAGCAATCGACGCTCCTGCACCCGCGCAAGCGCCATGCCCAGGGTCCTGCCAAGAGGGGGCCGCGCATTTCCTCACTTCGTCTTAACTTCGGATCCGAGCGGCGTCATCGCCGCCAGGGAGCCTCCCATGCGCCTCGTCCGCCTTCCTTCCCGCCCTCCGTGCCCGGGGTTCCTGCTGGGCGCCGTGCTCGTGCTGAGTGCCGCCACCGCCAGCGCCGCCAGCTTCAGCGCCACCGCCGGCGCCTCTGCCCAGGGCGCGACGAAGAGCCAGCAGATCAATCCGGAGACCAAGACCGGCAGCGCGCCGCTCTGGTCCGGCGGTGACGTCAATCTGTACGACGCCGCCCCCGGCGTGCTGCAGAACGCGGGCAGCGTCGGTTATGCCAGCGCCAGCTACGGCCACCTGGTCTTCGTGTCGCGCGCCGCGACCAACCAGACCTCGGTCTCCGGCGACCAGCCCGGCCTGCATGCGGAGTCCTATGCCAGCGCCGCGGCCGAGGACGACTTCACCATCACCTGCCCCACCTGTGTGGCCGGCACGCGCGGCACGATGAACTTCCGCGTGGTGCTGACCGGGGACGTCGGGCTGAACAACTCATCCACGGACCTGGGCGGGCAACCGATTCCCGGCGCCGCCCGGACTACGCAGTACTACTGGTCCAGCAACCTGTCGATGCGCGCCGGGGGCGTGGCGATGGACTTTCCCGGGCCCGGCACGCTGTCGCTGTATGCCTACGACTTCCGGGCCATGGTCAACGACAACATCGTGGCCGGCGGCTCGCGCGAAGGCATGGGCGTCTTCGACTACCAGCTGGAGTTCGAGTTCGGCACGCCCATCCAGATGAGCTGGCTGGGCACGGCGACCTCGATGGCAGACCTGCGCCCGGGCGACGGCCAGGCCATCGGCGCGCTGAGCGCGATGGGCTACGCCGCCTTCTCCAACAGCTTCTACTGGGACGGGATCTCGGCGGTCACCGATGCCAACGGCGCGCTGGTGAACGGCTTCACCGCGTTGAACAGCGTCGGCGTCGACTACGCGCAGTCCTTCGCCAATGCCGCGGTCGTGCCGGAGCCTGGCACGTGGGCGCTGATGACCGCGGGCCTCGCGCTGCTGGCCGTGCTCGCGCGGCGGAAGCTGCCGGCGGCGCTGCTCGGGGGCGCGCTGCTCGCGGCGGGTTCGGCCGCCGGCGCGCAGACGCTGACGGCGCGGGCCTATGTCGAGACCGGCGTGCCCGGACAGAGCGACACCAAGGACATCCCGTTCAGCGGCCCCGGCCCGGGCTCCGCGACGGCGATCGCCCAGGCGATGGCCCAGGGCGCGAGTTCCGGCTTCTCGCAGGGCACCGCGCGCGCCAGCGTCGACTATGGCCGCATGTCGCTGTCCACCCAGTCCGCGGCGCTGCTCAGCACCAGCAGCGCGAACCTCAGCGGCGCGGGCTTTGCCGTCGCCTCCGCCGGCATCGACGACAGCTTCACCATCGCCTGCGCCGGCTGCCAGGCGGGCACGATCGGCGAGCTGACCTTCCGCGCCAGCGCGATCGGCGGCCCGCAGCACATGTCCGGCGAGTCCTCGCCCGGCGGCAATCACAACAACCTGACCGGGTGGGGCTACACGCTGTCGCTGGCGGCGCAGAACTTCCCCCAGGAGCCCGGCCCCACGCCGCCCATGGGCGACGGCAGTTGGACCGCGGTCAACGCGTGGCATGACGACTACCGCAACAACGACGAATTCGGCCAGAACGGCTGGGGCAGCCTGGGGACGATGGAACTGGGCATCCGCTTCGTCTTCGGCCAGCCAATCAAGCTGGACTTCCAGGCCTCCGTGACGAGCTTGGCGATCGCCATGTCGCCAGCAACGCCCGGCGCCTCCACGGTCTGGGCGATGACGACGACCGACTTCACCCACGCCTTCACCTGGGAAGGCATCACCTCGGTGCGGACCGCCGATGGACAGCTCGCGTCGGGCTACACCGCGTTGAACGCCGCCGGCATCGACTACGCCCGCTCGTTCGCGGCCGCGGCCGTCGTTCCGGAACCCGGGGCCTGGGCGCTGATGGCGTCGGGGCTGGCCCTGCTGGCGTGGCGGCTGCGCCGCAGCGCTCGTCGCCTGGGGCGGGCGATGACGATGGCGGCCTTCGCCGCCGGCGGGATCGCTTCGGCGCCAGCGATGGCGCAGGCGCCGGAGTTCCGCACCAGCCAGTCGCTCACCACCTCGCTCGCGGGACAGTCGCTGTCGCAGACGCGCGAAGGCGGCCTGCGCGACGTGCGCGTCGACGGGGCGCTGACGCAGATGTCGCAGTCGGCCGACCTGTCGGGCAGCGTCCAGCTCTCCACCTGGGGCCGCGCCGGCTACGGCTACGTGCAGGCCTTCGCGCAGGGCGCGAGCCTGCTCTCGACGACCCGGACGGACCAGGCTGCCGAAGCCTTCGGCTCGTCGTCGGCGAGCAGCAGCGACAGCTTCGTGATCAATTGCGACGGCTGCGTCGCCGGCACGCGCGGCCGCTTCCGTGCGCGGGTCTACCTCGACGGCACGACGCAGCTGGCCGGTGGCGTCGACAACCCCGCCGCGCTGCACGCCGGATACGTGGACCGCGCCGCCGGCGTGTCGGTGCAGGCCGATGGCGTGCCCTGGGACAGCCCGCCGCCGGATTGGCCACCCGGGGAGCCCTTCCCGCCCAACAATCCCGGCCTCGTGGGCACCGGCGGCCAGCGGATGGACATCCTCTACAACGAGTACACCGAGACCTTCGGCGACGCGTCCTTCGAGCCGGGCTATCGCGACCTGGTCGTGCATTTCATCTTCGGCCAGCCCATTCATGTCCAGCTGTACAGCAGCGCCAGCGTGATGGCCGTCGTGGCGGAGCGCGACGAGCCGGCCGTGTCCGGCTGGGCCATGTCGACGACCGACCTCTCCCGGTCGACCTTCTGGGACGGCGTGCTGGGCGTGGTCGACGAGAACGAGAACCCGCTGCGCGAGTTCACCGCGCTGAACGCGGCGGGCATCGACTATCGACGCTCGTTCGCCAACGCCGCCGCGGCCGCCGTGCCGGAACCGGGCACCTGGGCGCTGATGGCCGTCGGACTGGCCTGGCTGGCGCTCGCCCGCCGACGCCGCGCGTAGGCGAATCCAAGGGATTACCCGCACTTCGCGGGTCAGCAACTCCGGGCTTCTCACGTTTACGTAAACGTCAACCGGCACCTAGAATCGGCGCCCATGGTCAGTCCCCAGAAGGGATCGACCCACGACAGGCGCCGCGGCGGGACCACCCTCGCCGTCCGCAGGCGACCGCGCCCCCCAGCCGGAGACACACGCATGACCGAGATGTCCGCCGAGTACAAGGCCCTGGCCGAGTACCGCCCCACCCAGAAGGTCCGCTTCGTAACCGCCGCGAGTCTTTTCGACGGCCATGACGCGGCGATCAACATCATGCGGCGCATCCTGCAGAGCATGGGCGCGGAGGTCATCCACCTGGGCCACAACCGCTCGGTGGACGAGGTCGTGACCGCCGCGCTGCAGGAAGACGCGCAGGGCATCGCCGTCAGTTCCTACCAGGGCGGCCACGTCGAATATTTCAAGTACATGGTCGAGCTGCTGCGCCAGCGCGGCGGCGACAGGATCCAGGTCTTCGGCGGCGGCGGCGGCGTGATCGTGCCGGTCGAGATCCGCGACCTGGCCGACCACGGCGTGCGCATCTTCAGTCCCGAGGACGGCCAGCGCATGGGCCTGCAGGGCATGATCGGCGAGATGGTCATGCGCTGCGACCAGGACCTCAGCGCCGCCGCGCCCTCGGCCATCGACGCCCTGCAGGGCCATTCGGAAGCCGCGTGGCGCGCGCTCGCGCAGGCGATCACGGCGCTGGAGAACGGCCGCGCCCACGCCGGCTTCACGCAGTCGCTGCGGGAGGCTGCCCGCGACCTGCGCACCCCGGTGCTCGGCATCACCGGCACCGGGGGTGCCGGCAAATCCTCGCTGACCGACGAACTGATCCGCCGCCTCCGCCTGGACCAGGACGACGCGCTGCGCATCGCGGTGATCTCGATCGACCCGTCGCGCCGCAAGAGCGGCGGCGCGCTGCTCGGCGACCGCATCCGCATGAACGCCATCGCGCCCTGGGCCGCCGGTCCGCGCGTGTACATGCGCTCGCTGGCCACGCGCGACTTCGGCTCCGAGATTTCGCAGGCGCTGCCCGACGTGATCGCCGCGGCGAAGGTGGCAGGCTTCGACCTCGTCATCGTCGAAACCTCCGGCATCGGTCAGGGCGACGCGGCCATCGTCCCGCACGTGGACGTGCCGATGTACGTGATGACGCCGGAGTTCGGCGCCGCCAGCCAGCTCGAGAAGATCGACATGCTGGACTTCGCCGAGTTCGTGGCGATCAACAAGTTCGACCGCAAGGGCGCGGCCGATGCTTGGCGCGACGTCGCCAAGCAGGTGCAGCGCAACAAGGAGGCGTGGGGGAAGAAGGCCGAGGACATGCCCGTCTTCGGCACGATGGCCAGCCGCTTCAACGACGACGGCGTCACCGCGCTGTACCAGGCGCTCAAGCCGCGGCTGGCGGAGCTCGGCCTGAGCCTGCGCGACGGCCGTCTGCCGATCGCCGCGACGCGCTTCAGCACCCACCAGACGCCGATCGTGCCGCCAGCGCGCGCGCGTTACCTGGCCGAGATCAGCGACACCGTCCGCGCCTACAAGAAACGCGCCCGCGCGCAGGCGCGGCTCGCGCGCGAGATCCAGCAGCTCAGCGCCAGCGCCGCGATGCTGGGGCAGTCCGATGCGTCGGCGGACGTGGCGGCGCTCGAGGCGCTGGCCGCCTCGCGGCAGGCCAAGCTCGACGCCGACGCACGCCAACTGCTGGCGCAATGGCCCGACATGCAGAAGGCTTACGCTGGCGACGAGTACGTCGTGAAGATCCGCGACAAGGAGATCCGCACCGCGCTGGTGTCGACGTCACTGTCGGGCACCAAGATCCGCAAGGTCGTGCTGCCGCCGTATGAGGACCAGGGCGAACTGCTCAAGTGGCTGATGCTGGAGAACGTGCCGGGCAGCTTCCCGTACACGGCCGGCGTGTTCGCGTTCAAGCGCGAGGGCGAGGACCCGACCCGCATGTTCGCTGGCGAGGGCGACGCCTTCCGCACCAACCGCCGCTTCAAGCTGGTGTCCGAAGGGATGCCGGCCAAGCGGCTGTCGACGGCCTTCGACTCGGTCACGCTCTACGGCGCCGATCCCGCGCCGCGGCCAGACATCTACGGCAAGGTCGGCAACTCCGGCGTCAGCATCGCGACGCTGGACGACATGAAGGTCCTGTACGACGGCTTCGACCTGTGCAACCCGACGACCTCGGTGTCGATGACGATCAATGGCCCGGCCCCGTCGATCCTGGCGATGTTCATGAACACCGCCATCGACCAGCAACTGGCGAAGTTCAAGGCCGACAACGGCCGCGAGCCCACCGCCGACGAGGCCGCCAAGATCCGCGCCTGGGTGCTGGCCAACGTGCGCGGCACGGTGCAGGCCGACATCCTCAAGGAGGACCAGGGCCAGAACACCTGCATCTTCTCCACCGAGTTCTCGCTCAAGGTGATGGGCGACATCGCGCAGTACTTCGTCAACCATGACGTGCGCAATTTCTATTCGGTGTCGATCAGCGGGTACCACATCGCCGAGGCGGGCGCGAACCCGATCTCGCAGCTCGCGTTCACGCTGTCCAACGGCTTCACCTTCGTGGAGGCGTATCTGGCGCGGGGCATGCACATCGACGACTTCGCGCCCAACCTGAGCTTCTTCTTCAGCAACGGCATGGACCCGGAGTACACCGTGCTGGGCCGCGTCGCGCGCCGCATCTGGGCGGTGGCGATGCGCGACAAGTACGGCGCCAACGAGCGCAGCCAGAAGCTGAAGTACCACATCCAGACCTCGGGCCGCTCGCTGCATGCGCAGGAGATCGCGTTCAACGACATCCGCACCACGCTGCAGGCGCTGATCGCGATCTACGACAACTGCAACTCGCTGCACACCAACGCCTACGACGAGGCGATCACCACGCCGACCGAGGAGTCGGTGCGCCGCGCGATGGCGATCCAGCTGATCATCAACCGCGAGTGGGGCCTTGCCAAGAACGAGAACCCGAGCCAGGGCGCCTTCATCATCGACGAGCTGACCGAGCTGGTCGAGGAGGCGGTGCTGGCCGAGTTCGAGCGCATCGCCGAGCGCGGCGGCGTGCTGGGTGCGATGGAGACGGGCTACCAGCGCAGCAAGATCCAGGAGGAGTCGCTGCACTACGAGATGCTCAAGCACACCGGCGAGTACCCGATCATTGGCGTCAACACCTTCCGCAACCCGCATGGCGACCCGGTGCCCGAACACATCGAGCTGGCGCGCTCGACCGAGGAGGAGAAGCAGAGCCAGCTGACGCGCCTGGCCGACTTCCAGGCGCGCCACGCCGGCCAGGCGCCGGCGATGCTCAAGCGGCTTCAGCAGGCGGTCATCGACAACGGCAATGTTTTCGAGGTCCTGATGGACGCGGTGCGCGTGTGCTCGCTGGGGCAGATCACGGCGGCGCTGTTCGAAGTGGGCGGGCAGTACCGGCGCAGCATGTGAACGGCGCGGGCGGGTGTCGGGCGGCGGGAGGATGACGGAGCACTACTTGGGCCCCTCACTCCGGCGCCGCGACGATGCTGCCCTTCTTCTCGCCTTTCTCCTCCGGCTCCGCCGCTTCCCACCTCTTGCCGGACCGGTTGCTGGCGGGCGATCCGCATCGGCCCGCGGCCCCCCAGGCGGACCTGCGCGGCGAACTCGCGCGGCGGCTGACCGACCCCCAGGCCTGCTGCGCCGACCTGCGCGATCTTCCCGGCCCCGCGCTCGACGCCCTGCCCTGGACGGCCTGGCGCGACTTGGCCAGGTCCGATCGGGATGGCCGCCTGCCGCCGCGGGTGGCCTTCAGGGGCTGCCACTCCCACACGGTGCAACAGGCGCTCTCGGCCATGCCGCACGTGCATGCGTGCAGCGTCGACGATCCGTCCACGCCGGGAATCCCCATCGACCTGACCCAGGCGTCCGGCCTGCAGATGCTGGAAACGTCGGCGCAGGAGCTCTGGCTGTTGAATCTGGGCCAGATCCCGGTGTTGACGCGGCCCGCCGGCATGCCGCCCACCTTCGTCACATCGGCCGCGACGGCCGCGCCGATCACAGGGGATGCCGAGACGCAAGCCCTCGACGGCCTGCGCCGCGCGATCGCCACCGACACCTGCCTGCTCCGACTGATGCCCGAGGCCGAACTCAAATGGCGGACGTTCGATGCTCGCCAAGTGCTCTTCCAGGCGATCGACCGCCTGGAAGGCAAGCTTCCGCCCATCCTGCCCGAAGACGTCCCGCAACTGTGCCTGCTGCTGCGCTGCGTCCCACCGGTGCTCCTGTCGGCGCCGGCCGCGGCGGTGCGCCGGCTCTGGGAGAGGCGGCTGCGCGATCCCGAGACGCTTGGCGCCTGCGAGAAGCGGGACTTCCTCCAGCTGCAGGGCCTGCTCTTCGACATCGAAGAGGTGATGCGTCCCCGGGGCGCGGATGGCACGTGGTCGAAGCGGCCTGCGGAAGCGATGCCCGTGCTGATGCAGTTGCAACAGTGGGCCTGGCCCGATGCACAGGCCTATGTCAGGGCCCGTCCTGTGCCGCCCGCGCAGCACGAGCGCCAGCACGTGGCATCCGCGCTGCGCAAGGCGTGGGAGCGCAAGCAGGACGGCAAGGCCGCGGCCGCGATCCTGCAACCTGGCAAGCCGAGTCCGGACGTCGGGCTGCTCCAGCGCATGGGTCTGGCGCCTGTTCGCAAGCTCCGGCACCCCGTCTGGACGCCACCCCGGGCCGAGGGTACCCGCGCCCCGGACACGCGCCCATAATCGGTCCCATCGTCGCCTGGAGGAGACCGCCATGCTGCACGTGCTGAACCGGATGAAGATCACCACCCTGCTTCAAGTCGGCTTCGCGGCGGTGCTCGCGATGGCGGCCCTGATGACCGGCGTGGGCGTGCTGAAGCTGCGCGAGATGGTGCGGCTTGGCCAGCAGCTGGACACGCTCGAGCAGCGCCGGTTGATGGCGACGAACTGGCGCGCGGCGACCGAGCTCAATCTCAACCGCGTGCTCGCCCTGGCCAAGTCCGGCGCACATGAAGGACTGGGCAACTACCTGGCCGGCGAAATGACGCGCACCACCGAGCGCATCAACGGCCTGCAGGCCGAGCTCGAGAAGGTGATCGACGATCCCGAGCAGAAGGCCCAGCTCCCGGTGATCGCGGCCGAGCGCCAACGCTACGTCGATCTTCGCAAGCGCGTGCTGGCCGCGCTCAAGGCCGATCCCGACGCCGGCGCCAAGCAGGTGGACCAGACGCTGGTGCCGGCCGCGACGAGCTACCTGGCCTCGGTCGAGAAGCTGGTGACGCTGATCGGCGAGGACACCGACGCCTTCGCCACGCGTCAGCGGCAGCAGGCCAGCGACGCCGCAACGCTGATGCTCGCGCTGACCGGCCTGGCGGTGGCGCTGGGGATCTTCATCGCGTGGCGCATCACGCACTCGGTGCGCGCGCCGATGGTGCGGGCCGGCACGGTGGCGCAGACCATCGCCAGCGGCGACCTGAGCCAGGACATCGACGTCGACCGCAGCGACGAGATC